>ERZ839823.122-NODE-122-length-127463-cov-44.946730_pt1 | contig 127463 bp, 104 predicted proteins | sample MGYA00519862_ERZ839823 | MGnify/ENA primary metagenome ERZ839823 (study PRJEB31850, sample SAMEA3708853) | human gut metagenome | biome: human gut; feature: human-associated habitat; material: faeces | place: China | collected 2014 ...
TCAGGCCGCAGGAGATGCCGGCCACAGGGGCCTTGATGGGCACGCCGGCGTCCATGAGGGCCAGGGTGCTGCCGCAGATGGAGCCCTGGGACGTGGAGCCGTTGGAGGACACGACCTCGCTGACCACGCGGATGGCGTAGGGGAACTCCTCCACGGAAGGAATGACGGGCAGCAGGGCGCGCTCGGCCAGCGCGCCGTGGCCGATCTCGCGGCGGCCGGGGCTGCGGGCGGGCTTGGCCTCACCGACGGAGTAGCCGGGGAAGTTGTAGTGGTGCATGTAGCGCTTCTCCGTCTCCTCCCAGATGGTGTCCAGCTTCTGGTTGGCGGAGAGAGTGTCCAGCGTGCAAACGGACAGCACCTGCGTCTGGCCGCGGGTGAACAGGCCGGAGCCGTGGACCCGGGGCAGCACGCCCACCTCGGCGTCCAGGGGACGGATCTCGTTCTTCTGACGGCCATCCACGCGGTGACCCTCCAGCAGCCACTTCTTGACGATCATCTTCTGGAACTTGTAGGTGATCTCCTCCAGGTACTGGTCCATGTTGGGGTACTCTTCCAGGTACTTCTCGTGCCACTTCTCGATCATGGCGTTCCAGCGCTGCTCGCGGACGTTCTTGTCGTCGGTGTCCATGGCGGCCTTGGCCTCGTCCATGAAGTCGGCGGTGATCTTGTTGAACAGCTCGTAGTTGAAGTCGGCGTGGGGGTACTCGAACTTGGGCTTGCCGATCTCGGCCACCATCTGATCGATGAGGGCGATCTGCTTCTGGTTCTCCTCGTGGGCCTGCTTGATGGCCTCGAACATCACATCGTTGGGGACCTCGTTGGCGCCGGCCTCGATCATGACGACCTTCTTGCCGGTGGAGACGACGGTCACGTCCAGGTCGCTGACCTTGCGCTGCTCGCTGTCGGGGTTAAACACCAGCTTGCCGTCCACCAGGCCCACCTTCAGGGCGGCCACGGGGCCGTTCCAGGGAATGTCGGAGATGGCCAGGGCGGCGGAGGTGCCGATCAGCGCGGCGATCTCGGGGGAGCAGTCGTGGTCCACGGCCATGACGGTGCACATGACGGACACGTCGTTACGGAAGTCGTAGGGGAACAGGGGGCGGATGGGGCGGTCGATGACGCGGGAGGTCAGGATGCCCTTCTCACCGGGACGGCCCTCGCGGCGGTTGAAGCTGCCGGGGATGCGGCCCACAGAGTACAGCTTTTCCTCGAAGTCCACGGACAGGGGGAAGAAGTCGATGCCGTCGCGGGGACGGGGGGCGGCGGTGACGCAGCAGAGGACGCGGGTGTCGCCATAGCCCACCATGACGGCGGCGTTGGCAAGCTCGGCCAGCTTGCCGACCTCCAGCGTCAGGGGACGGCCGGCCAGGTCCATGGTGTATTTGTGATAGTGGGGGAACTGGCGCTTGGTGATGATCGTTGACATATCGTTTCTCCTTTTTTGTGAAATGGCATTCTGCCCGCGACCTATCGCCGTTAGCACTTGAAAACGCTCCGAAACCCTGAATTTCGGCGCATTTTCAACTGCTAATGGTCAATTTGTACACGGCGCAGAATGTGAAAGAAGGGTGATGCGCAAGCGCACATCACCCTGTTTCAACTTACTTACGCAGACCCAGCTTGGCGATCAGGGCACGATAACGCTCGATGTCCTTCTTGGCCAGGTAGTCCAGCAGACGACGGCGCTTACCGATCATCATCTGCATACCGCGGCGGCTGTGGAAGTCATGGGGATGGACCTTCAGGTGCGCGGTCAGCTGGTTGATACGCTCGGTGAGGATGGCCACCTGGACCTCGGGGGAGCCGGTGTCGGTCTCGTGGGTGCGATTGGCCTCGATGATAGAGGTCTTCTGGTCTTTCAGCATCATAGTCGTGTTTCCACCTTTCTTGAAATACGCCCGCAGCCTGGGCCGTGGGAGAGATGGAACGCTCCGCAGGGCTAAGGCAGGGGTCGGACGCGCTTAGCGCGTACTTTGAGATGATACCACAGAAAATCACCGTTGTAAAGTGGTTTTTGCGGCATTTCCGGGGATTTTTACGCCGTTACCTGAATGGCGGCCACGGGACAGCTGTCCGCCGCCTCCTGCACGCCGATCTTCTGCGCGTCCGGGATAGGGTCCACCGTCACCCGGGCGGGCTCGCCGCTGTTCAGCTCGAACACCTCCGGGCACAGCCCCGCGCACAGTCCGCACTGGATGCACGCCTTCTCCAACACCATTGCCTGCATGGAACACACCTCCTTTTGATTGATGGAAGTATTTTCCCCGGTTTGCGGCGGGGTTATTCAGCTCTCCGCGATGTGCCGGGCGAAGGCCGCCGCCTGCGCCTCGATGCCCGGCAGCTTCACAAGGCTGCCGCGCTCATTGGCCGTTTCCAGCAGGGAGAAGCGGGGCGGAAGGTAGAAGGACTTGTTCATATTCAGGGCGGAGATCAGCTGGCGGGCCAGCAGGTCGCCGCCGGAGTAGCCGGAGACGATCAGGCCGAAGATCCGCTTGTCATACATACGGGTCTGGCGGAACAGGGCCGTGAGCCGGTTGACACAGGCGGTCAGATTGGCAGCCAGGGCGTCATTGTAGTTGGCGCAGAGCATGACCAGGGCGTCGCATTTCCGCACGGCGGGATAGACCTCGTCCACCATGGGGCCGCCGTAGAAGCAGCCGCCCTGCTCGCCGAAGTGGAGACAGGCGGTATAGCTGCACCCGTTGCAGTCGGCCATGGTGCCGTTGCGGAGGCAGATCTCCTGCACGCCGAGGTCTGACGGAAGGCCGGCCTTCACCAGCTCCCACAGGGCCAGGGTGTTGGACGTGGCGCGCTGGGAGGCGTGGAGAGCCAGCACATGGCGGATGGGGGCGGGCTTTTCCCAGCCGTTCAGGCGGGAGAGCAGCTCCGCCACGGCGGCATGGAAGGCCGTGACCTCATCGGTACCGCCGATCTGGGCCTGGGTGCGGAAATTCCGCAGGGAACCGGTGGCCTCCACCAGCGGGCGGCCGAGGAAGCCGCAGCCCGCCTGGTTGGCGGCGAAGACCATGTCCCGGGCTACATCCTTGGTGTAGACCTCGCCCACGCCGGTGACGATGCACGCGCCGATACTGTCGGAGAGCAGGTCTGTGCTGCGGCGCAGGCGGGAGAGCATACGGTAATAGGCCATGTTGCAGCCGCCCTCGTCCAGCGCCACAGCGAACAGCAAACGGCGGCCGGCCAAGTCCTCCAGCCCGTCATCGGGGTCGCGGATATCGCTGCCCGGGGGCAGCAGGGGCACCAGCAGGTCCCGCAGGGCGGGGCTACGGTCGTTTTCGGGGAGCAGAACGGTGAGCATGGCGGATACCTCCGTTATTCTATGGCGTTCAGCTTGGCGCGGGTGTCGTCGATACGCTTTTGCAGGGCGGGCGGCAGGGTCAGCGGCTCCGTCTCGATGCCGGCGGGGGTCAGACGATTGCGGCATCCCATGAACACCTGGCCGTCGTAGACGGAGGAATAATGCCACTGCCCCCGCAGCAGGGCCAGCAGGCTCAGCGCGCCGGAGGACAGGGCCGGGGCCACATAGGGCTTGTAGCCCAGCTTACGCATCTCCAGATTGGCGTGGGCCACCTTCTCCGTCAACTCACGGGAGAGGGCGTCGTCGTAGTGCGCAATGGAGTTGGCCAGCACCAGGTCCTCGCCGTGGGGGCCGAAGGCGCGGCCCTCGGTAAGGTAGGACGCGAAGCGAGGGTCCCTCCGGGCATAGTACAGGGCGCGGGCGTGCATAACGCCCAGGCCGAAGCCCCGGACCTGGGCCGGGGACAGGCCGCTTTCACGCAGGACGGCACGGCAGAGTGGGTCCACCGGATCGCTGACCACGCAGAACAGGCCCCTGTACCGCCTGTCCCGGGCCATGCGGGCGTAGATGGACACCAGCTCCCGGTTCAGGCCGTACTGGGCCATGCGGACATCCCCCGCCGTGACGGAGGTATCCGGGATCATGCGGGAGGCGCAGAACAGGAACACGTCGCCGTCGAACAGCTGCTCTGGCGTGATGATGTCCACCGGGGGCAGCGCCGCACCGTCCGGGGACTGTATCTGGTTCAGCTCGAACTCCCAGCGCTCGGAGACGCCGGGGCGCACGTCGCAGATGCCGATGGAGCCTATCACGTCGCCGCCCATGAGCCGCAGGCCCGTCAGCAGCGTGCTGCCCACATCGCCCAGGGCCAGCAGGGTGACGCGGCACTTAGACGGGATGCGCGGCAGGTTGGTATCGTTGAGATCGATCATAGTAGCTTCTCCTGTTTCTATCTTTTTGCCTCCGGCGGGGTGCTGACGCGCAAATTTCACGCCACGGCAGGCCCCCTGAGGAATAGAGAATGTGCCGGATTTTGCGTCCTGCCGATGGCAAACCGACGAAGGCGTACCGTGTGTACGTCGAGGAGATTTGACGATGGCAGGGCGGAAAAAACGGTGCATTATCTCGCAGGGCGCATACGTTTCAGGAGTTCTATATCTCCCTCAAGATACGTGCTGGCGGCGCGGGAGAGATCGTAGGTCATGCAGCCGCCCTTGTCGGGACAGAGGGGCAGGATGACCGCTTCGCCGAGACGGCTGAGGGTGAGGTTGCGGGCGTAGAGGGAACGGAATTCCGTTTCAAGGGCCAGGAGGATATCGCGGGCATTCTCAAGGCAGCAGAGGGAGAGCTCCCAGGCGGTCTCGTCGTCCATGCCGGTGTACTCGGGGGCGGCGTAGGGCAGGATGCGGTTGACGGCGGGCTGAAGGCCGCCGGGCAGGGCCTCGCTGCGGCGGACGGTGTCGCCGCCGATGAAGGGATAGAGCGTGGACTCGACGAAGCGCAGGCGCAGGTTGGGCAGGTAGTAGATGGCGTCCACGTCGTAGCCCAGCTGCTCCATCAGGTCGCGGCCCATGCCGGTGAGGTAGCCCACCAGCACCTGATCCACGGGGGTGTTCGTCTCGGCGAGCAGCGGGGCCAGGCGGCGGATGCGCTTGCCGTCGTGGAGCATATCGTCCACGAGAATGACGGGGCGGGCAAAGGCGTGGATGGTGCGGACCTGGTCGGGCAGGGGCGAGTAGTCCGGGTAGGCTTCGATGGAATAGGTGCTGAGGTCCGGCTCGTAGACCTTGTCGGTACGCAGGGTCTTGGTGACTGTGTTGGGCACGGCCACGCCGCGGAGGATCTTGCCGTAGGGGACGCAGATATCCGGGCCGAGGACGCGGGGCGTGGTGGGCTCCGCGGGGACGCCGTTGCGGCCGGTGATACGCTGGAGCAGCCGGTGGTAGATGACGCCGGCGGACAGGCTGAGCACCAGAGATCCGGGCTGCAGCTTTGTCAGCGCCGCCTGCAGGCGGCGGTGGGCGGCGGCGATGGCGGCAAGCACCCGGGGCGAGGAGCTGAAGGGCGCCTTCACCGCGGTGTCCACGTTGCGGCTGAGGACGATGGGGCAGCGCATATCCACGGCCAGGGCGTCCGTGCTGTCACCAGCCGGGACGAAGCCCTGGAGCGTCAGCAGCTGGCGGCCGTAGCCGGAGACGGCGCCCTCCAGGGGAAGGTAGAGGGCATAGGTGAACTCACGGCTGAGGGCCAGGGTCAGCACCTCGGTGATGAGCAGCTGGCAGAGGTCGCTCTGGCGCTCGCCCCGGGGCACGAACAGCCCGCTGATGAGCAGGGTGCGGCCGCCGGCGTTCTGGCGGACCAGACCGGAGAGGGCCGGGTCGCCCAGGCGGGCGAAGAGGCGGGCGGAGTCCAGGCAGGCGTAGCTGGCCGCGCCCAGAATGGTGCCGTCGGTGTCCCGGCAGACCATCACGTCGTCGCCGCGGCTCTCGATCTGCGTCCGCAGCGCCGCGGCGGTGGGCACGGAGAGCATGGTGCGGAGGAATTTCTCCGCCGTCTCCGGCGAGGCGGGCAGGAAGCTCAGGTCCTCGGTGCGGAGAACGGGCTTGTCCTGGGGTTCGCGGAGGTACAGACCGCGGCGATAGATGAACTCCTGCACCGTGGGATCGATGAGGTTGGAGATGTCGCGGTTGGCGTCCACCGCCTCGCGGATGCGGGTGGAGCTGATCTCCTCCAGCTGGGGCGGGAGCGTCAGCTCCAGCACCTTGCCGGTGATGCAGCTGTAATCCGCCGGCTCGGCGTCCGGCTCGGTGCGGCGGAAGACCACGTGGTCGAAGGTGTGGATGGAGTCCGGCGTGACGGACTTTTTGTAGGACGAGGCGTGGAGCACCACGTCGCTGCCCACCACGATGGACACGCTGCGGCCCGGGAAGGCGGCGCGCAGCTCGTGGAGGTTCTCCGGGTTGGCGATGTTCACCGGGAAGTCCTCCGGGAAAATGCTGACGTGGAACACGTCGGCCACGGCCATGGCGGCGATGCGCCGGCGCAGGCGGTAGGGCTGGGTCTTTTTGGACCAGGAGAACTCGTCAATGGCCAGCAGGACCTCGAAGCCCTGGTCGCGGATGGCCCGGACGATGCCCTTGTGGGACAGGGTAAAGGGGTCGAAGGTGCCTGGGAAGAAGGCCACGGGGCGGGGCGCGCCGAAGTCAAAGCCCTTGTGGAACAGGCGCTCCTCGGTGATGAAGCGGTAGAGCTTGCCCAGCATGGCGGCCCGGTAGTAGAACGTCAGGCCCTCGCCGGGGAATTCGTCCTGGGCGGAGAGCAGCTTGCGCTGGGTGAGCATAAAGGCGCGGCGCTTTTCGTGGCGGCCCAGCTCTCCGGAGCCGAAGACCCGGCGGCCCAACACGAACAGGGCCTCCTGCCGGGTGGCGCCGTCAATGCCGCTGAGGCCCCGCATCAGCAGGCCCAGCAGCCGTTCACGGCGGCGGCGGTAGGCGTCGTCCGTCTCCGGGAAGCGGGAGCGATAGGCATCGTACGCCTCATAGATGACGCCCACGGTATCCAGCACGGAGGCGGTAACGCGGCTGTCGGAGGAGCTGAGGTTCACGCGGAGGTCGTCCAGCACCTCATCCAGCTCCGCCGGGGGCAGCCACAGGGCAAAACGGCCCAGGTAGTCGGGGATATACTTGGTGAACTCCTGCTGGCCCAGCTCCAGGCCGCGGCACAGCTCCACCGCCACCTCGTTGCGCTGGTCGGCCGTCAGGCGGGGCGCCAGGGCCAGCAGGGCGTTGCCGGCGCTGTGGCGGACGGTGACGCGGTCGCTGACCTTGATGAGGTTGGACAGGTGGGTGGCGATATGGAGGGCGGGGCTTTTGCCGCTGCGGGCAAAGTCCGTCAGCAGGCGCAGGTTGCCCTGCTTGGTGATCCAGGGGGTGGCAGTCTTCAGGTTGTCCAGGAAGATCTCGGAGACCACGTCCTCCGGCAGAAGAAGGGGCGCACCCTGAGAGAGCACATCCTGCTTGAGATAGCGCAGGGTGCCGCTGTCGCCGTCGGGGACGGCGGTCACGGCCTCCAGCGCGCGGCCGTCCTCCGGGTACAGGCGGGCGAGACGGTCCAGCAGCAGCACGGCGGCCATGCGGATGGTCAGGTCCTTACGCAGGGACAGGGCGGCGGCGAAGGCCGTCATCTGCCGGGCGCGGCTGGCCGTATAGGCCGTATCCGGCAGAGCGGCGGCGGTATCCAGCAGCTGGAAGGCGGTGTAGTCATCCAGATCCTCCGGCCTGCGGTAGTAGGCGAACACCGGGGCCAGGAAGCGCTCCTCCCGGCCGGGGCAGTGGCTCAGCAGGGAGCCGACGGCGAATTTCAGGGTATAGCCGATCCAGCGGCGGTGCTGGGGCATGAGCTTATGGTCGGGATACAGTATCTTGTCCAGATAGAGCCTCCACTGGTCCACGTCGGTAATGGCCTTGGGGTCCGGGCGGATGTCGGCGGGGCGCTCCTTGGCGTAGCCGGCGTGGAAGCCGGCGATGATCTCGCCCAGCAGCGCCGCCGCCTGACGGCGGATATCGCCCTCGCGGTGCATCAGCAGCTCGTAGAGGAACGTCAGGGTCTGGACCTTCTGTGGGATATGCAGATAGAGGGAGTAGGACTCCATCACCGCCAGATAAGCGCGGAGACGGCGCCAATCCGTCTCGCCGCGGGCCTCCTCCAGCAGACGGGCGAAGCTGCGCTGGTCGGTGAGGCGGTGCATCAGCTCCATATTGTGGCCCACGCAGCGGAGCGTCAGGGCGCGGAGGGCCTCGTCGTCGGTCATAAGGGCGGTGTGCTTCTCCGGCAGAGGGGGCGTATCGCCGCCGGACATGGTGACATCCACGCCGCAGCTGACCATGAACTGCTCAAAGTCCTCCAGCCGGGCGTAGACCCGGGTATAGCGCTTCTGCTTCTCGCCGTCCACGTCATCCAGCTTATCCAGGATCACCTGAAAGGCCTGAGCCAGGGTGGAGATACGGGTGATCTCCCGGCCCTGCGCATCGTGGAGCTGCTTGACGCGGAAGTCGGCGTAGATCAGCAGCAGCGCCTCCACGGAGAGGTAGTCGGGCTCCAGATCCCAGACGGAGTGGTTGGCGGCCACGTGGCCGATATCGGTCATCCGGCGGCGGCGGAACCACTGGTCGGTGTAGAAATAGTGCAGGTAGGGCACGCGCTCGCCGGGGCGGCAGCCGAACTTGCCCAGATCGTGGCCGGCGGCGGCGCCGGAGACCAGGGCCACGTCCACGGCCACGCCGCTTTTCCGCAGGGCGCGGGCGGCGGTGACGGCGAGGTGGTGGACACCGGCGATATGCTCCAGGGTGCGGTAGGGCGTGACCTCCAGGCCCAAACGCATCAGCTCATAGACGAACTCCCGCCTCCACAGGCGCAGGAAGCGCTGATAGGACGGGGCACAGGGACTGCCGGCCAGCTCATCATCGGTCAGGAAATCGAAGGTCCAGGCCGGGTCGTGGGGCAGCAGCTCCGCCTCGGCGGCAAACAGCACCTGCAGCACCGACAGCAGGAACACCGCACCGGGGGCGAAGGGCTCCGCATCGGTCTTTTCCGGGTAGAGCAGGCGGCGGGCATAGTCATAGGCATAGGCCAGCCAGCCCTCGGACGGTTCGCCGGGGCACAGCGTCTCCAGCTCCGGGCGGCAGAGGGCCAGCACGTCGGCGCAGCGGAGGCGCGCGCCGCTGAACAGCCCGGCAAAGCGCTGCATATAGCCCTCGGTCTCGAGGGCGCAGAGCAGGGCGTCCCCGGGGGCAAAATAGTCCGCGGCGGGACGGTCGGAAAGGCGGCGGCGCAGGGCCAGGTCCATCTGGCGGATACGTTTTTTGTTCATGGCAAAACCTCCTGCCGGTGGTATCGTACACAGACCGTGTCCGCCGGAAAGGCGCCCGTACACCGGTAAGATGTCCGGGATGGACACGGCACACCACAATAATAGGACACTCCCCCGCACGCTGTCAATATTCCGCGGGGCGTTTTGCCACCGTTTTGATACGGAACCTTAGTAAGGTCTTAAGCGTGTGTTCACGATTTATTCACATTTTGAGGGCCAGGCGCATGATATGATATTGTCGGGGGCAGCGGCGGAACGGAATGACAATTTCTGCCGTCTAAGTAAATAGGCAAATCAACCCGCGGGCGCGCGGGAAGGAAAAAGGAGAACACGACATGAAAAAAGCGGCTTTTGTACTGGCGCTGGTGATGCTGCTGGGCTGTGTGTCCGGCTGCGGCGCAGCGGAGGGCGAGGCCTCCGTGCAGTCGGTGTCTATGATCTGCGGGCTGGGGTCCGTAGGTCTGGCGGACCGGTTCGCAGGCATCGTCAGCCCGCTGGGCGAGACGACCATCAAGAAAAACGACGCCATGACCATCGACACCATCAAGGTGAAGGTGGGCGACAGCGTGAAAAAGGGCGACGTGCTGCTGACCTATGACCTCAGCCAGATCCGCACCGACCTGGAGATGGCCCAGCTGGAGCTGGAGCAGCTGAACGCCACGCTGGAGGACCAGCAGGCGGAGCTGGAGAACATACAGAAGCTGATGGACAGCACCTATGACGACGCCACCAAGCGGCAGTACGCCCTGGACCTGCGGGAGCAGAACGTGAAGGTGCTGGAGACGAAGGCCAACATCGCCACGAAGAAAAAGGACATTGAGAAGCTGAAGGCCAACACCGCCGACAGCACCGTCAAGTCTCCGGTGGACGGCGAGGTGCAGTCCCTGAACCCGGACGGCGGCACGGACAACTCCGGCAACGCCCTGCCGTTCATGACCATCGTGGAGACGGGCGGCTTCCGCATCAAGGGCTATGTGAATGAAAACAACGCCAGCGTGCTGACCGAGGGCACGGCGGTGGTCATCCGTTCCCGGGTCAGCGACCAGACGTGGAAGGGCAGCATCAGCTCCATCGACTGGAACAACGCCCAGCAGACGCGCAGCGACTACGGCGACAGCGATACGGCCATGTCCAGCAAGTACCCCTTCTATGTGACGCTGGAGGGCGACGGCGAGGGCCTGCTGATGGGCCAGCACGTGTACATAGAGCCGGACTACGGTCAGGAGGACACCCAGGACGAAAGCCTGATCAACCTGCCCAGCTACTTCATCAACGACGCCGAGGGCAAGCCCTGGGTGTGGGCTCAGAACAGCAAGGGCAAGCTGGAGAAGCGGAGCATCACCCTGGGCGAGTACAACACGGAGACGGACACCTATCCCGTGACGGACGGCCTGACGGCGGAGGACTACATCGCCTATCCCGACGAGAGCCTGAAGGCGGGCATGACGTGCATCACCTATGACGAGGGCACCTTTGACCCCGGCGCCAGCGGCGGCGAGGTATACCCCGAGGGCGACGGTGAAAAAATCGACGAAAACGTGCCCATGGACGGCATGGACGGCGGCGATATGCCCGCTGAGAACGACACCGTCACGGACGACGGCAGCACCGCAGCCGTGATTCCCGGCGGCGCGGACGCCTCCGCGCCGGTGATCACACCGCCGATGGAGGGCTGAGCATGATTTTGGAAATGCGCGATATATGCAAGGACTACCCCATGGGAAAGTCCGTGGCACATATCCTGAAAAACGTGAACCTTGACGTGGAGGAGGGGGAATACCTGGCTATCATGGGTCCCTCCGGCAGCGGCAAGACCACGCTGATGAACCTGATCGGGTGTCTGGACGTGCCCACCAGCGGCAGCTATCTGCTGGGCGGACGGGACGTGACCACCTGCAACAACAAGCAGCTGGCGGAGGTACGGAACAAGGAGCTGGGCTTCGTGTTCCAGAGCTTTAATCTGCTGCCGAAGCTGACGGCGCTGGAAAACGTGGCGCTGCCCCTGCTGTACGGCGGGGTGAAGAAGGCGGAACGGCTGGAACGGGCCCGGGCCGCGCTGGAGACGGTGGGGCTTTCCGACCGGGTGGACCACCGGCCGGACCAGCTGTCCGGCGGACAGTGCCAGCGGGTGGCCATCGCACGGGCCATCGTGGGCAAGCCGAAGCTGCTGCTGGCCGACGAGCCCACCGGCGCGCTGGACAGTGCCAGCGGCGCGGCGGTGATGGAGCTGTTTCAGCAGCTGCATGACGGCGGCTCCACCATCATCATGATCACCCACGACCATTCCATCGCCAACCACGCCGCCAAGGTCATGACCATACGGGACGGCGTACTGTCGGGAGGTGACGACTATGAGTGAGAAGCTGACGCTGCGGGAAAAGCTGCATATCGGCGAAAAGCGCCCCGACGGCGAGAAGCCGCGCATGAGCAAGAAGCTGAAAAAGGGCATTATCGCCGCCGCCTGCGTGGTGGGCGTGTGCGGCGCGGTGTGGGGCGGACTGACCATCGCCCGGAACGCCCAGCGGGGCGACGTGAACGTATACGCCGTCAACGACTTCGCCATGACCGACTACTGGGGGGACACCTCCAACACCAGCGGCATGGTGACCACGGACAAATTGCAGAAGATCTACATCTCCCAGAGCCAGACGGTGAAGAAGGTGTGGGTCAAGGAGGGCGACAGCGTCAAGAAGGGCACGGTGCTGGTGAGCTATGACTCCACCCTGACACAGGCCACGGTGGAGCGCGCCAAGATCGACTATGACCGGCAGACGGAGAACCTGGAGGTCATGAAAAACGAGCTGGAGCTGCTGAAGAAGGCGAAGAACAAGGAGACGCTGCAGGCGGAGTATGATAAGCTGGAAAAGGAGCTGAACAAGCTTATTGAGGACGCCACGAAAAGCCCGGACGACAACAAGGACGTGGTGGATCTGACGCGTATCACCATTACCAGCGGCATGAAGCTGGGCACCGGCATCGGCAACGACAAGGACAATGCCATCTATTACTACCGCACGACGGACAGCGACGGCGGCTTCGCGCTGTCGCAGGCTGACCTGATGGGCATTTTCAGCAGTCTGGGCAAGACGGACGGCACGCTGTATCTGGTGTTTGTCACCCGTGCAGGCAACAAGCTGGGCGGAGCTGTGATGGGCAACGAGGGCTATATCCTGACGGCGGTGACGGAGGATGTGCCCAGCGGCGGCGAGACCGGCGGCGAGACCCAAGACCCGCAGCAGCCCCCTGCCGGCACCGGCGAGGGCGGCGAAGGCGGCGAGACCAGCGGCACAACGGCCAAAAAGCTGGTATCTGTGACCGTCAAGCCGTGGAACGGCTTCAAGCCGTTCACTGACGGCGCGCCGGACTACGGCGATAAGAAGGCCGAGATCGAGAAGCTGCAGCGCCAGATGGCACAGGTGCAGGAGCTGCTGGATGCCTCCATGACCCAGCTGGATCTGAACAAGGCCATTCTGGAGAAGGCTCAGGCGGTAAAGGAGCAGGAGGTCAACCTGAAGGTGGCGAAGCTGAAGCTGGACAAGAAGCTGGCGGAGCTGGGCGACGGCAACGTGTACGCGGAGTTCGACGGCACGGTGAAGACCGTCCGCGACCCGGACGAGGCCTATAACAACAGCGAGGCCGTGGTGGAGCTGTCCGGCGGCGGCGGATATTACGTCACCGGCACCCTGAGCGAGATGGATCTGGGCAGCGTGCAGGTGGGCGACACCGTATCCATCAGCAGCTGGATGACCGGAGCGGCCTGCGAGGGCACCATCGTGTCCATCGACGACTATCCCACCAGCAACGGCAACAACTGGGGCGACGGCAACAGTAACGTGTCCTACTACCCCTTCAAGGTGTTCGTCACCGAGGACGCGAATTTGCAGCCCAACGACTATGTGGAGATACAGTACCAGAAGGACACCAGCGCGGAAGAAAGCGGCAGTTCACTGTATCTGGAGAGTATGTTCATCCGGACCGACAACGGCAAGAGCTATGTGATGGCCCGGGGCGAGGACGGCAGACTGGAGCAGCGGTGGGTACAGACCGGCCGGGATCTGTGGGGCAGCTACACCCAGATACGGGGCGGGCTGACCATCGACGACTATGTGGCGTTCCCCTATGGACGCGACGTGGTGGAGGGTGCCCACACCCAGGAGGCCACGGCCGACCAGCTGTACAACTACGGCATATAAAGGAGGCGGGATAACCATATGTTGGAAAATATAAATCTCGCCTTTCAGGGCGTGTGGAGCCACAAGCTGCGGTCGTTTCTGACCATGCTGGGCATTATTATCGGTATCGCCGCGATCATCACCATCGTGTCCACCATTCAGGGCACCAACGAGCAGATCAAGCAGAACCTGATCGGCGCGGGCAACAACGTGGTGCGGGTGACCATCGGCGCCACGGACAGCCAAAACTATTTCGACCTGAACTACTCGGCGCTGCCGGAGGGTATCGACCCAGTGACCCGGGAGATGCGGGATGAGATGGAGAAGCTGGGCAGCGTGTCGCTGGTGAGTATGTACTACTCCCGGGATTGGTGCGACAACGTGTACGTGGGCAATACGGCGTTCAGCGGGTCGCTGTACGGCGTGGACGACCACTATCTGACGGCCGTGGACTACGCGGTGAACTACGGACGGTCCTTCACGGCGGCGGACTATGAGAACCGGCGGAATGTGGCGCTGATCGACGCGAAGTCGGCAAAGTCGCTGTTCCAGGGGGAGAACCCCATCGGCGGCACCATCGAGATCAACGGGATGCCGTTCACCGTGGTGGGTGTGGTGTCCTCCCGGTCCAGCAGCGGACCGGTGATCAACAGCTTTAAGGATTATCAGATGTACGCCGGCAGCACGGCGGGGACCATTTTCATCCCGGACGTGTGCTGGTCGGTGCCGTACCGGTATGATGAGCCCCAGTACGCGGCGGTGCGGGCCACCAGCACCAACGACATGACCGCCGCCGGCGACAATGTGGCCAAGTACCTGAACGAGAACGCCATCCGGACCACGAAGTACAAGTACGAGTCCAAGGACCTTCTGCAGCAGGCCAGCGATCTGCAGAGCCTGTCGGAGAGCACCAACAAGCAGTTGATCTGGATCGCGGCTATCTCGCTGGTGGTGGGCGGCATCGGCGTGATGAACATCATGCTGGTGTCCGTCACCGAGCGCACCCGCGAGATCGGATTGAAGATCGCCATCGGCGCGCAGCAGAGCCGCATCCTCTGGCAATTCCTGACGGAGGCGGCGGTGCTGACCAGCATGGGCGGCATACTGGGCGTGGCTACGGGCATCGGCCTGGCGGAGATGATGTCCCACATCATGGGGACACCGGTGGCCATCAGCGTACCGGCGTGCATCATCGCGGTGGCCTTCTCCATGGTCATCGGCGTGGTGTTCGGCCTGGTGCCGGCCATGAAGGCATCGAAGCTGAACCCCATCGAAGCCCTGCGGAGAGAATGATACGCAGAAAGAAAAGACCGGCTTTCGCCGGTCTTTTTCTCTGTCTGCTCCCGGCGAAGACACAGCGAAAGCAGAAAACAGCCCCCGGCAGGGGGCTGTTTCTTTATTTACTGCGGCAGCTCGCCGGGGGCGACCAGGATGATCTTGTCGGCCCGGTCGTAGTCGCTGTACGCCTCCTTGGTGCTGCGCAGCAGCGTGCCGTCGCCGGCGTAGACGTTGCGGTAGGTCTGGACGGCGTAGCCGTTGTGGCCGTACTGCTCCACCTCGGTGGTGCCGGGGGCGATGCGCTCGGACTCCTGATAGACCGTCTTGCGCTCGGAGTAGGAGAGGAACTGGTTGGTCATCTCCACATAGTTGTCGTCGGTCTTGGTGCCCAGCAGGGTGATGGTCAGCTGGTTCGTCTCGTCGTTGTAGCTGGTGGTGATCTTGATGGGGTAGTTGGTGCTGTTGCGGAAGGCAAAGTCCGGGCCGCCCCAGCTGACCGTGGCGTCACAGCCCGTGACGGGCATATAGCCGGGGTCGAACATATGGGCGTAGCGCAGGACGATCTGCAGGTCCGCCATGAGGGCGGAATAGTACAGCGTGGAGGATACCTGGCAGATACCGCCGCCGATGGAGGTAACGGTCTTGCCGCCGGAGTAGGCGGCGGCGGGCTGGAAGCCCCGGGCCTCGGTGCGCTGGCCCACGGTGGCGTTGTACCAGAACTCCTCGCCGGGGTTATAGATACGGCCGTTGATGGCGGCGGAGGCCAGCTTGATGTTCTGGCGGCGGCCCCAGGGGCCGGCGCAGGTGGTGGTGCAGGTGCCGATCACGTCCCGGAACATGGCCTGCTCCAACTCCTCGGTGGCGGCGGGCGGGAACTGCACCTGGGCGTCAGCCAGGAATTCCTCGCCCGGCTGGGCGGCGTCCAGTTGCTTTTGCACCGTCTCCACATCGAACTGTACGCCCACGCGGGACTGGGTGGGCTTGCCGGTGGATTTGTCGCAGATGGCGGCGGCCATGGTGCCGGCGATCTCGTCGTGGAGCGCCTGCACGTCCATGGGCGCGGCGGTGTGGGCCGCGAACACACATTCCACGGACCGGGCTGCCGCGGACAGGTCGCGGCTCTCGAAGCGCTGCGCCAACTCGGCGCGCAGCGCCGCCGCGTCCAGCTTCTCGCCGTCCTGCGGCTTGGTGATGTACAGGCCCTCACCCTCCGCCAGCCGGTAGCCGCCGTCCGTTACGGTGCAGCCCACGGTGTCGGACAGCTGTTCACAGGCGGCGGTGAGCTTCGCCTCGTCCACGTCCAGCTGGGGCGTGACATCCACGGCCCTGAACCAGCTCTCGATAAAGCGCCAGCCGCCGCGGAGGAACGCGGTCACATCGCTGCCCCAGCCCCGGTCCTGCACGTCGCAGCCGGCAGCCTTGGAGACATAGACGGGCAGAACGGTGACGCCCAGGTCGGAAAGGGTGGTGCTGCCGATCTCCTGCCCGTCACGGGTCAGGCGGATGGTCATGCCGTCCAGCAGGGCACTCCCCTGCTCCGTCCAGCGCTGCTCGGCCTCCTGCGCCGACAGGCCGGACATATCCATGCCCAGCACGGAGGTGTTGGGAAACGCCGTGTGGGAATACAGCGCGTTGGCGGCCACACAGCAGCCCGCGTAGGCCAGCACCAGCACCGCCGCGGCGATGCCGATGATCAGTCCGGCTCTTTTGCCGGGGGTCTTGGGAGGCTTTTCTTCCGGGGCCGCGCGCTTGCCGGCCGTCTCCGGCGCGGGATCGGCGGTAACAGAGGACATATTCAACTCGTCGCTCATGGTGTCCCCTCCTTTGTATCATCAGGTTTGGGCAATACCGGCAAAATGCCGTGCCGTTACTGCATTGTATCACGGTTTGTCAAGGAATGGGTTACAAAAGCGTTACGACACATCTTTCTGCGGCTTTGCGCGGGGAATGGTAACGGTGAGGCAGATGGTGTCCTCCGTATCCCGGCGGGAGACTTTGGCGCCGACGCCGGCGGTCTGCATGAGCCGGACGCCCCGGTCCACGCTGTTGAGGAACAGCCGGACATCCTTGATGATATACGCGCTGCGGCGGCGGGGCTGCGTCGTCTGGTTTTGCGCGACCAGACGGTCTATGTAACCTTCGGCATCGGCGACGTTCAGCTGGTTTTTGCCGATGTGTTCGACGGCGGCAAGGCGCTGCTCCGGGTCCTCCAGACGCAGGAGGGCACGGGCGTGGCGCTCGGTCAGGCCGTAGCGGTGCAGAGCCTCCGCCACCGGCTCCTCCAACCGCAGCAGACGCAGCTTGTTGGCCACGGCGGACTGGCTGCGGCCCAGCTTTTCCGCCGCCTGCTGCTGGCTGAGGCCGTAGCGGCGGAGCAGGCGGGCGATGGCGGCCGCCTCCTCCATGTAGTCCAGGTCGCGGCGCTGGAGGTTCTCGATCAGGGCCAGCAGGGCGGCGTCCTCCTCATCCACCCGGGCCAGCAGACAGGGCACCTGCCGCAGCCCGGCGATCCGCGCCGCCCGCCAGCGGCGCTCGCCGGCCACCAGCTCGTAGACTGCGCCCTGCTGCCGGACGGTGATGGGCTGCAGAATGCCGTAGGCGGCGATGCTGGCCGCCAGCTCCTGCAAACTCTCCGAGTCGAACCGGCGGCGGGGCTGCTGGGGGTTGGGACGGATATCGTTGATGGGTATGTATCGCACACGGGCAGAGAGGAAATCGGTCTTCTGGTCTTTTTTCATGGCGGTCGCCTCCTTTTTTCGCCTATTGTACGGCGGGAGGTCTGTCGAAAACGGACGAAGACCGTCGGGAAATAAAAAAATGCACCCGCCCCTGTCGGGGCGGGTGCGGCGGTCACTGCTTTGTGCGGATATCCTCGCCGAAGAAGGGCAGGATCTGGTAGGCGCCCTCGATGCGGGAGAGGATGGGCGCGCCGTAGCGATGCCCCAGCTCCTCCGGGGCCAGGTTGGTGCTGATGATGGTGGACCTGCCGGAGAGCATACGGCCGTTGACGATCTGATAGAGGGCGCTCTGGACAAAGGCGGTGGTCATCTCGGTGCCCAGGTCGTCCAGGATCAGCAGGTCGCAGCTCTCGCAGCGGCGGACGTCGGCATCGCTGACCTCGTCGGGGCGGAACTTGGCGTCCTCATAGCGGGAGAAAACGCTGATAGCGGTGTCGTAGACCACGGAGAAGCCGGCGTCGCTGACCTCCCGGGCGATGCAGGCGGAGAGGAACGTCTTGCCCAGGCCGGTGCCGCCGGAGAGCAGCAGGCTGCCGCTGCCCCGGGAGAACTGGCGGGCAAAGTCCCGGCAGACATCGAAGTTGCGCTCCATGTTGGCCCGGGGCGAAACACCGTAGCTGTCCCACACGGCGCTGTCGTACAGGTCGAAGCGGAAGGTGTCGAACCGGGCCTCGCCCAGCGGCAGAAGCCGGGAGAGCTCCGCCAGCTGCTCGCGGGCGTAGTACTGCTTCAGGCAGGCGCAGACGCCGGACCGGGTGTAGCCGGTGTCTCCGCAGAGGGAGCAGGCAGGCTTGTCCTCCAGATAGTCGGCGGGATAGCCCATGTCCTCCAACAGGGCGGCGCGCTCGCGCTGCAGGGAGAGATTTTCGTCCCGTAGGACCCGCAGGGCGGGCAGCGGGTCCTCGCCCTTTTTGGCGGCGGCGGCCACGATGCGGCTCATGGTGGTGCGGAGGGTGCGGTCGATGTCCCGCAGGCGGGGCTGGCGGGCAAAGACCTCCCGGCGGCGCTGGTCCAGCTCGGCCTCCCGGCGCTGGCGGGCCTGGTCGAAGCGGGCAATGGCCCGCTGCATGATGATACCGTCGTATGACATACTCTCACCTCTTGATATAGCGGCGCATCCAGGCGTCCTTGTCCCCGGCGGGGGCGGCGGACTTACCGGCGGCAGCGGGCCGCTTGCCGGCCGCCTCGCCCTGCTCCACCTGGTGGGGCGTGTGCCAGCCGGCGTCGTGCCAGCGGCGCAGGATGCCGTTAAGGTAGCGCCAGTTCAGGTCCTTCTTGTAGAACACCGTGCGCTCATAGGCCAGAGCCACCGTCTCCGGTGGGAATCCCATGTCCATCCACTGGTCGATGTAGCGGCGTTCGGCCTCCACCGGCGGCCTGTTAAGAATTCGTAAATTCGACAAATAGGAAGTATACTTCCTGTTGCGCTCTGCCCATTTTTTCAGGTATACCGCAGCAGAATTCTGGTCAAATATGCCAAGCTGTGCCCAGCGATAGCCCTCTTTTTCCACTTGGCGCATGGTTGGTCGTCTGCCCTCGCCCCACTGGCTGCGAGCCCGTTCGACACAGTGGCACACCAGGAGATAGATCACGTCGGCGGGCATACCCAGGTCATCGTAAAGACCGGCCAATATCTGCAAGTCGGCGGTGCGGAGCTTCTTGCCCAGCTGCTGCTCCGTCTGGGGCACCAGCAGGCGGAAGCCCTCGTTGTCCGTCAGCAGTCCGGCGATGTCCTGGGCGGTGTAGACCGGGCGTTCGTCCGCCGGATCGGGCGGCGTCTGACGGACCGGGCGGGGCAGCAGGTCCATATCCTGAAGGATCCGCTCCGCCGCGTCGATCCGCAGGCGGCTGATGGGCAGGACCTTTTCCAGCTCCTCCGGCGTGACGCCCCGGCCGAAGCGGCGCAGGGCCAGATACAGCAGGGCGGCGTCGCCCTGCCCGCTTTGCAGCAGCTTGTCGGCCGCATCGGCGGGCAGCGTCAGCTGCTCCTGCCTGTTCCGAAGTATATAGCCGTCCATGGCGATGACCTCCCCTCTCATTCGTGCTCTCCATTCTACACGAAAAAGGGGTCGGCGTAAAGCGGGGCGGGACAACTTTTTACAAATTTCCGCTTTTCGCCAAAATAGACTTTTCTCCGGCGGGTTTTGTGGTATAATGCTATTTGTATAAGTATATATACCCAACGAAATGAATTAAGGAGGGTTTTGGCATGGCGAACCGGGTAACGATGTCTATCTGCGGCACGGAGTATATCCTCGTAGCGGAGGAGGACGCCGCCTACATGGAGAAGATCGGCAGCATGGTGGATGCGGAGATGCAGAAGCTGATGGACAGCGCCCACATGAGCCGTGACGCGGCGGCAGTGCTGGCGGCGGTCAATCTGGCGGACCAGCTCACCAAGGCGCAGGAGGGCGCGGAAAATCTGCGCCGGCAGGTGAAGACCTATCTGGACGAGGCCAGCCGCGCTAAGAACGAGGCCGCTGAGCTGCGCCGGAAGCTGCAGAACGCCCAGAACCAGAACAACCGCCGGTAATGATGGAGCTTTTGGCCCCCGCGGGGGGATATGAGGCGCTGACCGCAGCGGTGCAGAACGGCGCGGACGCGGTGTATATGGGCTTCGGCGCGTTCAACGCGCGGCGAAGCGCGAAAAACTTTACCGACGAGGAATTCGCGTCGGCGGTGCGGTATTGCCATCTGCGGGGCGTGCGGGTCTTTTTGACCCTGAACACCCTGCTGACCGACCGGGAGCTGCCCGGGGCGGCCGCGGCGCTGCGGAAGGCCAGCGCCATGGGCGTGGATGCGGTGCTGGTGCAGGACTGGGGCCTGCTGACCCTGGCAAAGGAGATCGTGCCGGACCTGCCTCTTCACGCCAGCACGCAGATGAGCCTGTTCACGCTGGGCGGCGCCAATGCGGCCGCGGCGTTGGGCATGGAGCGCGTGGTGCTGGCCCGGGAGCTGGACCGGGACGAGGTACGGGAGATCTGCGCCGGCTGCGGCGCGGAGATCGAGGTATTCGGCCACGGGGCGCTGTGTATGTGCTACTCCGGCCAGTGCGAGATGAGCGCCGTGCTGGGACAGCGCAGCGGCAACCGGGGCGCTTGTGCCCAGCCCTGCCGCTTGCCCTACGGCGTGAACGGCCCCTGCCGGGGCGCGCATCCCCTGAGCCTGAAGGACGCCAACCTATCGGCCTATTTGCAGGACATGGAGGACATGGGCGTGGCCTGCCTGAAGATCGAGGGCCGGCTGAAGCGGCCGGAATACGTGGCCGTGGTGACGGGCATCTACCGCCGTTTGCTGGACGAAAAGCGGCTGCCCACGGCGGAGGAGTCCCGGGCACTGGAGCAGGCCTTCTCCCGCAGCGGCTTCACCGACGGCTACTGGTTGGTCAAAAAGGGCAAGCCCATGTTCGGCACCCGGCCGGAGAACGTGCCGGAGCCAAAGGAGCTGTTCGCCCGCGCCCGCGAGACATACGAAAACGGAAAAGAAAACCGAAAGATACCTGTGAACCTGCGGCTGACGGTGCGCCGGGGCGAACCGGTGCGGCTGAGCGGCGCGTGCGCCGTCCGGAACGGCGTGACCATAGCCTTAGCCACGGGCGATGCGCCGGAGGAAGCACGGAACCGGGCGGTGACGGCGGAGGAGCTGCGGCAGCGGCTGACCAAGACCGGCGGCACGGTGTTCGCGGCGGATCAGATCGAAATAGAGCTGGACGAGGGGCTGATGGTGTCCGCCAGCGCGGTGAACGCGCTGCGGCGGGAGCTGCTGGACGAGCTGGCGGATCGGCGGACGGACATCCCGAAGCGCCGTGAACTGCCCGCCTCTCCCCTGCCGGAGGCCCCGGCGGGCGCGGCGGAGCTGGACTTTACCGTGTCCATCAGCAGGCCCGATCAGCTGACGGCCGATCTGCTGGCGGAACGCCCCGCTATCGTGTATATCCCGGCGGAGCTGCTGGATAAGATGGACCTGATGCCCTATATCGGGCAGGCGGAGTTCTGCGCGGTGCTGCCCCGGATATTCCGCACGGCGGACGAACCGGTGTTCCGGGATATTCTGCAGCGGCACCCGGAGGTCGCCTCCGCGGCCATCGGCAACCTGGGCCATCTGGCCATCGTGAAGGGGCTGGGCAAAACGCTCCGCGGCGACTTCGGCCTGAACGTGTACAACAGCCGGGCGGTGCGCTTCTGGCAGGAGCAGGGGCTGTCGTCCGTGACGGCCAGCTTTGAGCTGCGGTGGCAGCAGGTGCGGGACCTGGGAAAATATGCGGACTGCGAGGCCCTTGTCTATGGCCGCCTGCCGCTGATGATCACCGAAAACTGCGTGACGAAGAACAGCGTTGGCTGCGCCCATGGGGCGGGCAGCGTGCTGACCGACCGGCGGGGCGAGCAGTTCCCGGTGCTGTGCGCCTACGGGTGCCGGTGCGAGATCGAGAACGGAAAGACGCTGGTGCTGGCGGACAAGCCGGAGGTATTCCGGTGCGGCCTGCGGTACGGACGCCTGCGCTTCACCACGGAGACGGCGGCAGAGTGCGCGGCGCTTCTCCGCGCCCACAGGGCCGGGACCGTCACCGCTGGTGACAGCAGCACACGCGGACTGTTCTACCGGGGCGTAGAGTAAAACAAATAGTATAACACTCGTTATAATTTACAAAACGTATTCAATTTCAGGAGAAAAAGGTGTTACTATGGAGCTGAAGATCAAGGCCCTGTCCCCCAAGATCGGGACGGAGATACCCCTTCCCCGCTTTGCCACCGCCGGTGCGGCCTGCATGGACCTGTGCGCCTGCATCGACGAGGCGGTGACGCTGGCAGCCGGGGAACGGCGGCTGGTGCCCACCGGCATCGCCATCGCCCTGCCGTCGGCGGACTACGCGGCGCTGGTGTTCGCCCGCAGCGGGCTGGGCATCAAGAAGGGCGTGTGCCTTTCCAACGGCGTGGGCGTCATCGACAGCGACTACCGGGGCGAGATCGGCGTGGGGCTGGTAAACCTGGGGCGTGAACCGTACACGGTGCAGCCCGGGGACCGGATCGCCCAGCTGATGGTGGTGCCGGTGGTGCAGCCCACGGTGACGGTGGCGGAGGACCTGGACGAGACGGACCGGGGCGCCGGCGGCTTCGGCTCCACAGGCAGGTGACGTATATGGCAAAGATCGTGCTGGCCTCCGGGTCCCCCCGGCGGCAGGAGCTTTTGCGTCGGATGGGCATCACCGACTTTACCGTCCGGGTGCCGGAGGTGGAGGAATACTTCCCCGCCGGGCTGACGCCGGAGGAGACGGTGTGCTACATCTCCCGGGAGAAATCCCAGGCGGTGGCGTCCGACGCGGACGAGATCGTCATCACGGCGGATACGATGGTGTTTCTGGACGACAAGAAGCTGGGCAAGCCCGCCGACGAGGCGGAGGCCCTGCAAATGCTGACGGCCCTGCAGGGTCGGCGCCACACCGTCTGTACCGGTGTGACGGTGCGGCAGGGGGAGAAAGCCCTGACCCGCGCCCAGCACACGGACGTGTATTTCCGTCCGGCCACACAGCGGGAGCTGAAGGCCTACATCGCCGGAGGCGAGCCCATGGACAAGGCCGGGGCCTACGGCGTACAGGGACAGGGCGCGCTGCTGGTGGAGCGCATCGACGGCGACTTTTTCAACGTGATGGGGCTGCCGGTGGTGCTGCTGGCGGAGATGCTGGGCGAATTCGGGATACAGCTGCTGGGATAATGCCCCTTTCGCTCCCTCTGAGAGGGTGCGCTGCCGCCTCCCCTGCCGGGGGAGACTTCAGAGAGGAACAAACGACACATGAAGCGATTTTTTACGAAAACGGGAATATGGCTGCTGGCCGCGGCGGCCACCATCGCGGTGGTGCTGTGCGTAGTGTCGGCCCTGAGCTCCGGAACGGGGCTGCTGCACAACGCCCTGGGCGTGATCGCCTCGCCCTTCCGGGCGGCGGGTTCCGCCGTGGCGGGCTGGGTCGGCGGCATTAGCCAGCGGTTTGAGGACGTGGAGACCCTGCAGCAGGAGAACGACGAGCTGCGGCAGCAGATCGCGGAGCTGGAGGAGCAGCTGCGGCAGATGGAGCCGGCGGCGACCGAGAATAAAGAGCTGCGCCAGCTGCTGGGCCTGCGGCAGCAGCGCAGCGACCTGGTGTTCGAGGCGGCCCGCGTCACCCAGCGCGACGTGTCCAACTGGGCCAGCACGCTGGTGCTGGACCGGGGCAGTCAGCACGGTGTGGCCATAGGCGACTGCGCGGTGGACAGCGCCGGGAACCTGGTGGGTGTGGTCACAGACGTGGGCCTGAACTGGTGCCGGCTGTCCACGGTGTTGGACACGGACTCCCAGTTCGGCGCGCGGGTATTCCGCACCGGCGAGACGGCGGTGGCCGGCGGCGACCTGGCGCTGATGTCCGAGGGCAGGCTGCGGCTGCAATACCTCGGCGACAGCGCGAACCTGATCAAGGGCGATGTGATCGTCACGTCCGGACTGGGCGGCTACTATCCCGCCGGGCTGGTCATCGGTACGGTGGAGTCCGTGCAGACGGATGACGGCGGGCTGGCGCGGTACGCGGTGCTCTCGCCCAAGTGCGATGTGGCGGCGATACAGGAGATGTTTATTATCACGGATTTTGACGTGATCCAATGACGGAGGACGGCTATGACACGGCGGGCGATACTGCTGAAGTGGATATTGTACTGTCTGTGCGCGCTGGCGCTGGCACTGCTGCAGGGGCTGGTGCTGGTATACGTGCGGGTATGGGGCGTGCACCCGTTCCTGCTGCCGGCCATCGCGGTGATACCGGCCACGCTGGAGCGCAACGAGCAGGCGCTGCTGTACGCGGTATTCTTCGGGCTGGTGTGCGACCTTCTCTCGCCGGTGGCGGGCCTGCCCTGCTTTTACGCGCTGGCGTTCCTGCTTGGCGCGGCGGCAGCGTGGCTGCTGAGCGGGCAGGTCATCATGGCGGGCGTGGTGTGCTCGCTGGTGGCGACAGGCGTATGTATGCTGCTCTGCGGGCTGCTGCACATGGCGGTGCTGGCGGGACACAGCGGCGCGGGGCTGACCGCGGCTGGCCTGCTGCTGGGCAGAGAGCTTTTGGTATCGCTGCCCTTCGCGGCGGCAGCGCACCCGCTGTTCCGGTGGGCACAGCGGCGGACACTGAGCGAATGACCATAGGAGAACCAAGCTATGATGAAAAATCCTCACCCCTCCCGGCGGCGGGTATATGTGCTGCTGGGGTTTTTCTGTGCGTTTCTGGTGCTGTTTTTTGCGGTGCTGTATGACGCACAGGTGGTGCACGGCAGTGAAAATCGGGCCAGATCCATCACCAGCAACACCGCCAGCGAAACGGTGACCGCCTCCCGGGGCATCATCACCGACCGGAACGGCAAGGTGCTGGTGAGCAACCGGCTGGCCTATACGCTGGTGGTAGACAAGAGCAGCTTCGGCAAGGACGAGGCCGCGCTGAACGACGCCATCTGGCAGCTGATACAGCTGTGTCAGGAGCAGGGCGTCACATGGAACGACACCCTGCCCATGACCACAGGGTCCTCTCCCCAGCTGACCAGCAAAAGCCTGACCAAGAGCTTCCGGGAGTATCTGGACGGCAACAAGCTGCCCACGGACGGCGGCAGCGCGGAAGTGCTGGCCGCCATGCGGAAGCTCTACAAGGTCGACGACAGCTATACCGACGCGCAGGCGCGTCTGATCGTGGGCGTGCGGTATGAACTGGACGGGCGCAGCAGCTACACCTTTGCCGAGGATGTATCCACGGAGTTGCTGGGCCGCATCACCGACGGAAAGTACCGGGGCGTGACCATCAAGACAGCGGCGGCGCGGGTGTACAACACCAAGCTGGCGGCGCACATTCTGGGCACCGTGGGCGCCATATGGCAGGAGGAGTGGCGCAGCGACGAGAGCACCGGCTATGTGGGCTACGCCGACAAGGGCTACAATATGAATGACCTGGTGGGCAAGGACGGCGTGGAGAAGGCCTTTGAGGAATATCTCCACGGCAATGACGGCAAGCGGCTCATCACCACCGACGAGAACGGCAAGATCACCGGCGAGCTGTACACCCGGGAGCCCCAGCCCGGCGGCACCGTGGCGCTGACCATCGACATCGACCTGCAGCAGGTGGTGGAGGACACGCTGGCCAGTACCATTCAGGGCATGATCGACAAGGACAGCAACGAGCGCGGCGGCGCGGCGGCGGTCATTCAGGTCGGCACCGGCGAGGTACTGGCCATGGCCAGCTACCCCACCTACGATCTGGAGACGTTCAACCAGGACTATGATGAGCTGGTGAAGGACGAACGCCTGCCCATGTTCAACCGGGCCACCCAGGGCGTGTACGCCCCCGGCTCCACCTTCAAGCTGTGCACGTCCGTGGCGGCGCTGGAGGAGGGCATCATCACCCCCAGTACGATCATTGAGGACAAGGGTATCTACACCTACTATGTGGACCCGCAGCCCATGTGCTGGATCTGGCGGCAGGCCCACACCACCCACGGGCGCATCAACGTCAGTCAGGCCATTGTGGACTCCTGCAACTACTTCTACTACGAGGTGGGCCGGCTGACAGGCATCAAGAAGCTGGACGAGTACGCCACAGCCTTCGGCCTGGGGCAATCCACGGGCATTGAGATCGGCGACGTCAGCGGCGTGCTGGCCTCCCCGGAGTGGGCGGAGGCCCACGACCGGGAGTGGACCGACGGCCAGACCATCACGGCGGCCATCGGCCAGTCCTACAACCTGTTCACCCCCCTGCAGCTGGCCAACTATGTGGCCACGCTGGTGTCCGGCGGCGAGCACTATGAGGCACATCTTCTGAAAAACGTAAAATCTTATGATAATTCACGAGTTGTCGGCGTATATGGCAAGGGGCCGCTGAACGACCTGAACATCTCGGACAGCACCATGGCGGCGGTGACCAAGGGTATGCACGACCTGACCTATGACTCCCTGCGGAGCGCCTTTTCCCGCTGTGTGGTGGAGGCCGGCGCCAAGACCGGCTCGGCCCAGGTGGGTACGGATATCGCCAACGGCACCTTTGTGGCCTACGCCCCCTATGACGATCCGGAGATCGCCATCGCCATCGTGGTGGAGAAGGGCGGCAGCGGCAGTCTGCTGGCCAATGCGGCCGTGGACATCATCAACGCCTGGTTCACCCGGGATGGCACCGGCGCCACCGCCGCCGGCGAGGACGCGCTGATGCGGTAAATCTGTTATAGAGACAAGAGGCACACATGGGACCCTATTTCAATTCGAGAGACAAACATTATAAAGACCCCTTCGGCGCCGTCCCCTGCGGCGCCGAAGTGCGCTTTGCGCTGGCGGACGACACCTACTACGGCTGCGAGCTGCTGGTGCTCCGGGAGTTCGCAGGCACGGAGGACACGTGCGCCCTGCCGCCGGCGGAGGGCGGCTTCGCCGGCACATACACCGCGCCGGCTGGCGGTGAGCTGTGCTGGTACTGCTTCCGCCTGACGGACGCGGACGGGCGCTGCGTGTGGTACGGCAAAAATGGCGTGCAGGACGCGCCGGAGAAGGCGGCACGCTGGCAGCTGACGGTATACGAGCCCTCCCCCGCCCCGGACTGGTTCGGGCGCGGCGTGACATACCAGATCTTCCCGGATCGGTTCCGCCGTGTATCCATGCCGGACGTGAGCCATATGCCCGGGCACCGGTGGCTGCACCGCGGCTGGAACGAGCAGCCGGTGTTCCTTCCGGACGAGCACGGGCAGATCACCAACCGCGACTTCTTTGGCGGCTCGCTGCAGGGCATCACGGAGAAGCTGGACTATCTGGCGGGCCTGGGCGTGACGACGCTGTATCTGAACCCCATTTTTGAGGCCGCCAGCAACCACCGCTACGACACCGGCGACTATCGGGCCATCGACCCGCTGCTGGGCACAGAGGCTGACTTCCGCGCCCTGTGCACCGCCGCCCATCAGCGTGGGATGCGTGTGATACTGGACGGCGTGTTCAACCATACCGGCAGCAACAGCCGGTACTTCAACGCCGAGGGCTACTATCCGGAGCCGGGGGCGGCCCAGAGCCAGAATTCAGAATATTACAACTGGTACAGCTTCCACCCGTGGCCGTCGGACTACGACGCCTGGTGGGGCGTGAAGACTCTGCCCGCCGTCAATGAGGCGCAGCCGGCTTACCGTGACTTCATCTTCGGCGATCAGGACAGCGTGGTCCGGCATTGGCTGCGCTGCGGCGCGGACGGCTGGCGGCTGGATGTGGCCGACGAGCTGCCCGGCGACTTTATCGAGGGCATCCGCTCGGCCATCGACGCGGAAAAGCCCGGGGCTTACCTGCTGGGTGAGGTCTGGGAGGACGGCAGCAACAAGATCGCCTACTCCCAACGGCGCAGATACCTGCTGGGCCGCCAGGTCCACGGCCTGATGAACTACCCCTTCCGCACGGCCCTGCTGAACTGGCTGGCCGGCGGCGACGCCGCGGTCTTCCGCGACAGCATGGAGACAATTCGTGAGAACTACCCGCCCTTCGCCTTCTATGGCGCCATGAACTTCCTGGGTACCCACGACACAGCGCGCATTCTGACGCTGCTGGGCGCGGAGGGCACACCGAAAACCAAGGCGGAGCGTGCGGCGTACCGCCTCTCCCCCACTGAGCTGGCCCGGGGCCTGGCAAAGCTCCGTCTGGCGGGAATGCTGCTCTACAGCTTCCCCGGCTCTCCCACCCTCTTCTACGGCGATGAGGCCGGCGTGCAGGGCTTCGAGGATCCGCTGAACCGGGGCGCCTTCCCCTGGGGCAGCGAGGACGCGGCGCTGACGGACTTCTTCCGCACTCTGGGACAGCTGCGGCGAACGCGGGAGAGCCTGCGCTCGGGCGCCCTGCGCTATCTGCTGGCCCGAGGCGGCGCTCTGGTCATCGAGCGTGAGCACGGAGGCGAGCGCACAGTAACGGCGCTGAACGCCGGGGACGCGCCGGCAGACCTGATGCTGGCCTGGGACGCGCCCACCGCGCAGGACGCGATGACCGGACAGCGATTTCTGGTCATCGACGGGAAAGTGCACCTGACATTGCCGCCGCTGAACGGCGTGATACTGGTATAAGGAACGGGGCGGCTGTTTCACGTGAAACAGCCGCCCTGCTTTTGTCCCTTTATGTTTCACGTGAAACAAAAAGACGAAAATTTGCATTTTCCCTCTTGAAACCCTCCATGCAGGTGGTATATACTATCATAATGAACTCAGACAGAAAGAGGAATTTACTGTGGCGAAAATCATTGCGATCGTAAATCAGAAGGGCGGCGTGGGCAAGACCACCACCTGTGTAAACCTGGCCGCTGCCGTAAAAGCCGCTGGCAAGCGGGTGCTGCTGTGCGATTTTGACCCCCAGGCCAACGCCACCAGCGGTATGGGCGTGGACAAGACCACCAGCAACGGCGTCTACGATGCGCTCATCAACGGCGCAGAGACGGCCCAGCTGATCGTGACCACGCCCTATGGCGACGTGCTGCCAAGCAGCAAGGCGCTGGCCGGCGCCGGCGTGGAGATGATCAACATGGACGACCGGCAGTTCCTGCTGAAGGCCGCGCTGCGGCAGGTGGCGGACAATTACGATTTCATTTTCATCGACTGTCCGCCCTCGCTGGAGCTGCTGACACTGAACGCACTGTGCGCCGCCAACAGTCTGCTGGTCCCGGTGCAGGGCGAGTACTACGCGCTGGAGGGACTCAGCGACCTGATGAACACCGTGCGTATCGTGCGGCGCAGCATGAACCCCGGGCTGGACATCGAGGGCGTGCTGCTGACCATGTTCGATGGCCGCACCAACCTGTCCATTCAGGTGGCCCAGGAGCTGAAGCGGTTTTTTGCCGGGAAGGTGTACAGCACCGTGATCCCGCGGAACGTGCGGCTCAGCGAAGCGCCCAGCCACGGCAAGCCCATCACCGCCTATGACAAGACCTGCCGGGGCGCGGACGCATACACGGCGCTGGCGGCGGAATTTTTGCGGAAGAACAACTGCTGAAAGGAGACGCGGTATGGCGAACACAAAAGGTCTGGGCAAGGGACTGAGCGCACTGCTGGGCGACGACGTCATCGCCGCCAAGGACGAGCGCGCCTCCTCCCTGCTGCTGCCCATCAGCCAGGTGGAGAGCTGCTCCACCCAGCCCAGAAAGAGCTTTGAGCCGGAGGCCCTCAGTGACCTGGCGGACTCCATCCGGATACACGGCATCATCCAGCCGCTGACCGTGCGGAAGCTGCAATCCGGCTACTATCAGATCATCGCCGGTGAACGGCGGTGGCGGGCGGCGCGGATGGCCGGGCTGACACAGGTGCCCGTGGTGGTCATCGAGGCCGACGACCGCAAGGCCATGGAGCTGGCCATGATCGAAAACCTCCAGCGAGAGGATCTGAACCCCATTGAGGAGGCCGAGGGCTACCGGGTGCTGACGGAGCAGTACGGCATGACCCAGGACGAGTGCGCGCAGCGGGTGGGCAAGTCCCGCCCCACAGTGGCCAACGCCCTGCGCCTGCTGGGGCTGACCGAGCCGGTGCGGGCCATGGTGGAGGACGGACGGCTTTCTGCCGGACACGCCCGCGCCCTGTTGACGCTGGGCAGCAAACAGCAGCAGGCCGCCGCGGAGACGGTGGTCAAGGACGCCCTCTCCGTCCGCCAGGCGGAACTGCTGGTGAAAAAACTCACCGCCGAAAAAAAAGAAAAGCCCCAAAAGGACGCGCTTTCCGTCAATTATGTTGAGGAGGCCGCCCGTGAGCTGGGCGAAAAGCTGGGCCGCCCCTGCCGCATCGTCAACGGCAAAAAGAAGGGGCGCATCGAGCTGGAATACTACGGCACCGAGGACCTGAACGCCCTGCTGGAGGCCCTGGAGAGGCTGGGAAAGCGATAAGCGTTTCACGTGAAACATCATCAAATAGAGGTATAGAACATGCTTGACATCAAGTTTATCCGGGAGAACCCGGACCTGGTAAAGGAGAATATCCGCAAGAAGTTCCAGAACGCCAAGCTGCCCCTGGTGGACGAGGTCATCGCCCTGGACAGCGAGCGCCGCGAGGCCATCAACGAGGGCGAGGCCCTGAAAGCCGAGCGCAACAAGATCTCCAAGGCCAACGGCCCCCTGTTCGGCAGGCTGAAAAAGTGCGCCGACGAGGCGGAGAAGGCCGCCCTTCAGGTGGAGATCGACGCCAACAACGCCGCCGTAAAGGCCAACGCCGAGCGCATGACCCGTCTGGAGGAGAAGAAGGCCAACGCCGAGGCGGCCATGAACAAGCTGCTGCTGGTCATCCCCCAGATGATCGACGAGTCCGTGCCCATCGGCCCGGACGACAGCTGCAACGTAGAGGTGGAGCGCTTCGGCGAGCCCAAGACCCCCGACTTCCCCATCCCCTACCACACGGAGATCATGGAACGCTTCGACGGCGTGGATATGGACGCCGCCGCCCGTGTATCCGGCAACGGCTTCTATTACCTGATGGGCGACATCGCGCGGCTGCACTCCGCCGTCACCGCCTATGGCCGTGACTTTATGATCGACAAGGGCTTCACCTACTGCATCCCGCCGTTTATGATCCACGGCAACGTGGTGGAGGGCGTGATGAGCCAGACGGATATGGACGCCATGATGTACAAGATCGAGGGTGAGGACCTGTACCTGATCGGCACCAGCGAGCACTCCATGATCGGCAAGTTCATCGATCAGATCCTGCCGGAGGACAAGCTGCCCCAGACGCTGACCTCCTACTCCCCCTGCTTCCGCAAGGAGAAGGGCGCCCACGGCATCGAGGAGCGCGGCGTGTACCGCATCCACCAGTTCGAAAAGCAGGAGATGATCGTGGTCTGCAAGCCCGAGGACTCCAAGGCATGGTACGAGAAGATGTGGCGCTACTCCGTGGAGCTGTTCCGCAGCCTGGATATCCCTGTGCGGCAGCTGGAGTGCTGCTCCGGCGACCTGGCGGACCTGAAGTGCAAGTCCTGCGACATCGAGGCCTGGTCCCCCCGGCAGCAAAAGTACTTCGAGGTGTGCTCCTGCTCCAACCTGGGCGACGCCCAGGCCCGCCGCCTGAAGATCCGCGTCCGCGGCGAGGACGGCAAACTGTACCTGCCCCACACCCTGAACAACACCGTGGTGGCCCCGCCCCGTATGCTGATCGCCCTGCTGGAGAACAACCTGCAGGCGGACGGCTCCGTGCTGGTACCCAAGGCGCTGCAGCCCTACATGGGCGGCAAGGAGCGCCTGGTGCCGCTGCACTGATAGCGTATCGTAATAGTTGTCCGTAATTATACTTTTAGTATAGGAGTTTTTACACATGAAGAAGTTTTTTGCGGAATTCAAGACCTTCGCCATGCGCGGCAACGTCATGGATATGGCCATCGGCGTGATCATCGGTACCGCGTTCGGTAAGATCACCACCTCTCTGGTGAACGATGTGTTCATGCCCCTGATCGGCCTGCTCATCGGCGGCGTGGATCTGGGACAGCTGAATATCGTTCTGAAGCCGGAGGTGCTGGACGAGGCAGGCCAGGTGGTCACCGAGGCTGTTACCCTGGGCATCGGCACGTTTCTGAGCACGGTCATTGACTTTGTTCTGGTGGCCTTCGTCATCTTCCTGATGGTCAAGACCATCAACCAGCTGCACAAGCTGGGCAAAAAGGACGAGGAGCCGCAGGAGGAGGAAGAACCGGCTCCCACCAGCGAGGAGCTGCTGACCGAGATCCGCGACCTGCTGAAGGCACAGCAGAAATGAGGGATATCCTGACTGCCGGCCTGACAGCCCTGGACCTGGACTCTGCCGCCGCAGACAAGCTGGCGCGCTACGCCGAACTGCTGCTGGAAAAAAACAAGGTGATGAACCTCACGGCCATCACCGCGCCCCGGGACGTTGCCACCCTGCACCTGCTGGACTGCGCGGCGCTGGCGGCGCAGCTGGACCTGTCCGGCAAGCGCGTCATCGACGTAGGCACCGGCGCAGGCTTTCCCGGCATGGTGCTGGCGATCTTGACTCCGGACGCCCGCTTCACGCTGCTGGACAGTCTGGGCAAGCGGGTGGACTTCCTGAAGGAGGTCCAGACGGACCTGGGCCTGAAAAATGTGACCTGCGTTCACGCCCGGGCGGAGGAATTCGCCGCGCAGCACCGGGAGCAGTTCGATCTGGCGGTCTCCCGTGCCGTGGCTCAGCTGAACGTACTGTGCGAGCTGACGCTGCCGCTGGTAAAGGTAGGCGGACAGTTCGCCGCCATGAAGTCCGTCTCCACCGACGAGGAGATACGTCAGGCCCACAGCGCCATCGCCCAGCTGGGCGGACAGCTCTCCGGCGTCACGGACTACACCGTGCCGGAGACAGACGTGGTGCACCGCATCGTATCCATCGAAAAAACACAGCACACACCGAAGCAATTTCCCCGGGCCTTTGCCCGGATCAAAAAAGCGCCGCTGGTATAAGCGGCCCACGAAAGGAGGAAGTCCATGGGCAAGATCATCGCCGTGGCGTCCGGCAAGGGCGGCACCGGCAAGACCACCTTCACCGCCAACGTGGCGCTGTCACTGGCCCACATGGGGCAGCGGGTGCTGTGCCTGGACTGCGATATCACCCTGCGGAACCTGGATCTGGCGCTGGGGCTCAGCGACCGGGCGCTGATGGACTTCTCCGACGTGCTGGAGGGCCGCTGCACCCTGCATGAGGCGGCGGTACCCCATGAGCGATACCCCTCCCTCTCCCTGCTGACCGCACCCATGGCCGACCGCCCGCTGTCCCTGTCGGTGCCGAAGCTGCAGGCGCTGGCGCGTGAGATACGGGAAAGCTACGACTGGTGCCTGATCGACGCGCCCGCCGGACTGGGTCAGGGCTTCCAGATGGCAGCGTGCATGGCCGACCAGGTGATCGTCATCACCACTACGGACGTGTCCGCCATGCGGGACGCCCAGCGCACCGCCGCAGAGCTGTCCGCCTTTCCCAGCGGGACGGTACATCTGGTGGTGGGACGCGTGTCCAAAAAGGTGCTGCGTCAGCTGCACACCACCATCGACGACGCCATCGACGCGGCGGGCCTGCCGCTGCTGGGCGTGATACCGGAGGACCCGGACGTCCCCTACTGCCTGAACCGCGGACTGGTGCTGCGGGAGCAGAACTACTACGCCGCCCGGGCCTATGAAAACATTGCGAAACGCATCATGGGGCAGAAAACCCCGCTGATGAAGATATAAGGAAAGGAGCCCTCCATGAATATTGCATTGATGGCACACGACAACCGGAAAGAGCTGATGGTCCAGTTCTGCACCGCCTACTGCGGCATTCTGGCCAAGCACACCCTCTGCGCCACCGCCCGCACCGGCCAGCAGATCGCCGACGCTACCGGGCTGACCATACACCGCTTCCTGTCCTTCGCCCACGGCGGCGGACAGCAGATCGCCGCCCGCATCGCCTATAATGAGATCGATATGGTGCTGTGCTTCGGTGACCCCAACCAGAAAACGCCGGACGCAGACATCACGTATATTTCCCGCCTGTGCGACCAGAACAACGTGCCCTTTGCCAGCAACCTGGCCACCGCCGAGATGCTGGTGCTGGGTCTGGACCGGGGCGACCTGGACTGGCGTGACATCGTCAACCCCAAGAACAAGCCCTTTACGGCTTGACAACCATCGGCAAATCGCATACAATAAGGGATAACCGTGCAGACCTCGCAGGAGTAGCCTGTACACCGCCGCTGCAAGAGAGGTGCGCCATCGGCTGAAAGCGCACCGCGGCAAGGCACAGGTGAAGACAGCGAGTTAGCGGGGATGGAAACATCCACGGCGCGCTCCCCGTAACAGGAGCAAAAAGGGCCGCAAGGCCGAATTTGGGTGGCACCACGAAGTGTTTTACGCTCTCGTCCCAATGCAGGGACGGGAGCGTTTTTTCGTCCGCGCCGCCGACACAAACACAAAGGAGAACGCTATGCAGGCTGTTTTGGACTTCATCAACAACCACGTGCGGGACATCTTCATCCCGCTGACGGCGCTGGCGCTGCTGCGGGTCGGTATGTGCCTGGCGCAGCTGAAGCGAATGACGCACCTCCGGGAGAAAAAAGGCGCCTACCACGCCGTCCGAGGCCACTGCGAGGAGCTGGGCGTCTGGTTCGGTGCGCTGGCGGGCCTGCTGCTGCCTGTCATTGTACCGGGTCTGTGGTATGCGGGCCTGGCGCTGGCCATAGTCGGCGGTGTCATCGGCCAGCGCATCGGCGTGAAGAAGGGCCGGGCCCTGGATGATATCTACCGCGAGGTCGCCTGGGAGCTGAAGCACGAGGCGGAGGCCGAGGCCGCCCGCGAGGCCGCCGCCCACACGCTAACGCCCGGCGCGGAGGAGCTGCCGGAGACAGGCGAACAAAACGAAACCACCGAAGATAAAGGAGAGACGAAAAATGGCTGAGATGACCCCCCGGACCCTGTCCGGCTTTATGGAGCTGCTGCCCAAGCCGCAGCAGCAGATGGAGCGCATGATGGACATCCTGCGCCGCACCTATTCTCTGTACGGCTTCACCCCGCTGGACACCCCGGTGATCGAGGCGGCGGAGGTGCTGCTGGCCAAGGGCGGCGGCGAAACGGAGAAGCAGATCTACCGCTTCAACAAGGGCGATGCCGACCTGGCCCTGCGGTTTGACCTGACGGTGCCGCTGGCCAAGTATGTGGCCCTGCACTACAACGACCTGTCCTTCCCCTTCCGCCGCTACCAGATCGGCAAGGTCTACCGGGGCGAGCGCGCCCAGCGCGGCCGCTTCCGTGAGTTCTATCAGGCGGATATCGACGTGATCGGCGACGGCAAGCTGGACATCACCAACGAGGCCGAGATGCCCGCCATCATCTACCGTGCGTTCAGTGAGCTGGGGCTCAGGCGCTTCTGCATCCGGGTGAACAACCGCAAGATCCTCAACGGCTTTTATGCCATGCTGGGCCTGACCGACAAGGCCGGCGACATCATGCGTACCGTGGACAAGCTGGACAAGATCGGCGCGGAGAAGGTCCATACCCTGCTGACCGACGAGGTGGGCGTGTCCGCCGAAAGCGCCGATGAGATCCTGAAATTCATCGCCATCACCGGCAGCAACGATCAGGTACTCTCCGCCCTGGAGGGCTACGCCGGCCGGAACGAGACGTTTGACGAGGGCCTGGACCAGCTGAAAACCGTGGTGAAATACCTGTCCGCCTTCGGCGTGCCGGAGGAGAACTTTGCCGTGGACCTGACCATTGCCCGGGGCCTGGATTACTACACCGGCACCGTGTACGAGACGGCGCTGCTGGACCACCCGGAGATCGGCTCCGTCTGCTCCGGCGGCCGGTATGACAACCTGGCGGAATACTACACCGACAAGCAGCTGCCCGGCGTGGGCATCTCCATCGGCCTGACCCGGCTGTTCTACGTGCTGGGCGAGCAGGGAATGCTCAACGGCGATCTGCCCACCGCTCCGGCGGATGTGCTGATCCTGCCCATGACCGAGGACCTGTCCGCCGCCGTCACACTGGCCACAAAGCTGCGGGACGCCGGCGTGCGGACCCAGCTGTACACCGAGCAAAAAAAGTTCAAGGCCAAGATGAACTACGCCGACAAGACAGGCGTGCCCTATGTGGTGTTCCTGGGCGAGGACGAGGTGAAAAACAACGTCATCGCCTGCAAGGATATGACCAGCGGCGAGCAAACCACCCTGGACTTTGCCGCCACCCTGGCGCGGATACGGGACGGCCTGGCCGAGAGGAACAAGGGCAGGGTCATCGTGGAGAAGTAAGCGCCTTACCCTACGGCGCAAAGCATTTCCGGCAGACGGGTGTAGGGGGCGGCGTTTTTGATAAACAATCCGTAATAATTCAATAAGGTTATACAAAACACAATCATAAATGGGAGGAAAACAACAATGATGCAGATGCGTACACATACCTGCAATGCGCTGCGGCTGGCCGATGTGGGCAAGTCCGTGAAGATCGTGGGCTGGATGGAGAATGTCCGCGAGGTGGGCGGCAATCTGGCCTTCGTGGTGCTGCGTGACTTCTACGGCACCACCCAGATGGTGGTGGAGGACGAGGCCGACCTGAAGGTCATCAAGGGTCTGAACAAGGAGTCCACCATCAGCGTGGAGGGCACCGTCCGCGAACGCGCCAGCAAGAACCCCAAGCTGCCCACCGGCGAGATCGAGGTGGTCCCCACCAAGATCGAGGTGCTGGGCCGCTGCCGCTATAACGCCCTGCCCTTCGAGATCAACCGCAGCCGCGAGGCCGACGAGACCCAGCGGCTGAAGTACCGCTATCTGGACCTGCGGAACCCGGCGGTCAAGCAGAACATCATCCTGCGCTGCCAGGTGGTGGCCGCCCTGCGCGCCGCCATGATGGAGCACGGCTTCCTGGAGATCACCACCCCCATCCTGACCGCCAGCTCCCCCGAGGGCGCCCGCGACTATCTGGTGCCCGCCCGCAAGCACCCCGGCAAGTTCTACGCCCTGCCTCAGGCCCCCCAGCAGTTCAAGCAGCTGCTGATGACCTCCGGCTTCGACCGCTATTTCCAGATCGCCCCCTGCTTCCGCGACGAGGATGCCCGCGGCGACCGCAGCCCCGGCGAGTTCTATCAGCTGGATATGGAGATGGCCTTCGCCACCCAGGACGACATCTTCGCCGTGCTGGAGGACGTGCTGCCCCCCATCTTCGCCAAGTTCGGCACCTACAACGTGGCCTCCTCCGCCCCCTTCCGCCGCATCCCCTACAACACCGCCATGGAGACCTACGGCTCCGATAAGCCCGATCTGCGTATCGACCTGACCTGCAAAAACGTCAGCGAGTTGTTCGTCGCCAGCGAGTTCGAGGCCTTCAAGGGCCAGACCGTAAAGATGGTGCCCATCAGCGACTGCGCCCTGACCCGCAAGCAGGTGGAGAAGCTGCTCACCGACTGCGAGGTCCAGTCCGGCAGCAAGGCCTACTGGTTCAAGGTGGACGAAAACGGCCAGCTGGCCGGCGGCATCGCCAAGTTCGTCGCCCCGGTGGAGGCCGAGCTGGGCAAGATCATCGACCTGAAGCCGGGCACCCTGGTGCTGGCAACCGCAGGCCAATACGCCACCAAGTCCGTGGGCGTGCTTATCAAGACCTTCGGCGCCGCCTGCGAAAACCACTTCGACAAGGAGCGCTATGAGTTCTGCTGGATCGTGGACTTCCCCATGTACGAGATCGGCGACGAGTCCGGTGAGCTGGAGTTCTGCCACAACCCCTTCTCCATGCCCAACGGCGGCATGGAGGTGCTGCTGAAGGCCGAGCGCGGCGAGATCGATCCCCTGGACATCTACGCCAACCAGTACGACCTGGTGTGCAACGGCGTGGAGCTCAGCTCCGGCGCCGTCCGTAACCACGACCCGGAGATCATGATCAAGGCCTTCGAGCTGGTGCGCCTGGGCGAGGAGGACGTGAAAAAGAAGTTCCCCGCCATGTATAACGCCTTCTGCTACGGTGCGCCTCCCCACGCGGGCATCGCCCCGGGCGTGGACCGCATGGTCATGCTGCTGGCAGGCGAAAGCTCCATCCGCGAGATCATCCCCTTCCCCATGAACAAGAACGCCCAGGATATCATGATGGGCGCGCCGTCCACCGTGGAGCAGAAGCAGCTGGATGAGCTGCACATCGCCATCGTGGGCGAGGTGGAGAAGGACGACTGATGGAGACCGTCAAGCTCTACTACGAAAACGCCTTTCTGCAGGACTTCACCGCCGTGGTGGAGTCCTGCGGGGCTGTGACGGGCGGCTTTGCGGTGGTGCTGGACCGCACCGCCTTCTATCCCGAGGGCGGCGGACAGCCCGCCGACCACGGCACGCTGGGGGATACCCGCGTGCTGGACGTCCATGAGAAGGACGGCGTCGTCACCCACCTGTGCGACCATGAGCTGCCTGTGGGCGCGGAGGTCAGCGGCCATATCGACTGGGCGCGGCGGTTCGACCACATGCAGCAGCACTCCGGCGAGCACATCGTCTCCGGTATGCTGTGCAGTGCCTTCCACTGCGACAACGTGGGCTTCCACCTGGGCACGGATACCGTGACCATCGACTACAACGCCGACATCAGCTGGGAGCAGGTGCAGGACATCGAACGCCGCGCCAACCGGTACATCTGGGAAAACCACCCCATCCACATCTGGTATCCCTCCCCGGAGGAGCTGGCCGCCCTGCCCTACCGCAGCAAAAAAGCCCTGGAGGGGCCTGTGCGCCTCACGGAGTTTCCCGGCGCGGACCTGTGCGCCTGCTGCGGCACCCATGTGGCCGCCAGCGGCCAGGTGGGCCTGGTGAAGTTCATAGGCTGGCAGAAATTCCGCGATGGCGTGCGGCTGGAGCTGCTGTGCGGCCAGCGAGCGCTGGACCATCTGTCCGCCTGCTGGGAACAATCCCGCCAGATCGGGCAATCGCTGTCGGTAAAGCCGGAGGCGTCCTTTGCCGCCGTGGAGCGGATGCAGTCCGAGCTGCTGGCCGCCAGGGAACGCGCCGCCGGATTGGAAGCGCAGGTCTTTGCCCACACAGCGGCGGAATACGCCGGCAAGGGCGACACCGTGCTCATCACCGCGCCGCTGGAGGGCGACGGTGTCCGCCGCCTGTGCGACGCCGTGGCCCAGACGTGCGGCGGCCGCTGCGCCGTGTTCTCCGGAACAGACGGCACGTACCGGTACGCGCTCATCCATGCCGGACAGGATATCCGGCCGCTGGTGAAGGACATGAACGAGACGCTGCATGGCCGCGGCGGCGGCCGCGACGGCTTCGCCCAGGGCAGCGCCGCCTGCACGGCGGAGGAGATCCGGGCCTTTTTCTCCCGCCGGTAAACTGCTTCGCTGCGCGAAATAGTTTTGCGTTATTTCAACAAAAAACACCCCCGAAATGTGCAGAAAAAGCGCATTTCGGGGATTTCCTTTTATGGATATACATGATACAATAAGAGACACTGAATATTTCGCACAGAAAAGAGTGATACCTTGCCCGAAGAAAACAAGCTGGGCGTCATGCCCATTTCCAAGCTGATCTGGAATATGTCCCTGCCCATCATCGCGTCCATGCTGGTGCAGGCGCTGTACAACATTGTGGACAGCGTGTTCGTCAGCCGTGTCAGCGAGCTGGCGCTGACCGCCGTTTCGCTGGCCTTTCCCGCCCAGAACCTGATGATCGGTCTGGCCACCGGCACCGCCGTAGGCGTCAACGCCCTGATGGGCCGGGCACTGGGTGCCGGACAGCGTAAACGCGCCGACAAGGTCGCCAACCACGGCATACTGCTGGCGCTGGTGGGCTTCGTCATCTCCGCCCTTTTGGGTGCCACCTGCTCCGACCTGTTCTTCCGTTCCCAGACGCAGATAGAGAACATCATCCACATGGGCAACGACTACCTGCGGGTGGTGACCATTGGCTCGCTGGGTATGTTCTGCCAGATCATGTACGAACGGCTGCTCCAGGGCACGGGGCGCTCCCTCCTCAGCATGTACACCCAGGGCTTGGGCGCCATCATCAATATCATTCTGGACCCCATCTTCATCTTCACCCTGAACATGGGCGTTACCGGCGCTGCCGTGGCCACCATCATCGGCCAGTTCTGCGGCTGCGCCCTGGCCATATACTTCAACCACAAGAAGAATACCGACATCACCCTGTCCATCAAGGGCTTCCGCCCGGACTTCCGGCTCATCGGCGAGATCTATGCCATCGGCCTGCCCAGCGTCATTATGATCGCCATCGGTTCGGTGATGACGTTCCTGATGAACAAGATCCTCATCACCTACCATGCCGCCCACGAGACGGCGGCCACCGCCTTCGGCGCGTACTTCAAGCTGAACTCCTTTATCTTCATGCCCGTCTTCGGTATGAACAACGGCGTGGTGCCCATCGTCGCCTATAACTACGGTGCCCGGAACCGCAAGCGCATGGTGGAAACCATCAAGCGCGGCGCGCTGTACGCCTCCATCATCATGGTCTTCGGCACCGTCCTCTTCTGGGTCATCCCCGGCCCTCTGCTGAAGATATTTGACGCCACCGACACCATGCTCTCCGTGGGCATACCCGCCCTGCGGATCATCTCCATCAGCTTCTGCATGGCCGGCGCGTGCATCGCCCTGGGCGCCTCCTTCCAGGCGCTGGGCAGATCCCTGTACTCCATGATCACCTCCATCGTCCGCCAGCTGGTGTTCCTGATCCCCATCGCCTACGTGCTGGCCCGGTATGGCGCCTCCGTGGGCAACAGCGACCTGGTGTGGTGGAGCTACCCCATCGCGGAGGTATTCTCCCTGACGCTGACGCTGTTCTTCTTCCGCCATCTGTACAAGACCGTCATCGCCCAGCTGCCCGAGGGCCGCGAATAAGAAAAGCGGAACTAAACCCCGCCGCGCTCCGTCTTAGTGGATAGAGGGCGGGCCCATCGCCCTCCCCGCCCCCGGGCGGCGTATATACACAAACAAATAGAGACAGAAAAGGAGGCACGACCCCCATGAAGAAGTTTTTGGCATGTATCCTGGCCCTGGCCTGCGCCCTGTCGCTGATGGCCTGCGGCAAAAAGAACAACGACGACAAGCCCGACCCCGATCCCGCGCCGGATCCCCAGCCCACCGTCACCACCGCCGAATTTACCCATGGCTATGTAGACATGAAGCTGGAGCTGCCTGAGGGCTGGAGCTGGGAGCAGGTGTCTGATAACGGCACCGACAAGACCGAGGGCATCCGCTTCTACAAGACCGATGACCCCACCGTCAGCTACACGCTGCTGTGCTGGACCGGCGGCTACGGCATCTGCGGCACCGGCGTCACCAGTGAGGAGATCACCCTTGCCAACGGCATGAAGGTCTGGCAGCACACGGAGGAGAACACGGAAAAGGGCACCATGGGCATGGCGGACATCTTTTTTGAGGACGTACCGGGCAGCTATGTGGCTTCCCCCTCCGAGACCATGACCACCGAGGTGTGGAACGCCAACCGCGATGCGCTGCTGTCCATTCTGGGCACCGCCCAGATCGGCCGCAAGAGCGTCAGCCAGCAGGCCGCCATGGACGCGGCCAAGGCCCAGTACACCGGCGCGTACGATCAGGTGTACGCCACCTATGACGTGACCTCCGGCGCGTGGACAGTGAGCTTCAGCAAGAGCGCCGCCGGCGCAAAGACCGACCGTCTGGTGGTGGACGCCGCCGGAAAGGTCATGGCCGCCGGAAAGTAACCGGAAACAGCCGAAAACCGCCGCAGCTGCGGCGGTTTTTGCTTTGCGTGCTTGACAACCACCCCGAAACGTGCTATTCTCTTCCTGATACAGGCGATGACGGGCGTGGCGGCCCTGAGCCGCGGGAGGAAATGCCCGCCGGAAGCCCCGTTACCGGCAGAAGAGTGTGGAAGTATCCAAATTCAGGTGGAACCACGGACTATGTTTAGTTCGCCCTGAGCCTTACCGGCTCAGGGCGTTTTTTTGTTGCCAAAACACTTCATATAGGAGGAACCTCACCATGAAAAACACCGAAAAAACGATGGACAAGATCGTCGCCCTCTGCAAAAACCGCGGCATCATCTTTGCCGGCAGCGAGATCTACGGCGGCCTGGCCAACACCTGGGACTACGGCCCCCTGGGCGTGGAGCTGAAGAACAACATCAAGAAGGCCTGGTGGAAGAAATTTGTCCAGGAGAACCCCTACAATGTGGGGCAGGACGCCGCCATCCTCATGAACCCCCAGACCTGGGTGGCCAGCGGCCATCTGGCCGGCTTCTCCGACCCCCTGATGGACTGCAAGGAGTGCAAGGAGCGCTTCCGCGCCGACAAGCTCATCGAGGACTGGTGCCACGAGAACGGCTTTGAGCTCAGCAAGCCCATCGACGCCTTCTCCCAGCAGGAGATGAAGGACTTTGTGGAGGAGCACGACCTCCCCTGCCCCAGCTGCGGCAAGCACAACTTCACCGATATCCGCCAGTTCAACCTGATGTTCAAGACGTTCCAGGGCGTCACCGAGGATGCCAAGAACACCGTCTATCTCCGTCCCGAGACGGCCCAGGGCATCTTCACCAACTTTGTGAACACCCAGCGCACCACCCGCCGCAAGCTGCCCTTCGGCGTCTGCCAGATCGGCAAGTCCTTCCGCAACGAGATCACCCCGGGCAACTTCATCTTCCGCGTCCGTGAGTTCGAGCAGATGGAGCTGGAGTTCTTCTGCAAGCCCGGCACCGACCTGGAGTGGTTCAACTACTGGCGCACCTTCTGCCACAACTGGCTGCTGGGCATCGGATTGAAGGACGAAAACCTGCGCCTGCGTGACCACGACCCCGAGGAGCTGTGCTTCTACTCCAAGGCCACCACGGACTTCGAGTTCCTGTTCCCCTTCGGCTGGGGCGAGCTGTGGGGCGTGGCGGACCGCACCGACTACGACCTGACCCAGCACCAGACCGTGTCCGGCAAGGACCTGACCTACTTCGACCCCGAGACCAACGAGCGCTACATCCCCTATGTGGTCGAGCCCTCTCTGGGCGTGGAGCGCAGCGTCCTGGCCGTGCTGGTGGACGCCTACGACGAGGAGGTCGTGGACGCGGAGAAGAACGACGTCCGCGTGGTGCTGCACCTGCACCCGGCCCTGGCGCCCTACAAGGCCGCCATCCTGCCCCTGAGCAAGAAGCTCTCCGAGCCCGCCCGCAAGATCTACGAGGACCTGTCCAAGGAGTGGATGCTGGACTTCGACGAGACCGGCTCCATCGGCAAGCGCTACCGCCGCGAGGACGAGGTGGGCACGCCCTTCTGCATCACCGTGGACTTCGACACCGTGGGCGATGCCGAGCACGCCGGCGACAACTGCGTCACCGTCCGCGAGCGCGACACCATGGAGCAGGTGCGTATCCCCATCAGCGAGCTGAAGGCCTATCTGGCCGAGAAGCTGGCCTATTAAGCGTAAAAAAAGAAAGCCCCGCGGGGCTTTCTTTTTTTGCTCACATATCCACGATCTGCAATTCGCTCTCGTCCACCTTCTGCATGTCCTTCTTGTTCATCATGTCGTACATACAGGGCACCACGAACAGCGTCATCAGCGTGGCGTACAGCAGTCCGCCGATACAGACCACGGCGATTGGCTGCATCAGCGCCGTGCCGGCGTTTTTCGCCGTGGCGGTGACGATCAGGCCCAAAATCGTGGTCAGACTGGTCATCAGGATCGGCCGCAGGCGGGTCACGCCCGCGTCGATGATCGCCTCCCGGCGCTCCATGCCGGACAGCCGCTGCTGGTTGATGTAATCCACCAGCACGATACCGTTGTTGACGATGATGCCCACCAGCATCACAAAGCCGATCAGGCTGATGACCGAGACCTCGATCCCCGCGATCAGCAGGGCCAGGAAGCCGCCGGTAAAGGCCAGCGGGATGGTGAACATGACGATGAACGGGGATTTCAGCGACTGGAACTGTGCCACCATGATGAAGTACACCAGCACCACGCCCAGCAGCAGCATCAGCAGCAGCTGGCTCATGGCCTCCATGATCTGCTCGTTCTCTCCGTTGAATTCCGCGGTGACGCCCTCCGGCAGCGTCAGACCGCTGACGGCCTGCTGCGCCGCGGAGGTCACGTGGGTGACGTTGTAGCCATCGGCGATGGCGGCGGTCACGGTAACGCACCGGCGCTGCTGGTCACGGGAGATGGTGTTCATGGACACCGTCTCCGTCACGGTGGCCACATCGCCCAACTTGAAGGTCTTGTCCTCCTCACTGCCGCCGGTCAGCTGCCCCGCGGCGCTGCTGCCGGTCATGCCTGAGGCGCTCCCGGTCATGGCGGAGGACGCGCTGCTCTCCGCAGACAACTCCAGCTCCAGCAGGTTCTCCCGCTTGAGGACGCTGCCCTCCGCCGCGTCCACGGTCAGGTCCATGTCCTCGCTGTCCAGCGTCACATCAGAGACGCTGGCGCTGCTCTGCAGCGCCGCGGCGATCTGCATATACACCTGGGCCACGGTCAGACCCTTCTCCGCCGCCGCCTTCCGGTCGATGGTCACCTGCAGCGCCGGGGCCGAGGCGTCCAGCCCGTCGCTGACCTCACCGACGCCCTCCACCTGCTCCAGCCGCCGGGCGATGGTCCGGGCGCTGCTCTGCAGGTCCGCCATATCGCTGCCGAACACCTGCAGCGACACGCCGCTGCCGGTCATATAGCTCATCATACCGCTCATCACGCCGCTGGCCGTCACCTCACAGGGCAGGTCGGCACACAGCGTCTCGATCTCCTTCCCCGCCACAGAGCCGAAGGTCCCCTCCGGCATGGTGATGTAGCCCTCCACGTCATAGCTGCCGCCGGAGGTGCCGCCCATGGCACCGCCCATGTTCAGGCCGCCCATGGTGCCGCCGCCCATCATAAAGCCGGCATCCTGCACGTCGTCCACAGTCATCACCCGCTCCAGCACCTCGTCGGCCAGCCGTACCGCCTCCTCGCGGGAGGTGTCCTCCGGCATGGTGATGGTCAGGGACAGGTTGTTCATATCCATCTCCGGCATAAAGGTAAAGCCGCGGCGCAGGCACGCGCCGGCACTGGTCACCAGCAGCACCAGCGACAGCAGCAGCACGCCGGCCTTGTGGTCCAGCGAAAAAGCGATGGCCTTCCGATAGGCGGGATAGACCTTGTCCAGCAGGCCCGGCTTCTGCACCATGGGCCGGCGCAGCATACCGCTGGCCATCGCCGACACCAGTGTCAGCGCCACCAGCAGGCTGGCCAGCAGCGAGTAGGTGATGGTCAGCGCCAGATCGGTGAACAGCTGGCGGGTCAGGCCCTCTACGAACACGATGGGCGCGAACACGCACACGGTGGTCAGGGTAGAGGCCGTCACCGCGCCCAGCACCTGGCCCGCGCCGGACACCGCCGCCTGAATGATGGTGGCGCCCTTGGCCCGCAGGCGGTAGATATTCTCAATGACCACCACGGAGTTATCCACCAGCATACCCACCGCCACGGCCAGACCGCTCAGGGAGATCATGTTGATGGTCACGCCGGTGAAGTACATAAGTACGATGGCAAAGATCACGCTGACGGGGATAGATACCAGCGTGATGACCGTTGGCCGCCAATCCCGCAGGAACAGGTACAGGATGACCACGGAGAACAGCGCGCCCCACAGCAGCGACGAGGTGATGGTCTCCACGATCAGGTAGATATAGTCGCCCTGGTCCATCAGCGGCGCGAAGGACAATCCCTCGTACTGGCCCTCCAGCTCCTCGAACCGTGCGCTGATGTTATTGGACACCTCCGCCGTGGCGTAGTTGGACTGCTTGGTAAAGGTGATGAGAATGCCGTTGTCGCCGTTGACCTTGGTGTACAGCTCCCCGGCGTTGTCCGTGACCACCACGGTGGCGATGTCGCCCAGTGTCACCGGCTCGATGCCGTCCATGCCCAGGTCCAGCAGCACCATGTCCTCCAGCTCCTGCCGGGTGGACACGTTCTCGCCCACAGACACCATGTAGCGCACGCCGTCGTTGTCCTCAATGTACCCGGCGGGCATGGCGAAATTCTGTGCCGTCAGCAGCTGGCTGACGGCGGAGATGGACAGCATCCCGCCCACGTCCGTCTGGTCGGCGATGGACTTGTACGCCTCGTTGATCTGGTCCATGCCGGCCTCGATCTGGGTCATGGCCTCATCCAGCTGTATCTGCGCCTCCGTCAGCTGGGTAATGCCGTCGATCAGGGAGAGCGTCATGTTATAGACCTCACTGGTGACCTCCCGCTTCAGCTCGCCGCTTTCCAGATCCTGCATCAGCTTATCCAGCGTCGCGTTCAGCCGTTCCAGCGTCTTTTGCAGCTGTTCCAGCCCGGGCACGGTGATGGGCGGCTCACCGGGATCCGGATCCGGGTCTGGCTCCGGGATCTGGCCCCGGGCCTCCTTCAGATATTCGTACAGCTTATCCACCGCCGCGCCCGCCTTGGCCGCCGCGCCGGCGGCAATGGCCTCCTTGGCCTCATCCAGCTGTGCCTGCCCCTTTTCCACCTGGTCCTTGGCCTTCTGCAGATCCAGCTTCGTCTTGTTCAGTTCGGTACGCACCGCATCCGCCAGCTTCTCCGACAGGGCGTCCAGCTTGGCCTCGTCCAGGATCACATGGGCCTCCCGGGTCACGGCGCCGCTGACCGAAATGCTGGCCACGCCGGACACGCCCTCCAGCTTGGGGGACAGCTCTCCGGTGACGAAATCGCTGAGCGCGTACACGTCCATGTCCTCCCGGGTCACGGCGGCCACCATCACCGGCAGCATGGAGGGATTGATCTTCAGCACATAGGGGGCGGAGACGGTGTCGTCCCAACTGCCCTGCAATACGGAGATCTTCTGCTGGATGTCCACACTGATGGTATCCATATTGGCGCCATCCTCAAACTCCAGCGTGACCATGGATACGCTGTCCTGGCTGGTGGAGGTGACGGTCTTGATCTTATCCAGCGTAGCCATGGACTGCTCCACCGGCCTGGTGATGGACTGCTCGATGGACTCCGGGCTGGCGCCGGGATCAGAAGTGACGATGATGACATAGGGAAAGTCCATGTTGGGCAGCAGATCCGGTGTCATTTTCAGATACGCCACCACGCCCAGCACGATAATGCCCAGCACCGTCACAAAGATCGTCAGCGGTTTTTTCACGCTGAAGCCGGCCATATCCGTCCCTCCTTTTTCCACCTGCAGCGCCCATGCGCCCAGGGTAAAACTGTAATAATGTGTAAGTGTACCATCCCCGCCGCCGACTTGCAAGCGGAACGGTGCAGAATTCACGAAAGCGTTACAAATACAGGGTTTTTTCGGAAAAATAGTTCGGAGTTCGTAGTATTCTTTGCGCCGTCTTTACGTGTCCGGACGATGAAAAACGCGGACGCACCTGCGTCCGCGTTTTTCGCAAATAAGAAAGAGAAAAGGGAAGAAAACAGCAAAATCAGCCGGCGCCCCGTTACAGCAGCGTGCACAGCAGGCGCAGCTCGGCGGCCAGCCACACCGGCATCAGCATGGCGGTGACACGGCACACGGGGTTGATGTTCCCCGTCAGCAGGCACACCAGCGTGAACGCCAGAATAACCGCGATCACAACAGCGGCGATCGCCTTTGCCGGGGAAGTCTTGGTTTTCGTGTTTGTCATAGGGAACAACTCCTTTTGCGTCGTTTCCTGTCGTTCCCCGTCGCACACAGACGTATCCCGTCGCTTCCCGTCGACCCATGTCGAACACGGACATATTTCGTCGCTTCTTGTCGCAATATGTCGCATACCGTCCTATTCCCGCCGCAGCTGGCCCCGGATCAGCCGCGTCACCGCGTCTGCCAGCCACCCGATGGCCGGCAGGCGCTCCATGGCCTGTCCGTAGATACGCCGGGCGTCCGGCACCTCCCGGTCGCTTCCGGTGAACAGACACACCGGCAGCACGCCCTGCAGCCGCAGGGCCGCGGCCTCCGCCGCCGTGTCGTCCACGCCGCGCTTCCCGGTGTAGGCCCATCCGCCCAGGCCGTTGGGTATCCGCTGGTCGTCGTTGGGGCTGGCGTCCGAGAGCACCAGCAGCAGCGACTGCTCGCTGCGCCGCTGCCGCAGCAGCCAGCCCATGGCCCGCAGGGCCAGCCCGTCCCGGTTCCACCCCGCGGCCACATAGTCGAATACCCCCTCGTTCTGCTCCGGATGGTCATAGTCCCGCAGCACCCGCAGCACCGTGCAGCCGCTGACGGAGCAGAACGCCGTCACCCGCACGGGGATGCGGCACCGGCTCAGGCTCTCCGCGATAAGATACGCCTGTGTGGCCAGCTTCTCCTGCTGCCGGTTCTGCGAGGCCGAGCCGTCCAGCAGCAGGTCCACGGACAGCTCTCCCGGCTCCTGCGGTGACCGGCGGGAAAACACCCGCTCGTCCCCCAGCGCCCCGGCGCGCCAGGCCAGCTCCGGCCGCAGCCTCCCGGCGCGGCCCGTACCGCCCTCGTCCTCCGCCCGCAGCAGCAGCGTGTTCTGCAGCTTCTGCGTCAGCTGTGCGATGGCCAGCTTGTTTTCCACCAGATGCTCCTGATAATACGCCCGGTTCTTCTCCCGCTGCTGCCGGAAGTGGGCCGCGTCCCAGGCCGCCTCCGGCGCGGGCGCGCGGCCCACCGGCTCGCCGCGGGTAAAGTGCAGCCGGCAGTTCTTGTGCACGCCGGTGCACAGGGTGCGCTCCGCCTCACTGAGCTGCCCCGGCGTCAGCATGGACGCGCCGAAGCAGTCCTCCACATACCGCCGCAGGATCGGCTCCGGCGTCCGGCCCTGCAAAAAGCTGAACAGCGTCTGCTTCTGCAAGCCGCCGCTGCCGCCGGGCGCGTCATGTGACAGCGCCCGCAGGGCGTTGGGCCGCACAAAGTGCACGCCGCCGCTTTTGTCCCGCTTTCGGCCTACCCACGCCGCCCACTGGCGGTCGTCGGCGGCCCGGCGGGCGCGGCGGAACCAGGTGTACAGCACGCGCTCCGTCCGCTGGATCAGCTGCGCCTCCGTGCTGTCCCCCGGCGCGGCCAGCTCGTCCAGCAGCGGCGACAGGGCCGGGTCCTCCGGCTGTTCCAGCACGCGGCAGGCCCAGGCCCGGCGCACAGCGTCCCCGTTCATGCCCTCGGCCACCGGCGTCTGCGCCAGCAGCCGGCGGGCATAGTCCCGCCGCAGCGCCGGCAGCAGCGGCCGTTCCGCCGCGCCGCGGGCGAACACCGCCCCCTCCAGCACCAGGAAGAACACGTCCGTGTACAGCGCCTCCTGCGCCGACCGGTGAAACTCGTTCAGCAGCGGCCGGAACCGGTCAAAGTCGTAATACCGGCAGGCCAGACCCAGCACCGTATTGCCGTACAGCTCGGCATCCCCCGCCCGGTCGAAGGTCAGCAGCTCCGGCTTGCGGGCATAGTCCCCCCAGCCGTTCCACACCTGATTTTCCGCCCGGCGCGTCTCTCTGTCCTGTCTGTCCATATCAGTCGAACAGCTTGTCCCGGGTGGCGTCCCTGGGCAGGCGCGCCCACACCGCGTCCGCCACCAGCTGGCGCTCAAAGGGCTCAAAGGCCTTGTTGATGATGCCCAGGTCCAGCGCCTGCCCGGAGGGTATCCCCTTCTCGATCAGGTGCAGGGCCGCCAGCAGTCCCCGCAGGTCCAGCGCCTTGGTGGATATCTCGCCGCTGTCACACTTGGTCCGCAGGTCCCGGAACAGCGCCGTCAGCTGCTCGGCCCACTCCCGCTTCAGGGTGGGGAAGCTGCGCCGCAGCAGCTTCTGCAAATTCTCGTCGGAGATCACCGGCATATCCACCACCACGAACCGGCTCACCAGCGCCTCGTTCAGCTCACGGGTGCCGGCGTAGCCGTAGTTCATGGTGCCGATGAACCGCGCCGCGTCGTCCAGCTGTATGCGCTCATACCCCGGCACATCGATGACGCGCCGGTGGTCCAGCGTGGCGTGCAGCACGGCCAGCGCCTCGTTCTTGGCCATGTTCACCTCGTCCAGCACGCCGAAGCCGCCCAGCCGCGCACAGGCGCACACCGGTCCCTCCCGGAACACCACCTGCCCGTCCTTCAGCGTGTCCGCGCCGATCAGGGCCGCCGCGTCCACGTTCACATACATGGACACGTCCCACACCGGCCGTCCGAACAGCGCCGCCAGATTTTCCGCCAGCACGTTCTTTCCGGTGGCCTTCGGCCCCGCCAGCAGCAGGTGCTCGCCGCACAGCAGCGCCGCCGCCGCGCTCTCCCATACCTCCCTGCCGTAGTAGAGATACTTCGGCACGGGCACGCGCTCCTGTGCCTCCGGCGTCAGGGGATGGGCCTCCCGGAAGCGGCGTACCTCGTCCAGCAGGCCGCTGTCCACGCCCTCGTCCCGCAATTCCTTCCAGATATCCATAGACTCGCCTCATTTCATCTCCGGATGATGCCAAATTATACTCCCGCCGCCCGCTAAGTGTCCGTTAAGGATGTGCGGTCCGTTCCCTTTGTCATATCCGCCCGCGTTCCGCCATATAGATAGAGCACAACGGCATGGGAGTGTTGCGTTATGCGAGACGATCTGGAGCAGCGGGCCAAAGAGCTGGCCCTGTACATGATAGAGAACCGGACCACCGTCCGCGCCGCCGCCAAGAAGTTCGGCGTCAGCAAATCCACCGTACACAAGGACCTGTCCGAGCGCCTGGCCCTGTGCGACCGGGCGCTGTACACACAGGTAAAGGCCATACTGGACGAAAACCGTTCCCAGCGGCACATCCGCGGCGGAATGGCCACCCGCCGCAAGTATAAGGGGATATGAAAAAAGGGACGGCGGCGCCGTCCCTTTTCCCGTATAAACCAAAACGGACACCCTTGCGGATGTCCGTTGCGTTTGGTCATTAGCCAATGTTGTTCAGCTTCAGCGTCAGCGCGCTCTTCTTGTGGGCCGCGTTGTTCTTGTGCAGCAGACCCTTTGCAGCAGCCTTGTCGATCGCCTTGACCGCCACCTTGTAAGTGCCCTCGGCCTCGGTGCGATTGCCTTCAACGGCAGCAGCCTCGAACTTCTTGATAGCAGTCTTCAGTGCGGACTTATTGGCTTTGTTGCGAGCATTTCTCGTCTCTGCCACCAGAACACGCTTCTTAGCAGACTTGATATTCGGCAAACCAAACACCTCCCCGACTTGAATTTTTTGTGCAGCGAAAATATACACTTCCACGCAGGATGATATTTTAGCATCTTTGCCTGAAAAATGCAAGACTTTTTTGCAATTTCCGCGGCAGTTTTTGTATAAAAGCGATTTCACCGGCCATGCTACCCAAAAGCCACAATATTTTGTGTTCAGAAGGGAGCGTTGACCACTACTATGAACCTCTCGCGTACCGATCTGGCCGTGGAAACAGCGGAGGCGCTGCCCACCGGCCGGGATATGTTTGCCCCCGGCACCGGCGTCACCAAGTCCGAATGCCTGCTGTGCGGCTGTCCCGTCACCCGTATCCACGTCCGTACCCCGGCGGGCGCCCGGGCCATCGGCAAGCCCGAGGGCCGCTATATCACCATCGACCTGCGCCCCGTCCTGTCCCGTCAGGAGGCGCTGACCGGCCGGGCCGCCCTCTGCCTGTGCCGCGAGCTCCGCGCCCTGCTGCCGCCGCCATCGGACGGCCCCGCCCTGGTGGTGGGGCTGGGCAACGACGCCATGACCCCCGACGCCGTGGGGGCGGCGGCGCTGGAGCACCTGCTGGTCACGCGGCACATGGTCCGTTCCATGCCCCGGCAGTTCGGCGCGCTGACGCCGGTGGCGGCCCTGGCCACCGGCGTGCTGGCCCGCACGGGGGTGGAGACGCTGGAGCTGATCCGCGGCGCGGCGGACCGCCTGCGCCCCTCGGTGGTCATCGCCATCGACGCGCTGGCCGCCCGCAGTCGTCACCGGCTGTGTGCCACCGTGCAGCTGGGGGACACGGGCCTGATCCCCGGCAGCGGCGTAGGCAATCACCGCAAGGCGGTCAACGCCCGGACACTTGGCGTGCCGGTCATCGCCCTGGGCGTTCCCACGGTCATCGACGGCGCGGCCCTCTGCGGCGACGAGGACGCCCCGCCCACCGGACTGTTCGTCACACCCCAGGACATCGACCGCCGCGTCCGTGAGCTGGGCCGGCTCATCGGCTATGGCGTCACCCTGGCGCTCCAGCCCGGCCTGACGCCGGAGGATGCAGCGGCCCTGCTGGGATAGCCCTTGCAAAATCCTCCCCGACGCGGTACAATAGGACATCAAAACTTCGGAACGGGAGGTATCGCACATGGAATTCAACCCCCAGATACAGCTGGCCGGCCTGCTGGAGTGGATGGCCGAGCAGATGAATGCCTGCCACGGCAAGACCGCCGTCATCGGCATCTCCGGCGGCAAGGACAGCTCCACCGTGGCCGCCCTGGCCGTGGCCGCCTATGGCCGCGAAAACGTCCTCGGCGTCCTCATGCCCGACGGCGTCCAGCCGGACATCGACTACTCCCAGGCACTGGTGGAGCACCTGGACCTGCCCCACACCACCATCAACATCCACGACGCTGTTCAGGGCGTGCTGAACGAGATGGAGAAGGCGGGCCTGACCCCCAGCCGCCAGACGAAGGTCAATCTGCCCAGCCGCGTCCGCATGGCCACCCTGTACGCCGTGGCCCAGTCCGTAGAGGGCGGCATCGTCATCAACACCAGCAACCTCAGCGAGGACTGGGTAGGCTACTGCACCATCTACGGCGACAGCGCCGGTGCCTTCTCCCCCCTGGGGATGTACACCACCGAGGAGGTCATCGCTCTGGGCCGCCAGTTGGGCCTGCCGGAGAAGTTCCTCATCAAGCCGCCGTCCGACGGTCTCACCGGCCTGACCGACGAGGACAATCTGGGCTTCCCCTATCACGCGGTGAACGAGTACGTCCGCCGCGGCGTGGTGGACCCGGCCATCAAGGAGCGCATCGACGCCCTGCACCGGGCCAGCCGCTTCAAATTCCAGACCCTGCCGGTCTACCACAACGGCCTGCCCATGGCGCTGACCGATGAGACCGATTATTATAACTGAGCCCCGTTTCCTTTTGTGCGCCTTTTTTCTCTCCGTCTTTTGAGAATACAGGGCTTTGGAGCCTTCGGGAACACAAAGGCACACCATGACTGCCTCAAAAGTATAAAAAAGAGCACATAAGCAGCACATGCAGAGGACGATCAGGTAAACGCTGCGTAAACCGAAAAGCAAGCAAACAGACATTACCGAAAGCAAAATAAAGCAGAAACACCCCGGCCCAATGGCCGGGGTGTTTCCGTGTGTTTGTGTTAGGAGAGAGAGAAAATCACATCAGGAAGTGTTGTTCCTTTGGATGATGCTATAATACCCTCTAATTTTGGCCGAATCTTGAAGCGGCCATGAACAATTTGTGAATTCTGCCTTTTACGCCGCGTTTTTTCCACAGCAGACAGCGCATTTCACTGAAACTTTCTGCTCTCGGCCACAGCCATCTGGTCGCAGCGGTTGTTTTTTTCGTTCTCCGCGTGGCCCTTCACCCAGTGGCAGCGCACCTCGTGGATATCGGTCAGCGCCAGCAGCTGCTCCCACAGGTCCGGGTTCAGCGCCGGCTTTTTGTCGCTCTTCACCCAGCCCCGCTGCTGCCAGCTTCTGGCCCAGCCCTTTTCCAGCGCGTCGATAACGTACTTGCTGTCGCTGTACAGCTCCACCACGCACGGCTCCTTCAAAAGCCGCAGCGCCTCGATGACGGCGGTCAGCTCCATGCGGTTGTTGGTGGTCTGGGCCGCGCCGCCGGAGAGTTCCTTCTCCGCACCCTTATAGCTGAGTATCGCCCCCCAGCCGCCCGGGCCGGGATTGCCGGAGCAGGCCCCGTCGGTGTAGATCGTAACGGTTCTCATATATCCTTCCTTCACTCCACCCCAACGACCCGCACGGTCCCGTCCTGCACGGTAAAGCGCACGTTCTTTCCTGCGTAAGCCATGCCGTACACGCGGTCGGGGTCGTCCTGATACCGGGGCCGCGGGTCGGCGGCCAGGGCGCTCAGCAGCCCGTGGCGCTGCCCACTGTCAAACTGCGCCAGCAGCTCCGGGGGAAAGTCCACCGTCAGCACCGCGCCGGCGTCTCCGCCGGTAAAGCCGCCGGCGGCGTCGGGATAGCTGTCCGCGTAGGCCAGATAGGGCTTGATGTCCACAATGGGCGTGCCGCTGACCATGTCCGCGCCCCGGACGTACAGCACCGGACCCTCCGGCTCGTCCAACGCCACGCGCTCCAGCTCCACGGCGGAGAGCCCGAGGCCGTTGGGCCGGAAGGGCGAACGGGTGGCGAACACGCCCACGCGCTCGTTGCCGCCCAGCCGGGGCGGCCGCACCGTAGGCGACCAGCTCTGCCGCTGCGCCCGGTCAAACTGCCAGATGAGCCAGATGTGTGAAAATCCCTCCAGGCCCCGCACCGCATCCACGTCCCGGAAGGGCTTTTCGAACACGATGCGTCCGGGGCTGTCGGCAATGCCGCTCTGCCGCGGCACGCCGAACTTCTCCGCAAAGGGCGTCTCTATCCGCGCGATGATGTCCAGCCCGGAGCCGTTCACAGCGGGGCCTCCTCCGACGCGGGCTGCTCCTTCTCCTCGGGATCGGCCAGAGCCAGCGAGATGACCCGGTCGCCCTCCTCCTTGAAGCGCATGACGATGACGCCCTGGGTGGCGCGTCCGGCCACGCGGATATTTTCCACAGGTGTGCGGATCAGGATGCCCGCCGCCGTTACCAGCAGCAGGTCCTCCGTACCATCCACCACCTTCATGCCCACCACCGGGCCGGTCTTGTCCGTGACCATATAGTTGCGGATACCCAGTCCGCCGCGGTTGGTAATGCGGTACTCCTCAATAGGCGTCCGCTTGCCGTAGCCGTTCTCGGTGATGGATAGCACGGTCTTGTCCGCGTCGGCGCGGGCGGCGCCAATGACATAGTCGCCCTCCCGCAGCCGGATGCCCCGGACGCCCACGGCGGTACGTCCCATGGCGCGCACATCCGTCTCGTCGAAGCACACCGCCTGCCCGTCGTGGGTGGCGATAAGCATACGGTCATGCCCCCGCGTCTCCGTCACGGAGATCAGCTGGTCGCCCTCGTCCAGCGTCAGGGCGCGGATACCGTTGTTCCGCAGGTTCTTCAGGGCGCTGACCTCCAGACGCTTCACCGTGCCGTTCCGGGTGGTCATGAACAGGTACAGCTCCTCGTCTCCCGTCTCGCGGAAGTGGAGCATGGCCTGTACGCGCTCGCCCGTCTCCACCTGAATGATGTTGACGATATTCACACCCTTGGCGGCCTTGCCGCTCTCGGGGATCTGATAGCCCTTCTTGCGGTAGACCTTGCCGGTGTCGGTAAAGAACAGAATATAGTCGTGGGTAGACGCGGTGAACACGTCCACCACCGTGTCCTCCTCACGGGTGGTGATGCCCTTCTTGCCCATGCCGCCCTTACTCTGAGCGGCGTATTCGCTGACCGGCGTGCGCTTGATGTAGCCGTTCTCCGTCAGGGTGAAGACGCACTGCTCCTCCTCGATCAGGTCCTCGATGTCCAGCTCGTCCTCCACGTCCTGGATCTCGGTCTTGCGGTCGTCGCCGAACTTGTCGGCAATGGCGGTCAGTTCCTCCTTGAGGATGGACTTCACCAGTCCCTCGTCGCTGAGGATACGCAGGAAGTAGGCGATCTTCTCCTCCAGCTCCTTGTACTCGGTCTGGAGCTTCTCCCGGTCAAGACCCTGCAGCGCCTTCAGGCGCATATCCAGAATGGCCTGGGCCTGCACGTCATCCAGCCCGAAGCGCTGCATCAGGTTCTCCTTGGCGTTGTCGTAGCTGCTGCGGATGATCTTAATGACCTCGTCGATGTTGTCCTGGGCGATGAGCAGGCCCTCCAGCAGGTGGGCGCGCTCCTGGGCCTTTTTCAGGTCGAAGCGGGTCCGGCGGATGATGATCTCCTCCTGGAATTTCAGGTACTCGTCGATGATGTGCCGCAGGGACAGTATTTTCGGCTGCCGCTGGTTCTCCACCAGCGCCAGCATATTGATGGCAAAGGTGGTCTGCAGCTGGGTCTGGGCGAACAGGCGGTTCAGCACTACCTGGGGATTGGCGTCGCGCTTCAGCTCGATGACTATTCGCATACCGTTGCGGTCGGACTCGTCCCGGATGTCGGAGATACCCTCCAGCCGCTTGTCCTCTACCTGGTCGGCGATGGCCTTGATAAGCATCCGCTTGTTCACCTGATAGGGCAGCTCCGTGATGATGATACGGGTGCGGCCGTTGTTGAACTCCTCAAACTCATGCCGGGCACGGACCATGAGCCTGCCCCGGCCGGTGGCGTAGGCGGCGCGGATTCCGCTGCGTCCCATGATGATGCCCTTTGTGGGGAAGTCGGGTCCCTTCACATGCTCCATCAGGTCGCTGAGGGTGGCGTCCGGGTCGTCCAGCACGCAGATGCACGCGCCGATGACCTCCCGCAGGTTGTGGGGCGGGATGTTGGTGGCCATGCCCACGGCGATACCGCTGGAGCCGTTCACCAGCAGGTTGGGGAACCGGCAGGGCAGCACACGGGGCTCCTTCCGGCTCTCGTCGAAGTTGGGGTCCCAGTCCACCGTGTCCTTTTCGATGTCGCGGAGCATCTCGTTGGAGATCTTGCTCAGACGCGCCTCGGTGTAACGGTAGGCGGCAGGGGGGTCGCCATCCACGGAGCCGAAGTTGCCGTGGCCGTCCACCAGCATATAGCGCATGGAGAAATCCTGCGCCAGGCGCACCAGCGCGTCGTACACGGAGGCGTCGCCGTGAGGGTGATAGCGGCCCAGCACATCGCCCACGCAGGTGGCGGATTTCTTGAAGGGCTTGTCGCTGGTCAGGTTATCCTCGTACATGGCGTACAGGATACGCCGGTGCACGGGCTTCAGGCCGTCCCGCACGTCGGGCAGTGCCCGTCCCACGATGACGGACATGGCGTACTCGATATAGGAGTTCTCCATCTCCGGCACCAGCGGGGACTCTACGATATGCTGGTCGGGAAAACGTATTTCTTCCGGGTCGTATTGGGGCTTTTTGCTCATACTGACACGACCTCCTTAATAATCCAGATTTACCGCGTACTTGGCGCGCTGCTCGATAAACTCCTTGCGGGGCTCCACCTTCTCGCCCATCAGGACGGTGAACGTAGCGTCGGCCTTCACCGCGTCGTCCAGCGTAATGCGCCGCAGCGTCCGGGTATTGGGATCCATAGTCGTCTCCCACAACTCATGGGCGTCCATCTCGCCCAGACCCTTAAACCGGCTGATACCGATTTTCACGTTGGGGTCGCCGTTCCGCATCTCGTTGGACACCCGGTCACGCTCCTCGTCGGAGTAGGCCACCCGGGAGGTCTTGCCACGGGTCAGCTTGTAAAGCGGCGGCACAGCGGAATAGACGTAGCCCTCCTCGATGAGGGGCCGCATATACCGGAAGAAGAAGGTCAGCAGCAGGGTGCGGATATGGGCGCCGTCCACATCGGCATCGGCCATGATGATGATCTTGTGATAGCGCAGCTTGTTCTCGTCGAACTCCTCGCCGATACCGGCACCCAGCGCGATGATGACGGGCTGGAGCTTGTCGTTGCCGTAGACCTTGTCCACCCGGGCTTTCTCCACGTTGAGCATCTTGCCCCACAGCGGCAGGATGGCCTGGAACCGGCTGTCCCGTCCCGCCGTGGCAGAGCCGCCTGCGGAGTCGCCCTCCACGATGTACAGCTCGGTCAGCTCGGGGTTGTTCTCGTTGCAGTCCCGGAGCTTATCCGGCATGGCCGCGCCGCCCAGCACCGTCTTGCGGCGGATGGACTCCCGCGCCTTGCGAGCCGCCTCCCGGGCGCGGTTGGCGGTCATGGCCTTATCCAGAATGGTGCGGGCCACCATGGGATGCTCCTCCAGATACACCGCCAGCTGGTCGTTGACGATACTGTCCACCAGCGTGCGGATATGGGCGTTGCCCAGCTTGGCCTTGGTCTGTCCCTCGAACTGTGCCTCCGTCAGCTTCACGGATATCACCGCCGTGATGCCCTCGCGGACGTCCTCGCCGGAGACCTTGTCGCCCTCCTTGATCATGCCGTATTTCAGGCCGTAGGCATTCAGTACGCGGGTCAGGGCCGCCTTGAAGCCCGTCTCGTGCATGCCGCCTTCCGGCGTATGGATATCGTTGGCGAAGGACACCAGCGTCTCGTTGTAGCCGTCGTTATACTGGATGGCGATCTCCGCCGTGCTGTCGCCTTTGGCGCCGGAGAGATAGATGACTTCCTCATGCAGGGGCGTCTTGTTCCGGTTGATGAAGGTGACGAACTCCCGGATGCCGCCCTCATAGCACATGGCCTCGGACTTCTCTCTGCCCGGCCGGGCGTCGCTGATAGTGATCCGCAGACCGGCGTTCAGGAACGCCTGCTCCCGCATACGGGTGTGCAGCGTCTCATAGTCATACTCCAGCGTGTCGAACATCTCCGGGTCCGGCTTAAAGGTCACGGTGGTGCCGGTATGGTCCGTCTCGCCGATGACCTTCATCTCCTGGGTGATATTGCCCCGGGAGAATTTCATCTCATAGATTTTGCCGTCCTTGTGTACCTGCACCGTCAGCCACTCGCTCAGAGCGTTCACCACGGACGCGCCCACGCCGTGCAGGCCGCCGGAGACCTTATAGCCTCCGCCGCCGAACTTGCCGCCAGCGTGCAGCACGGTGAACACCACCTCCAGCGCGGGCCGGCCCGTCTGGGCCTGGATATCCACGGGAATACCGCGGCCGTTATCGGTAACGGTGATGGTGTCACCCTCGTTGATGGTCACGATGATGTCCGTGCAGTAGCCAGCCAGCGCCTCGTCGATGGCGTTGTCCACGATCTCATATACCAGGTGGTGCAGACCGCTGGCACTGGTGGAGCCGATATACATGCCCGGCCGCTTCCGCACAGCCTCCAGCCCCTCCAGTACCTGTATTTCTGATGCGTTATATTCCGTATCCACCACGGTCTTTTCCAGTTCTGCCATGTACTACTCTCCTTTTCCTTGGACCCGCTTGCCCAGCGTCCGGGAATTGATCTGCGACAGATACACGATCTGCCGGTGATAGGGATGGTCACACACCACGAAGGACCGCGGTATGTCCTCGCAGGCACTCTGTACCACGCCCTCCTGCTCAGCTCCCTGTAAAAACTCTCTCGTTCTCTTCGAGGTAGAGGTGTTATCCAGGTCAAAGATACCGATGACCCGCCGGTCCTCTACCATCACGTTCATACCGATGTGCAGATACGCCATCACAGTACCTCCCCGCCCCGCACATGGAACACCCTGCCGCTGAGCAGCGTGTCCAGCCGGTCGTTTTCACAGCAGGTGATAAACACCTGTCCGCCGCTGATGCGATTCAGTACGTATTCCTGCCGCCGGGGATCCAACTCGCTGAGCACATCGTCCAACAGCATTACCGGATACTCCCCCATGGCGTTTTTGTGTATCTCGCGCTCCGCCAGCTTCAGGCTCAGTGCCGCCGTCCGTACCTGCCCCTGCGAGCAGAACTGCCGCGCGCTGCGCCCGTTGACCAGCACCTCGATATCGTCCTTGTGGGCGCCGGAGAGACACAGCTTCGCCGCACGCTCCGCCGCCTGATGGCTCTCCATATGCGCCGTCAGCGCCGCGTAGATATCTGCCTGGCTTCCCAGCGGGTCGGCGACGGTCCTGACGGTCTGGTACGTCAGGGTCAGCTCCTCCCTCTCGCCGCTGCACTCATAGTGTGCCTGTCGGGCATATTCCGCCAGCGCCGCACAGAACCGCGCCCGATAGCCTACCAGCACTGCGCCGCTGCGGCACAGGCCTTCGTTGAATTCCGGCAGCAGGTCCAAAAGCTCTGGCTTGTCCTCGCTGTCCCGCAGGATGCGGGTCTTGTGCTCATACAGCCGACTGTACTGGCTCAGCGCCTCGGCGTACCGCGGCCGCAGCTGGCACAGCGACAGGTCCATGAACCGCCGGCGTTCCGCCGCACCGGCCCGGATCAAAAACAGATCCTCCGGCGCAAAAAACACCGTATGCAGCACGTCGGACAGGGCGGCGCTGTTTTTGGCGGGCACACCGTTAACGGTCATTTTCCGCCGCTTTCCGCGGGAAAGCCGTATGTCCGTCACAAACTCCCGCTGCCGGGAAAAGATATTTCCCAACAGCGCGGCCTCCTGCATATCAAAGCCGATCAGCTCCTTGTCTCCGTGGGCGCGGGGACTTTTTCCACAGCTAAGATATACGATGGCCTCCAGCAGATTTGTTTTTCCTTGGGCGTTCTCTCCGTAAATAACGTTGCAGCTGGGGTCGAACGTCAGCGCCTGCGTGCCGTAGTTCCGCCAGCCCTGCAGGTGCAGGACGTCAACTCTCATACGTCACCGTCAGCGTCTGCCCGTTGAAGGCCACCACGTCGCCGGGCCGGATCTTCTTGCCACGCATGGTGCACACCTCGCCATTGACCGTCACGTCACCCTCCTGGATGACGAGCTTGGCCTCGCCGCCGGTCTCTACCGCCGCGGCAAACTTCAGCAGATCCTGCAATTTGATATATTCCGTTGTGATGGTGATAGTCTCCATAATAATGAACCTCGTTCATAGATATAATATGCCGTTTTTTTCTTCAATAAAAATCGCGCACACAGTTCGATAAAGGTGAATATCCTGCTTCCTGCCGATGGCAAACCAACGACGGCGTACCGGGTGTACGTCGAGAAGGTGTAACGATGGCAGGGCACAAGAGATGTGCCTTTATTGCGCCTTCAGGCGCACCGGCAGCACCATATAAAGAAAGTTGTCACCGTCGTCCACAGGCGTGATGATACAGGGCGAAATACCTGTGTTCAGCTGCATTTTCACCGTGTCCGCCGGGGCATAGCGCAGGGCGTCCATGAGATAGCGGTTGTTGAAGCCGATCTCCAGCTCCTGTCCGTCGCCGCGGACGGGGCAGATATCCCGGGCTTCGCCGTTTCCGGTCCGGGCGGACATATACACCCGGTCCTGGCTGAACAGGCAGCGTACCGGACTTTTCAGCTTCTCACTGATGACCACGCTGACGCGGTCCAGGCTTTCGATCATCGTCTTGTTGTCCACCTCGATGCAGATGGGGTTGGTGGTAGGTATGGCATTCTTGTAGTCCAGGAATTCACCCTCCAACCGGCGGCATATCAGCTGGGTAGCCCCGGCCTCGAACATCAGATGTCGCTTGCCCTGGGTCACCGTCACCATGTCGTCGGTGTCGGCGCATATTTTCTCCACCTCATTCAGGGCGGCGCCGGGGGCCACGAACTTGAAGGCCCCGCCGTCGATGTGCTCCAGCGGCTCGCGGCGCAGTGCCAGACGGAAGCCGTCCACCGCCACCATGGTCAGTCCCTTGTCGCTGATCTCAAACAGGGCGCCGGTGTGGATGGGACGGGCCTCATTGACGGAAACAGCAAAGCTGGTCTGGTTGATCATGGCCTTCAGCGTCCGCTGCTCCAGTGTGACGGAGAACTGGTCGTCCACCTCCGGCAGCTCCGGATAGTCGTCGGCGCTGAGGCCGGGAAGCTCGAAGCTGGCATCGCCGCAGTTCAGCTTCACGTTGAACTTGTCGTCTGCCTCAAAGGTCACCATATCATCCGGCAGGCGGCGGATCATCTCGCCGAACAGTCTGGCGTTCAGCACGATGTGCCCTGCCTCGGACACTGCGGCCTCTACCGTGGTGCGTATGCCGGTCTGCATATTATAGCCGGACAGCCGCAGTCCCTCGCCGCACTCCAGCAGGATACCCTCCAGCGCCGGGATGGAGCTTTTAGCCGCCACCGCCCGGGACACCGCGGCCACCGCCTGTTGTACCAGTGCCTTTTCACAGGAAAATTTCACCATATCCGTCGTTCCTCGCTTTCCGAAAGTCATTGCCGCCTGCGCTGTCTGAAAGATCAGCCTTACGCAAAAAAGCGGTTCTATTTTTCTAAATCAAATCATAAACTAATCTTTTATTTCAGTAGTCTTATTAGTAGGGAAATTTTATGTGGACATCCATGTTTATCCCGCGCTGTTATCGGCTTTTTTATAGACATACCTTTATGGAAAATACGCCGGGTTTCCCACAGTTGTATGTGTGATGCGGATGTTACACAGTTTTTCCACGTGGATTACACAGGAAATGGGGAAAACCCTCCCCTTTAGCTCTGTCTCGCCAGCACCTGCGATTTCTCACTTTTTGCTGTTGATGTTGGTGGTGATCTCCTTCACCTTTTCGGCAAAGGCGGGGTCGGAGCGCATTGTGCTCTCCACCTTGTCCAGAGAGTGCAGAATAGTGGAGTGGTCCCTGTCGCCGAACTCCTTGCCGATGTCGTTCAGGCTCATGGAGGTCATACGGCGGATGAGGTACATGGCGATCTGCCGCGCGGCCACTACATCGCGGCTGCGGCTCTGTCCCCGCAGCGTTTCCTCGTCAACGTGGAAGTAGCTGCATATGTATCCCACGATGATGCTGGGGGTGGGGGCAAAGTCGTTGCTCTTTTTCAGCATATCCCGGATGGCCCGGCTGACGGTCTCCTCGTTTACCTGGTCGTCCAGCAGGTCCCGGTAGGCCAGGATCTTGTTCAGCGTGCCCTCGATCTGCCGCACGTTGGAGGTGATGTTCTCCGCGATGTAGTCCGTCACCTCGTTTGGCAGCTTCACGCCCAGCATGGCGGCCTTATTCTGCACGATAGCGAACCGCGTTTCGAAGTCCGGCGGGGCCACATCTACCATCAGGCCCCACTCAAACCGGGTCCGCAGCCGGTCCTCCAGCTGGGTGATCTCCTTGGGCGGCCGGTCTGACGTCAGCACGATCTGCCGGCCGGACTCATACAGGGTGTTGAAGGTGTGAAAGAACTCCTCCTGGGTCTGTATCTTGCCGGCGATGAATTGGATATCGTCCATCAGCAGGATATCCGTCTGCCGGTACTTTTCCCGGAACTCCGCGTTGCGGTTCTCCCGGATGGAGGCGATCAGCTCATTGGTGAAGTCGTCGCCCTTCACATAGACGATCCGTGCCTCCGGCCGCTTTTTACGCAGGGCGTTGGCGATAGCGTACAGCAGGTGCGTCTTGCCCAGACCGGAGTCGCCGTAGATAAACAGCGGGTTGTAGTTCTCGCCGGGCTTCTCGGTCACCGCCTTGGCGGCGGCAAAGGCCAGCTTGTTCTGGGGTCCCACCACATACGTCTCGAAGGTGAAGGCCTCCGACTCTGACAGATCGCCCGGCCTGTCCGGCGCCACACCGTGGTAAGCCGCCAGCTGCTGATCGTCCAGAATTTTTACCTCCAGATCCGTGGAGAACAGGTCCCGCAGCGCCGCCTTGATGTGTGGCAGGAACCGGGCCTCGATGGTGCTCTTTTTAAAGGTATTGCTGCAATGGAGCACGAAGGCCGAGTCCTCCATCGTTACCACCGTTACCTCGTCGAACCAGGTGTTGATGGTGGTTTCGGACAGCTCATGGCTCAGCCGCTTGAGCACGCTGTCCCACAGGTCTTTCATGGAATTCAAGCAAAAGCTCCCCTTTCGGCGGAGGCTGTCTGTTTTCCTCCGCAGTAAAATGGCGGGGGGTATACCGCCGCAAAATATCCCACTACATTATAGCAGAAAACACGCCGGAAGTCTACACCTATTCTAAATATAAACTGCCGGCTTTTTCCCTGTTTTTCCCGCAAAAACGGGCGCTTGTGGGTAAATTTTTGTTGACAGTGCCCCCCTGTATCTGTATAATATACTCCGCGTGGTTGCACGCAGATGTGCAACAGGCGTGGAAATGTTTACTGCGGCGGTGAATATCTCACCGCTGTCGAGTAAGCGCGGGACCTCACCGTTCCGCCGGATAATCTTAAAAATGGAGGTGTCATGCAATGTTCCGTACCTATCAGCCCAAGAAGCGTCAGCGCTCCAAGGAGCACGGCTTCCGCAAGAGAATGGCCACCCGCAACGGCCGCAAGGTTCTGGCCCGTCGTCGTGCCAAGGGTCGTGCCCGTCTGACCCATTGAGGTCACGGAAGGTGCATCGCACATACAGATAAGCCCTGAGGGACGGAGGATCGAGATCCCCGTCCCTATCGGTGTATCTGGCGAGGCAAAACCAGTATAGCGAGGGAACTATGGACGCAAGAGTAACGGTGAAGCAAAACAGCGACTTCCGCCGCATTTACCGCAGGGGCCGGTCTGCCGTCTCCGGCGGCGTGGTGGTCTACTGCCTGAAGAACAGACAGGGCATGAGCCGCCTGGGCGTCACCGTCTCCACCAAGCTGGGCCACGCCGTGGTCCGCAACCGTGTCCGCCGCCGGTTTCGTGAGCTCTATCGCCTGCACAGGGCCGATATGCTCCCCGGCTGGGATATTATCATGGTGGGCCGTGTCCGTGCCGCCGAGCTGCCCTATCATAAGCTGGAAAAGCAATACCTCCGCTGCCTTGCAGAGCTGGGATTGCTGCGGGAGGACGTATGAAAAGACTTCTTCTCTCCGCTATCCGCTTTTATCGCCGGGCCGTCTCGCCCCTGTTCCCGCCCCGCTGCCGCTATATCCCCACCTGCTCGCAGTACGCCCTTGAGGCGGTCGAGAAATACGGTGCGGCCAAGGGCGGCTGGCTGGCGTTCAAGCGTCTTATGCGGTGCCATCCCTTCCACCATCACAAGGGCGGCTGGTATGATCCGGTGCCCTGAACCAACCCCCTCAAAAAACTACGGAGGAATAAAAGCCTATGTTCGCACAACTCGGCTACTACATCTGTGTGCCGTTCGCGTGGCTCACCCGCCTGTTCTATACCTGGACGGGCTCTTACGGCGTCGCTCTGATCCTCTTCACCCTGATCGTCAAGCTGGTGCTGCTTCCCTTCCAGCTCAAGAGCAAGAAGAGTATGCTCCGCATGGGCCGCATGAACAGCAAGGTGCAGGAGATCCAGAAGAAATACGCCAATAACAAAGAAAAGCAGCAGCAGGAGATCGCGGACCTCTATGCCCGCGAGGGCGTCAACCCCATGTCCGGGTGCCTGTGGTCCTTCCTGCCCTTCCCCATACTGATCGCCCTGTACTACATCATCCGCACACCTCTGCGCTACTTCATGTCCCTGTCTAATGAGGTCATCGCCAAGATCACCGAGCTGGCGGTGTCCCTGGGGTATGTGTCCGGCGCCAGTGGTCAGGCATCTGCTTATGACCAGATCTATCTGGCCAAGTTCATCCACGATAACTGGTCCAGCTTCGAGGGCAAATTCGATGGTCTTATCGACCTGAACTACACCTTCCTCAGCATGGACCTGTCCGCCGTGCCCAAGGATCTGTTCAGCCAGTTCCCCTCCGGCGGCTGGCCCGTCATCGGCATCATGCTCATGCCGCTGATCTCCGCCGCGCTGCAGTTCCTGATGACCCGCATCTCCATGAAGACCAACGGCAACAGCAACATGAACGGCTCCTCCAAGGCGATGCTCTACATGATGCCCCTGATGACGGTGTGGATGGGTTATATCCTTCCCGCCGCCCTGTGCGTCTACTGGATCGCCAACGCCGCCTTCTCCTGCATTCAGGAGCAGGTGCTGAACAAGCACTTCTCTAAGGTGCTGGACCGTGAGGAGACCGACAAGGAGCGCCAGAAGCGTGAGGCCCGCTACGCTAAAATGCAGGCTGCCCGCGAGAACTACAACCGTCAGCTGGAGCAGCAGGCCCAGTCCAAGGGCGGCAAGAAGCCCCAGCCCCAACCCAAAAAGAAAAAGACCGGCGAGAGCACCACGGAAGCCGGCAAGGTGGGCAACCGTCCCTACGCACGGGGCCGCGCCTACCGCGAGGAACACTACGACGAATAAGGAGTTTTGTCTATGAGTTATATCGACGTAACGGGCAAGACTGAGGACGAGGCGCTGCGTAAAGGCCTTGAGCAGCTGGGCATGGACCGCGATGATGTGTCTGTCTCCATTCTGGAGCGTGCCAAGACCGGTTTCCTGGGCATCGGCGCCACCCCCGCCCGTATCCGTATCACCTATGGTCCCGAGGAGGCAGACGTTGCCGCCCCCGCCGAGGTGAAGATCATCCCCGAGACCCCTGCAGCCCCCAAAGCGGAGCCCAAGCCCGCCGTCCCCGCTAAACCGGCGGCGCCCAAGGCTGACAAACCCCGTCAGGACCGACAGAGCCGTCCCGACCGCAGCGACCGTCCCCGTCCCGAGAAGAAGGAGCGTCCCGCCCCTGTGGCCCCGGCCATCGACCTGCCCGAGTGTGACGACGATAATGCCAAGCGTATCATCGCCTTCGTCTCTGGTCTGCTCCAGCATATGGACAGTGCCGCCGAGGTCAAGGTCTACGAGGTGGAGAAGGGCCGCTACAAGGTCATTCTGGTGGGCGAGCGTCTGGGCCAGCTGATCGGTCATCGCGGCGAGACGCTGGATGCCATCCAGCAGCTGACCAATTATGCCATCAACACCGGCAGCGACAGCAAGCGTGTCCGCGTCCAGATGGATGCCGAGAACTACCGTGCCCGCCGTGAGCAGAGTCTGGAGAGCCTGGCCCGCAAGGTGGCGACCAAGGTACAGAAGTACCGCCGCAGCGTGACCCTGGAGCCCATGAACGCCTACGAGCGCCATGTGATCCACGCCGCCCTGCAGGATGTCCCCGGTGTCACCACCTACTCCGTGGGTACTGAGCCCAACCGCCGCGTGGTGGTCTCTTATGACCGCGCCCAGGCCCGATAACAGCAAAAAAAGAAAGCCCGAAAGGGCTTTCTTTTTTTGCGTTTATACACCTGTTCCGTCAAAGGCCGGCGTGTATGCCTCCTCGGCGGAGGTCCGTTCCTGCACGAAGCCGTCCTCAATGCCGCAGTTCCGCATATAGGTCACTGCCGCCCGGTATTCCGCCGCCGTCACCCGTCGTGCCAGTCGGCCCGTCATGCCAGTCGGCGGCGTATACTGGCTCATCAGGGACATCGCCACGTCGCCGGGTGCGAAGGTCTCCGCGATCCAGTCCAGCACTTGCCGGGTGTTGTTCAGATACCCCGGCAGTACCAGGTGCCGCAGGATCACACCCTGTTTCATCAGCCCGTTCTCGTCGTACACCGGCCGTCCCACCTGGCGAAACATCTCTCGTATGGCTTCGCAGGCCGTGGGAAAGTAGTCCTCCGCCCCGGAGAGTGCCTTAGCCAGCGCGCCGTCGGCATATTTCAGGTCCGGTAGATATATGTCTACCTTTCCTTCCAGCTGCCGCAGCGTATCGACCTTTTCATACCCACCGCAGTTGTACACCACCGGTACCGGAAGCTTTGGCTCCAGGGCCGGCAGTATCCACGGCAGGAAATGAGTGGGCGTCACCAGCTCGATGTTGTGTGCGCCCCGGGCGATCAGCTCGTCGAATATCTCCCGCAGCCGCGCCGTGGAGATATCCTTTCCCTGACCACCGGCGGAAATACTGCCATTCTGGCAGAAGCAGCACCGCAGGGTACAGCCGGAGAAAAACACCGTTCCTGCGCCATTTGTGCCGGAGATGGGCGGCTCCTCCCACTGGTGCAGCATGGCCCGTGCCACCCGCAGTCCGGCGGGCATACCGCAGAATCCGCTGCCGTGCTCCGCAGTGCGCTCTGCCCCGCAGTTACGGGGACATAAGGTGCAGATCATACCTTGTGGATGTCAAAATCCGGGCCCAGGTCGCCGGCCATCCAGTGGCGGCGACACAGACCGATATACTTGTCGTTGGCACCCAGCACCACCTGTGCGCCCTCCTTTACCACATGGCCATTTTCGTCGAAACGGGCGTTAAAGGCCGCTTTTTTGCCGCACCAGCAGATGGTTTTGACCTCCTCCAGCTTGTCCGCCAGCACCAGCAGATGGTAGCTGCCCGGGAACAAGTCGCCCTTGAAGTCGGCGCGGAGACCGTAGCAGATGACGGGGATGCTGCAGTCATCGACGAGGTGGACGAGGTAATAGACCTCATCTTTTGTCAGAAACTGGGCCTCGTCGATGATAATACAGGCATAGGTCTGCAGTTCTGTTTCCGACATTTCGCGCATCTCATCGAAGTAGATGCAGGGGTGCTTCAGGCCGATGCGGGAATAGACCATATGGTCGCCGTCACGGGTGTCCAGACGGGGCTTTACCAGCAGCGTCTCCTGGCCGCGCTCCTCGTAGTTGAACCGCGCCATCAGCGCGTTGGCCGTCTTGCTGGAGCCCATGGCGCCGAACTTAAAATACAACTGTGCCATCCCTGTTTCTCCTTTGTTTGCATACGATTTTATTTGTTTTCCAACTTTTTGAAGGCGGTGGGCATGGGGTAGAGATCCCGGTCATCAGATGCCCAGACCCAATCCGGAGGACCGTCGCCAGCGACGGTTAAGCGAAATACCGTCATATTCCAGCGGAGATGGGTAAAGATATGCCTGTCCGAAAAGCGCTTCTCCCAGGAAAGCGGCGTGAGCCTCCAGTCCCGAAGCTGTTGTGCCGCAAGGGCTTCCGTCAATTCACCCGCGGTGTTGGGAAACTCCCACAGGCCGGAGAGCAGGCCCGTTTCCGGGCGGCGGCGCAGGGCTGTGCGGCCATCGGGGGTGGTCAGCAGAAAGACCGTCAGGTCCTTTTCCGGCTTGGCGGTATTTTTTTCCCGCACCGGCAGCCGGGACTGAAGCCCCGCAGCCTTTGCGGCACAAAGACTTGCGGCGGGACAGCTTTCGCAGTTGGGATTTTTTGGCAAGCAGACTGCGGCACCCAGGTCCATCATGGCCTGGTTAAAATCGCCGGGGCGGTCGGTGGGTATGACGGCCGCCAGCGCATCGCGGACGTGCTGGCGTGTCCGCGGGTCAAGGACGTTATCGCCGCAGGCGGTCAGCCGCGCCGCAATACGCAGTACGTTGCCGTCAACAGCAGGAACGGCTTTATTAAAGGCGATGGAGAGTATCGCGCCCGCCGTATAGTCGCCGATTCCGGGGAGCTGTATCAGGTCGCTGTACATGTCAGGGAGACAGCCGCCGTATTGGTCCACCATGACACGGGCGGATCGCTGCAGGCTGCGGGCGCGGCTGTAATAGCCCAGGCCCTGCCACAGGGAGAGCAAACGGTCCTCCGCTAACTCCGCCAGGGCGGGCACGTCCGGCGCGGCGGCCATAAACCGCTCAAAATAGGGAAGCACCGCCTGTACGCGCGTCTGCTGGAGCATGATCTCCGACACCCAGGTGCGATAAGGCGTAACGATATCTCGCCAAGGGAGAGAACGCTTTTCCCGGTCGTACCAGGGCAGCAGGACTGCCGGCAGAGAGACCAGCGGGACCGGTATTTTTTGGGAGCTTTGGTTGCTGTTTTTGTTACTCTTGTTTGCCATTTATTTTCAAATGCTGTTGTCTGATCGTTACTTTTTGTTGCTCTGTGGTAAAGGTATATTAAAGCGGGAGGCGTAGTGGCAGCGGCGGCAGAGGGCCTCGGCGGGCTCACGGCAGTCAAAGCCGCGGCGGATGCGCTGGGCCCGGGGCGTGTTGAGAATGTAGTCCAGGCTCTGGTGGAAAATGTTGCCCAGGGCCAGCCGGCCCTCGCTGTCCAGACAGCAGGGGATCACGGTGCCGTCGCACAGCACGCCCAGCTGGCGGCGCAGGCCGTAGCAGTACTGGGTGTCGTCGGGGCAGTCGTTGTTCTCGTCGCCGGGCCAGTAGAAGTGCTCGTCCTTCTGTATGTAGATGCGGGGGGCCAAGCGGCGGTTGTGGAGCATATCCTCGGGGAGGTGGGCGGTATTCTGCCCGGTGAGCTCGCCCAGGATGCGCTCGATCTCCGGGTTCAGGGCCTGGGGCATGCCGCTGTTCCACAGGCGCAGGGTGCAGTTGACCCCAGCGGCGGCCAGCTTCTGGCAGCTGCGGAGACAGCCGGTGACGTAGTCCTCCAGGGGTACGTTCAGGTGGTTGCCCTCGAAAGAATGGAGAGAGACGGCTACCTTATGCAGGGCGGGGCAGGCAAGCAGGATATCCAACTTTTTGGGCAGGAGCGTGCCGTTGGTGGTGATGCAGACACGGAAGTCCAGCTGGGCGCAGGTATCCAAAATTTTCCCCAGCTCCGGGTGGAGCAGCGGCTCGCCCATAACGTGGAGGTAGATATACTGCGTGACGGCACGCAGCTTTTTGGCCGCCACCGCAAAGTCGTCGGTACGCATGGCCATCAGCGGCCGGTGGTGGCCGGCGCAGAAGTCGCAGTGGAGGTTGCAGAGATTGGTGATCTCCACATAGGCGCGCTGGATGTTCATGGCAGAGCCCCCTTGTCCTTATCGTGTCGGGCAGGTGTGCCTGCCCGCACTGTGCTATGGCAACATTGTATCACATCGCGAGGCGTTTGAATAGGGTAAGTTTGCCGGGACGGCAGGAGGCGCGTATAAAATGTTTGGTACGTTTGGGATGATGAAAACCATGTATTTTTGAGAAAAATACCGTGTTTTTATCATATAATAGTTGCAATTTCTTATAGAATGTGGTACGGTATACGCAGAACGAAGCCACGCCCGCGAGGCGAATAAAACGGAACATCAGGAGGTACGTCCATGAAATACCCGAAGACCGGCAGTGAGGTCTATGTGAGCCTGAACCTGTCCAACACCATGCTCACCGGCATCGGCAAGGGCACGATTACCCGGGAGGAGGTCTCCGCCAGCTATCTGAAGCGGCTGTTTGCCGAGCACGGCGTCATCGTGTCCGCCAAGCCGGAGCAGCGCCGTCTGCTGGAGATCGTCAACGAGCGCTGCGACCTGGAGCTGGAGATCCCCGAGCAGCTGAAGCTGTTTCAGCTGTCCGAGGAGCACCGCCGGCTGGTGGTGATCGAGGTCACCGGTCTGCGCCGGAAGAACGGCTCCCTGCTGCCGGAGTACACGGAGGAGGAGTTCAACGAGGCAACGTTCGCGTTCGTGAAGTACTACGTGCAGGGCACCCACTACGACACGCTGGTGGAGGAGAACAAGAAGCTGAAATTCGAGCTGGAGCAGGAGCTGGAGTGGCGGAACCGCACGGACAACTGATGAGATACAAAAAGAGACGGCGAAGGCCGTCTCTTTTTTTGCGCCTGCGCGGGGGGCGCTGCCCCGGTGGCGAGCAGGTGTTGCACCTGCGGGCGCGGGATGGGTGTTTCGCCGCCCCGGCGGCGAGTAGCTTTCTTTCATCGTTGAAAGAAAGTTACCAAAGAAAACCACTCAAACCTACGGTTTAAGGACCCTTGGCGCGGGGAGGGTTTCGCCGCTGCGGCGGCGAGTTGATTTTCCCCTGACGGGGAGGCGGCCTCCGGCGGCCACATTTCTTTCTGCGAAGAAAGAAATGTGGGAAAGAAAGTCGCTTAGACCTACGGTCTAAGGGTCCCTTGGCGCGGGGCGGGCAAGTGCGAATTTGGCGGTGCTGATCTCGCGGAATTGGCTCGGCGGGGGACGTTGTCGGTTCGGGGGATCGCTTGTACCGCTTGCGCCGCTGCCGCTGACGCTGTGCGAGGGTAGGATCGGGTGCGCTGGTCGAGTGGCGATTATCAAATCGCGCCCATTGCGGCGCGAAGCACCGCAATGGGTAGGTGGCGGCTAACGCCGCCGGGATATGGGGGCACCTGTCTCTCTGCGGGTCGGTCCGCGGGTCTGACACGCCACCGGCGTGTCATTCAACACTGCGAACCCCTCAAGGGGAAGGCTAACGGAGGTGCGTCATTCAACACCGCGACCCATCAAGGGGGAAGGCTTGGGAGGTGCGGCGGTAGGAGCGAAAAACGCCTGCCGTGGCTGAAGCAAGCGGCCGCGTCAGCCTCCGCGCCGGTGAACGCAGGCACAGTCCTTTTATCCGACAACGGCGACAAAAGGCTATGCCCGCGAGAAGATGCGGGAAATCACAGCCGACCGTAGCGCGCTGAGGAAGTGCAGAAACGCAGTTTCTGCCGGCGTTCTTTCCCCCATTTCTTCCGCTGTTGGAAGAAATGGGGCCGTCGGAGACAAAAGAAACGCTCGCGCCGGGGCGCGAAATAGCCCGCTGCGCCGCTGCCGCTGACAGCAGCGAGGGTAGGGGGTGGTGCGCTGGTCGAGTGGCGATTATCAAATCGCGCCCATTGCGGCGCGAAGCACCGCAATGGGTAGGTGGCGGCTGACGCCGCCGGGATATGGGGGCACCTGTCTCCCTGCGGGTCGGTCCGCGGGTCTGACACGCCACCGGCCTGTCATTCAACACCGCGACCCATCAAGGGGGAAGGCTTTGGGGGATGGCGGTAGGAGCGAAAAACGCCTGCCGTGGCTGGGGCAAGCGGCCGCGGAAGCCTCCGCGCCGGTGAACGCAGGCACAGTCCTTTTATCCGACAACGACGACGAAAGGCTATGCCCGCGAGAATACGCAGGAAATCGCTGTCGGCCATAGCGCGCGAGGGGTTCTTAGACCGTAGGTCTAAGCGGTGCTTTTGGCTACTTTTGTCACCGCAGACAAAAGTAGCTCGCGCCGGGGCGCGAAATAGCCCGCTGCGCTGGCTGCGGGCGAGACGAGGACGTTTTACGCCGCTGCGCGGCGACACCTCATCCGCCCCCTTCGGGGGCACCTGTCTCCCTGCGGGTCGGTCGGTTCGCGGATCTGACACGCCACCGGCGTGTCATTCAACGCCGCGAACCCATCAAGGGGAAGGCTTGAGAGTGCGCCACTCCCACCGCGAACCCCTCAAGGGGAAGGCTGACGGCTGCGGGCGGGGGACGAAAAAAGGACCGGCGGGGCCGGTCCTTTTGTGTTTTTTTGGGCTGTGCGGCTCACTGCGCTTTGCTTTGCAGCTTTTGGAGCATGGCGGTGAATTCGGGCGGCAGGGGGCAGTGGAGCTCCACCGGTTCGCCGGTGCGGGGGTGGACGAAGCGCAGGCCGGTGGCGTGGAGGCACTGGCCGGTGAGGCCGGGGACCGGCTTTTTGGCACCGTAGACCGTGTCACCCAGGATGGGGTGGCCGATGTAGGCCATGTGGACACGGATCTGGTGGGTGCGGCCGGTCTCCAGGCGGCAGCGCAGGTGGGTGACGCCGGGGTAGCGGGCGACGACCTCCCAGTGGGTGACGGCACGGCGGCCGGTGGGGACCACGGCCATCTTTTTCCGGTCGGCGCTGCTGCGGCCGATGGGGGCATCCACGGTGCCGCTGTCCTGCTTCATATTGCCGGTCACCAGGCACTCGTAGGTGCGGGAGAGGGAGTGGTCCTTCAGCTGCGCGCTGAGGGCCAGGTGGGCGGCGTCGTTTTTGGCGGCGATGATGAGGCCGCTGGTATCGCGGTCGATGCGGTGGACGATGCCGGGGCGCTTTTCGCCGCCGATGCCGGAGAGACTGTCGCCGCAGTGGTGGAGCAGGGCGTTGACCAGGGTGCCGTCCGGGTGGCCGGGGGCCGGATGGACCACCAGGCCCGTGGGCTTGTTGACCACGATGACGTCGTCGTCCTCGTAGACCACGTCCAGGGGGATGTCCTGGGGGGGCAGGGCCGTCTCGCGGAGCTGGGGGACGTCCACGGTGACCGTCTCACCGCCGGAGAGGCGGGCGCTTTTAGCGGCGGGCTTGCCGTTGACACGGACGCGGCCCTCGGCGATCAGGCGGGCGGCCTGGGAACGGGTCAGCGCGCCGTCGGCGGAGAGGAAGGCGTCCAGGCGGACGCCGGCGTGTTCAGTTGCGGCTGTCAGCTCCCGCGTCATGGTCAGGCTCCTTTTTCGGCTTGTCGTATTTGTCGTAGAACCACAGGTAGTACACCGCGCCCAGCAGGACGCCGATGACCACGAAGATATCCGCCAGGTTGAAGATGGGGTAGGACATGAATTCCAGGTCAAACATATCCACCACGTAGCCGCGGCAGAGACGGTCGATCATGTTGCCTGCGCCGCCGCCAAGCACCAGCATGGCGGACGTAAGGCCCAGGGGGTGGCGGACGATCTTTTTTACCACCAGATAGACCACGGCGGCCATCAGGACGATGGTGACGGCGGCCAGAAGGCCGGTCTTGCCGGAGAAGCTGCTCCAGGCAGCGCCGGTGTTGTGCAGGCGGGTGAGCCGGACGATGCCCGGCAGCAGCGGGGCCGACTGGCCCACGTCCAGGTGGGAGGTGACCCACCACTTGAGAAGCTGGTCGCCGCCGATGCAGACGGCCAGCAGGATGACATACCACATAGTGTTTCCTCCGGGAGAATGTACTGCTGTTATGATAGACTATTTGGGCGGGGATTGCAACCGGAAAAGAAAAACGCCCCGAGGGGGGCGCTGCGAGGGGCGGGAAAGGGGCGCCGGGAGGTCAGTCCTCCGGGAAGCCGGGCTTCATGCGGAAGGTGTAGGTGCCGTCGGCGCAGAGGGTATCCTGACTGTCGGTGACCCAGGCGTGCATGACCACCAGGGTGCGGCCCATGTGGATGGCCTGAGCGTGGCCGCAGAGGACGTCGCCCTGGGCGATGCCCAGGAAGCGGGTCTCGCAGTTCACCGTAAGGCCGCGGCTGCCCCGGGTGCAGGCGGCGGCGCCGGCCACCTGGTCCAGCAGGGTGCAGTACACGCCGCCGTGGACGATGCCCAGGGGGTTCAGGTGGCCGGCGGTCAGGCGGACCTCGCCCTCGGCACCGCCGTCGGACAGGGACGTCAGGCGGATGCCGTTTTCCGCATTGAAGCTGCCGGGGAGGTTGGCCCGGCGGAGGATGGTGTCAAAAAGGGCTTGTTGTTCTTCGTGGGTCATGCGGCGGCCTCCGTGGCGGTGTCGGCGGGGGCGTCCTCCAGCTTGACCAGTTCGCCCAGGACCACATAGCGGTAGTTGGCCGCCTCGTAGGAGCAGGTGCAGAGGGTCACGATCTGGCCGGAGGGGACGCCCTTGCCGGAGTAGAAGGTAGAATTATTGATGAAGCGCTGGAGCTGGTCGGCGGAGAGAGAGGTGCTGAACACCTCGTGGGTGCCGGGGACAACGATGCCGGCGAACAGGTCTACCCGGTACTTGCCGGCGTTGGTGTAGAGGAAAAAGTAGGGGTGGGCGTCGTAGTACCACTGCTGCTTATAGTTGGAGATGGAGGCGAACATGGAGCCGTCGGACATATGGTGGCCATAGAGCACGTTGTTGTGGCCGGAGAAGTCGCTGGGCACGCGGGCGTCCAGGAAGATGGTGCCGTATTCGCTGTAATTGCCGTACAGATCGTGGTGGAGGTAATACTCGTTGTTGCCGTCGTAGGCGATGGGGTAGCTGATGGGGGTGCCGGGGCTGTAAATGTAGCCGATGATGTCGTTGTAGTGGCTCTGCCACCAGCTCAGGTCGATGCCCTTGGGGCCGGTCTGGCGCTCGATCTCCCGCTGGAGGTCAGCCCTGGTCTGGGCGATCATGGCGGCGGCGTCCGTCTCCGGAGTCATAGCGGCGGCCAGGTCTTCCACGGAGGGAAGGGCCTTCAGCAGGGCCACGGCCTGGGCCGGGGCGGCGGAGGAAACGGTTTTGGCCGCGGCGGCGGGGGCGGCGTCGGCGGCCAGCAGGTACAGCGGCACGCCGAGGACCAGCGCCAGCAGCGCGGCGAGGATGCGGTTTTTCATATATGGAGCTCTCCCCTTTTGTCGGTTTGGGAATACACAATGGAAATATTATACTTGCATGAATGGTGTATCGTCAAGGAAAAATATGGGCGCTTGGCAAGTTTTGACAGCGGAAGAGGAAACGCAAAAAAGAGACAGCCGTAAGGCTGTCTCTTTTTGTGCTGTGAGGAGATACGGCTTATTTGTCGTACATATCGATGAGCTTGAGCAGATGCTCATAGCGGGCCTTGGCCTCGTCCTCGTTGCGCTTGAACAGCACGTCCGCACGCTCGGGGAACTCGCGGGTCAGGCGGGAGTAGCGGGCCTCGTTCATCAGGAACTCCTGATAGCCGCCGGCAGGGGCCTTGGAGTCCAGGGTGAACTTCTTGTCGCCGCCGTCGGGATTGTAGCGGAACAGGTTCCAGTAGCCGCAGTCCACAGCCTTCTTCATTTCCTTCTGGCAGTTCATCATGCCGCCCTTGATGGAGTGCATCTCGCAGGGGCTGTAGCCGATGATCAGGGACGGGCCGTGATAGGCCTCGGCCTCGGTGATGGCCTTGATGGTCTGGGCGGGGTTGGCACCCATGGCCACCTGGGCCACGTACACGTAGCCGTACTGCATGGCGATCTCGGAGAGGCTCTTCTTCTTGACCTCCTTACCGGCGGCGGCGAACTGGGCCACCTGACCGATGTTGGAGGCCTTGGAGGCCTGTCCGCCGGTGTTGGAGTACACCTCGGTGTCGAATACGAAGATGTTGACATCCTGCTTGGAGGCGATGACGTGGTCCAGACCGCCGTAGCCGATATCGTAGGCCCAACCGTCGCCGCCGAAGATCCACATGGACTTCTTGGCCAGGTATTCCTTCTTGCTGAGGATATCAGCGGCCAGCGTGCAGGCGGCGCAGTCGCACAGCAGGGCGCCCTTGGCCTTCAGCTCGGCGGCGTGCGCGGCGAGCTGAGGCATGGCGGCCAGCTCCTCCACGGTGCAGATGCTCTCCTCCAGGGCCTTGACGTAGGCCTTGGCGGGCTCGGCGTTGGCGGTGCCGTCGTTCATGGTGTCCAGCCACGCCTGTGCGGCGGCCTTCAGCTCGGGACGGGCCCACTCCACAGCGATCAGCTGGCGGGTCTCGTCGGCCAGATCCTCGCGGATCTTGTTCTGACCGGTGAACATACCCAGGCCGTGCTCGGCGTTATCCTCGAACAGGGAGTTGCACCAGGCGGGACCGTGGCCGGCCTTGTTGGTGCAGTAGGGAGACGTAGCCGCGGGACCGCCCCAGATGGAGGAGCAGCCGGTGGCGTTGGAGATATACATGTGGTCGCCGAACAGCTGGGTGACGAGACGGGCGTAGCTGGTCTCGGCGCAGCCGGCGCAGGAGCCGGAGAACTCCAGCATGGGCTGCTTGAACTGGCTGCCCTTGACGGTGTTGTCCTGCATATCCTTCTTCTCGGACACCTCGGCCACGCAGTAGTCGAACACGTCCTGCTGGGGCAGCTCGCCCTCCTGGGCGACCATGGACAGGGCGTTCACCGGGCAGGCGCCGATACAGACGCCGCAGCCCATGCAGTCCAGCGGGCTGATGGCCATGGTGAACTGATAGGTGCCCTTGCCCTTGCCGGCCTTGACATCCACGATCTTGGCAGCCTCGGGGGCCTTGGCGGCCTCGTCAGCGGTGAGGGCGAAGGGACGGATGGTGGCGTGGGGGCAGACGTAGGCGCACTGGTTGCACTGGATGCACTTCTCGGCGTCCCAGGTGGGGACGGAGACGGCCACGCCGCGCTTCTCATAGGCGGCGGCGCCCAGCTCGAACTGGCCGTCCACATGGTCCACGAAGGCGGAAACGGGCAGGCTGTCGCCGTCCATCTTGCCCACGGGCTCCAGAATATCCTTGACCATCTTCACCAGCTCGGGCTTGCCCTCGAGCTCCTTGGCGGGCTTGGTGTCCACGGCGTTGGCCCAGTCGGCGGGCACGTCGATCTTCTTATAGGCGGTGGCGCCCAGGTCGATGGCCTTGTAGTTCATGTCCACGATGTCCTGGCCCTTCTTCAGGTAGGAGGCCTTGGCCTTCTCCTTCATGTAGGTGATGGCCTCCTCCTCGGGCATGACCTTGGCCAGAGAGAAGAACGCAGACTGGAGGATGGTGTTGTTGCGCTTGCCCATGCCGATCTCGATGGCCAGGTCAATGGCATCGATGGTGTAGAGCTGGATGTTGTTCTGGGCGATATAGCGCTTGGAGGCGGCGTCCATGTGGTGGTTCAGCTCGTCGAAGTCCCACTGGCAGTTGATCATGTAGACACCGCCGGGCTTGACATCCTGCACCATCTTGAAGCCCTTGGTCACGTAGCTGGGGTTGTGGCAGGCCACAAAGTCAGCCTTGTTGATGTAGTACGGGCTGCGGATGGGCTTGTCGCCGAAGCGCAGGTGGCTGATGGTCACGCCGCCGGTTTTCTTGGAGTCATACTGGAAGTACGCCTGGACGTACTTGTCGGTGTGGTCGCCGATGATCTTGATGGAGTTCTTGTTGGCACCCACGGTGCCGTCGCCGCCCAGACCCCAGAACTTGCACTCGATGGTGCCGGGGGCCGCGGTGTTGGGACAGTTCTTATCCTCGGGCAGGGACAGGTTGGTCACATCGTCCACGATGCCGATGGTGAACTGACGCTTCATCTCGGCCTTGGCCAGCTCGGTATAGACGGCGAAGACAGAGGCGGGAGGCGTGTCCTTGCTGCCCAGACCGTAACGGCCGCCGATGACGGTGATGTCGTTCCGGCCGGCGTTGGCCAGGGCGGTGACGACGTCCTGATACAGAGGCTCGCCCTGGGAGCCGGGCTCCTTGGTGCGGTCCAGCACGGCGATCTTCTTGCAGGTGGCGGGGATGGCCTCCACCAGCTTTTCGGCGGCGAAGGGGCGGAACAGGCGGACCTTGATGAGGCCGACCTTCTCGCCGTGGGCGTTCAGGTAGTCGATGACCTCCTCGGCCACGTCGCAGATAGAGCCCATGGCCACGATGACGCGGTCAGCGTCGGCGGCGCCGTAGTAGTTGAACAGCTTGTAGTCGGTGCCCAGCTTGGCGTTGATCTTGTCCATGTACTTCTCCACCACGGCAGGCAGGGCGGTGTAGTAGCTGTTGCAGGCCTCGCGGTGCTGGAAGAAGATGTCGCCGTTCTCGTGGCTGCCGCGCATATGGGGATGCTCGGGGTTCAGGGCGTGGCGGCGGAACTCGGCCACGGCGTCCATGTCGCACATATCCTTCAGATCCTCGTAGTCCCAGACAGCGATCTTCTGGATCTCGTGGGAGGTGCGGAAGCCGTCAAAGAAGTTGATGAAGGGGACCTTGCCCTCCAGCGCGGCCAGATGGGCCACGGGGGACAGATCCATGACCTCCTGGACGTTGCCCTCGCACAGCATGGCGAAGCCGGTCTGGCGGCAGGCCATGACGTCGGAGTGGTCGCCGAAAATGTTTAGCGCCTGAGTGGACACGGTACGGGCGGACACGTGGAACACGCAGGGCAGCTGCTCAGCCGCGATCTTGTACATATTGGGGATCATCAGCAGCAGGCCCTGGGACGCGGTGTACGTGGTGGTCAGGGCACCGGCGCCCAGAGAGCCGTGGACAGCACCGGCGGCACCGGCCTCGGACTGCATCTCGACGACCTTGACCTTGGTGCCGAAGATGTTTTTCAGACCGTTGGCGCTCCACTGGTCCACGAAGTCCGCCATGGGGCTGGACGGGGTGATGGGGTAGATGGCTGCGACCTCGGAGAACGCGTAGGAAACGTGCGCCGCGGCGTTATTGCCATCCATGGACTTCATTTTTCTTACCATAATGAGCCTCCTTACATTATATACTTCCGTACCGCCAGAAGGGCGCAAAGACCCCTTTGTACGGAATGTTAGGCACCGTCATAGTAGCACAAAAAATCCGGGATGTAAACCCACATTTTCGTGATTTGTGCCACGATAAAACTTTTTTAGCGCCATGCACAAAAATTCTCACGGCGGCGGGACAGGTTCATGCACTCCGCGCAAAAGGCAGGGGGACTTTTTTGGAAAAAGTGGCTGTTCACGGCGGGAATTTTGTGGTAAAATGTACGGTGCTATAAAATTAGTGTAAAGGGGGCGCTGTCCATGATGGTGACGGTACGGTCGCTGGGCCTGACGGGCATCACCGGCTATGAGGTGTCGGTGGAGTGCTTTCTGTCCGGCGGACTGCCGGGGTTCGACGTGGTGGGCCTGCCGGACGCGGCGGTGAAGGAGTCGCGGGAGCGTGTCCGGGCGGCGGTGAAAAACTGCGGGGCCAAGTTCCCCGTCAGCCGCATCACGGTCAATCTGGCTCCGGCGCGGGTGCGGAAGGAGGGCACGGTGTACGACCTGCCCATCCTGCTGGGCATTCTGGCCGCGGCGGAGGAGATATCTCCCCTGCCCCAGGGCGCGGCGTTTTTGGGCGAGCTGAGCCTCTCCGGCGCGCTGCGGCCGGTGACGGGCGTGCTGCCCATGGCACTGACGGCGGCGCGGCTGGGCATCGATACGCTGTATGTGCCCGAGGCCAACGCCGCCGAGGCTACCCTGGCCGACGGGCTGACCGTGTACGGTGTGACGGATGTGGGACAGCTCATCGCCCACCTGAAGGGCGAGCAGGTCATGACGCCGGCGCCCCGGTGGACGCCGGGACATCAGGATCGGCCCCTGCCGGACTTCGCCGACGTGATGGGGCAGGAGAACGTGAAGCGGGCGCTGGAGATCGCCGCCGCCGGCGGCCACAATGTGCTGCTGGTGGGCTCGCCCGGCGCGGGCAAGTCCATGCTGGCCCGGCGGCTGCCGTCCATCCTGCCGGACATGACCCGGGCGGAAGCCCTGCAGACCACGGAGATCTATTCCGTGGCGGGCATGACCGACCCGCGGCACCCGCTGGTGGATACGCGGCCCTTCCGCAGCCCCCACCACACGGCGTCCACCGTGTCGCTCTCCGGCGGCGGGGGGATACCCCGGCCGGGAGAGATATCCCTGGCCCACAACGGCGTGCTGTTTCTGGACGAGCTGCCGGAGTTCAGCAAGGCGGCGCTGGAGACACTGCGTCAGCCGCTGGAGGACGGCTTTGTGACCATCACCCGGGCCTCCGGCTCCCTGACGCTGCCCAGCCGCTTCATGCTGGTCTGCGCCATGAACCCCTGCCGCTGCGGCTGGTACGGCCACCCCTCCGGACGCTGCACCTGCTCGCCCCAGCAGGTGGAGCAGTATATGCAGCGCATCTCCGGCCCGCTGCTGGACCGGATCGATATGCACATCGATGTGCCGTCGGTGGAATATGAGGCCATGCGCCGCAAGGAGCAGCCGGAGCCGTCATCGGCCATCCGGGAACGGGTCAACGCCGCCCGCGAGGTGCAGAAAAAGCGCTTTGCGGGGACGGAGGTGTCCTGCAACGCTTACATGACCCCCGCCATGATCGGAACATACTGTGCGCTGGACGCCGCCGGCGAAAAGCTCATGCAGGGCGCCTTTGAGCGCCTGGGCCTGACGGCCCGCAGCCACGACCGCATACTGCGTATGGCCCGCACCATCGCCGACCTGGAGGGCAGCGAGCGCATCGAGGCGGCACATCTTGCCGAGGCCATACAGTACCGCAGCAGCAGTACACTGAAATGACGGCGGCATCTTTTCCGCCCTGCCATCGTCAAGCCTCCTCGACGTATACCCGATACGCCGTCGTCAGCTTGCCATCGGCAGGACGAAAAATCTCGCCGCCGTGGCGGGATACATTTCCGCCCTGCCATCGTCAAGTCTCCTCGGCGTATACCTGATACGCCGTCGTCAGCTTGCCATCGGCAGGACGAAAAATCTCGCCGCCGTGGCGGGATACATTTCCGCCCTGCCTGCGTCAGACCCGGTAAGCCGCCGATAAACGTCCGTAGGGGACGGCGTCCCGCAGTGGAGCGCAGCGGAACAAATGCCCTTGGGGTACGCCGTCCCGTTGTAGGGGCGGACGAAGCTGCCCGCCCGCCGTCCCCATATCTGTACACCAACAACAAGGAGAGAACCATATGCACGAGATCATTCTGTGCAAGCTGGGCGAGGTGGTCCTGAAGGGACTGAACCGCCGCAGCTTTGAGATGAAGCTGATGAGCAACATCCGCCGCCGCACCCAGCGGTTCGGCAAGTGGAAGATATATTCCCGCCAGTCCACTATCTATGTGGAGCCGGCGGAGGAGACCTGCGACATCGCCGGGGCTTACGCTGCCTGCAAGCAGGTGTTCGGCATCATCGCCATCACCCGCGCCCTGCCCTGCGAAAAGAGCAAGGAGGCTATTTTCGACACGGCAAAGACCTATCTGGGCGGTGCGCTGACCGCGGCCAAGAGCTTCAAGGTGGAGAGCAAGCGGGCGGACAAGTCCTTCCCCATGGGCAGCATCCAGCTGAGCCAGTGGGTGGGCGGCGCGCTGCACGACGCCTTCCCCCACCTGACGGTGGACGTACACCACCCGGAGCTGACGGTGTACATCGAGGTACGGGAGGACGCGGCCTACGTCCACGGCCCCGCCGAGAGCGCCGCGGGCGGTCTGCCCCTGGGCATGGGCGGCCACGCGGTGAGCCTGCTGTCCGGCGGTATCGACAGCCCGGTGGCCAGCTATATGATCGCCAAGCGGGGCGTACAGCTGGAGATGATCCACTTCGCCTCTCCGCCCTATACCGGCGAGCTGGCCCGGGAGAAGGTGCTGAAGCTGGCGGAGGAGCTGACCCCCTGGTGCGGTCGGCTGGCGGTGTTCATCATCCCCTTTACCGAAATTCAGGAGGAGATACGCCGCAAGTGCCCGGAGGATCACTTTACCCTGATCATGCGGCGGTTCATGATGCGCCTGGCCAATATGCTGGCGCTGGAGCTGCGGTGCCGCGCCCTGGTCACCGGAGAAAATCTGGGTCAGGTGGCCAGCCAGACCATGCAGGCGCTGGCCGTCAGCGAGGACGTGACCACCATGCCGGTGCTGCGGCCCCTGATCGGCATGGACAAGGAGGAGATCGTGAAGATCGCCCGCCATATCGGCACCTTCGACACGTCTATCCTCCCCTACGAGGACTGCTGCACCGTGTTCACGCCCCGGCACCCCAAGACGAAGCCCAGCGTGGAGGAGACGCGGGAGTACGAAAGCGCGCTGGATGTGGAGGGCCTGTGCCAGCGGGCCATGGCCGGACGCGAGATGATCCGGATCAAACCTACGCTATAAGGAGGCGCGTCTATGCCCCGTACCGCGGAGATCATCGCCGTGGGCAGCGAGCTGCTGACCGGCGGCGTGACCAATACGAATGCCGCGTTCCTCTCCCGGCTGCTGACTGCCGCCGGTGTGGAGGTGCTGTACCACACCGCTGTGGACGACGACGCGGCGCGGCTGGAAAAGGCCGTGACCATCGCAAGGGGACGGGCGGAGCTGCTGGTATTCACCGGCGGGCTGGGCCCCACCTACGACGATATGACGAAAACGGCGGTGTGCGCCGCGCTGGACACGCCGCTGGTGTTCCACCCGGAGGTGGTGGAGGATATGCGGCGGTATTTCGACCGGGTATTCCGCCGGGAGATGCCGGAATGCGATATGCAGCAGGCCTATCTGCCGGAGGGGTGCACCGTGTTCCGCAATCCGGTGGGCACGGCCCCAGGGTGCGTGTTCACCGCCGGGAAGACCATGGCGGCGCTGCTGCCCGGCGTGCCCCATGAGTGCCGCTATATGGCCGAGCACTGCCTGCTGCCCTGGCTGGAGCAGGTCCGGGGACAGACGGTGCGGTCCCACACGCTGCATATCTTCGGCCTGACGGAGCCGCAGGTGCAGGAGCTGCTGGGCGACCTGCTGCGGCGGGAGGCGGACATGACGCTGGCACCCTATGCCAAGCCGGGCGAGGTGATGCTGCAGCTGTCCGCCCGCGGGGCGGACGAGCGTGCCTGTGAGGCGCGGATGGCGCCGGTGCTGGCGGAGGCAAGGGCCCGGCTGGGCGCGTATCTCTACGGCGCGGACGTGTCCGGGCTGGAGGAGACGGTGCTGGCGCTGTGCCGGGAACGGGGACTGACGCTGGCGGCGGCGGAGAGCTGTACCGGCGGACTGATCGCCAAGCGGCTGACGGATATCCCCGGCGCGTCGCAGGTCTTTCTGGGCGGCGTAGTCAGCTATACGAACCATGTGAAGCAGCAGGTGCTGCACGTGCCGGAGAATTTGCTGGCGCGCTGCGGCGCGGTGTCGGCAGAGGTGGCCCGGGCCATGGCCCTGGGCGTCCGGGTGCTGACAGGCGCGGACCTGGCGGTGTCCGTCACCGGACTGGCCGGTCCCGACGGGGATGACCGGGGAAACCCGGTGGGCACCGTGTTCGTGGGGCTTTCCACGCCGGAGGGCGTGACCGTGCGGCATCTGACCCTGGGCGGCGATCGGGAGCGCATCCGGACGCTGTCTGCCCACCACGCTTTTGATATGCTGCGGCGTTATCTTACCAATCTACCGACAGAAGGAGAATAAAACCATGGCAAAGAACAGCTACAAGGCCAACGTGAACCAGTACGCCAACCAGGAGGAGGCCATCCGCAAGGCCAAGGGCAACCCCAATAAGAATATCCATTCCAAGAAGAAGAACAGCAACTACGGCGGGTACACCACCGGCGCGTACATGGCCCAGAAGGTGGCCGAGAAGGTGAACCAGCAGGAGAAGGTGAAGCTGCCCACCTGGCTGAATGTGACGCTGATCGCGGAGTTTGCCGTGGTGCTGGTGATCCTGATCCTGCGCCTGACAGTCTTCAAGGACAGCGCGGTAATGACCCACCTGTCCTCCCTGACGCTGGGCATCACCTGCGGCACGCTGTTCTATATCCGCAAGTACAAGCACACGAAGAAAACCAGCGCCATGTACAGCATCATCACCATTCTGCTGGTGGTCATGTGCCTGATGTACACCACCTTCGGCATTCTGGGCCTGCTGGGCTTTTTGGGCTGAGCGCCCCGCGCCGTAAGGCGCAGACTTTCCGGAGGGAGAAAGGAGCCGAGCTATGGCTGAGCTGACACCCATGATGCGGCAGTATATGGAGGAGAAGGAGAAGCACCCCGACTCCCTGCTGTTTTTCCGGTTGGGTGATTTTTACGAGATGTTCGGGCCGGATGCCCGGACGGCGTCGAGGGAGCTGGACCTGGCCCTGACCACCAGGGACAAGGACAAGAGCAAGTCCGACGAGGAGCGCATCCCCATGTGCGGCGTGCCGTATCACTCCGCCGAGGGGTATATCGCGCGGCTGATCGCCAAGGGGTACAAGGTGTCCATCTGCGAGCAGATGGAGGACCCGGCTCTGGCCAAGGGGCTGGTGAAGCGGGAGATCATCCGTACCGTCACCCCCGGCACGGTGCTGGACGAGGCATGCCTGGACGCGGGACGCAGCAACTATCTGTGCGGCGTGTATCTCAGCGAGACGGCGGCGGGACTGTGCGCGGCGGACATCTCCACCGGGCAGGCCCAGGTAACGGCGTTCACCGGGGCGCAGCGGTTGACGGGGCTGATCAACGAGCTGGGGCGCTTTGCCCCGGCGGAGGCGGTGATGAACGCCGCGGCCTATGACGACCCGGCGCTGACCGCCGCGCTGGAGGAGCGCTTTTCCTGCCGGCGGGAGAGGCTGGCGGAGGGACGGTTCGACGTGTCGGACGCGGAGAAGAAGGTGCGGATGCAGTTCGGCGAGGCGGCGCTGCGGGACCTGCCCCGGAACGAGAGCGCACCGCTGCTGGCGCTGGGCGGGCTGCTGACGTATCTCTACGAGACGCAGAAGACCGACGTGAAGCAGCTGGACAAGCTGGAGTGGTACCGGACGGGGCAGTTCATGGAGCTGGACCTGACGGCCCGGCGCAATCTGGAGCTGACGGAGACGCTGCGGGGCAAGGAGAAGAAGGGCAGCCTGCTGTGGGTGCTGGATAAGACCAAGACACCCATGGGCGCGCGGAACCTGCGGATGTGGCTGCAGCAGCCGCTGGTGAACGTGGCGGCCATCGACCGGCGGCTGAATGCCGTGGCGGCGCTGACGGACAACACCGTGGGCCGCCAGGAGCTGCGGCTGGCCCTGACCGGCATGGGCGACATGGAACGGCTGATGAGCCGGATCGTCTACGGCACCGCCGGAGCCAGGGACCTGGTGAACCTGCGGGCGGCGCTGGAGCACCTGCCGGAGATCAAGCGGTGCCTGACGCCGTTCCGGACAGGGGCACTGGGAAAGCTGGACGAGCAGCTGGAGACGCTGGAGGACATCAGCGGGCGCATCGCCGCCGTGCTGGTAGACGAGCCGCCGTTCTCCGTCCGGGAGGGCGGCATGATCCGCGAGGGCTATGACGATGAGGTGGACCGGCTGCGGGGGATACTCTCCGGCGGCAAGGGGTTCATCGCGCAGCTGGAGGCCCGTGAGAAGGAAAAGACCGGTATCCGTACCCTGAAGGTGGGGTACAACAAGGTGTTCGGGTACTATATCGAGGTGAGCAACTCCTTTAAGGACCAGGTGCCGGCGGACTACATACGCAAGCAGACGCTGGTGAACGGCGAGCGCTATATCACCCAGGAGCTGAAGGATCTGGAGCATGAGGTGCTCACCGCCCATGACCGGGACGCGGCACTGGAATACGACCTGTTCGCCGCGCTGCGGACAGAGGCGGCGGGACAGGTGACGCGGGTGCAGCTGGCGGCATCGCTGATCGCGCAGCTGGACACGCTGTGCGCCTTTGCCGAGGTGGCGGCCCAGAACCACTACTGCCGGCCGGAGGTGGACGAGTCCGGGGTCATCGAGATCACGGCGGGACGCCATCCGGTGGTGGAAAAGGTGCGGGGCGACGCATTCTTTGTGCCCAACGACACCCACATGGGCGCAAAGGAGGACCGGGTGGCCATCATCACCGGTCCCAACATGGCCGGTAAGTCCACCTATATGCGTCAGGTGGCGCTGATCGTGCTGATGGCCCAGGTGGGGTGCTTTGTCCCCGCCCAGCGGGCGCATATCGGCGTGGTGGACCGCATTTTCACCCGCATCGGCGCCAGCGATGACCTGGCGGCGGGACAGTCCACCTTCATGGTGGAGATGACCGAGGTGTCGGAGCTGCTTCGCTGCGCCACGAAGAACAGCCTGCTCATTCTGGATGAGATCGGCCGGGGTACGTCTACATTCGACGGAATGTCCATTGCCCGGGCGGTGCTGGAGCACTGCGCCGGGAAGCTGAAGGCCAAGACGCTGTTCGCCACCCATTATCATGAGCTGACCACGCTGGAGCAGGAACTGCCCAACGTGCGGAACTACAACGTGGCCGTCCACGCCCGGGGCGAGGATATCGTCTTTCTGCGGAAGATCGTCCCCGGCGGCGCGGACCGGAGCTACGGCATCGAGGTGGCCAAGCTGGCGGGCCTGCCGGACACGGTGCTCAAGCGGGCGCGGGAGATCTTGCGGGAGCTGGAGAGCCAGCCCCGGCAGCCCCACACCCCGGCGGCGCGGGAGGACCAGGTATCCCTGGAGGGCATGGCCGAGGGCGCCGTGGCGGATATCATCCGCCGGACGCAGGTAGACGCGCTGAGCCCCCTGGAGGCGCTGAACCTGCTGTATGAACTGAAGAGCAAGCTGCAATAGAAAAGGAGTGAATACCATGCCGCAGATACAACAACTGCCTGCCCATATCGCCGATCTGATCGCTGCCGGCGAGGTGGTGGAGCGCCCCGCCAGCGTGTGCAAGGAGCTGCTGGAGAACGCTTTGGACGCCGGGGCGTCCGCCGTATCCGTGGAGCTGGAGCACGGCGGCATGACGTATCTGCGGGTGACGGACAACGGCTGCGGCATCGCGCCGGAGCAGCTGCCTACCGCGTTTCTGCGCCACGCCACCAGCAAGCTGCGCCGGGCGGAGGACCTGGCGGCTATCGGGACGCTGGGCTTCCGGGGCGAGGCGCTGGCGGCCATCGCCGCCGTGTCACGGCTGGATATTTTCTCACGTGCGCGGGGCGCTGACAGCGGCGCGTCCCTGCATCTGGAGGGCGGCGTACCCGGTGAGGTCACGGCCGCCGGGTGCCCGGAGGGCACCACCGTGTGTGTGCGGGACCTGTTCTACAACACCCCGGCGCGAATGAAATTCATGAAAAAGGACAGTGCCGAGGGCGCGGCGGCTGCCGCTGTGGTGACACAGCTGGCGCTCAGCCACCCGGAGGTGTCCTTCAAGCTGCTGCGGGATGGGCAGGAGGTGCTGCACACCCCCGGCGACGGGCAGCTGCTGTCAGCGATCTACGCTGCCCTGGGCCGGGATTTTGCCAAAAGTCTGCTGGAGGTGGACGGCGGCAGCGGCGATGTGCGGGCCAGCGGCTTTGTGAGCAGTCCCGCCGCGGGACACGGTACCCGGGCGCGGCAGCTGTTCTTTGTCAACGGGCGGCTGGTAAAAAGCCAGCTGCTGACCGCCGCCGTGGAGGAGGCCTACCGCAACCGGCTGCTGAAAGGGAAGTTCCCCGGCTGTGTGCTGCACATCACGCTGCCGGTGAACGAGGTGGACGTGAACGTCCACCCGGCCAAGACGGTGGTGAAATTCGCCGCCGAGAAAGCGGTGTTCGACGCGGTGCACTACACCGTGAAAGACGCGCTGGACGGCGAGGGGCGGCCAAAAGCGGCGGAAAAGCCCTTCTATCAGACCATGACGGCACAGGAATTCCTGAAACGGCCGAACGCGCCAAAGCCTTCGCAGGCGGTGACGCTGCCCATGGGGAAGACCATCGGCTCGGCACCCGCAAGACCGGCGGCTACGGAGCCGGTCAGACCCGCGCCCGCTCCCGCCCCGGTCACGCCGGTGATGGCGGTGCACGACGTGGTGTGCCAGCCGGACAAGCCGTTCACGGCGCCGGCCGCGCCGGGCGTGGTGTATCACATCACACCGCCGGAGGTCCGCACACCGGCGGAGGAAACGGCGGAACGACCGGAGACGACGCCCTCCCCTGCCCCGGCCGCGGAGCCGGAGCAGCAGGAGATCGCCATGCCGGAGGGCCCCGCCGCGGCGAAGCAGCCATGGCGCGTGGCGGGCGAGGTGCTGAAGACGTATATCATCTGCGAGGACGCGGAACGGAACGTGTGGCTCATTGACAAGCACGCCGCCCACGAGAGAATGCGGTTCGACGCGCTGAAGGCGCGCACGGAGCCGCCCATGCGGCAGCTGCTGCTGACGCCGGCGGCGGTGACGCTGGCGGCGGAGGAATACACCGCCGTGCTGGAAAATCTGGAGCTGCTGGCGGACTGCGGGTTCCTGTGCGAGGACTTCGGCGACGGCACGGTGCTGGTGCGGGAGGTGCCCGACGATGTGCGGGCCGAGGACGCCGCCGCCACGCTGGAGGAGCTGGCGCAGAAGCTGCGCCTGCACAGCGCGGACCGGGCGGCCCTGCGGGACGAGGTGCTGCACACCGTGGCCTGCAAGAGCGCCATCAAGGCCGGTATGACCAGCGATCCGGCGGAGCTGCGGGCGCTGGCGGCGCAGGTGCAGTCCGGCGCGGTGCGCTATTGCCCCCACGGGCGGCCCGTGGCGGTGAAGCTGAGGGAATATGAGATAGAAAAAATGTTCAAACGGGCGTAAAGCCGCGTCTCTTCCGTTCTGCCATCGCCGGGTCGGCTTGCTGTACACAAAGTACAGCGGCACCGTCCCGTCATCGGCAGAACGAGAAATCCACGACTTTACAGGCCATAACGGCGCTGCGGCGCTTTCCAAAACGGATCGAGGTGAGGACATGGACAACAAGGTCGTCTGCGTGGTAGGGCCCACGGCCTGCGGCAAGACGAAGATGGGTGTGGCGCTGGCCAAGCGCTTCGGCGGCGAGGTGGTGTCCGTGGACTCCATGCAGATATACCGGGGCATGACCGTCGGCACCGCCGCCCCCACGGCGGAGGAGATGGAGGGCGTGCCCCACCACATGGTGGCCGTGGCGGACCCGGCGGAGAGCTGGTCCGTGGCCCGGTACGTCCGGGAGGCGGACGCGTGTGTGCAGGACATCCTGCGGCGGGGAAAGCGGCCGGTGCTGGTGGGGGGCACGGGGCTGTATCTGGACGCGCTGGTGCGGGGGCAGGACTTTGCCGCCGGCAGCCAGGGCGGGGAGATACGCCGGAAATTGCAGGAAAAGCTGGCGAAGGATGGCGCGGAGGCGCTGCTGGAGGCGCTGCGGGCCGTGGACCCAGAGAGCGCGGCGCGGCTGCACCTGCGGGACGAAAAGCGCATCGTCCGGGCGTTGGAGGTCTATTACGAGACGGGGGAGACCATCGGGGCGCACGACAGAAAAAGCCGGGAGATACCGCCCCGGTACGACGCGGCGTACATCGGCCTGGCCTTCCGGGACCGGGAGGATATGAAGGAGCGCATCGACCGGCGGGTGGATGCGATGGTGGCACAGGGGCTTTTGCAGGAGGTGGAGACACTGCTGCAAAGCGGCCTGCCCCGGGGCGCCACGGCCCTGCAGGCTATCGGGTACAAGCAGTTTCTGGCGGTGGCCGAAGGCCGCGCCACCGTGGCCGAGGCCATCGCGGAGGTAAAGCTGCGGTCACGGCAGTACGCCAAGCGGCAGCTGACCTGGCTGCGGCGCAACGAGGCCATCCACTGGATAGTATGGGAAAAAACGCCGGATTTTTCGGCGGGGTTACAAAATGCGACAGAATTCCTCCTGTCCGCCGGGGTATGCTGATAGCGGCGGGCGGAGGCAGATATTGTGCATATCGTCCGTACAGACATACAAGGAGTGGACGATCATGCAGAAGACAAACAACTTACAGGATATCTTTCTTACCAAGGCACGGAAGGAGAATGTGCCGGTGACACTGTTCCTGGTGAACGGCTTTCAGCTGCGGGGCGTTATCACGGGGTTCGACTGCTTCGTGGTGGTGCTGGACAGCGAGGGGCGGCAGCAGGTGATCTACAAGCACGCCATCTCCACCATCGCGCCGGCGCGGAATGTCACGCTGTGGGAGGACGCGGAGTAAGAGAACAGATATAAAGAGGAAAGCCCATGAACAACACCCCAGACAACAACACGAACATCCCGGCGGGGAACAACAAGCGCTCGTCGCCGCTTTTGAAGGTGCTGCCCATCGCGGTGCTGGCGGCGGTGCTGGTGTACTTCGCCGCGCAGCTATACAACTACTTTGCCGACCCGATGACCATCACGCTGGTCTATGAGGCACAGGCGGAGGACGTTATCTCCATGGAGGGCTGGCTGGTGCGGACGGAGGAGCCGCTGCCCGGCCAGACCGGCACCGTGTCCCGGGCCGTGCAGGAGGGCCAGCGGGTGGCCGCCGGCGAGACGGTGGCCACGGTGTACAGCGACGACAGCGCTTTGCAGACCGTCAGCCGGATCGAGACGCTGGAATTGCAGCTGCAGCAGCTGCAGTTCGCCCTGACGTCCTATCTGGACCCGGACGCGGCGCTGAAGCTGGACACCTCCATCACCGGCGACATCCTGACCCTGCGCCAGACGCTGAGCGCCGGGGACTATGCCGCGGCGGAGAGCGACCTGGCGGCGCTGAAGGCCGCCGTGCTGAAGCGGGACCACGGGAGCTATACGTCACAGGAGGACATACAGGCCCAGATCAAATCGGTGGAGAGCGAGATACAGCAGCAGAAAGCCGCGCTGTCCGGCGCGAAGACCGTGACCGCCAAGGCCTCCGGCACCTATTCCGCCGTGTGCGACGGGTACGAGAGCGTACTGACGGAGGCGTTTCTGGAGGACGTGACGCCGGGTAAGCTGAACGGCGTGAAGGCGGCGGCGGAGCAGAGCAACGTGGGCAAGCTGATCTACGGCGACACCTGGTACTATGCGGTGGTGCTGCCGGCGGAGCAGGCGGCGGCGCTGAAGGATATGGGCCGGGTAGATGTGCGTCTGGCCAAGGGCTTTGACCAGAGCATCCGCATGAGCGTGGTGTCCGTGTCCCGGGAGGAGAACGGCCAGGCGGCGGTGGTGCTGTCCAGCACACGGTATCTGGCACAGACCACGCTGCTGCGTCGTCAGGCGGCGGATGCGGTGCTGCACACCTATCAGGGCTTGCGGGTACCGGCCGACGCGCTGCGGGTCAGCGCGGACGGCACCACCGGCGTGTACTGTGTGGACGGTGAGAACGCCTCCTTCCGGCCGATCGAGCTGGTATATCAGGGGGAGGGCTACGCGCTGGTGAAGCCCGCCGAGGGCGTGCGGGACACACAGACCCTGCGCTCCGGCGATCAGGTCATCGCCACGTCCGGCGAGCTGTATGACGGCAAGGTCATCCGATAAACACGGCGGCACCCGCCTCCAGCGGGCGCACGCGGCTTAGATACGAAAGAGACAAGGAGGCACAAGCGATGTCTATTCGGGAAAATTTGGAAGCGATCCGCGCCGAGATCGACGCGGCGGCACGGGAGACGGGCCGCACCGGGGCGGATATCACGCTGGTGGGCGCCAGCAAGATGAACGATGCCGCTGCCTGTCAGGAGGCCATCGCCGCCGGCATCGACGCCCTGGGCGAGAACCGGGTGCAGGAGATGACCGCAAAGCTGGCGGAGGATGCCTATCGCGGCGCGCCGCTGCACTTCATCGGCCACTTGCAGCGCAACAAGGTGAAGCAGGTGGTGGGCAAGGTGGCCCTGATCCAGTCCATCGGCTCGCCGGAACTGCTGGCCGAGGTGGACAAGCAGGCGGAAAAGCTGGGCATCGTGCAGGATATCCTGCTGGAGGTGAACATCGGCGGCGAGGCGGCCAAAAGCGGCTTTGCGCCGCAGGAGGTGGAAAACGCAGCGGCACAGGCGAAGGAAATGGACCATGTGCGGGTGCGGGGACTGATGACCATCCCCCCGGCGGACGCCACACGGGAAGAAAATGTGGTATATTTTCAAAAAGTACAGGCACTATATGTTGACATAAACAGAAAAATGTACGATAATGGATTAGAATATCTTTCTATGGGTATGAGCGGCGATTTTGCCGATGCCATTCGCGCGGGGGCCAACATGGTCCGCGTGGGCACCGCCATTTTCGGCGCAAGAGACTATTCCAAATAATACGCGGGAGGTATTGCACATGGGCCTGATGGACGAGCTGAAGAAGATCATTCATCCCTACGATGATGAGGATTATGATTATGAGGACGATTTTGAGGAGCCGGTAAAGGAGTCCTCCCGTTCCCTGTTTGACGACCGCAAGGACGACCGCCGTGAGGATCGCCGCAGCGAGGACCGCCACAACAAGGTGGTGAACATCCACGCCACCACCCAGCTGAAGGTGGTGCTGGTGAAGCCGGAGCGCTTCGAGAACGCCTCGGAGATCGCGGACCATCTGAAGGAGAAGCGCACGGTGGTGCTGAATCTGGAGTCCACCAACAAGGACGTGGCCCGGCGGCTGATCGACTTCCTGTCCGGCGTGGCCTATGCCGGCGAGGGCAAGATCAAGAAGGTGGCCGCCAATACGTACATCATCACCCCCTACTCCGTGGATATCATGGGCGACCTGATCGATGAGCTGGAGAACAACGGACTGTACTTCTAAAGAAATCATATAACGGAGGGATCGGCAATGTTTACACCCCAGGAAGTTTCCGAAAAAGTATTCCCGAAGGCGTCATTCGGCGGCGGCGGGTACAATATGGCGTCTGTGGATGAGTTTCTGGACGCGCTGACGGAGGACTACACCGCCCTGTTCAAGGAGAATGTCACGCTGAAGGCCAAGCTGAAGGTGCTGGCCGAGAAGGTGGAGGAGTACCGTTCCACCGAGGAGGCCATGCGCCAGGCGCTGCTGACGGCCCAGAAGATGGCCGCCAAGCTGGTGCAGGAGGCCCAGAGCGAGAAGGAGAAGATCCTGGCCGACGCGCAGGTGGAGGCCCAGGCGGAGATCCACCGGCTGGACGATGAGCGCAGGGCGGCGGAGAAGAAGCTGCAGGCCGCACAGGAGAAGACCGCGGCGTTTATTCGCCGCAGCGAGGAGCTGTGCCAGGCCCAGAGCGCCTTTTTGCAGTCTCTGCCGGAGCTGGACTTTGTGCCGGAGCAGCCGGAGGTCCCTGCTGCCGCGCCCCAGGCCGATGTGGTGTCCGCCATCGAGCAGGATATCCTCAGCAAGTACATCGACGCGCCGGAGGAGAAGGGCGCCGGGAGCGCCGTCACCGACGAGCCCACCATCAAGCTGCCGCCGGTGGACGGCAGTGCCATCCCCAGCGATTTCCGGCTGAGTCTGGATGAACTGAAGTTCGGACGGAATTACAGCGGAGACAAGTAAGCACAACAACAAAAGGCGGCCTTGCGCCGCCTTTTTTCCACGGAGGAAGACGGTATGACAAAGCCCATCATCGCGCTGCTGTATGACTTTGACAAGACGCTGTGTACCACGGACATGGAGGACTACGCCTTTATCCCGGCCCTGGGATACACCCCGGCGGAGTTCTGGCACAAGGCCAACACCTTCGGCCGGGAGAACCGGATGGACGGGCTGCTGGCGTATATGTACACCATGATCGTCGAGTGCCGCGCCCAGGGAAAGGACCTGAAGCGGGACTTTCTGGTGGCGTGCGGCCGCAGCATGGAGCTGTTTCCCGGCGTGCGGGAGTGGTTTCAGCGGATCAACGCCTTCGGTGAGCAGCAGGGCGTGACCATCGAGCACTATGTGCTGTCCTCCGGGCTGAAGGAGATCATTGAGGGCAGCGGTATTGCCTACGAGTTCAAGCAGATCTACGCCTGCGAGTTCTACTATGACGAGGCGGGTGCCGCCTGCTGGCCCAAGCTGGACGTCAACTTCACCAACAAGACCCAGTTCGTCTACCGCATCAACAAGGGTGTGCTGGACGTGGCCGATGACAAGACGCTGAACGACTCCATGCCCGACGACAGCAAACGGGTGCCCTTCACCAACATGATCTATGTGGGCGACGGGCTTTCCGACGTACCGTGTATGAAGATGATGCGGTCCTACGGCGGGCAGGCCATCGCCGTGTACCAGAGCAGCAACCGGGCCGGCGTGGAGGACCTGCTGGCCAAGGGACGGGTGGATTTCATCTTCCCTGCCGACTACCGGGAGGGCACGGGGCTGGACGTGACGGTGCAGAATATCATCCGTAAGATGGCCATCAGCGATGCGCTGACCGCCGAAAATGTCCGCCAGATACAGTCCATCGGGCACACGGAGGTGCCGGGACAGGCGGGGTTATTTGAATAAAAGGCATAAAAAGAGACGGCCGAGGCCGTCTCTTTTTTGTGGGTCTGGATCATGCGCCGAAAAAGAGCATACCGTTAGCGCCGGCGGGTTATTCGCCGCAGGCAGCCAGACTTAGGTCTATGGCCAGGGTCAGCAGCATAAAAACCGCCCCGGGCCATTGGCCCGGGGCGGTCTGCACGCTGTTTACTTTTTCTTCTTTTTGCCCACGATGAGCAGCACCACAACGGCGATGACGGCCACGACCACCAGGGCGATCCACAGGCCCATGTTGCTGGTGTCGCCGGTGAGGGGGCTGGCACAGGCGACGCACAGGCTCATGGCCGCGGCGCACACCGCGCACAGCAGCGCGATCAGTTTTTTCATCTTTTTCACCTCATTTTAACGGTTTCTCCATTCCACCGCCGCCGGCGGGGAAATACATACAGGCGCAGGTCTATTGTACCATAGTTTTTGGGTTTTGCAACCCCGGAAACGTGCGCCCTGCCGCAGGGAAAGATCGGCGCCCCCGCCGATGGGCAGGGGCGCTGCGGTTTACAGATAGTTCAGCGGGTTGACAAACGTGCCGTTGAGCTTGACGCCGAAATGGCAGTGGTTGCCGCTGGAAATGCCGGTGGAGCCCATCCGGGCGATAAGCTGTCCCTTGTGGACCTTTTCGCCCTTGGACGCCACAAGGCTGCTGTTGTGCCCGTAGTACGTCTGGTACCCGTTGCCATGGTCGATGATAATAAGGTATCCGTAGCCGCTCATCCAGCCGGAGTACGTCACCGTGCCGCCGTCGGAGGCGTAGATGGACGTGCCGTACCGGTTGGCGATGTCGATGCCCCTGTGGTAGTTGCTGGCACCGCGCAGATTCAGATTGCGATACCCGAACCGGCTGGTGATGCTGCCGTTGCACGGCCAGCCGAAGCTGCCGGTGGGATACCAGGTGGGCCGCTCCTTCGTGCCGCGGAGCTGCTGCTCCGTCACCGGCTGGGACAGCGTCACGCTGGCCACCACCTCGCGCTCCGTCTCCTCGCCGTTGATGTACGTCACGTTGGCGGTCATGTCCGCCTTGCCGTACACGCCAGGGGACGTGATCTTATACTCACCCTGATACATGGACGCGTCGTCGGTGTACTCCACCTCATAGGGCACATCCTGCACGTACCGCTGCCGCTCCACGTTCACCACCGTCAGATAGGGCACGGCGTTGCTGATGGTCAGCACATCGCCCACCCGGAGGATCTTGGGGTCGTAGCCCACGTTCAGCTTCATCAGGTCATCCACGCTCAGGTCGTATTTCTCCGCGATGCTGTAATAACTGTCGCCGGAGGTGACGGTGTACGTCACCTCGCCCTCCTTCGTCTCGTTGAGGATCTCGGCGATGTAGCCCAGGTTCATCACGTAGGACGACTCCACGTACTCCTGCCGGATGTCCACTTCCTCCGCGAAGTAGGCGTTCACCGTGTCCGCCGTCTCATAGCCCAGCTTCAGCTGCTCCAGCAGGTCCTCCAGCGCGCCGGAGCGGGTGGTGGCCACCACCTTTTCGCCGTCCACATACAGGACATAGGCGTAATCCACCACGCCGAGGGTGTCGCTCAGTGTCTCTTCAAACTCGTCGTCGGAGATCAGCTCGCGGCGGGGGAAAACGCCTGTTTCGGCGGTGAGCAGCGCCGTATCCACGGTGTAGCCGCCGTCGCCGGTGGCCGTGCGGGTGACATCCTCCAGCTCCGCCACCACCTTTTCGGCGGCGCGGCGGGAGGAGACGATGCCAAGGTCCTGACCGTCATAGGTCACCTGAGCGCCCAGGGTGTACAGGGACAGAACGGTGGCCGCGGCGGCGATGGCCATGGCGCCGCACAGGAATGCCACCGGGTGCAGATGCATCTTCTCAAAAAAGTGGCGGCGTTTGCCGCCCATCCAGGTCAGTGCCTTGCGCCGGTTGGAGAAGCCCTCGCGTATGGCGGCGGCCCGGCGCTCCAGGCTGCCGCGGAAGAAGAGGAACAGCTGGGCTGCGCCGTATTCGGATTCGGGGAACCGCCTGTCGCGGTTGGCGGCCGCCAAAGCCCGCGCATTGCTGCGCAGATCGGACAGCCACCGACCGATGCGGCGGAAGCCCGCTTGTATGTTCAGGGTGAACAGATCGTGGTGCTCATCGCAGAAGCTCCGCCAGCTCATTAAATTGTCACGCCACAGCTGCCACAGCTCCGATAGGGTCATGTGCTCCCGGTTGGGGTCGCGGCCGTCGGCTTTTTTCTGTTGTTGATCCTGCGTCATGGTGTAAGCCCCTAAAAGTTACAAATAGTTACAAAGCGTATGATACAATGATTTTCCCCTCACGTCAAGGATTAAATTGTAAACAAACCTTGCTGTGAAGAGAAAACCTTATAAAAAGGGGCTTTAATGGGGGAAAACGGCGGGTTTTCGGAAAAAACTTTTTGATGAAAAGCGACGGAACAGTGGCCGGGGCGGTCAAACGCGGTCTGTATTGTTCCTGATAAAATAAAAATCCAAGCCCCGAAAGGGGGCTTGGATTTTTTCTTTTTCAAAGCTGCTTGTCCAGAGAACGGATCAGCTGGGCAATGGCGTTGTCGCGGCAGTCGGGCAGGCGGCGGACGCCGGGTGTGTGCAGCACCTGGGGAATGGCGTTGGCGGGGGCGTAGCCCTGGCCGGCCCAGGTGAGCATACTGATGTCGTTGGCGTGGTCGCCCACGCAGATCACGTTTTCCCGTGCCACATCCAGCAGGTCCGCCAGACGCCGGACCATGCCGCCCTTGTTGGCGCCCTTGGCTGTCAGTTCCACCAGGGTCACGGCGCTGGGGACTACCTCATAGTCGTGGTACCAGGGCCGGGAGGCCAGAAAGTCCAGCAGGGCGGGCAGGTGCGCCTCCTCAGTGGAGAAAAGGGCCTTACTGATGGGGGACGGCACGTCGTCCATGGTGTCTACCTCGATGGACGGCGCGTGGGTGATGTGCATATGACGGCGGGTGACGTCGTTGGCGTTCAGGGCGTGGATGGTGTTGTCATCGTGGTACAGCTCCACAGCCACCTGGGGCAGGGCGGTGACGACCTCCGTGACGTGCTGCCGGACGGAGTCGGGCAAAAAGGCCGTGACCAGGTACTTCTTCTGCGGGAAGTCGTAGATAGCCGCGCCGTTGAACAGCACGGTGGGACCGTTCATGGGAATGCCGTCCACAACCGTTTCAAAGGCGGGCTTGGCGCGGCCGGTGGCCACGGAAAAGATGCCGCCGTTGGCCATGAAATACTCGATGGCGGCGCGGTTCTCGTCAGAGACGGGGGGCATATCCACGCACTTTTGCAGGGCCTCCTCGGTGTAGACGAGGGTGTTGTCGAAATCGCTGACCAGCAGCAAGCCGTTGAATTTACGCATGATTTACGCCTCCGTGCCGCCGTTGGGCTTATTGCCGCCGCTTCTGCGGCGGGGCCGATGGCGGCTGCGCTTCTTCTCACCGCTCACGGTACCCTGGCCGTCCCCGGCGGGCTTGACTGCCTTGGGTGCGGGTGCGCGGGTGCTGCCAGCGGCGTTGGCACCGCCGTTTCCGCCGCGGCGTCCGCTTCTGCGGCGGCGATCACCGCCCTCGCGGCGGGGCTTGCCGCCCTCGGCGGGGGTATCGGAACGCGGGGCTTTTTCCGCAGGGACAGCGGGCTTTTCCGCCGAGCGCTTCTCGCCGTCGCTCCGACGGCGGCTGCGGCTGCGGCGGCTGCGCTTCTTTTCGTTCTCCGCCGCGGCGTCCGGGTCGAAATCGCTGAGCAGGGTGATGGAGGGCAGCTCCTCCTCGGCCAGCGGCTCCACATAGCGCTCGGGGCGCTTGTCGGGGACCGCGATGCCGTCGCGGCTGCCCTTGCCGCTCCGCAGGACGCAGACCTCGCAGTTGTGGTAGCAGCGGGGACCGTCGGTGCGGTCATCCAGGCGGACATTCACAGTCTCCTTCAGCACGTTTACGTCGCTGACGTTGCCGGTGCCGTCCGGCGTCAGAACAAAGGAGTCGTTCTTGGGCAGGCGTTTGACGGCGTCCTCGTAGGCGTCCTGCTCATATTTCAGGCAGCACATCAGGCGGCCGCAGGTGCCGGAGATCTTGGTGGGGTTCAGGCTCAGGTTCTGGGTCTTGGCCATCTTGATGGATACGGGCAGGAACTCGTCCATGAACTGGGCGCAGCAGAAGGGCCGGCCGCAGATGCCCAGGCCGCCGATCATTTTGGCCTCGTCACGGACGCCGATCTGCCGCAGCTCGATGCGGGCGCGGAACACGCCGGCCAGGTCCTTGACCAGCTCGCGGAAGTCCACGCGGCCGTCGGCGGTAAAGAAAAACAGGATCTTGCTGCCGTCAAAGCTGCACTCCACCCGCACCAGCTTCATCTCCAGCTTGTGCTGCTGGATCTTCTTTTTGCAGACATCGAAGGCTTCCTTCTCACGGCTGCGGTTGTAGGCGGCGGTGTGTTTGTCGTTGTCGGTGGCGATGCGGAGGACGGACCGCAGGGGCTTGACCACCGCGTCATCGGGCACCTGGTGGTTGCCCGCCGCGCAGTGGGCGAATTCCGGGCCCTGGGCGGTCTCCACGATCACGTCGGTGCCGGCGGGGATCGTGAGCCCCTTGGGGTCGAAGTAGTATTCCTTGCAGCCGCTGCGGAAGCGGACAGAGATCACATCGGTCATAAAAGTTCCTCCCATTTCACGGCGAGGGCACCCAATATCTGGCCCACGCCCGCATTTTGGTCACATTGTTCGGCAAAGCGCTGACTGGCCGCGCACAGTCCCAGCAGCTGCCGCGCCGTCAGCCTGTCCGCCAGAAGAAGGGCTGCCTCCGCACAGGAGGGATCTGGCCGCCCCTTGCCCTGCTGCACCAGCAGGGCCTCGGCACAGGCGCGCCACAGCTCCTCCAGCTGGGCCTGTAGCGTCTCGCGCTTCAGGGACTGCTCGCGGGAGAGCAGCGCCGTGGTCACCGGCAGCAGACGCCCGGAGGCAAACGCACGGCACAGCTCCGCGGTACCGTCGCTGAGGGGCGCGTCTTCCCCGTCGTATTTCAGCAGAGTACAGCGGGAACGGACGGTCTCCAGCAGGGCGGCGGGAGCGTCGGCGCAGAAGATGAAAGCGGCATAGGGCGGTCCCTCCTCCACCACCTTCAGCAGGACATCCTGATCCCGCTGGTTCAGCTGGCGGCAGTCAGAGACGACGTATACCTTGCGCCGGGCCTCGTTGGGGCGGATGTACACATCCTTACGCAGGGCGCGGACTGCCTCCACCGTCAGCTCCTTGTGCTCTGTATCCAGCACGGGGATCACGTCCGGGTGGATGCCCTCCAGTACCTTGCGGCAGTGGCGGCAGCGCAGGCAGGGCCTGTCCGTCCCCTCGCAGACGTGGGCGGCGGCGAGAAACCGGGCAGCGGCGGTCAGGTCACCCCGGCCCGTCAGGATGACCGCGTGGCTGAGACGGTCCTCCCCGGCGGCGCGGCGCACGGTGCGGGCAAATATGCTGTTTTCCTGGGGCAGCTGGACCATGCGCGTACCTCCCGGTAAAGTGCCTACTAATTCAATGTAATAGTATACCACAGGAGTGGGGGAATAGGCAAGACACAAAATCTTCCCTCCGTTCCGCCGGGAGAAGCGCGCCGGGACGGCGGCTTTGCGGGTGCTGCGCCAAAAAGGACGGAAAATAGAGGAAACGGAAATGTGTTATCGGTTTACGGCGAGTGTCCGCAGAGGAAACAACATTTTTTGTAAAAATATCCGCGACAGGGTTGCTTTTAAAAAAAAATATGACTATAATAAATTGTTCTCAATGTTTGGTACAACTATTTAATATACGGAGGAACTGCAATGAGCAAGAAGTATTGTTACCTGTTCACCGAAGGCAACGCCAAGATGCGTGAGCTGTTGGGCGGCAAGGGTGCGAACCTGGCGGAGATGACCAATATCGGTCTGCCCGTGCCCCAGGGCTTTACCATCACCACCGAGGCCTGCACTCAGTATTACGAGGACGGCCGCCAGATCAACGGCGAGATCATGGCGGAGATCATGGAGTATATCGAGAAGATGGAGAAGATCACCGGCAAGAAGTTCGGCGATCTGGAAAATCCCCTGCTGGTATCCGTGCGCTCCGGCGCCCGCGCCTCCATGCCCGGCATGATGGACACCATTCTGAACCTGGGTCTGAATGAGGACGTGGTGGACGTGATCGCCAAGAAGTCCAACAACCCCCGCTGGGCGTGGGATTGCTATCGCCGCTTTATCCAGATGTATTCCGATGTGGTCATGGAGGTCGGCAAGAAGTACTTTGAGCAGCTGATCGATGCCATGAAGGAGAAGAAGGGCGTGACCCAGGACGTGGAGCTGTCCGCCGAGGATCTGAAGGAGCTGGCCATGCAGTTCAAGGCCGAGTACAAGTCCAAGATCGGCAGTGACTTCCCCACCGATCCCAAGGAGCAGCTGATCGGCGCCATCAAGGCCGTGTTCCGCAGCTGGGACAACCCCCGCGCCAACGTGTACCGCCGCGACAACGACATCCCCTATTCCTGGGGCACCGCCGTCAACGTGCAGTCCATGGCCTTCGGCAACATGGGCGACGACTGCGGCACCGGCGTGGCGTTCACCCGTGACCCCGCCACCGGCGAGAAGAAGCTGATGGGCGAGTTCCTGACCAATGCCCAGGGCGAGGACGTGGTGGCCGGCGTGCGTACCCCCATGCCCATCGCCGAGATGGCTGAGAAGTTCCCCGAGGCCTATGACGAGTTCGTGAAGGTCTGCAATATCCTGGAGGACCACTATCGCGATATGCAGGATATGGAGTTCACCGTGGAGCACGGCAAGCTGTATATGCTGCAGTGCCGCAACGGCAAGCGCACCGCTCCCGCCGCGCTGAAGATCGCCTGCGACCTGGTGGACGAGGGCATGATCTCCGAGCAGCAGGCCGTGGCGATGATCGATCCCCGCAACCTGGATACCCTGCTGCACCCCCAGTTTGACCCCAAGGCCCTGAAGGCCACCGAGCCGGTGGGCAAGGCACTGCCCGCCTCCCCCGGCGCTGCCTGCGGCAAGATCGTGTTCACCGCCGAGGATGCCAAGGAGTGGGCGGCCCGCGGCGAGAAGGTGGTTCTGGTCCGTCTGGAGACCTCTCCCGAGGACATCGAGGGCATGAAGGCCGCCCAGGGCATCCTGACCGTCCGCGGCGGTATGACCTCCCACGCGGCCGTTGTGGCCCGCGGCATGGGTAAGTGCTGCGTCTCCGGCTGCGGCGCCATCAACATGGACGAGGCCAACAAGCAGTTTACCCTGGCAGGCAAGACCTACCACGAGGGCGACTGGATGAGCCTGGACGGCTCCACCGGTAATATCTACGACGGCGCTATGCCCACCGTGGACGCCAATGTGGGCGGCGATTTCGGCCGCATCATGGCCTGGGCCGACAAGTTCCGCCGGCTGAAGGTCCGCACCAATGCCGACACCCCCGCCGACGCCGCCCGCGCCCGCTCTCTGGGCGCCCAGGGTATCGGCCTGTGCCGCACTGAGCATATGTTCTTCGACGGCGACCGTATTGCCGCCATCCGCGAGATGATCTGCTCCGACACCAAGGAGCAGCGCGAGAAGGCTCTGGCCAAGCTGCTGCCCATGCAGCAGGGCGACTTCGAGGGCATCTACGAGGCCATGGAGGGCTGCCCCGTTACCATCCGCTTCCTGGATCCCCCTCTGCACGAGTTCGTTCCCACCGAGGAGCACGACATCGAGCTGCTGGCCAAGGATATGGGCAAGACCGTGGCCGACATCAAGGCCATCATCGCCTCCCTGCACGAGTTCAACCCCATGATGGGCCACCGCGGCTGCCGTCTGGCCGTCACCTTCCCGGAGATCGCCGTCATGCAGACCCGTGCCGTCATCCGCGCCGCCATCAACGTCCAGAAGAAGCACCCCGACTGGAACATGGTGCCTGAGATCATGATCCCCCTGGTGGGCGAGGTCAAGGAGCTGAAGTTTGTCAAGGACGTGGTGGTCAAGACCGCTGACGAGGAGCTGGCTGCCGCCGGTATGAACATGAAGTACCTGGTGGGCACCATGATCGAGATCCCCCGCGCTGCGCTGACCGCTGATGCCATCGCCACCGAGGCGGAGTTCTTCTCCTTCGGTACCAACGACCTGACTCAGATGACCTTCGGCTTCAGCCGTGACGATGCCGGCAAGTTCCTGCCCGCCTACTACGACAACAAGATCTATGAGAGCGATCCGTTCGCCCGTCTGGATCAGGTCGGTGTGGGCAAGCTGGTGGATATGGCCTGCAAGCTGGGCCGCGCCACCCGCCCCGACATCCATCTGGGCATCTGCGGCGAGCACGGCGGCGACCCCTCCAGCGTGGAGTTCTGCCACCGCGTGGGTCTGGACTATGTGTCCTGCTCCCCCTTCCGCGTGCCCATCGCCCGTCTGGCCGCCGCACAGGCTGCCATCAAGGACGCCAAGTAAGGACTCGATTTCCCGCATAATCATAATACCAAGCGCCCGGCTATCAGCCGGGCGCTTGTGTTTTGGGCGGAAGCATGGTAAAATATAACAATAGATCAACAAAAGCAGACAAACGGGGTCGTATTATTTGCTGGAGGGATCGTATGGAAAGACGAGGGGATAAGGTCGATATTGTGCAGAGGGTGTCCTGCTGGATATCGGATATGGCGTTTGCCAGGTTTAAGAGCTTTAGTGATCGTGTGCTGGGAATACAGATCGATGAGATTCCGACTGTGGAGAGCATCCTTATGCGGCAGAATTTTTCGGTCGTATTTTATGCAGCCATTCTGTTTATACTGACCAACGGGATCTACCTGGTCAAGAACATCGCGGCGCGCTCGATGATCCCCATTGACATGGTGCCGCTTTACATGATGATCGCCGGCTCGCTGGCGATGCTGGTGTTTACGATCGCCTATAAAAGGCGTGGAGGAGAATACGATGCGCCGCCGGCGCGGTTTGCGCTGCTGACCTACTATGGGGTGGTGATCGCCAGCGTCACCGTCTTTATGGTCTCCTGCAATTTTCACCGGGTCGGGTTGTCCATCTCCATGTGCTATCTGTTTGCGATCATGATCGCGCCCACATACCGCCGTGTGGATACCGTGGCGGTATGTGTTCTGATATTGATCAGCTGGTGGCTGCCCGGACAGCTTCCCTACGCGGAGAACTATGATCTGTTCAAGCATTTCCTGCTGCGATTTTCCATCATTGTAGGTTTTATCGTGCTGCGGTCCATCTTCCTTCGGCAGTCCGCCAACGAACGGCACATCAAGGAAATGGGTCACGCTTTCATCAAGCTGGCCTACAACGACGTGATGACGGAAACACTGAATAAAAAGGCGATGGAGACGTATGGCACGTTCATTGCCGATAAAACCGCGCCGGAACGGGTCAGCGTCATTATTTTTGACGTGGATGATTTCAAATCGTACAACGACAACTACTCCCACATGAAGGGCGACGAAGCGCTGCGGCGTGTGGCCGGAAGCGTGGTCGGGGTGTTGGCGGCGGCTGACCGGTATCTCTTCCGCTTTGGAGGCGAGGAGTTCGTGGCGATCCTGCCGGATATCGGTGAGGAGGAGGCCCGCCGTATCGCCGGTGCGCTTCTTGACGCGGTGCGCGCCGCGGCTGTTCCAAGAGAGGACCTGCCGGACCGGCACATTGTTACGGCCTCTTTCGGTGTTGCGTGCGGGACAGGCCGGGAATTGAAGGACTTTTCACTCATCGCAAAGGCGGACAGGCAGCTGTATATCTGCAAAAACAACGGAAAGAACTGTGTGGCGGCCAGCGGCGCCATATACAGATGAGGTACGCAGGCGCCCGGCTATCGGCCGGGCGCTTGTGTTTTGCGGGGAAATATGATAGGATGGCAATACAAAGAAGCGGGGAAATATGATAGGATGACAATACAAAGAAGCGGGGAAATATGATAGGATGACAGCACAAAGAAGCGGGGGAATATGATAGGATGACAATACAAAGAAGCAGCAAAACATGATAGAATGACATTACAAAGAGGCGGAAAAACTGATAGGATGACAGCACAAAGAAGTAACAAAGCATGATCGGATGGCGATACAAAAAAGTAACGGAGGGGATACCGCTATGTACGAACTGATACAGCTTACCGAGAGGACGTATTACATCAAGAGCCCCACCAACATCGGTCTCTTCCGGCTGGATGAGAAAAACGTCTGCCTGATCGACAGCGGCAACGACAAGGACGCGGGGCGGAGGATACGGCAGGTGCTGGACGCCAACGGCTGGCAGCTGACGGCGATCTACAACACCCACGCCAACGCCGACCACATCGGCGGGAACCGGTATTTGCAGGGACAGACGGGCTGCAGGATCTACGCGCCGGGAATCGACTGCGCGTTTACCCGGCACCCGGTGCTGGAGCCGTCGTTTCTCTACGGCGGATATCCGCCCAAGGACCTGCGGCACAAGTTTCTGCTGGCACAGGAGAGCGACGCGGCGGAGCTGACGGCGGACAAGCTGCCGGAGGGCTTTGCGTCTATCCCCCTGCCCGGGCACTTTTTCGACATGGTAGGCTTTCGGACGCCGGACGACGTGGTGTTTCTGGCGGACTGCCTTTCCAGCCGGGAGATACTGGACAAGTACCAGATCGGCTTTATTTACGACGTGGCCGGGTACCTGAAAACGCTGGAGCAGGTGCAGGCCATGACGGCGAAGGTATTTGTGCCCGCGCACACGGAGGTGACGGAGGACATCGCCGATCTGGCGCAGTACAATATCCGAAAGGTGCATGAGATCGCGGAGAGGATCGTGGACCTCTGCGCCGCGCCCCGCGGCTTTGAGGACATCCTGCAGCAGCTGTTTGCCGCCTACGGGCTGACCATGAGCTTTGAGCAGTATGTGCTGGTGGGCAGCACGGTGCGGTCCTATCTGGCGTGGCTGAAGGACACGGGGCGGCTGACAGCCCTGTTCGAGGACGGCTGGATGCGCTGGGCGCGGGTGTGAGCGCCAACGGAATACGAAAAAAACAAGCGCCCGGCAGAAGCCGGGCGCTTGTTTTGCGGCACGTGCCGCAGGGGGGAAGAAATTTGTGAGAGAGGGATGTGTCAGTTAGTTGTACTTCTCCAGGTACTTGCCGAACTCCTCCAGACCGGCCTTCAGCACCTGGGGATCGCGGAAGGCGCCGTAGCCCACGCGGATGGTCTTGGGCATATCGAAGTAGTCGCCGGGGACCACCAGGATCTGCTCGGTGGCCATGGCGTCCTTGGCCAGGGTCTCGGAGTCCACGTCGTAGTCATAGTCGATCAGGCAGGTGGTGCCCATGGCCTTGGCGCGCAGGTGCAGATGGGGCTGGGAGGCCACCCAGTCCTCCACGATCTTGCGGTTGGGCTCCAGAATGGAACGGGCGCGGGCCCACAGGGCCTGGTAATGCTCCAGCGCGATGGAGGCGATGATCTCGTCCCAGATGCCGCAGCAGATGGTGTTGTAGGAACGGCGGGTCTTCATGACCTCGTACATCTCGTGGTCGCGGCAGACGATCCAGCCGATACGGGTGCCGGCCATGGAGTACATCTTGGACATACTGCTGATGGAGATGGCCTTGTGGTAGCCGTAGTCCAGAATGGAGGGCATATAGTTCTCGTCCAGCCCGCGATAGACCTCGTCGCAGAGGATCCAGGCGTCGTGCTTGGCGGCGATGTCCACGATCTTACGCAGGCCCTCGTCGTACAGGGTCACGCCGATGGGGTTGTTGGGGTTGGTCAGGACGATCATCTTGGTGTTGGCGTCGCAGGCCTTGTCCAGGGCGTCGAAATCCAGCTGATAGTTATCCTCGGCCTTCAGCTGGACCACGCGGGTCTCGATGCCGCTGCCCTTGGGGATATCGTAGTGCTGCTGATAGGAGGGCTTGATCACCACGCAGTTGTCACCCGGCTCCAGCACGCTCATCAGCACCAGGTCATTGGCGCCGGTGCCGCCGTGGGTGATCATGACTTCCTCGGGCTTCACATTGCCCTTGGGGTAAATGCCGGCCACCGCCGCCTTGATCCGGGGGGAGCCGGTGGCGTCGCCGTGGTGATAATGCAGGCTCATGGTACGCATTTCGTTCAGGAAAGCGTCCAGATCCTCGCCGGTCAGGTCAAACAGCTCGTCCATACGAAGGGCGCTGACGCAGCTGCTGCCCAGATTGATACGGGCCAGAGAGTCCATGGGATTCAGCCACTCTTCCACACCAAACCATGCCAGTTTCATTTTATTGTCCTCCTCATTTCGTCTGTTTTGTAGGGTAAGCGGATATATTCCGCGGGGTTACAGGTCGGCCTGCAAGCCCACGCCCTCGGCCAGTGCGCGGTCGATGGCCACCTTGGCGGCGGCCAGATCCAGAATGTACAGGCCGGTGGCGTCGAAGATGGTGGTCTGCGTGTCGCTGGTGCGGCCGGGGACCTTGCCGTCGATGAGGTCACCGATCTCGCCGGTGATGTCGTCGGCACTGATGACGCCCTGCTTGATGGGCAGCTCCATCTCGCCCACGCGGATGCACTGGGCGCGGTCGTCGGCGTAGAAGGCGGCGCCCTGGAAGATGGTGCTCTCGATCTCCTGCTTGGATTCCATGTCGGAGCCCAGGCAGCTCAGATGGGTGCCGGGCTTCAGCCACGCCTTCTGGATGATGGGCTTGCGGGAGGGCGTGACGGTGATGATGGCGTCACTGTCGCCCACGGCGGCGGCCATATCCAGCGCCGGCAGGAACTCCACGCCGGAGGCGTCGATGCCGAAGTCATCGGAGAGCTGCTGGGCAATGTGGGCGGCGAACTGCACCGCGTTGTCGGGGAACATGGGGTCGGCGATGTAGACCTTATCGATGGCCGGACGCAGCAGCAGCGTGGCGGCGATCTGGAAGGGAGCCTGCTTGCCGGCACCCAGGATGAACAGGTGCTTGGCGTCCTTACGGGCCAGCAGGTCCACGCCCAGCGCGCCGGCGGCGCCGGTACGCATACAGGTGACGTAGGAGGCGTCCATGACGCTGACGGGAATGCCGGTGTTGGAGTCGTAGACCATCATAATGCCGTTGAAGGGCGGCAGGCCCTTTTCCCGGTTCTCGGGAAAGTTGTTCAGCATCTTCAGGCCGTGGAGCTGCACGCCCTTGATATAGCCGGAACGGATGTCCATGGCGGCGTGCTCGTCCACGAATTCATAGTTGACCAGCGGCCAGATCACGGACTTGCCCTGGGATTTCAGACGATAGACCTCGCGCACCTCCTGGATGACTTCCTTCATGGAGATGACCTGCTTGACCTGCTCGCGGTTCAAAATCAAAACGCTCATATACATCCCTGTCCTTTCGTTTTTTCGGGAGGGGGGAGAGGGGCCGCGCCGGCCGTGCTCCGCCTCAGTTTGATGTCATTGTAACCGGGAGATGTTGCGCCGCGCGTGGGAAAAGCGTTGAATTTCCGTTGTTACTAAACATTTTAGCAAATCATGCCGCGCTTTTCAACAAACGATTTGGTACATCTGCCGCCGGGGACACAGCGCCACTGGACAGACGGCCCGCCCTGGTGTACAATACGGCCATAACACAACACGGCTTTCAACAGGAGGGCGGGACGCTATGTACGCGGATATCATCATTAAAAACGGGCGCTGCATGACCATGTGCGGCGACGGCGGGGCCGACTGGGTGGCCGCGGCGGGGAAAATGATCTGCGCCGCGGGACGCGGCGATGATTGGCAGAAGCTGGTGCGCCCCGGCACGCAGGTCATCGACGCCAGGGGCGGCACGGTGCTGCCGGGGTTTATCGACAACCACTTCCATGTGATGCAGACCGCCGTGAACATGATGAGCGTGGATCTGGGCGGCGCGCGGTCCCACCGGGAGCTGGGCGAGATGCTGGCCGCCGCCGAAAAGCGGGAGGGCGCGGTGCTGGGCTGCCAGGTGGAGGAGTCGCAGTTCGAGGAAAAGCGTTTTCCGGACCGGTATGTGCTGGACAAGTATTGCAGCGACAGTCCGGTGGTGCTGTTCTCCAAGGAGTACCACGTCAGCATGCTGAACACCCACGCCCTGCTGTATTATAAGGTGCCCTTCTCCCTGGAGGGCGTGGAGCTGGACAGCAGCGGCCTGCCCACGGGCATTTTCCGGCGGAACGCCAACTATGTGCTGCGCTCCAATGTGCTGCGGAGCCTGCCGGATGAGTTCCGCATGGAGGCCATCCATCTGGCCATGTCCCGGCTGCTGGAAAACGGCATCACCACCGTGGCGGCCATCGAGGGCGGCTGGCTGTTCGACGACCGGGACGCGGAGTTCATCTACGCCCACAGCGGCGAGTTTCCGGTGGATATGCCGCTGTTCTATCAGACCATGGACCTGGCGAAGGTCTGGAAGCTGGGGCTGCGCCGGGTGGGCGGCAATATTATGGTGGACGGCACCCTGTCCAGCCACAGCGCCGCCCTGTCGGAACCCTACGCGGACCGGCCGGACTACCGGGGACAGATCTTCCTGCCCCAGGACGGACTGGACGAGTTCGTGCAGCAGTGCTACCGGCAGGATATGCAGCTGGCGCTGTACAGCATCGGCGACCGGGCCATCGAGTCCGTGCTGCTGGCCCACGAGAGGGCCATCCGTCAGGGCGGCAGCACCGCCCTGCGCCACCGCATCGAGCACGCCATCATGGCCACGCCGGAGCAGATCGCCCGGGCGGCGGACATGAAGCTGATCTTCTCGGTGCAGCCGGCCTACGCCTACCTGTGGGGCGGCAAGGGCGGTATGTACGAGCGCCGGGTGGGCGAGCGCTATCTGCGCTCCAACAACTTTGCCGCCATGTTCGCCGCCGGCGCGGTGGTGTGCGGCGGGTCGGACAGCGACGTGACGGAGCCGCGGCCCATGCTGGGCATCCACGCGGCGGTGAACCGCGCTGTGCCCCAGTGCGCCGTGTCCGTGGAGCAGGCCATCGAGATGTACACCGTCAACGGCGCTTACGCGCTGTTTGAGGACAAGCGCAAGGGAAAGCTGGCGCCGGGATACCTGGCGGATATCGTGGTGCTGGACCGCGACATCCGCGCCGTGCCCGCAGAGCAGCTGGAGCAGACCGACGTGACCGTGACCATCAAGTCCGGGTCGGTGCTGCACAGCCGGCAGTGAGGTGACGGCCATGCTTCAGATCAGACTGTTTGGCAAGCCGCAGGTCATCTGCGACGGCACGGACATCACTCCGGAGCTGGGCAACAAGGGGTGCGCCCTGCTGTGTATCCTGTTCCTGCGGGGCGGGGAATACTATGCGCGGGAGAAGCTGGCGGCCTACCTCTGGCCGGACAGCGCCGTCAGCGCTGCCAAGTATAATCTGCGCTATACCCTGTGGAAGATCAAAAAGAGCACCGATACCGGCGAGGGTGGGCGGTCGCTCATCAAGCTGGACCGGGAGTACTGCTGCATCGACCGGGCATACGACTATGTCTGCGATCTGCAGACCATCGACGAGATCGACCCGGAGACACAGTCGGCGGACGAGCTGAAGCGGGCGTGTGACGCCTTCGGCGGCGAGCTGCTGGAGGGGTACTATTTCAACCACTGCGAGGACCTGAATGAGCTGATCCTCAGCCAGCGCATCTATTATGAGAAGCGGAAGAACCGGCTGCTGATGAAGGCGGCGGAGCTGTATGAGCAGCGGGATATGCTGCCGGAGGCCGTGGGCATTCTGGAGCGGGTCATGGAATACGAGCCCTATAACGAGCAGCTGGCCCTGCGGCTGATGACGCTGTATGAGCGCGGCGGCGACCGCAGCCGCGCTATCCGGTTTTTCAACGAGTTCCGCAACCGGCTGGCCTCCAACCTGGAGATCTATCCCGGCAGCGCCATCACGCAGAAATACGCGGAGCTGAAGGCCGCGCCCGCCGCGCCGGAGGAGCCTGCGGCGGCGCAGACCGATGCGCCGGGCCTGCATGTGCAGACCTATTGCCTCCGGGCGGTGCCCTGCTTCTGGATGGCGGACACGGTGGGGAAGCTGCTGGACGCCGTCGGGAACGACGTGCGGCCGGACGACCGGACGCTGCTGCGGGTGCTGGGGGCTATACAGCCCGCCGCGGCGGTGTGTGCCGGCGCGGAGGGTGAGGTCACGGCCGCACCGGCGGCAGTGGCCCAGGCGTTTATCCGGTGGCTCACCGGTCTGGCGGCGCGGCAGCCGCTGGCGGTGCATGTCCGCCGCGCCGGGGAGATGGACGACGTCAGCCGCGGTGTGCTGGAGTATCTGCTGTCGGAGCGCCCTGCCGGGCTGACGCTGCTGACAGAGGACGGCGGGGCCTTGGGCGATATGTCCAGCAGAAAATGACGGCGGAAAGTGCCGGGTATTTGCCGGAACAACGGACGCATCCGAGCTTTAAAGCGCGAAAGCGCTGGGCAGGGCGCTTGTCCCCGGCAAATAATTTTGGTGGATATGACGGTTGACGGTGGCTCCTGTTGTGATATCTTACAGAAAACTTCGGGAAAGGAGAACGCCACACATGATGAAGCAGCTGTACAAGGCATACGCATTTAGCTTTTACTTTACCTATGCGGATAAAGTAAGAGTGATTTGTGATGCCCGGAAATGCTGCTGATGAAATGAGGACGTTCTCTCCCGGAGACGTACTGACATCAAAGCCGCCCTATGGATCTGTGATCCATAGGGCGGCTTTTTTGCAGCCAAATTTTCAAAAATACCCATCAGGAGGAACCACACCATGAAAAAAAGCATCACACGGCGGCTGACGACCGCCCTGCTGGCCGCCGCCATGTGCGTGAGCATGGCCGCCTGCGGCAGCAAGACCGACGACACCAAGACGGACGGCACCGGCGATGCAGGCGGTGTGATACTGGGTGCGGTGATCTACTACATCGTCTATCAGGTCATCACCTTCGCCGGCTTCGACACCGATCTTCTGAAGATGTTTTCCGCCGTGGTGGTGGCCGTGTTTCTGGGCGCGCCCCACGTCAAAGCACAACTGAAAGTCCATTCCCGCAGTAAGAAAGGAGACAGCGGCCATGCTGAAAATGAATAACATCACCAAGACCTTCAACAGCGGCACCGTGGACGAGCACACCGCGGCGCTGGATCCCCAGACGGCCCAGCGGGTCATGGATATCACGGACCGCCTGGTCCGGGAGAACCACCTGACCACGCTGATGATCACCCACAATATGCGCGACGCCATCCACTACGGCAACCGCCTGCTGATGCTGCACAACGGGCGGATCGTGCTGGATATCTCCGGCGAGGAGAAGGCCCGGCTGACGGTGCCGGACCTGCTGGCGCTGTTCAGCAAGGTCAGCGGCCAGGAATACGACAACGACCGCGCCCTGCTGGCGTAAACGCGAAGCCGGGGACTGCCCGTGAGGACAGTCCCCGGCTCTCTGCCCTTGACGGGCTGTGCGGCGGATGGTATGATGGTGGACGAAAGCGCCGGGGCCGTTCCGGCGCAGGGGAGGACGCCATGAAGAAGATAGACAACTGCGAGAATTCCACCGTGCTGGTGGCGCTGCTGCTGGCGGGCATCCTGCTGGTCATGGGCGCCTACCGGCTGTTCTCCTGGCTGTGCAGCCGGGGGCTGACGGACACGCTGACCTGGGTGCTGGGCGCGGCGGCGCTGGTGCTGGCGGCGCTGGGCCTGCTGCTGGCGAGCCGCAGCTTCCGGCGGCTGAAGGAGCTGCATCTGTAAGAGAACACCCCTGACCGGCAGGTCAGGGGTGTTCTTTCTTTACAGCTCCAGGGGCGCCGGCACGGCGTCCGGCGGGATGGGGCAGGTGTACCCGCCCGCCGTCCGCTGCCGGAACTCGGCCTTGGCGGCCTCCAGCAGCGCGGGCTGCTCCAGCAGATCGATGGCGGCGGCGCACAGCACCTTGCCGGCGTGCACGGTGGCCTTATGGGCCATGGGCGTCTTGTTGCAGGACACCACCTGCCAGCTGTGGCAGGGGACGTGGTTGGGCCACACCGCCACATGGATCTGTGCCGTGGGGCACTGATAGCTGACGTCGCCCACGTCGGTGGAGCCGGCGTTGAAGGCGGGGCCCTGATACAGCGGCATCAGGAAGTCGTTGAAGTGGCCGATCTGCATGGCCTTCACCTTTTCGGCGAAGGCGGGATCGTTCTCCGCGCCCACGCCGCCGGGGACGTCACGCCCCTCGTAGGTGGCGGACAGCGCCTCCATGAAGGCGTGCTCCTCCGCCGTGCAGGGCGGTACGCCCAGCTGGGAGAAGTTGTCGTACAGCACCTGCTCCAACGCGTGGTTGCACACGGTGTCGGACAGGCCGTCCACGAAGCGGCGCTCGATGGTGGTGTCCGTCATCAGCGCCGCGCCCTGCGCGATCTTGTCCACCCGCTGGTGCAGAGCCATGCAGTCCTTGACGAAGTTGGAGCGGATCATGTACAGGACGCTGGCCTGGTGCTGCACCACGTTGGGGCTTACGCCGCCTGCGTCCAGAATGGAGTAGTGTACCCGTGCGTCGCGGGGCATGTGCTCCCGCAGGAACTGCACACCCACATTCATCAGCTCCACTGCGTCCAGCGCACTGCGTCCCCGCTCCGGCGCGGTGGATGCCTGGGACGCCAGCCCGTGGAACGTGTAGATCATCTGGATGCAGGAGTTGGTGGAGCCGGTGGTCACCTCGCTGCTGTCGCCGGGGTGCCACGTCAGCGCCGCGTCCAGCCCGTACCACAGACCCTCCCGCGCCATATAGGCCTTGGACGCCACGCCCTCCTCGCCGGGGCAGCCGTACAGGATGACGGTGCCGCTTTTTCCGGTCTGGGTCAGATAGTGCTTCAGGCCGATGGCGGCGGCCATGGCCCCCGCGCCCAGCAGATTGTGGCCGCAGCCGTGGCCGCTGCCGCCCTTCACCAGCTCATGGTACGCGGTGCTGCCCGCCGCCTGCGAAAGGCCGGACAGCGCATCGTACTCCGCCAGCAGGCCAATGACCGGCCCACCGCTGCCGAAGGAGGCGGAGAAGGCGGTGGGGATGCCGCATATGCCTTCCTCCACCTGAAAGCCCTCAGCCTTCAGCACCTTGACGAACAGGGCGGCGGACTTTACCTCCTGCATGGACAGCTCGGCATAGTCCCAGATGGCGTCCGCCACCTCTGCCACCAGTTCCTTCTTCTCGTCAATGGCGGCCAGCGCCGCCTTTTTTGCATCGTTCATTGTCTGCTCCTTTTTCACAGCACCTTCTTCAGGAAATCCTGAAGGCGAGGGCTCTGGGGGTGATCGAAAACATCGGCGGGGGTGCCCTGTTCGGCGATCTTTCCGGCGTCCATGAACAGCACGCGGCTGCCCACCTCTTTGGCGAAGCCCATCTCGTGGGTGACCACCACCATGGTCATGCCGGACTGGGCCAGCTCCTGCATGACCTCCAGCACTTCGCCCACCATCTCCGGGTCCAGGGCGCTGGTGGGCTCGTCGAACAGCATGACCTCCGGCTCCATGGCCAGCGCCCGGACGATGGCCACACGCTGCTTCTGTCCGCCGGACAACTGGGCGGGGTAATCGTTGGCTCTGTCCGCCAGGCCCACGCGCTGGAGCAGCGCCATGGCCTTCTGCTCGGCCTCCGCCTTCGGCGTCTTTTTGATCTTGATGGGCGCCATGGTCAGATTCTCCAGCACCGTTTTGTTGGGGAACAGATTGAAGTGCTGGAACACCATGCCCATTTTCTGCCGATGGAGGGGGAGGTCCACCTTCTTGCCGGTGATGTCCACCCCGTCGAAGATGATGGAGCCGGAGGTGGGCGTTTCCAGCAGATTCAGGCTCCGCAGGAATGTGCTCTTGCCGCCGCCGGAGGGCCCGATCACCGCGATGACGTCGCCCTTGTACACGTCCACCGTGACGCCGTCCAGCGCCTTGACGTCGCCGCCGTTGTAGTATTTCTTCAGGTCCTTGACCTGGATAAGCGTCTGTGCCATCAGATATGCACCTCCCGCTGCTGCTTCCGCTTGCGCCCATAGCCGTTGTTCCGGTCGGCCTTCTTCATTTTTCTTTCAAAGTGGCCGAACACCTTGCTGAGCACGAACGTCATAATGAAGTAGATGACGCCCACGATCACCAGCGGCTCGATGGGCAGGTATGTGGCGCCCTTGACCACCAGGTACTGGGTCATCAGGTCGCCGATGAAGAACGTGGAGCCCAGGGACGTGTCCTTGATGATCATGATAAACTCGTTGCCCAGGGCGGGCAGGATGTTCTTCACCGCCTGGGGCACCACCACGAACCACATGGCCTTGCTCTCGCTGAAGCCAAGGCTCAGCGCCGCCTCCTTCTGCCCCGGATCCACCGCCTGGATGCCGGAACGGATGACCTCGGACACGTAGGCCGCGCTGTTGCAGATCAGGGCGATGGCGATGCAGAGGAACTTCTGCTTGTTCAACGCCGGGATCAGCATGGGCAGGCCGAAATAGAAAAAATACAGCTGCAGCAGCATGGGCGTGCCGCGGATGATCTCGATGTAGATGGTGGACAGCCACCGCAGCGGCGGTATCTTCGACATCTTCATCAGCGCCAGTACCGACGCGAACACCGCGCCGAAGGCCACGGTGATGGCGGCCAGCGCCAGCGTGTACGACACGCCGTCGATGAGGAATTTGTCCCAGTATTTCAGGAACAGCGCGGCCAGCTTTTCAAAGTCAATGAATTTCATGGTGATTTCCTTTTACTGTGTATACGACGGCGGGTACGGCTTTCGTACCCGCCGCGGTGTATATCCGTGTCAGTTCAGTGTCAGCTCCTGTGCGTTCTCGCTCTTGCCCAGCTCTACGGCGTCCTTGTACCAGCCGTCGTAGAGGTTGGCCTCCTTGGCCTGTGCCAGAATAGCGTTCACCGCGTCCAGCAACTCCGTCTCACCCTTCTGCATCATGATAACGTTGGCGGAATACTCGGCCTTCACGTCGAATTCCCAGGTGCAGATGACCAGATCGGGGTTGGCGTCCACGATCATCTCCGCGTTGCCGTAGGCCACGGCCAGCGCCTCGATGTTGCCGCTCTTGAGCTCCATGACGCCCACGGTGATGTCACCGATGGAGATGGGATTGGCACCCGTCAGCTGCTCAGTCACCAGCTGCATCTGCAGGGAGGCGTTCTGCGCGCCCACGTCCTGACCGGCCAGATCCTCGGGGGAGGTGTACTTATCCGCGTTCTCCTTTTTGATGAGCAGGGCCTGTCTCGTCTCGTTTTCACCGGCGTAGTAGTAATCGCTGAGCTCATAGTTCTGGGCTCTGTCCTCCGTCCAGGAGTAGCCGGAGATGCTCATGGGGACGGAGCCGGTGTACACGGCGGTCTGGCTGGCGTCGAAGCCCATGGGCTCGATGGCCAGCTCCACGCCCAGGTTCTCGGCGATGTACTTGGCCAGCGTGATGTCAAAGCCCACATACTGGTCCTGACCGGTTTTGGAGGAGTCCACGAACTCCATGGGGGAGAAGTCGGGGCTGAGGGCCACGGTCAGCACGCCGTCGGCCTTGATCTTTTCCAGCGCGTTGGCCGGCTCGGTCACGGTGTCGTCATCGGTCTTGTCGTCGGTCGTCGTATCAGCCTTGCTGCCGCAGGCTACCAGAGAAAGCGCCATCATCAGCGCCAGAAGCAAAGAAACAAACTTTTTCATGGTCGTATATCCTTCCGTATATGGTGAATATTTATTCATGTATAAAATGTATGCGGTCGGGAGAGCTCATGCCGCGCGGTGCAGGCGGTGCGCCTGTCGTCGTCGCGGCAGTGCCATCGTGCCAACCCCTTTGCTGTGGTGATTTTTCATGGGTCGTACCGCCTTTCCAGTGTGCGTTTTCCGGGGATGGGCTTGCCGCCGTCCGGTGCATCTCTCTCGTTGATGTTGCATAATTTACCACCACAGTCCGGGAATGTCAAGGCAAAATTGAATATTTATTCGCAGAATATGTGATTTTGGTGAATATACTTACAGCATCGGCTAAAGCGGCGGGTCATTTGCATCAAAATGACGGGATCCGCCAGCAAAAAAAGAGCACCGCCTTTAGGCCGCCTGGCATAAGAAAACATACGCCGCAAAAGGCGCGTTTCGCGCAGCCCCATCGTTGCGCCGCCTTGACAGACATCCAGTATGCCTGCGGCGGCGCGCCTCGGCTCTGCACAAAACGCGCTCTTTTTCGGTGCGAAGCAGTTTTGCCAAAGTAAATTCGAGCTGAAATTGGCTGCAAAAACGCCCGCATGCTGACGCATGTGGGCGTTTTTGCGGTCGATTTCAGCCGGATAGACACAGGCAAAACCGTGTGTTTTCTTGTGTCAGGCGGCCTTTCGGCGGTGCTCTCTCGTGTCGTGTATGTGAATTACTCCTCCGTCTCGATCAGGCCGTAGCCGCCGTTGTTGCGGTGGTACACCACGCACACGGCGTTCGTCTCGATATTGCGGAACACATAGAAGGAGTGCCCCAGCAGGTTCATCTGCAGAACGGCCTCGTCGGTGGTCATGGGCTTGACGGAGAAGCGCTTGGTGCGGATGATGTCGAAGTCGTTGTCCTCCACCACGTCGAATTCGGCGGGCACGGTGGACACCAGCGCGTCGGGCCGCAGGTTCTTGGCCAGGCGGGTCTTGTTCTTGCGGATGCGGCGGTCGATGAAGCTGACGGCCTCGTCGATGGCGCTGCGCATATCGCCGTCGGGATCCTCAGTCTGGGCGCGGAACAGCGTGCCGTTGGCGGCGCGGATGGTCAGCTCCACCACACAGCGGTTTTTCTTCTCCACAGCAAAGGTCACAAAGGCGTCTGCCTCCTCCGGAAAATACTTGTCCAGCTTACTGATCTTTTTCTCGGCGTATTCCTTGATGGAGTCGTTGAGAGAGATCTTCTTGCAGGCGAATGTGAACTTCATAGTGTTTGCTCCTTTCCGTAACGGGTAACGGTGCAAGGGTCAGGGAGTGGTTTCCCCTTATCCTTGACTAATTATAGCAAATATGTCTTGCGTTGAAAAGAGGGTTTGGAAGAATTTGTGAAATATTCACAAAAAATTCGCGGAACGGTCAAATTCGACAGCCTTCGACTTTTTCCGCCAAAATGCGGCAAAAGTTCCTATTTACAAGCGCTTCGACCCGGTGTACTATACGGTTCGGAGGCTTTCCAATATCCCACCCGCTTGCGCCGTCCCTTCCGGGGGCGGCGTCTTTTTGTCTATGACCCCGCCGTCCTTGTATTTCCCCGCCGGGTGTGCTATACTGTCCACGATATTTTTACTTCGCCCCCGCCGGGGGCAGGGAGGTCCTCTTGGAAAGAACACAGGTACAGATCCCCGCCGCGCAGCTGGACCGCCAGCGGGATTTTGAAGCAAAGCTGAAGGAAATGCACGCCGACCGGCCCCTCCGCGCGCTGGTGGATACCTTCGGCTGCCAGCAGAACGTGGCCGACAGCCAGTATATCATGGGTATGCTCCGGGCCATGGGGTGCTCGTTCACCGACGATCCGGCCCAGGCGGACGTGGTGGTGCTGAACACCTGCGCTATCCGCGACCACGCGGAAAAGCGGGTCTATGGCAACCTGGGCGCCCTGACCCACACGAAGAAGGCCAACCCGGCGCAGGTGATCTGCCTGTGCGGCTGTATGGCCCAGCGCCCGGAGGTGGCCGAGAAGGTGCGCCAGTCCTACCGCCATGTGGATCTGGTGTTCGGCCCGCAGGCCCTGTGGAAGTTCCCCGAGCTGCTGTATCAGGTCTATACCCAGCGGCGCAGGGTGTTCTCCGTGGAGGATGAGCACGGCGCCATCGCCGAGGGTATGCCCGTGGTCCGCGAGGGCCGCACCCGCGCCTGGGTGTCCATCATGTACGGCTGCAACAACTTCTGCTCCTACTGCATCGTGCCCTATGTCCGCGGCCGGGAACGCAGCCGCGACCCGGAGAGGATCATCGACGAGGTGCGGGAGCTGGTGGCCGACGGCTTCCGGGAGATCACCCTGCTGGGGCAGAACGTCAACTCCTATGGCAAGGATCTGGGCACCGGCTATGACTTCGCCGATCTGCTGACCGACCTGGACAAGATCGAGGGCGACTATCTCCTGCGCTTCATGTCCTCCCAGCCCAAGGACGCCAGCCACAAGCTGTTCGACGTGATGGCCGCCAGCCGCCATGTGGCCAAGCAGCTGCACCTGCCGGTGCAGTCCGGCTGTGACCGGGTGCTCCGGGCCATGAACCGTCCCTACGATGTGGCCAGGTATCTGGATCTGATCACCTACGCCCGCAGGGTCATGCCCGAGCTGGTGCTGACCAGCGACGTGATCATCGGCTTCCCCGGCGAGATGGAGAGCGAGGCCATGGAGACGGTGGCCCTGGTGGAGAAGGTCCGCTTCGACGCCCTGTTTACGTTTATCTTTTCCCCCCGCCCCGGCACCCCGGCGGCGAAGATGGACGACCCCGTTCCCCGTGAGGAGAAGCAGAGGTGGTTTGACCGGCTCTGCGCCGTGCAGAACGGCATCTCCGAGGAGCTGCACCGCCAGTATGTGGGGCAGACGCTGCGCTGTCTGGTGGACGGCGAGAGCGACGACGCCCGCTGGCCCCTGACGGCCCGTACCGCCGGCGGCCGCCTGGTCCACTGCACCGGCGACAGGTCTGCTCTGGGCGAATACTGGGATATAAAGATCACCGACAGCAATACCTGGGCGCTGTTCGGCGCGATCGAATAGAGCAAAAAAGAAACCGCCGCAGGCCACATCTTCATAAGTACAAATTGTGGCACAAGGGCGGCTGATGCGAAATGCCCCGTCGCAGGGATTTCCTGCGGCGGGGCATTTTTGACATCTTTAGGCAAAGAAATAAAACCACAGCTCTAACAAGGGAACGAAAAAATCTTTAACACGAGTAAAACCTCCTATTGCAATATGCTGGTAAAAGCTTGCTGGCCGTTTTACTAGAGCAATAGGAGGTTTAATGCGTTTTAAGAAAGATGAATACAAAAATTCCGCAAAGTAAACTAACTTTGCGGAGCATCTTGTGATATAAATGTACTACACTTATTGGCAGAAGTCAACAGGAAAGTGCAATAATCGATTGATTAATGGAAGTTCTCCAACATTCGAATATTGTAGACAAATTTGAGATTGATAGGCAAAGGAGGATGACTATGCAGCATTGCAAAAGAGAGTATTGTAATGCAGGAACACGGCAGTGGTCGCAAAGAGGCATCTACATCCGCAAGGCATCTAAGGCCAAAAACTCAGAACAGATAATTATTAGGAGCAATGATTCACGCTACAGGGGTTATCCTAAAACTGAGAAGAATGCCATTCAGCAAAGAGGTGTGGTCACTATCCAAGAGGCCGTAACAGGCTTCTTGGCCGAAAAGGAAAACACTATAAAGCTCTCATCTTACCTGCGCTATGAGCAGATGCTGCGAAAGCATATTCTCCCATCGTTGGGCCGTGTATGTGTAGATCAGTTATCAACAAAAGCATTCACATCTTTTTTGCAGCAAAAACAGATAGATAGCGAGCTGTCACAGAAGACGTTGAAAGATATAGGCACATTATTGAAGGGCGTTTTAAAGTATGCAGAGACTACATTCAATTGCAGCAGTCCTGCACATGGCGCAAAACTCCCGAAGTATCGGCAAAATATGCCGGAAATCTTTTCAGATGCAGAGATAAACTCCATTGCCAATAGAGTACTCGATGTACCGAGTATTCTAGGAATAGCTATTTTGCTGACATTGAACAGTGGTTTGCGTTTAGGAGAGTTGTGTGCTCTACGGTGGTCTGACATTGACTTTTCGTCGGGAGTAATTTCTGTCCAGCGCACAGTACAGAGATTGACCGTAGATGGAGTAGGCAAACTGGTGATCCAGCCCCCTAAAAGTTTATCATCCCTACGACGGATACCCATTCCTGCAGATATGTTAGCGTTGCTGAAACAAGTGCGTCTTTCTAATTCAATAGATAGTTTTTTGATGACAGGCACGGACGCACCTATGGCCCCTCGTACCTGTCAATACCAGTACAAGCTGTTTTTGAAGGAATGCGGAGTTCACTATCGAAATTTTCACATTCTGCGCCACACCTATGCAACTCGCTGTGTTGAACGGGGAATAGATGTGAAAAGTGTGAGCGAAATGCTCGGACACTCAGATATTAAGACGACTTTGAATCTGTACCATCACCCATCATTAGCCCATAAGTCACAGGCCGTACAAAACATCTGCTTTTTACCTGTACAAGAAACGTTTATACCAACACAACTGATGGGTAGTGCGCTCATGCAACGTTTATGAGCTGCGAGTTCCGCAAAGTTAGTTTACTTTGCGGAAGTGCGGCAGGAAGGCCATTACATTTCTGTATTATGCCTTAATATACCCTGCTGATACACATAAAAACTTCATAGGCCCTGGGATGTCTTACAGCGGTTATCCGAACTGCGTTCTGTGCGCGGTCAGGTAATTGCATAAAAGGAACGGGAATAATAATCCCACGCGAACGGCACCGTGGGCGCAAGAATGCACCAAAACAGCAGTAGCTGTTGGACGAAAGTCCGCCATTGAGGGATGCCCCTTGAGAAGGTAGGTAGCAAACGAGGAGCAGCAGCTCCGTGGCGCGAGGCGGGAGACTTGTATGATTAGGACCATTAGCGGTGGGCGGATTCTCCACGCGTTGTGACAGGAGTGCTTGTTGTGACAGCTATCATAGCTTGTTTACGCACTTCTATTTTGGGTGCTTGCCGCTTTTTTCAGTTTAGCTGAAAGAGGCGGCATTTGTCATCATTGAGGGGGAAAATATGTCAAACAGAGATCCACGCCAACGATTTGACTATCAAAATTGGTTAAATGGTCAGGTCGCCGAACGAGCTAAAGCCTCGCTGACAGCGCGGGATGCAGCGTTCGCCGAGAACAATGCCGGGGTGACTCGTGCGGCCCTAACGCAGTATCTAAATGTATGTGCCGCTGCGCTGGGGCATAGTCCCAGCCCCACAGAGATCGACGGTGGTGCGTTTATCGAGCAGCGATTCGGCAGCTGGGATAATGCCATGACAGCCGCAGGATTGCCCCGGCCAAAAACCACACCTAAACTTAACAACACACTGCGTTACCGCATGGAAAAAGAAAAGCTGCTGCCGCTGTTTCTTTCCGAACGCAAGGAGAAGAAGCGGCAGAAGCAGATCGAGAAGAACCTGCGGCAGGGCCAACTGACCCGCGAAAAGGCCGTGAAGCGCCGCGCAGAGCGGGAAGCCGCCGAAGCAAAGAAAGCGGCTGCCGAAAAAGACACCAACCCTTGTCAAGCCATGACGGTCTGAACGGAGACTGTCAGCTTTCCATAAGGGCGGGAGGGGTTCGCCGACCCCTCCTGCCGTCCTCAAACTGTTACCCGGTAAGCACGTCATGATGGCACATGACGAGTTTATAAAATTTTTAAGGAGGAAAATGACATGAAGAAGAGAGTACTGTCTCTGCTGATGGCAGTCATGATGCTCGTAGCCCTTGTGGTTCCGGCATCTGCCACAACAGACACAAGCGGCACTGTGACGGTGTACGTCACCACGGGTATGTTTACCACAGGCGGTATAAATGAATACCCGACTTATAAGGGCGGCACGATCTATTCAAACCCCAACTTTAGCATCATGGGATATGAACTTAACATCAATACTATCGCGACGGATTATGTCAGTTCTACGCAGCTGATTTACGAGGCTCCCGAATCTGCAACTACCCTGAAGACTCCGAACATTTTGGATGCCATCCTTGCGGCGTTCTTTGATGCGAACGTGGATATATTCTCCGACGTAGTCGCCGGGTGGGATGCAAATCCTGTTAGCGGACCTGCTGGTGGCTATATCAATGGCGTTAATCCCAACTACGCCGTATATGACAATCCCGATACCGAAACTATTAACGGCGTTGTCTACGACAAGTATAGCGGCCAAGGTTGGAATATTGCCTACGGCATGGGCCTGAATAATATCAGCGCGGCTGAGGTGTATGGTACAAATGTCGAACTGGTAAATGGTATGGTCATTATTTTCGACTTTAGCCCCTATACCATTTATGAGGTTCACACCGACAACTAAATAATCACAGCGGATAAGGAGATGGGGCGGGAAATCTGCCCCATCTCCCTATTAATGCAGAAGGGGATGTGTAATATGTCTACGAAAAAGAATTTTTTGGCAAGGGCGCAGGCATTGCTTTTAGCTGCCGTGTTGACACTCAGCTTGCTGCCGGTAAGTGCTTTTGCCGCAGAAAATGATCTGCCACAGGAGGTAACACCTTCAGTGGGGCAAAATGCCGAGGTCGAGTACATCGGCGAGGAATTGAACGTTTCCACAAGCAGTGAGGACTCCGCAGAAACAGGTGCGACAGATTCTCTTCCTTCTTCGACCTACTCAAAGCAAGAGGATGCCGCGCCTACTACGGAAACATTAGCCCTGATGGAGGCACAAAGCATCGAGGAAACATCTCCGTCCCCTCTCGAATTTTCTTTTTATGATGTCAGCACGACCAAGACGACCTCGCTAGAGTTGCGCCAAGCAGAGGACGGAACCTATACACTCTATATTCCCGTGAGTGGTGTCGTAGATCGGAATCACTGCATAAAAATAATCGCTCCTGAGAGCTACACGGAAATTTTTTCGTTAAAATACGACTGTTATGTGCCGGGAGCGCATAAAATGGCCCCTTCTCCATGGGAAGCAAAATCTGAAGAAGGAATACTTACCGCCGAAGCCTATTCGGTTGGGAGTGCGCCTTCTTGGGGAGAGACGGAATTGATGTTTTCACGGAGTATGCAGCTGTATGTTGATGGGGCGGCCTACAATATATCTGTGCAGCCGTATTGTGACCTTGAAACAGTAGCGGTTATGGAAAGCACGCCCCTCCCCACATATCGTTTGAACAACACACGCCCTTGCGAAGAAATAGAACAGTTCAAGTATTATGCTACTGCTCCAACAGGCAAGACAATAACTGTTCAGCCAAGTGTAAACAGCAATATCCGTGCTCTTGGAGGATATGCGTCGGTGGATGGGACTGATGGTCAAAAGGCATATAGCATCAACGAAAAAACCACCGTGACTATTGTGTCCAGCTGTAACAAAGAATGGGGCGTGGAGGACCGCACCTATACACTTCTGCTCGCCCCGATTGAGAAAGATTATTTTCCGGAATTAACCTATGACAACAAGGTTGCGGCGAAAATGATTCGAATATCAAGGAACATTGGTGAGAATATCCCAGTAAAGGTAATGGCTTCTGCGCCGGGCGCAGACCTTCAATGGACGCATGGTGGGAAAATCGTCAGCACAACCAATACGGTTGAAATAGATACAACAAATCCAGCAAACCAATTACAAAACAAGTACATATTTGAAGCATCCGTTGTGGTGGATGGTTTGAGGTATACCAGTACAGTAAGCGTTCTTGCCAAAGTGGATGGAACTGCACTAAAAGATCCTGTTATAACAAGTCAGCCTGTCTCAGCGACATACGAAACAGGCAGCAAGGCTTCTCCTTTGTGTGTCGTGGCGGAAGGAGCTGCAGGCGGAACACTTTCATATACATGGTACAAAAACGCTAAATGTAGCACCGACGGAGCCGAGCCTGTCGAAAACAAAAGCGAAAACCAAAACGAATACATTCCCGACACAGGAACGGGTGGCATATATTACTATTACTGCGTCGTGCAGGATACATATCGTGCGGGCAAAAGCAAAATCGCCAGTAACAAAGTGACCTCAGATATTGTACGGGTCGAAGTAACTGGCGGAATGCCGGAAGGCGTTACAGGAAGCGGAACCGAAAAAGATCCTTATATTTTTTCAACGGGCGCACAGTTGGCAGCACTGCAAAACCTTGTAGCCAACGGGGATGGCAAACCCTTCCGAAATACCTACTTCAAATTTGCAAATGATATTGAACTTCCGCAGGATTGGAAGCCGCTGGGCAGCCTGAAGGAAGGCACTGCCCTTCCCGATCGGGGCGTCAATATCAATGCTTTCAGTGGAATCATAGACGGCGACGGGCATAAAATCATCATCCCAAAGGGCGGACTGCCTTTGATTGGATATGCACGGGATGCGGTCGTAAAAAACCTTAATATCTATGGTGAAGAAATCAATGGTTACGGCCTCTTAAACAACTATGTGGTTGATTATGGGGACAACGGCGACTATAATGTTGGCGATGTTCCTGAAACCATTCGGATCGAGAATTGCCGCTTGCTAAAAGGCTCTTCCACCCTGAAGTCGGGCTTTATCGGGGGTTATGCGTCAGGCAAGAACTATGTGTATATCATTGATTGTACCATAGAGGAAGGTGTCACGATAGGATATACCGGCGACGAAAGCAGTATTGGTTCATTTGGCGGTGAGTTCAATGGTATGCTCATAAACTGTACCAGTTCTGCCACGGTAAAGGGCAAGAACCGAGTTGGCGGCCTAGTCGGAAATAAAGGCCAGTCTATGGGCTTATTCCAAATTCAAAACTGCTCTTTTACCGGTGCTGTCATCGCTACTGGCAATTATGTCGGCGGCATTTTGGGTTCGGGATATAATGCATGGTCTGCACCGAACTCGCCTTTGGCAACAGTCCGCAATTGTTTTGTCAGCGGCAGCATTACAGGTGCTGATAAAATCGGCGGTATCACCGGTGGTGAACCCGGTGTCGTACAAGCGTGGGGCAATGGTGCTGGTGATATAGTCGATAATGTATTCTACGGTACGATCACGGCCACTGGCGAAGGGAAATTTGTTGGCGGTGTCATTGGCTATATGCAGTCGCTGAATAAGAATAATTGGGTCAGCGACAACTATTATTGCGAAGATAGCGGTGCGGCTAAGGGCATTGGCGAGATCGCTATCGTTGATACCAGTGCCGAACACGAAACAGACAGCAACACTCGCTATGTGAATACCGCAATTGAAGTCCCGGATATTCTCGGTTTTGATCGAAGAGGTGGTTATAATCGCACTGATGACCCTGTAGGTAAAGATGCAGATAAACTGGTAAAGCGTGTCACGAAGGAAGACCTGACAAATGAAACCGTTGTTGCACTGCTCAACAGTTCTAAAACCAGCTTCCGCAACTGGATTCAAGGTGCGACCGGGCCGATTCTCCGCCAAGAGGCCGTTGCCTACGAGCTTGTTGTCGGAGGCGAAATCAAAAACCAGCACTATGTCGGCGATGCCCTGGATCTGTCCGGCCTTACGCTGACGGCCAAGTGGTCTGACGGTACGATTACCAATGTACCGCTGAATGATCCCAACCTCAAGATCACCGGCTACGACAGCGGCAAGCACGGCCAGCAGACGGTGACGCTCCAGTACGGCGCGGCTAAGGTAGAGATCGTCGTCACCGTGCTGTATAAAGAGCCGGAGGACATTACCGTGACCATCACCCTGCTGGGCGACAAGGCCCACGGCGACAACGGCCAGGTACACGGACTATCCAAGGGCGGCCTGACCGCGTGGGTCAGCGGCCACAAGGTGGAAGTGACCACCAACATGACTGTGTGGGACGCGCTGCAGCAGCTGCCCGGCGTAACATGGGATAACCCCACCGGCAACTACATCAAGAGCGTGACCTACGGCGGTGTGACCATTGGCGAGTTCACCAACGGCAAGAACTCCGGCTGGATGTATACGCTGAACGGCAAGTACCCCATGCTGGGCGTCAGTGAGCAGTATCTGAAGAAGGGCGACGTCATCGTGTTCCACTACACGGATGACTACACGCTGGAGGCGGCGGACATGGGCCCCGCGCCGGAGGAGAAAAAGACCGCTGATGAGGTCATCGCCCTTATCAACGCCATCGGCGTGGTGGATCTGACCAAGGGCGATGTCATCGCCAAGGCACGCGCCGCGTATGACGCGCTTTCCGCGGCGGACAAGAAGCTGGTGACCAACTATCAGACGCTCCTGGACGCTGAGGCGGCCTACGCCAAGCTGGTGGCCGAGCTGGGCAAGAAGGCGGACAGCATCTACAAGACCACCGGCGACTATCTGGCAAAGCTGGGCACACCCGGCGTGGGCAGCATCGGCGGCGAGTGGATGGCGCTGGGGTTGGCCCGCAGTGGTCGCACTGTCCCAGAGGGCTACTATGACGCTGTGGTCAAGTATGTCAAGGACAACATCGACAGCAACGGACGGCTGGACAAGAACAAGGCCACCGAAAACGCCCGCATTATCCTGGCGCTGACGGCCATCGGCAAGGATGTGACGAATGTGGACGGCCATGACCTGCTGGCCGGGCTGAATGAGATGTCCTACCTCTCCAAGCAGGGCATCAACGGTGCGATATTCACGCTGATCGCGCTGGACAGCCACAGCTACACGCCTGCCGGCGATGTGACCCGCGACAAGCTGGTACAGGCTATTTTGGACGCGCAGATCAGCGGTGACGGCGGCTGGAGCCTGGACGGCAAGAACGCCGATGTGGACATGACCGCCATGGCTATCCAGGCGCTGGCAGCCTACTACAAGAGCAACAGCAGCGCAAAGAAGGCTGTGGACAAGGGACTGAGCTGGCTCAGCTCCGTGCAGCAGAATGACGGCGGATTCACCAGCTGGGGCGCAGCCAACAGCGAATCCTGCGCGCAGGTCATCGTTGCGCTGACTGCACTGGGCATTGACCCGACCAAGGACAGTCGGTTCATCAAGAATGGTGTCAGCGTGCTGGACGCGCTGTGCAGCTTCGCGGTGAATGGCGGAGGATTCAAGCACCTCGCCACCGAGACAAGTGCCAACGGCATGGCGACGGAGCAGGGGTTTTATGCACTGGTGGCATATTACCGGCTACTGAACGGCCAGACCAGCCTGTATGACATGACGGATGTGAAACTGGAGGGCGTCAAGGCCGAAGAGCCGATCGATGATACCGACAAGTCGGATGATACTGCCGACACGGAGGTCGAAGATACTTCAAGTGGCGGACAGGTGGTGCTGTGGGTAGTCATCGGCGTGGTGGCTGTCGGTGGTATTGCCGCACTGGCGGTGACCAGCAAAAAACGGCATGGCAGAGATGCGGAGTAATACTTGAATACACCAACGCAGGGGCGCGGAAGCGTCCCTGCGTAAGGTGCTTTTGTGAGGGTTTCAACATGAAAAAGAAGTCATTCTGCTTGCTGCTCTTAACGGCAGTGCTGCTATTTTGCGCTGCCTGCGGTCAGACGCAGACGGTGCAGCCGGAGGATACCGGCGATAAGG
>ERZ839823.136-NODE-136-length-119345-cov-4.850725_pt1 | contig 119345 bp, 98 predicted proteins | sample MGYA00519862_ERZ839823 | MGnify/ENA primary metagenome ERZ839823 (study PRJEB31850, sample SAMEA3708853) | human gut metagenome | biome: human gut; feature: human-associated habitat; material: faeces | place: China | collected 2014 ...
CGTAGTGCACGAAGTTGCTGCCGATGAAGCCGCAGCCGCCCGTGACGATGATGTTCTTGGGATTGAACGTTTCAGCGATGGTCAATCACCTTCCTACACCTAAAAACCACCGCGCTTAAAATGCTTGCGCAAGCGTAGCGCCAAAACGCCAGTTTGAATAAAGGCAACCTACGTCCAAGAATCAGAGATTCCAAAAACAGTCGCAGCTTGCGCCGGTGTATTTACGACATGCGTACCCAAGCTTCGCCCCGACAACCTTGAAGACACGATTAAAAGCAACACGCAGCTCAAACAAGTTGATCCCTGAGTTATATCTCTTCGCCAAATCGATTAGATCCGCAGTGAAACGGAAAGAATGAATACAGATTCTTTAGAACCTCATTAAGGAAAAATTAAAGTCAGGAATTCGAATAACAGAGGTGAGCGGTTTGGACAGTCACATCGATAGCGTATATTACGACAAGCCACTCCCAGATAGGACCAAAATCGATATCTGGGAATGCTATGCAAGACACGTTCTGCAGTTTATCGATAGCAACAAATATGGAAATCTGACTTACAGCGACAAGCCAGATCTGATCGATAGGACACGTTCTCTGGGCATTGAGGTGACAGATTCCCAATCACGAGAAAGCAGAGAGGCTGAATCTCTTTACTCGAGGCTCGCATTCATCGATGACCAATCTTGGAGAAAACGCCAAATCGAACGGATCGAACAGTGCGGCGCTCATTATGAAAACGGAATTCTGTTTGGTCCAAGGGGCGCCGATTCGTTCGAGCTGGTTTATGAAGCCCTTAACAAAAAACTGGAGAGACTCAACTCTAACGATTATGAATTATTTAGAAGAAATGAGCTGTTTGCCAAATCTACTATTCTTGCTGACGAGGAAATGCTTCGAGAAGCCCTCTCAAAAATGGAAAAACAATCCCGCGATCACCCGCGACGCTTCGCTTCCGTCACTGTCTCGGTTCCAGGACACAATTACGTGTTCGACTTCGATTCATCCACATACAAATCTCTTGAATTCGGAAGTAGCGAGCAGTTTCGAATTGCCGATAGTGCGCGGTGGGAAGTAATACGCGCGGAGTTGAGCTGAGGCAAGCACGGCCGCATATAATAAGAGCTCCTATACCTCCGCGCTTGCAAAACCATTCACACTGCAATTAAACGGGCTGCGCGGTCAAGACCGCGCAGCCCGTCATTTCCCCACAAGCGATTCCAAACACTCGTAATCTCTCGCGATAAGGAAATCCCAGGAGTCATTACCGCGCATAATCGCGCGATTGACCACATCGACAGCGGCACCATCAATGTGAGAAATACTCACCAAGCGGTCATTCTCTGATTTCTGCTTAAAGGCCACTCCATATCGAGGGCTCAACGGAAAGTAGATGCTGCAGGGATCGCTCTCCCGAATGTCCGACCATTCAGGAAAGATGGGCAACGACGAGGTTAAAAACTCTGACCCCTCAGGCGCCACGAAAAAGCCGCAATCCATTCTAAGCATCAAAGAAACCAGCGAATAAAGCGGGGCGCCCTCACAGAACTTAAACAAGGCTGCGTCCTGAATAGCAAGCTCTACAATCGATTCAAACTCCTCGCCAAAACCCTCGGCGTCCATCTCTTTTCGATCAACTTCAGTAAGGAATCCTTCTGCTTCCAACTCAGCCGCGTAGGATGCAGCATTACTTCTTACCCTCTTGAGATATTTTGGGCTCCTTACGAGTAATAACGCAATGAAGAGTATAAGACGTTCGAGCAGCTCACAGGTCTCATCAGTGTCAGAAAACCCGCCGGCATCCAAATGCTCTATAAGCAGTCTGTAATCGTACGCAAGGTCATTCTCCATCTTGCTTAATGCCTTTTCAGCAGACCCCTGTTCAATAAATCGCTCCCCATCAATTGGGGTCCGTCTCTTTATCTCATGAAGGTACTTCTCGAAACAAATGCCTTCCGGTTTAGTTTGAAATATGCGACCCAAACCACTTGGCTCACGCTTCACCGCATAAAGAAAGCCATCTTGATTAGTAAACGACTTCAGATAAAAACGCGGCACGTAGTGCTGCTTCTTAACATCGGACATATAATCGCCTCCACAAAGCGTCCTTACCCCTGCCGAAACACCAGGAAGAAGGTCAACGTAAAAATCATGGAAAACAATAACCCAAAACCCGGCAACCATTATGCCGACAGGCCGAAGATGGTAACGCGCCGCAATATGCGATTAAAGGCAACCCGCTGGGAACATCCTTGGTAAGCAGCACGGTCACCTTCGGCTATTGCCAGTTTCCAACTTACTTCATCTATGCGATCAGGGGGCGCTACGCCCCCAACCAAGAGCCTGATTGGCAATCCGTTCCTTGGCAAATCGTATAGGCTTTTGTCAAAACGACCGGATACGGCAACTCGCAGAGACGACGCATCATCCGGGGTCTGCCCTTGAAAACCGAGGCTCGGAGTCTAGATGAAGACAGTTCGGCCTTTGTTGCAGCTAATTCGGTCATACCTACAAAACACGACACGAATACCTGGACCACTTGAGCCTCATACATCAGGCAAACCATAACGAATATGAATCTCTTTGGCAGAGATCCCACATCAATGCCCGCAACGGTTGGCACTACAGCGAGGCCCAATCACACGGCACCACTTCCAACACGCGTCTGAGGAACGTAGCCCCGCTGAGGTTGCGCAGGACAGCCTCAACTGTGAGCTCACCCCCAATTTCGTTATTAGCTGACAGCAGCCGACACTCCCCTGCCCGGAAACAGCCCCCGGAACGCTCCACAGACATGCACCCCCGGCGCCGAGGGCGATCACAACCTCCGGGCAACACCAGCGATCCACACCACTCCCGCACGAGGGTCCCGCCAGGAACCTTTACCTTGGTAGCAAAGAACCTGGCCGCACAAGGCGGTCCGAGACATCACTACCCAAGAAAGGAAACGCCATGCTCAAAAACAACATCGTCTACCTACTCAAGTTCGCACCTAAGGAAGCATACATCGACGACTTGATGAACGGTCGCCTCTACATGAACGCGGCTGGCTACTATCATGGCCTGTCTGGCGAACAGGGCGATCCGCTCGAGGCGTCCATGGTCCTCCCGGCATGCATCTACGGCAATTACCGCCTGCCCATCTACTGCATGTACACGGTCCGCGAGAACGACATCGTCGACGGTTCTGTCCAAATCCCGAAGCGCATGATCCGCGAGTTCGGATGTGCAGACGGATGGATCGGCATCGTGCGGTACGACAGCTTCGCGCGCCTTATGGACAGCCACACCACAGACGGCGGGGACGTATACGCCCACAGCGCCATCTCCTATGGCATCCCCGGACCAAAGCTGATCGACGAAGTTTTCCAAGGCAAGATCTGCAACCTACTTATCAAAACGCCCAAGTACGCATATCAGAAGGAGTATCGAATCATCGGGTCGCGTCCGGTCGAATGTCGCCTTTTACCAGACGAGAATCACCCGGGCTGCAAAATTGAAAAATACGACCACGCAGAACTTGACCTAAGCAGCAGCCTCGCGGACTTTTCCTGGAAGGCCTCGGCGCCGAGCCTCGAAGAGTCGCAAGACGGCCTCATGCTGGAGTTGCCACATCGCGTATAGCTAACGAAGCGCGGGCGGGACGCCGCCGGGGACCAAAGCGGGACCGCTCCCCCTCCCCAACATTCCCCAGAAAGTTCGCTGATGTTGACTGGTGTTCTCGTAAAATAATCCCCAATAAAATATGTGCGGAGTGCTGGCCTGGAGCTGCCTTCGGACCCTATTGGCTGCTCACCGAGAGGCTCCGCTATGAAACGACCCCTTTACTACCTGCTCTGCGCGATCGCGTGCACGTCCATGGTCAGCGCGACGATGCCCATGGCAGCCATCGCGGAAGCCATCCTGCCTCAGGCAACCGCAGAGCAGCTGGCGCAAGCCGACGCCACGAGCAGCGGCACAGGCAAGGCCGAAGACGGCACCAACACAAATGCGACAGCAGATACCGCAGAGGACAGCAGCGCAACATCCACCGGCACCAGCGCAGCCAACACGGAAAGTGCCGACGCCACCAATGCCGGCACCGCCGCCGCAACCGGCACCCCCACCCCATTCCTCCGCGCCCAAACCAACCCCACGCCCGCCGCGATCTCCACCACGCCACAAATCGGCTACGCCCACTCCGACACCGCAAGCCAAAACGGCGTCACCTTCACCGTCTCGTGGAACGATGCCCCCGCGGGCTCCGCGACGACCTTCCACGTAACCCAAGCCAACGGCTCGTCCCAGGCCAAGGCGCGCATGGACGTGCCCACCTATTGGGACGGCGGCAGCCAGGAAAGCGTCTGCGACCCGTCGCGCCCGGCATGGGCCAGCTACTACAGCCTGGGCACCGCGGGCCACGACTTTACCTTTGACTTCACGGCGTCGGGCACGTACCGCATCCACTTCTACTTTATGGACAACGACAGAAACGACCCCAAAACGACAAGGGGATCTACTACCTGCGCACCACGGCGGAGGTGACCGTAAACGACGCCGCCCGCCCAAGCGTCACGCAGATCGTCAACAACGCCGTGGCCCAGTGCAAGCAGGAGACAAACGGCTCGGAATACGACATGGCGCTGTGGCTCCACGACTGGACGCTCGACCAGCTGGAGTACGACCACAGCCTCAACTGGTGCTCGGCCGAAAGCGGACTCACCCGCCACCAGGGCACCTGCGAGAGCTACCAGCGCATCTACTCCAAGCTCCTTGACGCCGCGGGCATCGCCAACGGCCGCATCACCGGCAACGGCCACACCTGGAACGCCGTAAAGATCGACGACAAATGGTGCCAGATGGACCTAACCTGGGACGACACCAGCAACAACTGGTACAGAGACCTGGACCAGCGCCATCTGTACTTTGGCCTGACCGACGAGCTCATGGCAATCGCCCACTCCGACCACACGGCCAACTACTAGAAGGACGGCCACGCCTACCGCTCGACCGACCTGTCCAACAATTACTTTGTGCGAAATGACAAGGCCGATGAATGGGCGGAGAAGTATGCCGACCGCATTCAGCAGCAACTGGATACCAGGGAAGAAAGATTTTCCATTGATGCCGATAATCAGTCTTTCCCGCCGAGCATCTCGGGAATTCAGAATGGGATTGTTGCGTATGCGATGAATCAAATAGACCGGAAGACCGCTGGAAACAAAGACTATCTATCTGCCGAGTCGAAGGTCGAGATGACGTCGAGCAGCAGCTGAACCGCGGCAGGGGCTCGACACCTGCTCGGTGGATGCCGTCCCCCAGGCGGTGAAGGTGAGGGGGATCCAGCCCGAGGGGATGTAGGAATGCGATAGGAAAGTCATAGATGCGGGCGTGCTGGCTAAAATGGGTCGGCCGGGATTGGTCAATCTCGGCCGACTATATTTGGCTAAATTATTCCATCGCTAACACAGAAAGCTCGCTGATGTTTACTGGTGTTTCCGAAAACCCCAACAAAATATGCGCGGCATGCTAGCCCGGTGCTTCTTTTGGACCCTATCGCCTGCTCCCAGAGAGGCTCCGCTACGCCCCCTATCGCCCACCATGTGCAATCGCGCGCATGTCCATGGCAAGCGCACCAATACCCATGGCGGTCATCGCAGAAGCCATGCGGCCTCAAGCAACAGCCGCGCAACAGGCACAAACTAAGACAGCAATAAGCGATACTGACAAGGCCGAAGGGACCACAAGCTCAAACACCACCGACTCAAGTGATTCCGCAGTAGATGTCAAAAGAGACAACAACGCCGCCCCCGTCAGCGCGACCAGCGCAACCGACAGCACCATCCCCCATTAGCTTCCTCATCGAGCAGCGCGCTGGGCGCCTCCTCGATGGTCTTCCTCGGAGGAGTCTTCATTTCCTTGCACAGCAGTTCCTCGTCGACCGTTACGATGTTCGCAAATTCGGCACGTATCCCATTCGTCTGTGATTCGCTGCTTAGCCGCCAGAGACCACATGACAGAGCGCGGACCGTGCTCCGTCATGTGGTTGTCAATTTCCAAAAAACTTGACGTTACCAGTGATGCGGTTTCAAACCGGTTAAAAAGGGGTATCGACCCAAGCCGATACCCCTAATGCAAGCACGCTTTAATCCAATTAAGCCATTATCAATACTGCTTTATCGGATCAGCGTACATCGTGAATTGAAAGCCAATCCAGCAACCTATCGAAGCTCTCTGTAAACTAGATCCCGTTTTTCGTGAAATAGCATATTCGCGGGTACATCTTTAGAAACAACGCTATTCGCAGCGATGACCGCATTATCGCCAATGGCTACACCTTTAAGCACCACGACATTCGCGCCAAGCCAGACGTTGTCGCCAATATGCACGGGCGCTGTCGTAGTCGGCTGGTCCCGATACATGATCCCATCCTGCGACATACCGTGGTCGAAGTCATACACATGGACGTTTGGACCAAATAGGCAGCCTCTACCAATCTCAATTCGTTCATGAGCAATCAGGACGCAACCGTAATTGAAAGACGTTCGTTCACCGACGCTAATAACGCCTTTATCCGATACGCGACAATAAAACGGTCGCCTGAAAGCCTTCGTCATGGTTATCTGGCCAGGGAATCTCCCTGCAAGAAACGCCAACTTACCCCGGACATAAATCCAGGTCGCCACATGCTCAACAAAGTCCATTAAATTCAAGAGAAACGCCCCTAGTAACTATTTCCTTTTAATAAGCTGTTTCACAAGAGTCTTGAGAGATTTCACGAAGCCGTAGGCGCCAACAAACCGAGCAGTGCCCTCGAACCCCTTATGCTCATAAGCCTTCCAGAAACCATCAACGTTACCCTGCGGAGAGGACGACCTCTCCAGCATCGGATTACCGGGCAGCACCTCTTCAAGAGATATATCTGTTACGCCGGGCTCAAATACACCAGATGCGACAATACGCTCGGCTAGCTCACTATTAACCATAACAACAGAAAGTCCCTTATGATCATTAAAACCTTTGCGAACTCGATCGACGCCAAGAAAATCAGCAAGAGTAAAGTCGGAAACCCTGTTGACGTCGGTATAGGCGCAGTTATAACAGCTGGAATTTAAAGCGTTATTGCTATAGAACACATCTCGCCAAGTATTAGATTCAATCGTGTCATAGAGAGCAGTGCCGTCGTCCAAGAGAGCCTTCTCGACATGGACTCCCCAACCTCTGTCCTTGGGGCGATGAAAATATTTGATGACCTTCTTTCCGGACTTTTTTTCCAAAAAGGAAATGTATTCGCGGAACATACGATTACTAGGTGTGCCATGGCAGATTAAATCGCAGGTAACCAACTGTCCGGAATAGTTTTTCTTAGACAGAAAACTCCTAAGACCCGCAATTTGGCATGGGGTTCCGCTGTAGAGCACGTCAAGACCTTGTTTCAAGTCGTTATATGCTTCGACATATGAAGAGCCAACGAAGCCCTGTGAGTATTTTGAGCCTCGACAAGATTGCGCGTCGTCAACAGAGGCACAACGCCGCTGAACAACGCGGAAATCTTCATCGAAGCAAGCGCCGTAAACGACGCCGCCATTATTTAGGACGTAAGTAGCCAAGGTCCAAAACGCGGCACCCGAGGAACTTTTTGCGCGTTCGGCGTCGTCAGCCTGATAAGCCAATACCCGACGATAGTTCATCTTCAGATCGTCGCTCGTCAAACCATTAGCCGGACATACCCTCTGGCACAAACCGCACTCAACACATTTTGATTCGTCAATCTTCGGACGGTAAAACCCATGAGAGTCTTCTACAATCTGAATCGCCGATCGAGGACACACAGACAGACACGCAGAGCACCCGGTACAGCGTTGACTATCTTTGCAGATATCCATGGAATCCCTCCCTATCGTTAAGAATCATCTTGTCTGAGCCGCAAATAGCAAACGCCGCCACACATGAAATGAAATACGGTATGTAGCACTGCGGATCGTATAAAGGGTTGCCTGAAAAGCAATAAATTAGAAAGAAAATCTGAACACCCAAACAGGCCCACAAGCAAAAGGAGTCCCCATAAGGACCTTCCTCTAAAAGAGATTCAGATCGATGCATGGCTGCAAGGATGGAGAGAAACGCAGGCACAACAAAAGCCGCAAGGCCAATCACACCCGTCTCGGCAAGCAACTGAAGGTATACGTTGTGAGCACTCATCGACGAAAAGCCAAGATTGCTGTACATTGCACCAAGGGAGGTAGTGGCAACATACTTGGAATAAGTCCCCCAACCACAACCAAGTAAGGGTTTTGCATAAAACATACTCCAAGCGCAATCGTACAAATAGCTTCTGCCATTGCCCGTTTCATCATCTGAAAGCTCAATAAACCTCTCAAGAGTCGCCTGAACAGCGGGAACAAACGTAGCAAGAACGCCGACAGCTATTACAGCGATTGCAGCAACAACCAAGGTCTTGAGCATCGTCCCGGAAAGCTTCTTTCTATTTACGAACAGATACGAGATGACGATAGCAGCAACGGATGCAACCAAAGGACCCCGCTTAGTAGTCAGAAAAAGCGCAAGCAAGAGCATCAGGCTCAGCATCAAATCTTTAATCCGAACCTTTTCCCTGCTACCAGCAAGACCACAGGCCCAAGAGACGAGACCCAAACTCAAATAAATCGAATTAGTGCTGTAGTGCGCCGTGAAGCCAGAGCGATAGTCCCTAGCCATATAGCTACCTGAAAAGAAGGCAGATTTAACTGGCAGATAAAGTGCGGGAACTAGCCAGAAGACGATGGTGCAGAACGCATGAAATGCTGCAAAGGCGACAAGAACCCTAAGGCATGAAGTGACCCAGGATCGCTCGCCTGCCGCAACATACATGCACAGAAATAGAAGCGTATAAACTACGAGCAGGGTTAAATTAGTCACACCGTATATCAAACTATGAATAAAGAACAGCACAAAGAAAGGTGCCCAAGCCAGCTCAAGGCCAAATCTTTTGCAAGCAAATCTTCTGTTAGTCACAAAATGCAGGAGAAACGCCGTAGCAGATAGCAGGAGGCAGACATCGAGTGCAAGCGCAGAAGCAGCGAGCGATTGGCAGAAAAAGGCGTAAAAGAGCAGTGGAATGAACACCATGGACCCATCATTTAGGGAAAAGCGTCGCTCTAACTCAGAGCAAGACTCAACACCGGCCCTAGACGCGCTGAAATAATTCATCCTATTTAATCCTCATAAAACGACCAATAATCGAACTATAGCTAGGCCTGTCGAAGATATAGAGCGTCGCGCATGCGGCGACTGCGCCCCAAATGACAAGACCGATGGCGACCGCAATCCATCCTGTCCAACTTCCAGCGAAGCAAGACAGTAGATAGCCAGGCATGGCCACGAGAACGGTCTGTAATACATACACGCCAAACGACCAAAACGAACTCGAAAGAGAGTCCTTCGAGATTTTACGAGGCTCGTAGAGCAAAAGGTCAATCACGCGGTATAGATTGGATACGCAGGACGCAGCAATTGTGCCGACGACCCCAAAACGCATTGTGAGTGGGATACCCAAGACGATAATGATTGCAGCCTGCAAGCAGGTCTGCGCCCTAGTCTCACGGTACATGCCAGCAGCAATTACAAGTAGGCCCTGGGACGACTTGCCATGATAGAGAAAAACATTTAGGACGACGAGGAAACCGAGCAGGACATTGTGGTAATTTGCATCGTGAAACCCGCCTGCATACAAATCAACAAACGGCATAATCAATGAAAAAGCACATCCGCATGCCACAGCGGAGACTGCGTACACAAGCGCTCGATATGGCTTATAGGAAGACCGAAGACCCTCGTAGTCTCCCTCAGCAATCTGTCGACCAAAGAGCGCCTGAAGCCCTGTACCAAGGACATTCGGAATCATCTGTAGCCCCGTAGATACGAGCATGTAAACAGCAAGAACGCTAACTTCACTCATGCTCCCACAGAGGAAGGTCGCCAAAATAACGGGCGCGCCCGACTGAACGGCTCCCAAGATTTGGAGAAACAACGCATCCCATCTCTGGGGTAGCTGATAGTCACCGTAATCAACCTTGCAATTGAGCTTCGGATAATGGCGGCGTGTATACAGAGCGAGAATCAGGCTGCGCGCAAAAACCGCAGAGAGAGCCAACGCATAGACAGCGACAACAGGAGCATGGAGATAGGCAAACAAGAAAATGACGGCCGTGTTAACCAGCGTGAAGACCGTCGATGCGAGTTGAATGAGCCAGTTCTTTTGATCGGCGGTAAGGAAAACTTGGTACTTGGCGAGGGAAAAGAAATCCACGACGATCTTGGCACCCAACAGGAAGGTAAGCACCATGATCTCCCAAGGCGCAAGCGAACCTACCGAGACAAATATGGGATAAACGACCGAAAGGCCAACCAGCAAGACAAGAAACAACATGCCCGACTTCTGATAAAAGACCTTCGAGGCCGAAGCCACGACGTTAATCCCATCCCAGTCGCCCTTAGCAATAGGCTTATATAGAGCGAAGGTCGCCGCACCAGAAATACCAGCTTCGACAAGTGCGAAATAACCAATAAACTGAGTTAGAGAGGTCACCAGACCGTTAACCTCGGATCCATATACGCCAATAATCGCCCTTGGGACGAGGAAGCCGGCAACGATAGCGGTCAACTGGTAGACCAAGTTCCAAAAAGTATTCTTTGCAAACATAAGCCAGAAACGACACCTACAATCCAATGCAGCGAGCGATAAAGGCACGCGCTGTATCACGGTCATGTGAGAGGGTCTGGTTTGCATGACCATAGTCAACAGCCGAAGTAACGACCTCGTCTCGATACAGACAACCCTCAATTCCATAACGTGCGAGCAGGTCTGTAATTCTGACGTTACTCTGAACGGCGGAGTCCGACGTTTTAACGACAAACGACTTATTGAAATTCATGGAGAAGCAGGCGCCGTGGAAGGAGTCCGTGCAAACAAACGACGCCTCACTAACAAGCTTCAAGAAAGCAGCCGGACCGATACCCCTCACGTTAATCATGCCGGGGAATTTCTTCGTGTTGTAATGAATGCAGACGACAGGAACGCCGAGCTCGCTGGCGATCTTCCTAGCTCGATCCACGAGTTTTTGCTCAGAGTTAAGCGTATAAAGCAGAACATAGGATTGAGGTATCGTATCCAAGCCGTCATCTGAGGCTAACGCCGACCAGTCATCGCCCGTAAGAAGCAGGGTCGGATCAGGCATAAATACAGATTCGAGCCCCATCTCGCTAAGGACCTCCATAGAGCTCGGTTCCCTAACGGAAAGACCAGTGAACTTTGCCAGCCTGTCGGCCGCGCCTTCATCGCATGCCAAAATGGATTCCGCCGTCGCATCTCCCAGACTGGCAGCATAAGACGCGACCTTTGTAACTTCAGCGATGCCTTCACCCAAGAAGACTGGGTCATGCCCATTAACCCGAGGATTGAAAACCTGATCGCTGCCAATGAGGACGCAGTCGAGGCTCTTGGCTCTATCAATAAGAGCTTGCTTATCCAGCTTTCCCGTAGGGCTTAGATTGCGCTTAGCAAATCGACTGAACGAATTAAGCCTCTGGCGCTCAAAACCCCTGCGAAGGAAATAGCGAACGGCATCCGAAGGATTGAACGAGAAGCACGTACCCAACTCTCGATCATCGAGTTCCTTATTGCTGTAATTGAGCACTTCGCAGTCGCAGCCCAACGACATCACGGTCCTGCGCAGAGCACATGCTTGTAGCGAAGCACCATAATTTACGGTATTCGAAAATGTGAGGATGCCTATGCGTTTCAATATCTTACCGCCTAACTATTCGCAAGCTCGTTAAACCAAATTGATGATGTAACCTTCAGTAGCGTTATCGGTTTCGATAATCTTGCACGGGTTGCCAATGACTATCGAATGATCGGGAATATCCTGGTTAACAAAGGTATTGGAGGCAATAAAGACATCGTTTCCAATGGTCACATTACCTGCAACCGTCGAGTTAATTCCGAGATACACGCGGTCACCAATCGTAGGGACGCCCTTTCTATGGCCACGGTTTTCTTGGCCGATGGTGCATCCCTTATGGATGTTCACGTTACGGCCGAACTTCGCGCCGGCGTTTACAGTAATGCCGTAAGGGTGACCAATGTAGAAGCCTTCACCAATTTGAGTTGATGGCGAAATCTCGAGTCCACACTTCCTGGAAAGATGTTTCCTCGGAAGCGTGAAGAGGAGTTTTCGCAAACCCCCTGCCTGACACATCCTTAGATAGAAAACATAGCGGTAGCCAAAATCACCTAATAACCGGCCGAGCTTTACGCCTTGCGTACCGAAATAGTGATAAGTATCTTTAGCGAATACGTCCACTCTAACTTCTCTCTCCTCTAGCAATCTTTTCGCGAACAACGCCAAAGATTCTCTTAGTTCCTACAACCAAGCCACCGTCACTAAGCTCCATGAGAATTCGACCCAAAATCTGCGAAAGCCTTCGCCCAATGAAAGGGGAACACTTACGCACAACCTTCCGCTTGATGCGATATTTGGGCTCAACCCAGCTTCCCGAAGAGCGATGGATGCTGTACGTTTCACGCTTGATGTGATAACCGCCGAAACCGTAAACGGGGTTGAACGCTTTGGAGTCCAAGGCAAGCCAGCCACCGAAATGCTGCTCTTTATTCACGCGTTCAAAGCCGATTTTTTGAAGCTCAGCAGTGAATACCTCATTCACCGTGATCTTGTCGAGAAAATCAGGATCACAGGAGAACTCCATCGACTCATATCGTTCCACGCATGCGCGAATTACAGGGTCATGAGGCTCAACAGCAACAATCAAGCCGGTGGTGGCAGTCAACGAGGATTCTTCGATTGCAGTGAAAGGAATGCTTTCCATGAGAGGCGATATGTCTCGTATGAGCTCGCTGCCGATATCCATATAGATGCCGCCGTACTCATACAAGACCTTAAAGCGAGCGTAGTCCGACACAAATGCCCAGAGGCCCGCCGCATACGCGCCCCTTGACCAAGAGCATGATGCGAAGTCGAAGTTATCCTCATTCCACTGCTTGACCTCAAACCCAGGCGCAAACTTCTCCCACGAAGCCAAGGACCTCACAGCAGTCTCAGAGAGCGGATTGCCTCCGAACCAGCAGTAATGAATAGTCTTATCCATCGTCACGCTCCTAAATGTGCAACTTGGAAATAAGAAACGGAGTCTGACGGGTCTCCAATATCGCCCAAGAAAGCGAGTCTCACCGGCAAATATCTTCGTAAACCATGCCAAGCCGGTTCATAAACGCCGTAAGGGAAAAGGCATCTTTTATGCGAGCTCGTCCCTGAATTCCAATCATTTCCTTGTAAGAGATATCGCTCATGAGATTCTCGAGCTTAGTGGCCAACGCATCAACATCATCAACTGGAAACATAATTCCGTCTACGCCGTCGGTAATGACTTGTGGAATACCCCCGACAGGAGTCGCAATGGTAGCAAGTCCGTACGACATTGCCTCAAGCACACTCATAGGCATGCCCTCATTCTTCGAAGGAAGGCAGAACATGCTACTGTTGCGAAAGGCTTCGTCTTTTTTTTCACCTTTAGCCCAGCCTATAAAGCTGCACCTGTCACCAATTCCAAGTTCATCCGCCAGTTGTTCATATGCTGGCACATCCCCGTCTCCGCCAAAGACAAAACGCGCATCGGGATGAGTCTTAAGAACGCGCTTAGCAGCGCGCAAAAGTAAATCCGGACTCTTGCGCGCATCAAGACGCCCCATGAACAAAACCGTATTGCACGAATAATCAATAGCGTTAACCTCAGGAACGTCAACGGCGTTATGCACCACCACGATACGATCCAAGGAACAGATGTGCCTTTTTAGAAGGAATTCCTTCCACTCCTCCGACAGAACGACCACCTTTGAGCAACATTCAAAGGAATGCGAGATATCGCGTCTCTCAGCCTCGCTACATTCTTCGTCAAACCAAACACCGAACTCGCTACCATGCAGATGGAGAAGAACGGGTTTGTTTCGAAAGAAGGCCGCCCTCATGAAGATCTTTTTTCGGCGATAGCTGCCACGAGACGCCATATGCACATGTACGAGATCGCACGCGTTGAGCCTGCTGAGATATTTCATATAAGCCACAAGGGCAATGGAGAGCTTCTTGAACTTCCCGCCCTCAGCAGTTGTCGAAATGAATTCTATTGAACCTTCGTTACGATTCGACCACTTCATAATGTTGTTTTCAACCGTGGAGATGCCACCCATAGCATCAAGACTCGGGCCAATCATCAACACTTTAGGCATTATCAGCACCTAAAGATCTTTTAGAAGAAGGGCAAGACCAATCGCAGTACTTTTCTAAATGGGAAACAGTTGGCAAAACAAACAAATCGCCAAGCTCTCGGTCAAGTCTATCGGGTTGCTCCTCTAGTGCATAGAAGGGATCGTATCCGCCTCCGGTATAGAAAGTCATCTCGCCAAAGTAAGGTTTACCGCCAATGTTGTACCAGTCAACCCGCACGTGAGGGAAACCATCAGAGAGTTTCTCGGAAAGCTCAAGCATAAGTTCGTAGTTCTCGGGCTTTACAGTAGGCTCATGCTCAGATACCTCATGGTCGATATCGCCACGCTGCTCCCATTCAGTAGAAAAGTACTGCATTTCATGATTAGTGAAACGATCGGCGTCCGTCTGAACAAGAGCTGCCTTACCGTCAAAACAATAGAATTTGTAATCAGTCGGAGTCGCTCTTCCAGGTTCATCAAGAAATGCTTCCGCCACAATGCGAGGCGTGATACCGAGATAAGCCCACTCCCTGCCCTGCCAATACCAGTTTCTATGCAAGGCAACATTCAGACGTTTCTTGGCCTCAACAAAATCAAAATTCGACTTATCCGTGCAAACAAATGTGCTCTGCGAGTCGTGAGTACATTTAAGCACAAACTTCTCCGGCAATTTATCGAGATCGATCTCTTCAGCTGCATTGAAAACACCGAAAAGTGGCACAAGATACTCGGACCCAATACGTTGTTCGACGAAAGAGCGCACGCCATATTTATCTGCGAGCTGAGTCAAAACTGGATTATGGTAGTTAAGCTTGTACCACTGCAGCTTCTCATTGAATGTCTTAGGACACTCGAAATCAGGCTCGTAATGAAGTTTGGCTTTGAAGTAGAGACGCATATATGCCTCATCAGGAATGAAGCGCAGGTTGTTTTTAAGAGAAAGAGTAAACCTCTTTTTTAGCTTCACTATTTACCTCCAATAACGTCCGCAATTCGCTCACTCGCATGTCCGTCACCGTAAGGATTCGACGCATGACTCATGACCTCGTACTCGGCCTGATCGCTGAGCAGGCGGCTGAACTCGCGGTAGATCACGTCCTCCTCGGTGCCGACGAGCTTCAGCGTGCCGGCCGCCACGCCCTCGGGGCGCTCCGTGGTGTCGCGCATGACGAGCACCGGCTTGCCCAGACTCGGGGCCTCCTCCTGGATACCGCCGGAATCGGTGAGGATGAGGTGGCTCGCGGCCATGAAGTTGTGGAAATCGAGCACCTCGAGCGGGTCGATGATGTGCAGGCGGTCGAAGCCGTCGAGCTCCTCGTGGGCGGCCTTGCGGACGAGCGGGTTCATGTGGATGGGGTAGATTGCCTTTGTGTCCGGATGCTCCTCCATCACGCGGCGGATGGCGCGGAACATGCGGTGCATGGGCTCACCCAAGTTCTCGCGGCGATGCGCCGTGATGAGGATGAGGCGGGAGCCCTCAGCCCAATCGAGCTCGGGGTGGGAGTAGCCCTCGCGCACGGTAGTGCGCAGTGCGTCGATGCCGGTGTTGCCGGTGACCCAGATCCCGGACTCGAGCTTGCCCTCGCCGAGCAGGTTCTGCTTGCTCGCCTCCGTGGGCGCGAAGTAGTACTCGCTCACGATGTCGACCGCCTGGCGGTTGAACTCCTCCGGCCAGGGGCTGTAGATGTCGTGCGTGCGCAGGCCGGCCTCCACATGCCCCACGGGGATCTGCAGGTAGAAACACGCGAGCGCTGCGGCGAAGCTGGTCGTGGTGTCGCCGTGGACCAGGACCACGTCGGGCGTCTCGTCCTCGAGGACGGCCTTGAGCTTAAGCAGCACGTCGCACGTCACGTCGAACAGCGTCTGGCCCGGCTTCATGATCGCCAGGTCGTGGTCGGGAGTCACATCGAAGACGCGCAGAACCTGGTCCAGCATCTCGCGGTGCTGGCCGGTCACAGTCACGACGGTCTCGAACTCATCCGTACGCGCCTTGAGCTCGTTGACGAGCGGGCACATCTTGATTGCCTCCGGGCGGGTGCCGAAGACGAGCATTACCTTCTTCAAAACGATTTCTCCTGAAGAGTCACATGGTCTTACAGCTTGTAGACGTTCTCTCCGTCGCCGCAGACGTTGCGCGGGTCGATGAGGACGCGCTCGCCGAAGATGCCGGGGTTGTCCGTGACCTGGGAGTGGCCGACCATCACGATCACCATCTCCAGTCCGTCCAGGAACTCATCCATAGAGTGGACCTGGCCGGGAACCTCGTCGCGCTCGACCCACGGGTCGTAGACCTTGACGGAGCCGGCGCAGAGGTGCTCGGACATGGACTCGAGCATCTGCAGCGTCGGGGACTCGCGGACGTCGTCGACGTTCTCCTTGTAGGTGAGGCCGTAGATGCCGACCTTCGAGGCGTCCGTGATGCCGCGCTCGACCATGACCTCGTGGGCCCGGTGCATGACGTACTCGGGCATGGAGGCGTTTGTCTGCAGGGCGAGACGGATGAAGTTGGCCGTCTCGGGGTAGTCGCCGACCAGGAACCACGGGTCGACCGGGATGCAGTGGCCGCCGACGCCCGGGCCGGGGTTGAGGATGTTCACGCGCGGGTGCTTGTTGGCGATTCGGATGACCTCGGCGACGTCCATGCCGCCGATGCGGCAGATCTTGGCGAGCTCGTTGGAGAAGGCGATGTTCACCGCGCGGAAGGTGTTCTCGACGACCTTGGTCATCTCGGCGGTGCGGATGTCGGTGACGGAGATCTCGCCCTGGCAGAAGCTGGCGTAGACCTTCGCCACGGCCTCGCCCACCTCGGGGTCGTCGGCGCCGATGGTGCGGTTGTTGTGCAGCAGCTCGTAGACCATGTTGCCCGGGATGATGCGCTCGGGGGCGTGGACGAGCCTGACGTCCTCGCGGCCGGCCTCTATGAGTAGCGGGCGAACGAAGCGGTCGATGGTGTTGGGCGAGACGGTGGACTCGACTACGAGCACGGCGCCCTCGGGCGCGACCTCGAGGACGGTCTTGCAGGCCGCCACGACGTAGCAGGGGTCGATCTTCTTGTCTAGCTTGTCGTAGGGAGTGGGGACCGAGACGATGTAGGTGTCGCAGACCTGGTAGTCGGTGGAGAACTTGATTCCGGACTTCAGGGCGTCGGCGAACAGCTCGTCCAGGCCCTCCTCCTTGAAGGTAGTCTTGCCGGCGTTGAGCGTGGCGACGAGCTCCTCGTTGTAATCCGTGCCCACGACCTCCACGCCGTGGGATGCCATCATGAGGGCGGTGGGCAGGCCGATGTAGCCGAGACCGATAACGTTAACCATTGCTATTCACCTTTCTTAGCGAACTTGTATTTATACGTGAGGGCGACGAATTTTAGGTTGCCGATGATGTAGCGTTTCCACAGCCTTCCGGGCTCCTGGATGAAGCGGTAGAACCACTCCAGGCCGTGCTTCTGCATCCACGTCGGAGCTCGGTCGGTTACGCCGGCAACAACATCGAAGCTGCCGCCGACGCCCATGACGAAGGGGATTCCGATCTGGTCGATGTACTTGTGGACCCAGTACTCTTTCTTGGGAGAGGAGAAAGCGACGAACATCATGTCGGCTCCCGAGGCGGCCATATCGGATACGATCTGGGGCTCGTCCGCCTCGGTGAAGTAGCCGTTGCGATACCCTGCGATCTGGATGCCCGGGTACCTGTCCTCGAAAATCGCTTTGACCTTGGTGACCACCTCTTCCTTCGCCCCGAAGAGGTAGATGCGGTAGCCCTTCTCGGACGCCAGCCCGACAAGCCTCTGGAACAGGTCGATGCCCGTGACGCGTTCCCCGAGAGGAACCCCCAGCTTTTTCGCCGCCCAGACGATCGAGGCGCCGTCGGCGTTGATCAGGGGGCATTCGTTGACGATTGACGCGAGCTCGGGATCCGCCTCCATCAGGTTGACCTTGGAGGCGTTGATTACGACATGCTGGGTCGGTACGCCCCTCGCGATGATCTTCTCGATTTCATCCACCGTCTCGTCAAGCGAGATGGCGTTTACATACGTGTTCAGAATTGGATAACGATTGCCGGCTGACACTAGCACGCCCCGCTTCCCGTAATTACCTCGACGACAGTGAGTAGAACGATCTTGAGATCCGTGATGACGCCGCGCTTGGCTATGTACTCAAGGTCGCGCTGGACCATTCCGTCGAAACCCGTTGAATTGCGGTCGGTCACCTGCCACCAGCCGGTGATGCCGGGCTTGACGGCCAGACGCTGCAGGTCGAATTCTGTGTACTCGGCCACCTCGTTAGGCAGCGGCGGGCGCGGGCCCACGACGGACATCTGCCCCAGGAACACGTTGACGAACTGCGGAAACTCGTCGATGGAATGCTTGCGGATGAACCTGCCGATCTTGGTGACGCGGGGGTCCTCCCTCATCTTGAACATGGCGCCGGCGATCTCGTTCTGCCCCTTGAGCTCGGCGAGGCGCTCGTCGGCGTCCCTGTACATGCTGCGGAACTTCCACATGCGGAAGGTGGACAGGCTGCCGTCGCGGTGGGTCTGGCCCACGCGAATTTGACTGTAGAACGGGTTGCCCTCGCTCTCCAGGCGGATTGCCGCGGCAAGCACCAGACTCGGCACGGCAATGACGGCCAGCACGCAGCCGCTGAACACGATGTCGAACGCGCGCTTGACGGCACGGTAGGCCAGGCGCGAGTTGTCCCAGTCCATGATGGATTGCACAGCCTTATATCGACCGGTGCATTCACGCTGGTCCATAGCCTGAGCAATCAGCGCTGCCCCCGCGGGCGCATTGCTCTCTGTCACTTCTTTATTAGCAGCCACAATAAAACTTACGTTCCTGTCCCCAGGAACCCCCCCCCATCTATGAATCCAAAATCAAGTAATTTGCTAGTGCAACGTCTCCCTTACGTTTTGCTGGGCACGTCGAGCGGCAGCAGCTCCCTAAATGCGGAGTCGCCTTCGCCCACGTCTACCAGGCACCAGCGCTTATGACGGTCGATCTTCTTTACACGGGCTTCTTGCCCCACCAAGGGCCCCTGCTCTATGTGCAACACGCCGTCTTCTATGCGGGCGACGCTGTTGCGCACCACGCCGTCGTCGTCCAGCACGCTGCGGTACCAGTCCTGCGCGTCATCCGGCATGGGCATGTACGCCCGCTCCCTACTGCCGGCGATGCGACAGCCAAAGCTCAACTGGGCCAAAGCCCTATCGAGCGCGGCGGCATCGTGCGTAGCGACGAAAAAATATTCCTTGTACATAGGTTTGGTTTGGAGCGACCATGCGCCGTCCCGCTTAAACCAGAACTCCTTTTGCATCACAAAAGCGTCCTGCATCAACTCGTGCGGGATAATGCAGCGGACCTTTTCACAGGTCTCGCGCTCTTTTCCATGGGGGGTGTGAACCAGATACCAGCGGACGCGGCCGTGCTGGCTGTTGGTGGTGGCGCCATTAAATGCGCCCGGCAGCTGCTCTTGGCGCCGTGTCGTCTGTTCCATGTTCTCGCCCCCCTCTTTTGGCTTTGCGATGCACGCAAATGCAGGGGCGTTTAGAACAGGCTTCTCGCTCGCAGCTAGGCGCAGTCGCAAAAGTACAGGTTTTTGTATCTTTCGACAGATGACATTATACGAGCAATCAATCAGCGTTTGCCCAGATTACGCAAAATGTACTGCTAGTAGGTACATCTCCATACCCCTCTACAAAAACCTGTACCTTTTTGTGCAACAAAAAAAGCCGCTCAACCAGCGGCTTTTCTTATTTTGGTAAGAAAAAAGGCGACCGCCCTTTGTGGACGGTCGCCTTTGTAAATTGTTGTGAAGCTTACCTTAGGCGCGGGTCTTGATCTCCTCGGTCACCTTGGCAACAAACTCGTCGACGCTCATCTGAACGGTCTCGTTGGAGCGATCGCGGACGGAGATGTTGCCGGCCTCGACCTCCTTCTCGCCCAGGATGAGCATGTAGGGCACGCGGTCGATGCTGCGGGCCTCGCGGATCTTGTAGCCAATCTTCTCATCGCGGTCGTCGCAGACCACGCGAATGCCGGCCTCCTCCAGCTTGGCGCACACCTCGTGCGCGTAGTCGCGGCTCTTCTCGGAGACGGGAAGTGCCTTGACCTGCACGGGAGCCAGCCAGGTGGGGAACTTGCCCGCAAAGTGCTCAATCAGAATGCCGATGAAGCGCTCGATGGAGCCAAAGCATACGCGGTGCAGCATGATGGGGCGCTTCTTGGTGCCGTCGGCGTCCACGTACTCCAGATCAAAGTTGAGCGGCATCTGGAAGTCGAGCTGCACGGTACCGCACTGCCAGGTGCGGCCGAGCGAGTCCTCCAGATGGAAGTCGATCTTGGGGCCGTAGAAGGCGCCGTCGCCCTCGTTGACCTCGTAGTCCATGCCCAGCTTCTCCAGAGCGGTGCGCAGGCCCTCCTCGGCGCGAGCCCAGTCCTCGTCAGAACCCATGGAGTCCTCGGGGCGGGTGGAAAGCTCAACGTGGTACTTAAACCCAAACTTCTGGTACACGGAGTCGATGAGGTTGACCACGCCCACGATCTCGTCGGTCAGCTGGTCAGGACGCACAAACAGGTGGGCATCGTCCTGGTTAAAGCAGCGCACGCGGAACAGGCCGTGCAGGGCGCCGCGCAGCTCGTGGCGGTGCACCAGGCCAATCTCGCCGGCGCGGATGGGCAGCTCGCGGTAGGAGTGCGGCCTGGAGGCGTACACCAGCACGCCGCCCGGGCAGTTCATGGGCTTAATGCAGTACTCTTCGTCGTCGATGACGGTGGAGTACATGTTGTCCTTGTAGTGGTCCCAGTGGCCAGAGGTCTTCCACAGCTGCTTGTTCATGATGAGCGGCGTGGAAATCTCCACGTAGCCGGCCTTGTGGTGGATCTCGCGCCAGTAGTCCAGCAGCGTGTTCTTAAGGATCATGCCGTTGGGCAGGAAGAACGGGAAGCCGGGGGCCTCGTCGCGCATCATAAAGAGGTCCATCTCGCGGCCGATCTTGCGGTGGTCGCGCTTCTTGGCCTCCTCCAGCATGTGCATGTGCTCATCGAGCTCTTCCTTGGTGGCAAAGGCGACGCCGTTGATGCGGGTGAGCATCTTGTTATCCTTGTCGCCCTTCCAGTAGGCGCCCGAGACGCCGGTGAGCTTAAAGGCCTTGAGGGCCTTGGTGTAGCAGATGTGGGGGCCGACACACATGTCGATGTAGTCGCCCTGCTGGTAGAAGGTAATGCGGGCGTCGTCGTCCAGGTCGCCGATGTGCTCGACCTTGTACTTCTCGCCGCGCTCCTCCATAAGGGCGATGGCCTCGGCGCGGGGCTTCTCATACACGGAAAACTTGAGGTTCTCCTTGACGATCTTTTTCATCTCGGCCTCGATCGCGGGGAAGTCGTCCTCGCTGATCTTGACGCCCTCGGGCAGATCGACGTCGTAGTAGAAGCCATTGTCGGTCGCGGGGCCGTAGGCAAAGTCGGCCTCGGGGTACAGGCGCTTGATGGCCTGCGCCATGATGTGCGCGGCGGAGTGGCGGATGACGTGCGTGACCTCGTCCTGCGGGAGCTCGGCCACCGAACCGTCATTGTAGAGTGCCTTCATGGGTATGTTATCTCCTCTCGGATGCCTGATGCAAGTGCGTGCGATGCGCTCGGCGTTTTTGACTTGCATCATTATAGGCAGGTTGCCTTGGTATACAAGCGCCCGCCGCACCTTAATGGCACGGCGGGCGATTTTCTACGCATGCTTCATCGTGTGGGGCGGCGCGGGGCGCGTGGCGGCCGTGGGATGCGCGGGGTGCGCGGAGCCCGTGGCTTGCGGCCGGCCCGGCGATGGATGCGTTACTGGATGCGAGTTCGGCAGTAGGGGCAGACCTTCCAGTGCGCATCGAGCGGGCGATGGCAGCTGGGGCATACGTTGCGAACCTGGGTATCGCACACCGGACAGACCACAAAGTCCTTCTCGATGGGCGCGCCGCACTGCGGGCAGGTGCCGTACTGGGCAAGTTGGCGCTCGCGCAGGGCCATGTCCAGCTCCTGCTCCTCGCGGTCGGACGCGTAGGAGTGCGGGCGCAGGACCAGATAGGCAATGAGGCCTACAAACGGGATGAGAGCGATGATGCCCCATGCCACGTAGGCGCTGGCGCCGCGGCGGCGAGCGTCGATGAACACATAGACGACCGACAGCACATACAGGGCGATGATAAAGCCAACGAAGGCATAGACGACGCCCATAAGCTGCGGCGACATGAGCTCGGAGATGTACTTGGACATTACGGGTACCTTTCGGGATATTAACAGTCCGGTCAAGTTTACCACGGGGTTTGTTTATATGGGACCACGGCCAGGGGCGGGGCTGGTGCGGACACAAACATCTCAATCTGTAACAGGTGGGAGCGGAATACGGTCCTGGATGTTACAGATCGAAACACAGGGGTTCCTCCCCGACTTCAATCTCGATCTGTAACATCTTGGGCCCCAAAACCCCTCTTACTGTTACAGATCGAGACATTCAAAATCCGCCGGAAGGTTTGTCTTGATCTGTAACATCTAGAACCCAAATCATCAGTTAACTGTTACAGATCGAGACGAAAGGTTGCCGTAGTTGTCGGCGGACGAGGTTGTCGACGTTGCCGCGTCTCCCCTCTCCTGCCGTTGGCGGGTGTTGCGGGGCTGTTCGCCGCATTGCCGCCGCGCTGGGGATGCGCAGACCGTAGGATAGTCCTATTGACATCCTGTCAACTTGTCTGGGAGGCACCGTGGCAGAAACGTTTGATATCGCAATTGTGGGCGCGGGCATTACCGGGTGTGCCATCGCGCGGCAGCTCGCGCGATTTGACCTGTCCATTTGCGTGGTCGAGGCGGCCAACGATATCGCGCTGGGCGCGTCGAAGGCCAACGGCGGCCTGGTGCACGCCGGCTACGATCCGGCACCGGGCACGGTTAAGGCGCAGGTCAACGCCCGTGGCTGCAAGTTGTACGGTACGTGGGCGCAGGAGCTGGGCTTTCTGTTCTGCCGCACCGGGTCGATGGTGTTGGGCTTTAACGACGAGGACCGCGCACAGCTGGAGAAGCTGCGCAGCAACGGCCTGGCGAACGGCGTGCCCGAGCTGTCGATTATCGGCCCCGAGCGCATCCGCGAGCTGGAACCGCGCGCGAGTGCCGATGCAACGTGCGCGTTGTGGTGCCCATCGACTGGGTTTGTCGACCCGTTTGAGGTTGCCATCGCCGCACTGGAGAACGCCGTGGCCAACGGGGTGACGTTTATGCGCTCCGCACCGGTGGAGGCGATTGAAATCGCGGGCTCGGGCGACGACGTGCGCTTTACGTTGGCGACGCCCGCCGGAGACGTGCGCTGCCGCTACCTGATCAACGCCGCGGGCAACGGCGCCGCGAACATCTCGCATATGGCGGGCGCCGAGGAGTTCCAGATGGTATGGCGCCAGGGCAACATCGTGGTGCTGGACAAGGAACCGCGCACGCTCATGCCGCTCTACCCGGTGCCGACGCCGATATCGAAGGGCGTTATCGTCACGGGCACCGTGCACGGCAACACCGTGATCACCGCCACGGCCGCCGTGCGCGAGCCGGGCGACACGCAGACCTATGCGAGCGATGTGAACGCGCTGCTGACCGGCGCGCGCAAGCTGGTGCCCGACCTGGACACGCGCCGCGTGGTGCGCGCGTTTGCCGGCGGGCGCCCGGTCATTCAGGGAACGAACGACTTCTTTATTGGACAGTCGGCCGTGGTGCCGGGGCTGTTCCAGGCGGCGGGCATTCAGTCGCCAGGCGTCGCGAGCGCGCCGGCCATTGCCGAGCGCATGGTGCAGGTGTTGCGCAACGCCGGCGTGCCTCTGCGCGAACGCGCCGATTGGGACCCGATCCGCCACGCGCCGGACGACTTTGACCGCGAGACGCTTGCGCGCAAGGAAGAGCTCATTAAGTCCGACCCCGCGTGGGGGCAGATCGTCTGCCGCTGCGAGACGGTGCCCGAGGCCGAGATAGTGGCCGCGATCCGACGCCACCCGGGAGCGGTTTCGGTCGAGGGCGTCAAGCGCCGCTGCCGAGCCGGCATGGGTCGGTGCCAAAGCGGCTTTTGCCAGAGCCGCGTGGTGGCGATCCTGGCGCGCGAGCTGGGCTGCGACCCCAGCGAAGTGCTGTTGGAAGATGCCGGATCTTGGTTGGTCGAGGGACCGCTGAAGGGGGGTGCGCTAGGATGACGGAAATCAAATCAAGCGCGATTGATTACGGTGTCGTAGAAGCCGTACAAACGCAAGCCTTCGACGTGGTCGTTATCGGCGGCGGACCTGCCGGCATGGCGGCCGCGCTGGCCGCGCATAAGGCAGGCGCACGCGTCGCCATCGTGGAGCGCGAGCAACACCTGGGCGGCATCCTCCGCCAGTGCATCCACCCCGGCTTTGGCCTGTCGCACTTTAAACAGGAGCTCACCGGCCCCGAGTACGCGCAGCGCTTTATCGACCAGGTGCACGCAACCGACATTGCGCTGTTCCTCAACAGCATGGTGATTGGGATTGATTCAGGCGAGGGCGCGGACGCAGCCGTGAGCGCGTCGGGCGTGGACGAGGCCCCGGGAGCCACCGCGGTCCATACCGTCACGCTCATGAACCCCGCCGGCATGCTGCAGCTCACCGGGCGCGCGGTCGTTCTTGCCATGGGTTGCCGTGAGCGCACCCGCAGCGAAATCAAGATCCCCGGTAGCCGTCCCGCCGGCGTGTTTACGGCCGGCTTGGCGCAGAGATACATCAATATCGAAAACCTCAAGCCCGGCTCGCGCGCCGTCATTTTGGGCTCGGGCGACATCGGGCTTATCATGGCGCGCCGCTGCACGCTCGAGGGGATTTCCGTCGAGGGCGTGTACGAGCTCATGCCGTACGCCAACGGACTGCGCCGCAATGTTAAGAACTGTCTGGACGACTTTGGCATTCCGCTGCACCTGTCTACCACCGTCACGCGCGTGATCGGGCACGACCGTGTGGAGGCCGTCGAGGCGAGCCAGGTCGACGAGCACCTGGCGCCCATTCCGGGGACCGAGCGCATTGTTCCGTGCGACACACTGCTACTTTCGGTGGGATTGATTCCCGAGAACGAGCTTTCGGTTGCCGCAGGCGTGGAGCTTGACCCGCGTACGCGCGGCGCCGTGGTGGACCAGAGCTTGCAGACGGGCGTGCCGGGCATCTTTGCCTGCGGCAACGTGCTGCACGTGCACGACCTGGCCGACAACGTGACGACCGAGTCCGAGCGCGCCGGTGCAGCCGCGGCGGCGTGGGCGTTGGGCGGCGACGCCGGGGCGAGCGCTTCGGGCACGGGCCGCGAGTTAACGGTCTCCCCTGCCGGCATTGCGGGCTACGCGCTGCCGGGACGCATTACGGCCGTGGCGCTTACCAAGCTCAACTTCCGCGTGCGCCGACCGGTCGATGCTGCCCGCGTGCGCATTCTTGCTGGCGGCGAGGAACTGTTCGCCGGCAAGGTCCGCGCGTTCAAACCGAGCGTTATGGAAAGCTTCCCACTGCCGGCAAAGGTGATTCAACGCGCGCTCGACCTGGGTACCAGCGAAATCGTCCTGTCCGTCGATCCCGTTGAGGAGGCGTAACGTCATGAGCACAAATGCGACCGAAACGCTGCAGTTCAACTGCACCACCTGCCCGTCCGAGTGCCTCCTGACCGTGGAGGTAGAACGCGGAGCAGACGGCGCCGTGGCAGAGGTGCGCTCCGTAACCGGCAACAACTGCCCACGCGGCGACAAGTTCGCACACCAGGAGCTCACCTGCCCCATGCGCGTGCTCACCACCACCGTGGCCGTATCCGACGGCGATGAGGCCCTGCTGCCCGTGCGCACCGCCGATGCCATCCCGCTGGCACTCCACGCCCAAGCCATGAACCTCATCCGCGGCGTGGTCGTCGAGGCCCCCATCCGCATGGGCGACGTCGTGCTGGAGAATCTCCTAGACACCAACATCAACCTTATCGCCAGCATGAACATCGACCGAGCCTAAGTAGCTAATTGGGGACGGGGCTCTTTAGCTAATTAGGGACGGAGCTCTTTTAGCTACCCCGCCATCCACCCGGTCCTCCTCCGCAGTTGCGGTGAAATACGGACTGTTTTATGGCTTCAGGCCGCTAAACAGTCCGTATTTCACCGCAACTTATGAGGGCGCGCATGGGATGCAAAGGAGTGTCCCGAAGTGCCGGCATAAAAAGAACGTCCCTATGTGCCGGGCTTGGGATACCATGGTGGCAGCCTAGCGAAAGGATGTTTCATGGCACATGTCGATGACCAGCGCGTGGCGCGCGTGCTCGATGCGCTCGAGGATCAGCACCCCGGTGCGCAGCTGCTCGTGAATGACCCGTGGTCGATCTATTACCTGACCGGCTTTTATGCCGATATGTTCGAGCGTTTTTGCGGCGTGCTGCTCGTGCGCGATGCCGAGCCGGTGATCCTGGTCAACGCACTGCATCAACTGCCCGAGTACGACAATGCCCGCGTCGCCTATCACACCGATACCGATGTCGTGGCCGACGCCATCGCTCGCGAGGTCGATCCGACCAAACCGCTCGGCATCGACACCGTCATGCGCTCCGGCTTTTTGATGCCGCTCATGGAGCGCCACGCCGCAAGCGAGTTTTTCCTGGGTGACTTTGCCGTCACCGCCGCACGCACCCACAAGGATGCCACCGAGCAGGAGCTCATGCGTGCGTCCTCGACCGCTAACGACGCTGTAATGGCCGATGCTATTAAGCTTGTCCACGAGGGCGTGACGGAACGCGAGATTGCCGACCAGATGCTCGGCCTGTATCGCAAGCACGGCTGCGAGGGCTTTAGCTTTCCGCCCATCGTGAGCTTTGGCGCCAACGCCGGCGACCCGCATCACGAACCCGACGACACTGTGCTCAAGCGCGGCGACGTGGTGCTGTTCGACATTGGCGGACGCCGCTGCAACTATTGCTCGGACATGACGCGCACGTTCTTTTGGGGCGAACCGGACGAGGAGACGGCACGCATCTACGACATCGTGCGCCGCGCCAACGAGGCCGCCGAAGCGCTCATCGCACCGGGCGTGCGCATGTGCGACCTGGACCGCGCCGCACGCGATGTGATTGAAGACGCGGGCTACGGCGAATACTTTACGCATCGCCTGGGTCACTCGATCGGCCTGCAGGACCACGAGCCGGGCGACGTCTCGCTCGTCAACGAGCAGGTCGTAGAGCCGGGCATGACGTTCTCCATCGAACCGGGCATCTACCTCCCCGACCGCACCGGCGTCCGCATCGAGGACCTGGCCCTGGTGACCGAGAACGGCGTCGAAATTCTCAACGCCTACCCCCACGATCCGGTCCGCCTAGACTAGGCAATGCGACAAAGGGACAGTCCCTTTGTCGCATTCCGATTTTGCTGCGCCACGAAAACGGGCTATCTACTACGTTTAACCCGCATGGGTCGACCATGCGGGTCTTTTTTGAAAACCAGCAAGTCGTCTACCTGCGGTTTTGATTTCACGATTTTCCGTGTGGTCGAGGGTAGTCGCCAAAACGTAGTAGATAGCCCCATTTCGTGGCGAGCAAGTCAACTCGAGGAGCAGGGTAGTCAAAATAGCCCCGTCCCAAATTGACTACTTTTAAGTTGCGGTGATATACGGACTGTTTGAGGCTTCTGGCTTGTAAAACAGTCCGTATTTCACCGCAACTGCTGAGGGGATGGGTTAACGGAGCAGCCCCGCTACTTCGCCGGCTAGGGTGATGGTGCCGGCTGCTACGAAGGGCTCGCCCGCAGCATCGAAGGCGGCGAGGGCATCGGACACGCTCGGGTATACGCCCGCGAGCTTATCGGCGTCCACCAGGGCAGCGAGCTCCTCTGCCGGCAGGGCGCGGTCGGAATCGGTCTGCGTCACGACCACGCGCGGGAAGGCCGGAATCAACACGTCGACGATGCCCGCCACGTCCTTGTCGGCCAGCGCAGCGCACAGCAGCGTGGGGCGATTCTCCACGCACGGATCGATCTCGTCCAGCGCGCTCACAAAGTTCTCGCAGCTCTGAGGGTTATGGCAGGCATCGATCAGCTTGAGAGGATTGGCCCCCAGCACGTCAAAACGACCCGGCGTGGGGCAACCCATAAGCGATGCATCCAACGCATCGTGATCGAGCTCGCGACCCAGATACCCCTCGCAAAGCATAATCGCGCACGCTGCATTCTGCGGCTGGTAGGCCGGCTTGACCATGCTCGACGTATAGATTGCGCGCGGCGTGGTACAGCTAAACTCAACCGTGTCGCCAACATGCGCCGGCACCTTAGTCGTAGCGTGGCTCACCACGAGCGGCACGATGCCGCACTCGCGACAACGGGCATCCATCACGCGCTGAACACTCGCCTCATGCGTGCCCTCGCCCAGTACAACCAGGCGTCCGGGCTTAATGACCGCAGCCTTCTCCCCCGCAATGGCCTCGAGCGTATCGCCCAAAATACGTGTGTGATCGAGCCCAATACCCGTAATGGCGACGGCCACGGGATCAGTCGCACTCGTAGCATCCCAGCGTCCGCCCATGCCAACCTCAAGCACGGCAACATCCACGCGAGCCTCGGCAAACACCACAAGTGCAGCAGCCGTCAAAAGGTCAAACGGCGTGATGGTATAGGCGCGCTCCCCCGCCGCCACACGACGGGCATTCACTCGATGCCCCGCCTCAACAGCGGCCGAAACGCCACGGGCGAATGCCTCATCGCTCACGACGCATCCATCGACTTCCATGCGCTCGGGATAGCGTACCAGCTGTGGCGACGTATACAGCGCGGTCTTGAGCCCCTCACCACGAAGAATGGCAGCCGAAAAACGCGTAGTCGAAGTCTTGCCATTGGTACCGGCAACCTGAATGCAATCAAAATACTCATCCGGACGCCCCAGCTCGTCGAGCATATCGACAACCGTCTCGAGCAGAGGACCAGCATCCCCAGAAATCCGCCCCGTATCAGCAGCCAAAGCAACAGCCTCACCAAACGAAAGCAACTCAAACGAGAAAGGAACGACATACGACCCAGAACGCTTAGCCATAACCCAAAGTCCCCCATAACAGAAAAAGAGGCCCACCAAAAAGAATGAGCCCCTCGCGTTGACAATATCAGCCTCTACCCGCTTGCAGCAAGATCAAGGCCACAACCCAGTGGCCCTAACCTACCAGTTGCAAACAACCACGTAACCGCAATGGGAGCGGTTTGGGGCTTTGCTCGATACAAGTTCCGCACGAGCCGAAGGCCACTTAATGTGGCCTTCGTGCGAGCAGGACTGTCCGCAGTAGCGAGCAATGCCCCAAACCGCGTCCCCCAGTAACGCTTACGAGAAGTCAGCAACCTGAGCAGTCAGCGCCGCCAGGATCTCCTTGAGCTCAGCTGCACGGTCCCTCTTCTTCTGGACCACCGCAGGCGCGGCCTTAGCCACAAAGCCCTCGTTGGCGAGCGTCTTCTCGCAGCCGGCGAGCTCCTTCTGAGCAGCGGCGATCTCCTTCTCCAGACGCGCCTTCTCGGCCGAAAGGTCAACCTTGCCCTCGAGCACCACAAAGACCTCGACGCCGCTGTCGACCACGGCAATGCTCGCAGCCGGCTTCTCGACGTCGGTACCCATAACCAGCGAGGCGGTGTTCGCCAGCGGCTCAATGGTCGAGCGCAGGCTCTCGAGCTTCTCAATGTCCTCGGAGCCGGCGCGCACGACCACGTCGAGCTCGGCCTTGGGGCTCAAGCGGTAACGCGAACGGGTAGCGCGGGCAGCAGACACGACGGTGCGGCACAGCTCAAACGCACGCTCGGCGTCCTCATCCACGTACTTAGCATAGTCGGCGGGCTCGGGCCACTTGGCGATCATGAGCGCCTCGGCGCGGTTCACGTTGCCCTCGGCGTCCAGATCGAGCACGCTCGCCGGCATGTTGTCCCAGATCTCCTCGGTGACAAACGGCATGAGCGGGTGCATCAGGCGAATGGAGGTGTCGAGCACAAAGATCAGGTTGCGCTGCGCCTGCAGACGACCCTCGCCCTTCAGGCGGGACTTGGTGACCTCGACGTACCAGTCGCAGACCTCGTTCCAGAAGAACTGCTGCACGCCGCGGGCCATGTCGCCAAAGGTGTAGTTCTCGATGCCCTCGGTGACCATCTTGACAGCCTTGGCCAGGCGGCTGAACATCCAGGCGTCGGCCGGCGTCTCCACGACGGGCTCGCCGGGCGTGTAGCCCTCCATGTTCATAAGCAGGAAGCGGCTGGCGTTCCAGATCTTGGTCACAAACGACTTGGCCTGGTCGGTGCGCGGGCTGTCGATGAGCTTCTTGGTCTTCTTGTCGATGTTCGCGTCGAACTTAACGTCCTGGTTGTTGGTGCAGAGCGTGAGCAGGTTGTAACGCATGGCATCGGCGCCGTACATACCGATGAGGTCCATGGGGTCAACGCCGTTGCCCTTAGACTTGGACATGCGGCTGCCGTCCTTGGCAAGGATCGTCGGGTAGATGACGACGTCCTTAAACGGCACCTCGTCCAGGAAGTACAGCGAGCTCATAACCATGCGGGCAACCCACAGCGCGATGATGTCGCGCGCGGTGACGAGCGCCGTCGTGGGGTGATGCCCCTCGAGCAGCTCCGGCTTTTGCGGCCAGCCCTGCGTGGCGAAGGTCCACAGCTGCGAGCTGAACCAGGTGTCCAGCACGTTCTCGTCCTGATGCACGTGATGACCGCCGCACTTGGGGCACACGTCGGTGTCCTCGGTGAGGGCGTCCTCCCAGCCGCAGTCCTCGCAGTAGAACACGGGGATGCGATGGCCCCACCACAGCTGGCGCGAGATGCACCAGTCCTTGAGGTTCTCCATCCAGGTGGTGTAGGTCTGCGTCCAGCGCGCGGGGTGGAAGGTGACCTTGCCGGAGTTGACGGCGTCGAGCGCCGGTCCCTTGAGCTTGTCGACGGCCACAAACCACTGCTCGGACAGCCACGGCTCCAGCGCGGAGTCGCAACGGTAGCAGTGCATGACGGAGTGGTCGAGCTCTTCGACGTGGTCGAGCAGGTCGTGCTCCTCGAACCACTTGATGACCGCCTCGCGGCACTCGTCGCGGTTCATGCCGGTGAACTCGCCATAGCCCTCGACGACCACCGCGTGCTCGTCGAAGATGTTGATCTGTGGCAGATCGTGGGCCTGACCCATGGCGTAATCGTTGGGGTCGTGGGCCGGGGTAACCTTGACAAAGCCGGAACCGAAGTTGGCGTCGACATGCCAATCCTCAAAGATGGGGATCTCGCGGTCGACGATGGGGAGCTTGACGGTCTTGCCCACAAAGGCGGCCTTCTCGGGGTCCTTCGGGGAGACGGCGACGCCCGTGTCGCCGAGCATGGTCTCGGGGCGCGTGGTGGCGACGACGATGTAGTCCTGGCCGTTGACCGGCTCGGTCAGCGGGTAGCGCAGGTGCCACAGGTGGCCCTTCTCGTCCTTATACTCGGCCTCGTCGTCCGAGATGGCGGTGGTGCAGTTGGGGCACCAGTTGACGATGTGCTTGCCGCGATAGATCAGGCCGTCGTGGTACCAGTCGCAGAAGACCTTACGCACGGCCTGGGCGTAATCCTCGTCCATGGTGAAGCGCACGTTGTCGAAGTCGACGGAGCAGCCCATGCGCTTGATCTGCTCGACGATGATGCCGCCGTACTCGTGGGTCCAGTCCCAGCAGGCGTCGACAAACATGTCGCGACCGATCTCCAGGCGGCTGATGCCCTCGCTCTTGAGCTTCTTGTCGACCTTGGTCTGCGTAGCGATACCGGCGTGGTCGGTGCCGAGCACCCAGCGCGTGGACTTGCCGCGCATGCGGGCCATACGGATGATGGCGTCCTGGATGGAGTCGTCAGTGGCGTGGCCCATGTGGAGCTTGCCGGTCACGTTGGGAGGCGGAATGGTGACGGTGCAATCGCCCACGCCCTCGCGGCGCTTGTAGTAGCCGCCGTCGAGCCACTTCTGCAAGATCGCCGGCTCGTTGGTCGATGGATCGTAGTTCTTGGGCATTTCTTCCATATATCTCTCCCTTGCCCGTCGGGGAGGAATGTAGGCCCGCTAGGGTCTGCATTCCTCCCCTTAGGTATCGATTACTTCAGTCTGAATGAATTCGCTGAGGCTTAAACAAACACACAGAATAACACAGGTAGTTGGGGTTATTGCGTATATATAAAATAGCCTCCGGCCGCAGGTGGTCGGAGGCTATCGACAAAAACGTTTTGACAGGTTTTAGCCGTAGATGCGTTGGGGCTGTTCTTCGCCCTTAACCGCCGCTTCGGTTACGACGACCTTGGCAACGCCTTCCTCGCTGGGGAGGTCGAACATCGTCTGCTGCAGCACGTCCTCGCAGATGGCGCGCAGGCCGCGGGCGCCGGTCTTGCGGGCAAGCGCCATGCGGGCGATCTCGTGCAGGGCCGCGTCCTCAAACTCAAGATCGACATCCTCGAGCTGGAACATCTTGCGGTACTGTCGCACCACAGCGTTCTTGGGCTCGATCAGGATCGACACCAGGTCGTCCTCGTCGAGCGCCTGCGTCTGGGTGACGACGGGCGTACGGCCCACGAACTCGGGGATCATGCCAAAGGCGTTAAGGTCCTGCGGAAGCACCTGACGCAGCAGGTCGTTCTCGTCAACCGAGGTGGGGCCGGCAATCTCGGAGTTAAAGCCCACGCCCTTGTTGCCCACGCGATCGGCAATGATCTTGTCCAGACCCACAAAGGCACCGCCGCAGATAAACAGGATGTTGGTCGTGTCGATCTGCAGGAGCTCCTGCTGGGGATGCTTGCGGCCGCCGGTGGGCGGAACGCTGGCCACCGTGCCCTCAAGAATCTTAAGCAGTGCCTGCTGAACGCCCTCGCCCGAAACATCACGGGTAATAGAGAGGTTCTCGGCCTTGCGGGCGATCTTGTCAATCTCGTCCACGTAGATAATGCCCACCTGAGCGCGCTCAATGTCGCCATCGGCGGCGTTGATGAGCTTGAGCAGGATGTTCTCCACATCCTCTCCCACGTAGCCAGCCTCGGTGAGCGCGGTGGCGTCGGCGATGGCAAACGGAACCTCGAGGATGCGCGCGAGCGTCTGGGCGAGCAGGGTCTTGCCGGTACCGGTGGGGCCGAGCAGCAAAATGTTGGACTTGGCGAGCTCCACCTCGTCCATATCGTCGTCGATCTGCGAGCCCATGCCGTCGTCAAAGGCAGACAACGCGGCGCCGCCCTCGATCACGCGGCGATAGTGATTGTACACGGCCACCGACATGGCGCGCTTGGCGTCCTCCTGACCCATAACATAGGCCGAAAGCTCGTCATAGATCTCGTGCGGCGTCGGCACGTGCGTGATGACCTGGCGGTCGTCCTCGAGCTCAAAGCCCTCGGCCTCGGGGTCCACGGCGGGCTGGGATGCAGCCTGGCCGTGGTCGTTGAGGAAGCCCGGCAGCTTGCCGTTGCGGGCAGCGTCCATAAAGTCCGAAGCCAGCGACTCCTCAAGGATCTCGGAACAGGCGGCAACGCACTCGTCACAGATAAAGATGTTGGTCGGGCCCTTTACGAGGCGACGGACCTGGCCCTGCTCTTTTCCGCAGAAGGAGCAGCGAATGGGGTTGCCGTTCTCGTCAAAGTTGTCCTGCATGTTTCCTGCCATCCTAGGCGTCCTTCGCGGCGAGATCGCGAGAGGTGACGATACGGTCAATCAGGCCGTAGTCGAGGGCCTCGGCAGCCGTGAGGTAGTTGTCGCGCTCGGTATCGGCCTGGACCTTCTCGATGGGCTGGCCCGAGGCGTCGGACAGAATCTGGTTGAGCTCGCGACGGGTCTTCTTAATCTCCTCGGCCACGATCTCGATCTCGGTCTGCTGACCCTGGGCACCGCCGCTGGGCTGGTGAATCATGACTTTGGAGTGAGGCAGGCAGAAGCGCTTGCCCTTAGCGCCGGCCGAAAGCAGCACGGCGGCCATGGACGCGGCCATACCGACGCAGATGGTGGAGACCTGCGGCTTGATGAAGTTCATGGTGTCAAGAATCGCCAGGCCGGAGTAAACCTCGCCACCGGGCGAATTGATGTAGAGCGAGATATCCTTCTCGGCATCCTGGCTCTCAAGATGCAGTAGCTGGGCAACGACCAGGTTGGCGCTGACGGAGTTAATCTCCTCGCCCAAGAAGATGATGCGGTCGTTGAGCAGGCGCGAATAGATATCGTAGCTGCGCTCGCCGCGCGGCGTCTGCTCGATAACGTATGGCACGAGGGCGGAATCGAACTTAGCGATCATACGCATCTCCATTTCTCTTACGGACCAATAGTGGTTCTAGACAAACGTACGGTGCCCGCATGCTATGCATTGGCTGGCACCGTACGAAGCAACCGGATAACCGGCTTATAACTTTACCCCATCACGGGCACATACATGCGCTCGCGGGCAAGGTGGCGAGAATTACTCGGCGTCCTTGGCGGTCTCGTCGACCTCGGTCACCTTAGCGTTCTCGACCAGGTGGTCGACGGCCTTGGAGCGACGGATGGACTCGCGGACGGCAGGCATGCGGCCATCGGCGATGAACTCGGCCTTGGAAGCCTCGACGTCCTTGACGCCGGCCTTCTCGAACTCGGCGTTGATGTCGTCCTCGGTGACCTCAATCTTGAGCTCGCGGGCTAGGGCGTCGAGCGCCAGGGACTCACGGGCAACGTCGTTGGCCTGCTTGTGCAGGTCGCCGATAAACTGCTCCATGGTCAGGCCGGAAGCGGGCAGCCAGGTGTCCAGCGTCATGCCGCGGGCAGCGAGGTTGGACAGGAAGTTCTGGCCAAGCTCCTCAAAGACGGACTGCTCGTAGTCGGCGTCCATCTCGTCGAGCTGCAGGCGCTCGGCGAGAGCGGAGACGCAACGGTTCTCCTTCTCGGCCGGGAGGCGGGAAGCCTTGTCCTGCTCGATCTCGATCTTGATGGCGTCGCGCATAGCGTCGATGCTGTCGAAGCCAAAGTCGGACTTAACGAGCTCGTCGGTGAGCTCGGGGGTGTTGCGGACCTTGATGCCCTTGACGGTGACCTCGACGGTGTGGGTCTCGGCCTCCTCGCCCTCCTCGGCCTCGTCGGTCCAGGTGACGGTCTTGACGTCGTCGACGTTAGCGCCGATCAGGGCCTCGTTGAACTCGGCGGGGTTGCTGTCGCTACCGGCGATGAGCATGCGGCCCTCAGCAGCGAAGTTGTCGGCGTTCTCGACGGCCTTGAGGTCGACGGTGACGTAGTCCTCGGCCTCGACGGCGCGACCCTCAACGTCCTCGAAGGTGGCACGGTAGTTGAGGAGCATCTCGACCTGGTTGTTGATCTCGGACTCGGTGACCTCCGCAGGGGGCATCTCGATCTCGACAGCGTCGAAGGAGGAGAGCTCAGCGGCGGGACGCAGGGAGAACTCGACGGTGTAGGTGTAGTCCTCGTGATCCTTAGCGAGGTCGAGGTCCTTGTAGTCACCGTTCTTGGTGGGGACGATGTCCAGCTCGTTGAGGACGGCGGGCTCGTTGGCGGCGATCAGGTCGTTGGTGGCCTGAGCGAGGGTAGCCTCGGCGCCAAGAGCAGAGTCGATAACCGGACGGGGAGCCTTACCGGCGCGGAAGCCCGGGAAGCGGTACTTCTTGGCGGTGTCCTTGTAAGCCTTCTTGATCGCGGCGTTGACGTCGGCGGCCGGGATGGTGACCGTAGCGGTGAGCTTGGCGTCCTTGACGTCAGAAGCGGTGATGTTCAACACGTTCCTCCTCATACTGCCCAGCTTATCTGAGGTGCTGGTACCTTTATGCAACAAAGAGTCGCGACGGCCAGGGCCGACGCAGATGCGTTGGTGCGGGCGAAAGGACTCGAACCTTCACGGGAATCCCACCAGAACCTAAATCTGGCGCGTCTACCAATTCCGCCACGCCCGCATGAGCGCACAGACTAGGAATGATAGCAGATACGAGCGACAAGCGCACGCACACGTTTTACAGGCTCACGACCTCACCACGAGTGCAAAAGGCGGGTCGAGTTGCCCCGCCCCGCCAATTACGACTTGTTCGCCGACCCGCTACTCCCCCAGCAGGGCCTTCTCGGGCGTGATCGGCAGCGAGCGAACCTGATGGCCGGTGGCGTGTGCGACGGCCGAAGCCACGGCGGCGAGCGGCGTGTTGATGACGACCTCGCCGATCGACTTGGCGCCAAACGGACCCGTCGGCTCGTAGCTCGGCTCAAAGGCCACGCGAATGCTGCCGATGTCCAGGCGCGTGGGCAGCTTGTAGCTCATAAAGTTGCCGGTGCGCAGGCGGCCGCGATCGTCGTGCTCAACAATCTCGTAGAGCACATGGCCGATGCCCTGGGCAATGCCGCCCTCGGCCTGGACGCGCGCGAGCGCCTCGTTGATCACGGTACCGCAATCGACGGCAGCGGCGTAATCCACCACGGTCACCTTGCCGGTGGCCTTGTCGACCTCGACCTCGGCAATGCCGGCCATAAACGGCGGAGGCGAAACGGGCAGGCAGGCAGAGGCGTGCGAGGTGAGCGCGTCACCGCCCGCGATGTTCTTGACGCACAGGTTGGCAAAGTCGCGCAGCGTGAGGTAGCGGTTCTGCTCGCGCGCGGCACGCTCGTCGGACAGGCGCACGTACTGGCCGTCGAAGACCACGTCGACGGCGTCCACGTCCCACATCTGGGCGGCCTTGGCGCAGATCTTCTCACGCAGCTCGGTCGCGGCGTTCTTGGCCGCCAGACCCGTCACGTACGTGCCCGAGCTCGCGTACGAGCCGGCGTCGAACGGCGAGGCGTCGGTGTCCACGCCGCGCACCACGATCAGCGAGCTCTCCACGCCCAGCTCCTCGGCGGCAATCTGCGCCAGGATCGTGTCGACGCCCATACCGTTATCGGTGGCGCCGGTGCCGATGGTAATGAAGCCGTCCTCTTCCAGGCGCATATCGATGCCGGCGATGTCGACATTGGAAATGCCCGAGCCCTGCATGGTGAGCGCACAGCCCAGAGCACGCACGCGGTCGCCCAGGTCGACGGCCAGCGGCTTGTCGCGCCAACCGATCATGTCCATCGCGCGCAGCAGGCAGCGGTCGAGCGCACAGGCGTTGAGCTTCTCGTTGTAATACTGCGGCATGATCTCGCCCTCGCGCACGATGTTTTTAAGGCGCAGGTCGGCGGGGTCCATGTGCAGCATGTCGGCGAGCTCGTTAACGGCGCTCTCCACGGCAAACTGGCCCTGGGTGGCACCGTAGCCACGATACGCGCCGCCGCGATTGGTATTGGTGTAGACGGCGTCCCAGCTAAAGCGGCTCGCCTTCACGTGGTTGTAGATGGGCAGGCTCTTGTGGCCCGAAAGCCCGATCGTCGTGGTGGCGTGCTCGCCATACGCACCGGCGTTGGACAGCGTATGCAGGTCGATGGCCGTGATGGTGCCGTCGTTCATGGCGCCCAGCTTAACGGTCATCTGCATCTGATGGCGCGAGTTGCCCGCGGTGATGGTCTCCTCACGGGTATAGCAGCAGTAGCTCGGACGGCCGGTCCGCTGCGTCACGAACGCCACGAAGATCTCGCAGCAGCCCGTCTGCTTGGAGCCAAAGCCGCCACCGATGCGCGGCTTAATGACCTGCACCTGCGACTGCGGAATGTCGAGCGACTGCGCGACCATGCGGCGCACGTGGAAGGGCACCTGCGTAGAGGTGGTCACCGAGATGCGGCCGAACGCATCGGTCGTCGCGAAGGCGCGGAAGGTCTCCATGGGCGCAGTCTGCGTGGCCTGGCTGGTGTAGGTGCGCTCAAAGACGATGTCGCTCTGGGCGAAGGCCTCGTCAAGGTCGCCAAAATCGCTGGTACCGCTGCACACCAGGTTGCGCGGGACATCGCCGCCCTGCGGGAACATAAAGGTCACGTCGCCCTCGGGGTGGACCACGATGTCGTTATCGAGTGCCTTGGTAAAGTCGAGCAGCGGCTCGAGCACCTCGTAGTCGACCTTGATGAGCTTGAGTGCCTTGTCGGCGGCCTCCTCGGTTTCGGCGGCAACGATCGCCACCTCCTCGTTTTGGTAGCGAACAAGGTTCTCGAGAATCAGGCGGTCGTAGGGACTCGGCTGCGGATAGCTCTGACCGGCGATAGTAAAGCGGCGCTTGGGCACGTCCTCGTAAGTGTAGACGCCCACGACGCCGGGCACCTTCAGGGCGCGCGACGTATCGATGGAGCGGATCTTGGCGCGGGCATAGGGGCTGCGCTTGAGTTTGACGATGAGCGCGCCGGCGGGCACCATATCGCCCGTGTAGACGGGACGGCCCTCGAGCAGCGCCTTCGAGTCCTTCTTGGGCTGCTTATGGGTGATCTGCTTGTAGGAGACGCCGTCGGAGCTCGTGTCGTTGACCGGCAGCTCGGGCATCTCAAAGCCCACCTGCACGCCAGACTCGTTAAGGAAGCGCACGATGGCGCGCAGCTGGCTCTCGTAGCCGCTGCAACGGCAGAGGTTGCCGGCGAGCTGGCGCGACAGCTCCTCGCGCGTGGCGACGAGGCTCGGGTCCTCCTTGGCGGCGCGGGCGAGCGCAAGCACGTTCATGATGAGGCCGGGGGCACAAAAACCGCACTGCTCGGCGCCTTCGGCAGCCATCGCGCGGGCGAGCGCCTCGGACTCGGCCTTGAGGCCCTCGAGCGTGGTGACGGAGCGTCCCTCGACGCGCGCGGCGGGAACCGAGCAGCTCAGCACCGGGTCGCCGTCGAGCCACACCGTGCACAGGCCGCAGTTGGTGGTCTCGCAGGCGCAGCGCACCGACGCACAGCCCTGCTCGCGCAGCAGCGCAAAGAGCATAGTGTCGGGGGCAATCTGAACCTTGATCTTGCGGCCGTTGAGCGTAAAGGAAAGATCGATGAGTTTGGCAGCCATTAGCGCACCTCGCTAGAATCGACGCCGGGCACGCGGCGGCAGGAATACTCGTCCGTGGCAAACTTAGGGACCTGCACGGTCTCGAGCTCGCGGGCAAGCGCGGCCGAAAGCTCGATGCCGGCGGCGCGGCGCACGGCCTGGACGGCGAGCGGGGCCGAGATGCGACGGCGGTAGTCGGCCGAGCCCCACAGGTTGGTTCCGTAGCTCAGGGCACGCACGGATGCAGCAAGGGCGCGAAGCTCGTCCTCGGAAGGATGCTCGTTCACCAGGCCGCACGCCTCGCCCTGCAGCAGGGTCGCGCGCAGCGGGCGGGCGCCCACGGTGACGTGCCAGGTGTTGTCCCACCAGGCGGCGGTGACGTTCAGCGAGGGGAAGTCGGTCGCGGCCTTGCGTACGGCCTCGTAGCTCGCGCGGTAGTCGTGCTTGACGACCACGACGTGCTCGATCACGTCACGCACATAGCCCATGTCCACGAACTCGGCGAGCGGCACGCGACCGGCGCCCGTCAGCTCAACATAGGAATCAAGCGCGAGAAAGGCGGAGAGAACGTCCGAGAAGCCAAAGCGGCCGTAGATGCTGCCGCCTACCGTAGCGGTGTTACGCAGCTGCACACCCACGATGTCATGGACGGCGAACTCAAAGACATGGTTGACAAGCGCATTGAGCGCGGCATGGCGCTCGAGCTGGCGCAGGGTGGACATGGCACCGATGCGAAACTCGGTCTCGGTCTCCTCGATCTGATCGAGTCTGCAGGCCGAAAGGTCAATCGCCGTCGCCACGCGACGCGAACCCAGGCGCATCCAGATGCCGCCGCCCACAATCTTGTTGTTACGGTTCTTCTGTAAGAGCTCATAGGCTTCGGCCGCGTTTCCAACACGGACGTAGGTACCGAACTTGAGCACGTTCTCCCCCATCTCTTCACTTGTCCAGTACCTTTAAGTGTACCAAACGAGGGGGCACAGCTCGTGTCGGGACAAAATGAACCGTTTTCCTCCGTCGCATGCGGATCAAAAAAGGCTCCCAGCCAAGATGACTGGGAGCCTTCTGCGATGATATATCGAGCGAAGATTTAGCAAACGCCCTGGGCGAGCATGGCGTCGGCGACCTTCAGGAAGCCGGCGATGTTGGCGCCCATGACAAAGTTGCCCTCCTGGCTGTACTCCTTGGCGGTGTCGTCCACGTTGTGGAACATGCCGCGCATGAGCTGCTCGAGCTTGCCGTCGACCTCCTCGAAGGTCCAGGACAGGTGCTCGGCGTTCTGGCTCATCTCAAGGCCGGACACGAGCACGCCGCCGGCGTTGGCAGCCTTACCGGGCATAAAGGCGACGCCGTTCTCCTGGAAGTAGGTCGTGGCCTCGATGGTCGTGGGCATGTTCGCGCCCTCGCCGACCACCTTGCAGCCGTTGGCGACGAGCGCCTGGGCGTCCTCGAGCAGCAGCGTGTTCTCGCGAGCGCAGGGCAGCGCGATGTCGCAGGGCAGCTGCCACACGCCGCGGCCGTCGCCCTCGTGCCACACGGCGTTGGGCTTCTCGTCAACGTACATAGCGAGCGTGACGCCCTTGTCATGGCCGGAGCGCTTCTGGTTGTAGACGTGCTCGAGCACGGTGTAGTCGATGCCGTCGGGATCCTCGACCCAACCGTGGGTGTCGGAGCAGGCCAGCACCTTGCCGCCGAGCTGGGAGACCTTCTGGACCGCGTAGATAGCGACGTTACCGGAACCGTGAACGACGACGTTCTTGCCCTCGAAGGAGTCGCCGCGGCTCTTGAGGTACTCGTCCACAAAGTAGACCAAACCGTAGCCGGTGGCCTCGGTACGGGCGAGCGAGCCGCCAAAGGAGAGGCCCTTGCCGGTAAGGACGCCGGTCCACTCGTTGGTCAGGCGCTTGTACTGACCGAACATGTAGGCAACCTCGCGGCCGCCAACGCCCAGGTCGCCGGCGGGAACGTCGGTATTGGGGCCAATGTGGCGATAGAGCTCGGTCATGAAGGACTGGCAGAAGTGCATGATCTCGTTGTTGGACTTGCCCTTGGGGTCAAAGTCAGAGCCGCCCTTGCCACCGCCCATGGGAAGGGTGGTCAGGCTGTTCTTGAGGATCTGCTCCAAGCCCAGGAATTTGAGCATGCCCAGGGTGACCGTCGGGTTAAAGCGCAGGCCGCCCTTGTAGGGTCCAATGGCAGAGTTGAACTCGACGCGGTAGCCGCGGTTGACCTGAACCTTGCCCTGGTCGTCGACCCAGGGAACACGGAACATGACGATGCGCTCGGGCTCGACGAGGCGCTCAAGCAGGGCGGCCTCCTCGTACTCGGGATGGGCGTCGAGCGCCGGCTGGATGGTGCCGAGGATCTCGGTCGCGGCCTGGATGAACTCAGTCTGCTCGGGATAGCGGGCCTTGAGCTCGTCGAGAACTTTCTGCGTGTAGCTCATGCTTCCTCCAATTGATGGAAAAGAAAGGTGTCGTTCGCGGCGCCTCATACGCCGCGAGCTTTATCGAGTATGGATAATATCGCACTGTTGCAGCAAAGTTTCGCATAAGCCGACGAGCAGATGTTTCGTTTTGATTACGATGCAGGTAGAAGCGTTTTTGAGCACCCGACGTACAAATCGCGTGTTTCGAAGCTGTTTCGTCCACGTGGTCCATACCACCACAAAGAGGACAGGCACCTTTGTGGCGGTTGGCAGGATGCGTTGGCGGGAACGTATGTGAATCGAACACATCCAAGACGTTTTGCACGCCTCACAACGGTTTTGAGGACCGCGGGGCCCACCGGAGCCCATCCGTTCCCAAACGTGGCGGTATTTTACCAAACGCGCAGTGTCGCGCCACGAAAACGGCCCATCTACTACGTTTAACCAGCAAGGGTAAACCATACCCACTTTTTCGTAACATCGGCAAGTCATCTACCTGCGGTTTTGTTTTTGCGGTTTTTGAAATGGTCGAGGGTAGTCACTTAAACGTAGTAGATAGGCCGGTTTTGTGGCGAGCGGCGATTCGGAGCCCTAGCGCAGGGATCTGAGACCGCCGGCCTCCTTGTTGAGCGTCGTAAAACGCACCGCATCCAGGTGCTCCAAGATGCTAATGGCTCGTTTGCGCGACACGCCTAAGGCCTCGCGCAGCACACTCGTCGTGGCAACGCCGCCAGCAGCCTCGATAGCCGCGGCGACGACCTCACGTGCATGGGCCTCGGCGGCGGCAGACAAGGCAACGTCGCGTTCGATCTTAACGATCGCGCGGTTGAGCGAAAGCTCGCGCAGGGCACGCGTCATGGTGTCGCGATCGAGCTGCAGACGCTCACCCACCTCGGGCAGCGTCGCCGCACCGAGACCCGCCTCGTCGAGGGCGGCCACGATGCGCTGGCTCGCCTCGCGCACCACACGTATCGCCGCAGCGGCAGAGTGCGGGTCGAACACCTCGGCACCGTCGACGGTGCACACGCCGCGCGCACAGCCCTCGAGAACGAGCGCGGACGCGATGTCTTCGCCCGCTGTCGGCCAGGCGGCATGCGCGACCTCGCCCGGCGTGAAACCCGTCTGCTTGGGCGCGGCCCCGTGCATGGCGGCCAACGTGACGGAGAGCGTGGCGAGGGCGGCATAGAGCACAGCGGGGGCGGCATAGAGCTCCTCGGTCGAGCGCTCGGCATGAAGCGTCACGGCGTCACCCGAGGAAACCGCCCCGTGCAGGAGCGCAGCCGCCTCGGCACCCGAAAGATCGAGAGCACGGGCTGCGGCCGCGGCAGGCACGGGCAGGCGCTGCAGCCCCAACCATGCGGCAACGGCGGCGGCGCGGTCGTCGGCATCCAGGGCCCCGAGCAGCGCGCACTCGCCCGCGGAGAGGACGCGCGAGCGGCGGCACCGCGAAAGAAGAACACGACCGCCGCCGATAAGCACCACCGGCGAGAACGCGAGCACAATGAGGCCGTCGCCTGATCGCACGGGAAGGCGCTCCTCCAGACGGACCTGCACGATGCGGGTCTCGCCAGCCTCAATGGGTCCCTCACCCTCCATGAGCATGACACGGCCAAGGACCTCCGCCGTACCCGCCATCACATGAACGCGCGTACCGGACTCGAAGGGCGCGGGCTTGGTGCCCTCGCGCCCCAGATACGTGAAGCGGGCGATGAGTCTGAGCGTCAAGCCCTCGGCACCAGACCCGCAGAGGACCTCGCCACGCGGAAGGTCGCCCGCACCGTCGCCCACGATGTTGAGCGCCGCGCGCTGTCCGGGCAACGCCCGAGGAGTATCACCATGCACCTGAATCGCGCGCACGCGGCAGCGCACGCCCGCGGGACATGAGACGAGCTCGTCGCCCACCGCTACGGGGGCATCGTGAAGCGTGCCCGTGACGACCGTCCCGGATCCCTTGATGGTGAAGCAGCGGTCGATGGGCAGGCGCGGGGCCAGACCGGGGCGCACCGGGCGGGATGCGGCATCGGCCAGGAAAGAGTCGATGGCGGCATCGAGGGCAAGGCGAACGTCCTCGATGCCCACGCCCGTGCGCGAGGAAACAGGCACCACGGGCGCATCGGCAAAGACGGTATCGCTGAGGAAGTCCATCACGTCGAGCTCGGCGAGCTCCGCCGTCTCGTCATCGGCCAAATCGCGCATCGTGAGCGCGACGACCATGCGCCTCACGCCCAACAGCTCCAGCACGCGGACGTGTTCGCGGGTTTGCGGCATCACGCCCTCAACGGCAGAAACCACCAGCAACGCAACGTCCACGCCGGTGGCACCCTGTACCATCGCGCGCAGGTAGTGCGCATGCCCGGGCACGTCAACCAAGCCGACAAGCTTGTCGCTGGGAAGCTCGAGCTCGCCAAAGCCGAGCTCAGTGGTCATGCCTCGGCGCCGTTCGACCTCCAGACGGTCGGGATTTTTGCCGGTCAGCGCCTCGATAAGGGCCGACTTTCCGTGGTCGACGTGTCCTGCTGTTCCAACGACAACGGGACACTCGACAAGCTCACGCGCAGTCATCGACGCAAACCCGCCCGCACGGCATCCGCCAACGCAGACGCACACAGGTCAAGGTCGGTGTCGTGCAAAAGCGTGCGAACGTCAAACAGCACCTGGTCGTGGCGCACGCGTGTCACAACCGGCGTATCGGGCTCCTGTACCATAGCGCGCTTTAGGCCATCGGCGGATAGACGCCCATCGACGGGACAGACGGCAACGCAAAATGTAGGGAGCTCGACAGTCGGCAGCGATCCGCCGCCGGGAGTAGAGGCGCCCTCGACAACCTGCAGCTCCACGGCCTCCTCGCACTGAGCCTCGCGAAGCTTGCGCAGCATGCGGTCGTGCAGGCGCTTGGCCTGGCGCTCGAGCGGAGCCGGCGCGTCGGAAAGCATGTTGAGTACCGGGATCTCCCGATGCGCCGCATCGGGACCGGTCACATACAGTCGCAAAGTGGCCTCGAGCGCCGCGAGCGTGAGCTTACCGGGGCGAAGCGCGCGCATAAGCGGATGAGAGGCGCAGGCGGCAATTGCCTGGGCGTTGCCAAGGATGATGCCCGCCTGCGAAGCACCGAGCAGTTTGTCGCCCGAGCACGAGACGACGTCAACGCCGGCGCCAAGAGACACGGACGCGGGCCTCTCCCCCGCATCGGCGAGTACCCCATCTGCAAGCAAAGCGCCTGAGCCTTGGTCCTCGTAAAGCAACAGGCCATGTTCATGCGCCAGCGCAGAAAGCTCCGCCACGGAAACCTCCTCGTGGAAGCCCTCGATACGGTAGTTGGAAGGATGGACTTTGAGGATCATCGCCGTGTTGGGCGTGATGGCGTTTCGATAATCATCCAGATGTGTGCGGTTGGTAGAGCCAACCTCGACAAGCTTGGCACCCGAAGCCGCCATGATGTCGGGGATGCGGAAGCTGCCGCCCACCTCGACAAGCTCGCCGCGGCTCACGATGACCTCTTTGCCGAAGGCATGCGCGGCAAGCACCAACAGCACCGCGGCGGCATTGTTGTTGACAACTAAGGCGTCCTGCGCCCCCGTGAGCGTGCGCAGCAGACGCGCGGCATGCTCTTTGCGGCCCCCGCGAGCGCAGGTTGAGACGTCATACTCAAGCGTGCTGTAGCCTCGGGCGACATCGGTCACCGCCTGCACCGCCGCGAGAGCGAGCGGAGCGCGGCCCAGATTGGTGTGAATCACAACGCCCGTCGCGTTGACGGCAGGGCGCAGGGTCGGCAGCGACAGGCGATGGGTCCGCTGCTCAATTGCCAAGGCGAGCTCGCGCTTGTTCCTTGCAGGGGCGCCGGAGCGAATCGCCGCGCGCTCGGCATCGAGCTCGGCGTCAATCGCCTCGCGTACCATCGTGTCGCCTGCATCGCCAGCAGCCTTCATGACCGGCCACTCGGCAAGCAGCTCGTGAACGGCGGGAATGGAACGCAGGCGGCCGCGCACCTCGGCAGACATGGATTCGCAGTCGCTCATGAAAAGCCTTTCGACATGTTCAATAAAAAGCTGGTCCCCCGCGATCGTCATCGGGCAAATAAATACCGGCGCGCACGCAAAAGGGACAGGTCCATTATGGCAGCTCGTGACAAGACGTCGAAGCGCCTCGTCTAAAACCTGCCAAAATAAACCTGCCCCTTTTTGGTCGGTTATGGCTTGGTGGCTTTAGGCCTCCTTATTGGCGTAGATAAACCAGTAGCCCAGCGCCACGATCAGGGCGCCACCCACGATATTGCCCAGCGTGGCGACCGTAAGGTTGAGCGCCAACCCGGCAGCGTTGAGGGCATCGGCGCCAGCGACATCGGCTCCATAGCCGCAGGAGTGCATCAAAATACCCATGGGCAAAAAGTACATGTTGGCGACACAGTGCTCAAAACCGCAGGCCACAAAAGCGGCAATGGGCAGCAAAATGCCCACGACCTTATCGACCACGGTCTTGCCGGCAGTGCCGATCCATACGGCCAGGCAGACAAAGATGTTGCACAGAATGCCGCGGAAGAAGATGGTAACGGCGTCGATCGTAACCTTACCGGCAGCGACACTCACCATGGTGTTGGCGACGGCCTCGCCGTTGAGTTTGTAAATGGCTGCCATGTAAATCAAAAAGACAACGAACAGGGCGCCGGCAAAGTTGCCGGTCCACACAATAGCCCAAGCCTTGAGCATCTGGACGAGCGTGATCTTTTTGCTCTTAAGCGCGCAGACCATAAGCGAGTTGCCGGTAAACAGTTCCGCGCCGCAAATGAGCACGAGCACCAGTCCCAGGCAAAAAGCAAGACCGCCCACGAAGCGCTGGGCGCCCCAGCAAAGCGTGGGATCGCTCAGAAAGACCGTGAAGAACAGGCCGCCGAAGGCGATGAACGCGCCGGCGAACATGGCGAGCAAAAAGGCCTTCGAGACCGGCAGGTTGGCCTTGGTAACGCCTGCGGCCTCGGTCTTCGCCTCGATCGCGGCGGGCGCCAGGCAATCGGAGGTGGGGTATTCTGCCTTACTCTGTGCCATGGAAATCACTTCTTTCTTACGATTCGGGACAAACGCTCCTGGTTCATTTGCCCTGCGAGGTCGGACGGTATAAAAATAAACGCGAGCCAAATTAGCATATTGGCCTGCGATTATATAGCTTGGAGCGGGCGACGGGAAGTCCAAGGATTTGCTTCGCTGCGGGCCTTCGGCCCTTGCGTGCTGCGCTGGAAATTGCTCACGCATTTTCTCAGCTCCGCACCCTGGCGGGTTCGATTCCCGTCGCCCGGCGCGTAAACGAAAACAGCTCTGATCCCCAAAGGAAACCAAAGCCGTTAAAACAATTCTTATGGAGCGGGCGACGGGAATCGAACCCGCGTCATCAGCTTGGAAGGCTGGGGTTCTACCATTGAACTACGCCCGCAAGATATGGTCGGGACGACAGGATTTGAACCTGCGACATCCTGCTCCCAAAGCAGGCGCGCTACCAAACTGCGCCACGTCCCGAAGGTGTTGAGCAGCTAAGGTCTAAACCTTGCGTGTCCCAAAGCGAAGGAAATTATAGGGGAGACTCCCCGCCTGTGCAAGCATTGATGCCTTAGCTGCTCGAATGTGCGACAAAACGACTATGGAGCAGACCGATCACAAAGGCAACCACGGCAACCGGCGCCCACGCGGCACCGATATCCGCCAGCGGCAACGCATCGAACGGCAGCCACGCGCCCGCAAAGAACGCGTCGCGGACCGAGGTAATCACGCTCTGCACTGCGACAACGCCGCCGACCCAGACCCACACCTGCGGATGCGCGTCGCAAAAACCGTGCACCAGACCCATAAGCACCAGCACGATGGCGACGGGGTACAGGGCGTTGAGCATGGGCACCGAGAACATGAGGATCACGTCGAGACCCACGTTGGAAAGCACGCACGAAAACGCTGCGAACACAAAGGCGAGAACCGCAAAGGGACGGCGCCTGGCCTCCTCGGAGGCCTCTGCTCCCCCTTCGACCACATACGTCTCGCAGAAGTAGCGCGAGCAGCAGCTGATAAGGCCGATGCACACGTTCATGCAGGCAAGGAAGAAGATGGCGAAGACCACGACCGTGCCGGCAAGCCCAAAATGCATGGAGGCCGAACGGGCGAGGATGGCGGCGCCGTTGGTAGCGTCGGGCATCACGGTGCCGAGCTGCATACCGGCAAGACCCAAGCCGCAGTAGATGATAGCCATGAGCACGCCGGCGATCACACCGGAACGCGAAATCTCAAAGGCCACGCGCTTGTCATCGGTAACACCCAACTCGTGGATGGTCTCGGCGATAATGATGCCGAAGGCGAGCGACGCGAGCAGGTCCATAGTCTGATAGCCAGTCAGAAAGCCCTGCACGGCAGCACCGGCATTGTAGGGGGCCTGCGGCGCGGCAGCCGGTCCCAGCGGCGAGATCACGGCAGCACCCACGACCAGCACGATGAGCGCAATGAGCGCGGGGCCCGTAATGCGGCCGAGCACGCGCGTGATGACGCCTGGACGCAGCGTGAGCGCAAACGCGACGATAAAGAAGCCAACGGCAAACACCAGGCGCGCCGTGCCGAGCGAGACGCCCTCGGGCAACAGCGGCACCAGCATCTCGAAGGCCGTGGAGCTCGTGCGCGGAATGGCCAGGCACGGGCCGATAGCCAGATACACCGCCGCGACAAAGAACTCGCCGAACTTGGGATGCACACGGCCGGCAAGCTCGCGCGCCGTTCCGGCAAGTGCCACGGCGATAAAGCCCATGACGGGCAGGCCGATGGCGGCAATGAGAAAGCCGAGCATGGCGACCGGCGTGGCAGAACCTGCCTGCAGCGCCAGCAGCGGCGGAATAATAAGGTTGCCGGCGCCAAAGAGCATCGAGAACAGGGCGATACCGACGGTAACGACATGGTCGGAGCGCAGGCCGCGCGGCGCGGATGAGGCCATGGGACCACCTTTCGGGTCGAAACAAAAACGGGACGGGCAAAAGGCCCATCCCGCAAGTATATACGCTTTAGCAAGCTAAATCGCGCAAAGCTTCAATCGCGGCGTCAACTTCCTCGTCCGTGTTGAAATACCCAAACGAGAAGCGAACGACACCCTGGCGCTCGGTCCCCAACGCGCGGTGCATGAGCGGAGCGCAGTGGGCGCCGGGGCGCGTCGCAATCCCCCACCCTTGCATGAGCGCGTCCGAAATCTCGGCCGAATCGATATCGCCCACGTTGAGTGAAACGATCGCCGAGCGCACGGGCTGGTCAAAGGCACCGTAGAGCTTGATCTCCGGGATTTCGCGCACGCCAGCGAGAAAGCGATCCGCCAGTGCTCGCTCATGCGCCGCAATCGCCTCGACCCCACCTTGGGCCTCGATAAAGTCGAGGCCGACAGAAAGGCCGGCGACACCGTGGCCGTTGAGCGTGCCCGCCTCGAGCCGCGTGGGCCACTCCATGGGCTGTAACGCATCGAAGCTGTGCACGCCCGTGCCGCCCATGGCCCAGGGCGCCACGTCGACGCCCTCCGCCACGGCCAGGCCGCCGGTGCCCTGCGGGCCCATGAGCCCCTTGTGGCCGGTAAAGCACACCACGTCGAGCCCCATGGCCTGCATATCGATATGCGCCGTACCGGCAGACTGCGAGGCATCGACGATCACAAGCGCACCCGCGGCATGTGCCAAGGCCGCCACGCGCGCAATGTCGACCGCGTTGCCGGTCACATTAGAGGCATGCGTCACCACCACGGCACGCGTACCGGGCGTGACCAGCCGCTCGAGCTCGTCATAGTCGAGCACGCCGCTTACGTCACAGCCCGCATGCTCAACGGTCACACCCCGCTCCGCTGCCAGGCGGTTGAGCGGACGCAGCACGGAGTTGTGCTCGAGCACCGTCGTGACCACGCGGTCGCCGGGGCGCACCACGCCACAGATGGCGGTGTTGAGCGCCGCCGTAGAGTTGGGCGTAAAGCACACATGGTCCGCCCTCGGGCAACCTAAAAGGCGCGCGAGCTTGGCACGGCAACCGTGAATCGTACGAGCGGCATCGAGGGCGCCCGACGTGGCGCCGCGCCCGGCATTGCCGAGCGAGCACATCGCCTGCACCACGGCATCGATGACCGTCTGCGGCTTGTGCATGGTCGTCGCCGCGTTATCCAGGTAGATCATCGCACGACCTCCCACATATCAATCACGGTATAGCCCTCGGTGGGAACGCCCGCCGCGGCGAGTTCGCCGCGCAGCAGCTCCTCATCGGCAGGCAACGCTTTCCACGCCAGACCACAGCCGGCAGCGACCTCCCCGGGCACGGGAATCGTTCGCCCGGGAAGGCCGCGTTCGATGCACAGAGACTCGCAGCCCATGGCGGCCGCCGTGGTGGGAAACGTGATGACAAGCGCCGGGCGCTTCTCCCTCATGGCAACTCCAACCAATACGCTACGGGCGCACGACGCGCACGGCCTGCTCCATCTTCTCCACGATCACATACATGTTCGTGACCTCGCCCACGGCAAGCTGGTCCTTAATGCCAAAGTGATCCAGGCAGGTACCGCAGGTGAGGATTTCGACGCCCTGCTCAGCCAGCCCCTTCAGGTCGTCGAGTACCGGCGAGCCCTCGACGGTGAGCTTGGCTCCGCCGTTGTAGAACAGCATGGTCGCGGGCAGCTCCTCCTGCTGCGTCACGGCAAAGATGAAGGCCTTCATGAGCTTGTGGCCCAGCTCGTCGTCGCCGCGGCCCATGCAGTCGGTGTAGACGGAAATGACGAGCTCGCCCTTGCCGGTGCTGGCACCACAGAAGGCAGCGCCATCCTGCTCGGGATCGGCCACGGCAATGGCACCAGAGGTCGCCACGGTCACGTGCCACTCAGCGTCAGAAACCTTCTCGACCGAGGCCGTGCAGCCCTTCTCCTGCGCCATCTTGGAGATGTTCTTGACGGCGGTCTCGTTATCGACCGAGGTCACCACGGCGCCCTCGCCGTCAAGCTGTTTGAGTGCCTTAAGCGTCTTGACGACGGGCAGCGGGCAGGCATCGCCCATGGCATTGACTTCAATCTTGGTAGACATAGCAAATTCCTTTCGAAAGAGCCGTTCTAGAGAACGGCAAACAGTTACATAAACGTGCGGGCTAGCGAACAACGTGGACGGCAGGACCGCCCGGCATCGCCTCGCACACGCGCCCGATAACGGCGGCGATGCACCCCTCGGCATCCAGGCGACGCGCAAGCTCATCCACATCCGCCGCGGGCGCCGCGATAAGCAGGCCACCAGACGTCTGCGGATCGTACAGCGCGTCGAGCATGCCCGGCTCCAGGTCCTCGTCGGCAGCCACACGCGGGCCAAAAAAGTCCTGGTTGCGGTAGGAGCCCGCTGGGATAATGCCCAGACGTGCCATGTCGAGCACCTGATCAAAGAGCGGCACCGCCCCCGACGCAAGCTCAACCTGCACGCCCGAGCCCTCGGCCATCTCGCACGCGTGCCCGATCAGGCCAAAGCCCGTGACATCGGTGCAGCCGTGAAGCTCGAGGCCCTCGGCCAGACGAATCGGCGCCTCGTTGAGGGTACGCATCGAGTCAAACATGGCTGCGGCCTCGTCCTGCTCGATGAGCTCGCCCTTAATGGCCGTGGTGATGATGCCCGAGCCGATCGCCTTGGTCAGCAGCAGAACATCGCCCACGCGTGCGCCGCTGTTGGCGAGCATGTGGTCGAGTGGCACAAAACCGCTCACGGACAGACCGTACTTGGGCTCATCGTCGTTGATGGTGTGGCCGCCCGCGATGGAGCAACCCGCCTCGACGCACTTATCGGCGCCGCCCGCCAGAATCTGACCGGCAACCTCAACGCCCAGGCAACTGGGTATGCAAAGCAGGTTCATGGCATGGCTCGGCCGCCCGCCCATGGCGTAGATGTCCGACAGCGAGTTGGCCGCAGCGATCTGGCCAAACAGGAACGGGTCATCGACCATCGGTGGGAAGAAGTCGATGGACTGCACGAGCCCCAGGTTCTCCCCTACGCGGAAGACGCTCGCATCGTCGGAGGTATCGAACCCCACGAGCAAGTTGCCGTTATGCACATTTGGCAAGTCGCCCAGGACCTGGGCGAGGGCTCCAGGAGCCAACTTAGCGGCTCAACCGCTCGCGGCAGTCATAGACGTGAGCTTAATCTGATCGTCAGCCATCGATACCTCCTCTCATCGGTCAATCATTTCCTCCCAGTATACGCATGAATGCAGGCCCACGGCCGATGCATTAATCGAGCGCCTGTGCGCGAATCGCCGCGCCGATGGCACCGGCAAAGCGAGCCTGGGGCGAGGTGGTCACCGGCGACCCCAGCAGCTCGCCCAACCGCTCCACCACGAAGGCGTTCTCGCACAGGCCGCCGGTCAGGTAGTACGGGGCGCCCGCGGCCTGCCCGGCCATGGTCGCCACGCGCGAGACCACGCTGTCGATCACGCCACGTGCGATGTTCTCGCGCGGCTCACCGCGACCGATCAGGCTAATGACCTCACTTTCGGCAAACACCGTGCACATGCTGGAAATCTTGGTAGGCTCGCCGGAACGCGCCAGGTCGGCCATCTGCTGTTGAGAAATACCTAGGCGGTCGGCCATGATCTCCAAAAAGCGCCCCGTGCCGGCAGCGCACTTGTCGTTCATGGCAAACTTGGCCACGCGGCCATTTTTAAGCTGAATGACCTTGGTGTCCTGGCCGCCCACGTCAATCACCGTGCCGCGATCGCCAAACAGACGCACGGCACCGGCGCCGTGGCAGGTAATCTCGGTCACAACCTTGTGGGCGTATGGCACAGCCACGCGCCCGTAACCCGTGGCCACCACACGCGCAGAATCGGATGCAACGTCAAAGCCCGCCGCCGCGAGCGCCTCGCGCAACCTATCGGCGGCATCGACCGAGGAGAACCCGGTTGGCTGCACGCACGTCCACGCCACCGAACCCTCACCATCGACCACAGCAGCCTTAGCCGCCGTAGACCCGATATCGACCCCGATCCCTATCATGGCTCTCTCCTAATCCAAACATCAAAGACAGCGGCGCGTTCAGGCGCCTTAGCTCTAGGTTTCTCAGGTGCCGGAGGTTGCCCCGAAAGAGGAGCGCGGCGTACTTTGGTACGCAAGCGACGGTTTGAGGGGCAAGATCCGGTGCCTGAGGAAGCTAGAGGGTTTCGATGAAGGCGGCGATGCGGGTCTCGATCTGGCCCATGTCGCCGTTGCTGTAGTCGGTCTCGATCTTCATATACGGAATACCCGCACCCTCGACGGCCTCCTGCATGCGTGCACTCTCCACGTTAAAGGTGTGGCACGCCTGGAGCACGCTCTCCACTACGCCATCGACGTGATACTTCTCGCACATGGCCAGCGTGTTCTCCATACGACCGTCGTTGGGCGTCATAACCGAGCAGTTGATATCCAGGTAGCGGTCGGCGATCGCACGCAGGATGTCGGGCGCATCCGGGTCGACCATCATGGCCGCCGTGCGCTCACCCGAGCAGTCATCCATACACACGACCACGCCGCCGTTGGACTCGATGGTGCGACCGATCTTGTTGATTACGCCGCCCACCGGGCAACCGGTGATCAGGATGCGCTTGGCATCCGCCGCAACCGGGTGCTCGCCGGCCTCGTAGGCCTCGCGCAGGTTAGCGACCTTTTGCTCCAGCTGCTGCGTATAGGCCTCGATATCAAAGCTGAACGTACCGGCAAACATGGTGCTCATCAGATCGACGCCGCTCATGGCCGCCGGCTGGTTGGCCTGCAGCGCAAACATCTCGAGCTGGGCCGCACGCAGGCGATTGCGACGACGGGCAGCAGCGCGTAGGTCGCCGTCGGTAATCGTAATGTCGTAGAAGTTCTCGAGCTCCTCCTTGAGCAGACGGCACTCCTCGTACCAGCCCTCGCGCTCGTAGGCGCGGTCGCGGCCCTGCGGTAGGTGCAGAATGTGCGTGCGCTTGAGCTCGTTGAGCAGCTCGTACATCTTCTTCTTGCCGTCGCAGGTGGTCTCGCCGATGATCATGTCGCTAAAGTACGTAAACGGGCACTTTTGCGAATAGGCAAAACCATACGTCGACTTGATGAGCGGGCAGAGGTTTGCCGGCAGCACCTTCTCGGCCTCGGGAATCACCTCGTCGGACGTACCGCACAGAGCCACGCTCGAGGCGCCCGCGGCATCGATAATCTCGAGCGGCGTATAGCTGCACAAAAAGCCGACCAGGCGATTACCCGCCCGCTTATAATCCTTGACGCGAATAAACGCCGCCTTGCGTTGCTCGTTGAACTCCTCAAACGTGCGCGGCAACGGCTGCTCAATATTTTCCGACATATAACTCCTAAACCTTTTAACCAACCAAGGAGACGGCTTTCCCAGGTGCCCGAGGTTGCCGTGAAAGAGGAGCGCCGCGTACTTCTGATACGCAAGCGACGGTTTGAACGGCAAGATCGGGTGCCTGGGGAAGCCATCGGGACGGATAGTCCTAAATGGTTTCCAAGAAAGCCTCAATCCTGGTTTGCAGTTGGCCTGCGTCCTCGCCGGCGTAGTCGGTCGTGATGTGCATGAACGGAATGCCTGCCTCCTCGGCGGCCTTCTCCACGGCAAACGACTCCATCTCGTAGAGCGTGCAGAACTGCAGCGCCACGTCGACGATGCCGTCGGCATGCAGGTCCTTGGCCATCTGGACAATGTCCTTCATACGCTGGTCGTTGGGCGTAAAGACGGCGCAGTTGATCTTAAAGTAGCGCTCGGCGATAGCATCGAGCATCTCGTCAACCGTCTCACCGGACTCATCGACCAAGTCCTTGTAATAGCGCGAACCCGTGCAGGACTCCTCGCCCACCACAACGCCGCCGGCCTTCTCGATGAGGTTGAACAGCTTCCAGTTGGGCACGGCCATGGGCGTACCGGTGTACAGGATGCGCTTGGTCCCCTTGGGCGCCACGCCCTCTCCGGCCTCGACACGCTGCTCACACTCGGCCGCCATATCGTTGATGGCTCCGGTCAGACGCGGCGTGTCGTCCATAAAGGCGGCCTGAACGGTCAGCAGGCTGTCGAGACCGCTAATGGGCGCTGGGTCGGCAGCGCGCGTGGCAGCGAGGCGCTGCAGGGCGCGACGCTTCTCATTGACGGCGCGGATGGCGGCCTTCAGACGCTCAGGCGTAATCGTGACGCCGCACTCTTCCTCAGTCTTGGCGGCAAGCTTTTTAACCTCGGCCTTCCAGGTCACGAGCGTCGACTCGTCGTGCACGTTGGGAATATCCATGACGTACATGTTCTTTTGCGTGGCAAAAAACTCGTAGGCCTTCTTCTTGCCATCGCAGGTGTTCTCGCCTACCACCAAGTCACTCGACTCGATGTAGGGGCAGACCTCACCCAGCTTAAAGCCGGCAAAGCTCTTGATAAGCGGACAAGTGTTGCGCGGCAAGTGCTCCTCGACCTTGTCCGTTGCCCAATCGGCACCCGAGCACAGACCAACAGGAATGCCGTCACAGGCAAGCACGATCTCCTCGGGCACGTACACACAGAACGAGCCCACGATTTTGGTGGCCTCGCCAGCCTCCTTCTTGTCGAGCATCTCCTTAATGCGGCCGCTATGGATGTTGGTGGCCACAAAGTCCAAGTAGGACGTGGACTCGGGGCGGTTGTTCTGCGACAGGAACATGTCCCCGTACATCTGGCCCACGGCGCCCAGCAGCATATCGTGGTCGGCAAGATTCATGCCGAGGCTCTCCCACATCGGATGGAAATCGAATTCTTCAGCCATAACGGTTCCCCTCTCGAACCAAAAACGGATAACAGCGGTATCGATGCACGACGGACGGCGATTGCCCGGCCGTGCTCAAACCCGGAATTTTAGGGAACCTGCTTTGCGGTCGATTATTTAGCTGTGCGTCGTCTCTCCCGGAGCCGTGAACATACCTGCTCATATGCGACCCCGAGCCATATACAGGGCGCGCGCGGCAACGCGGCGAATGTATGTCGTCTGCGGCATGTGCGCACCCTCCTTAACCAGTCGAGGTCAACTATATCAACGGTCATCGCCCCTGCGAACACCGTTGACATTCGTACGACAGCGTCGTGTGCCGTTGTCTAATAAATAATTATCTTGATTGATAAGAGTTTGTCATTCCTCATTCGGCGAACGGCAAACAGATAATGCCGCCGAGGCATATATCCCCGACGGCATTACCCGGCGCTATCGACAAACCAAGTGGATCTTACTCGCATCGAAGTGCATGCGCAGGGTCTCGTCGGCCTGCGGCAGCCCGTCGGCAGCTACGTTCACTTTGTTGACCTTCCACTGCAGGCGCGTCGGCGCATCGACACGTGGCACGTCCAACAGCACCAAGCGCTCAAAACGCGAATCGCTCACGCGAGCCACATGCAGGTCGTAGCTGTTACGACCCCGCTCTGCGCGGTTGTCCATATGGAAGTAGCTCGCACGAATACCTAGGTACGCCACATTATCGGGAACTTCGCGACCCACGTTAAAGGTCATGCCCCAGTCGAGGGCCTCGACTTCCTCGTCGCCGATCTTGCGCGCCCGGCTTGTGTTCTTGCAGCCCGTCAGGCGCAGCGCAGCCAAGGTTTGCGGCCGGCGGACCACGTCCTCGACGGAGCCGATCTCCTCCACATGCCCGTTATGCATCACGCAAATGCGCTCGCACAGGCGGCATGCCTCGTCAATATCGTGGCTCACGTAGAGCACGGTACGGTTACAGACGTCGAACAGGTCGAGCATGTTCTGCTCAAGCGCGCTCTTGAGATACGCGTCGAGCGCGCTCATGGGCTCGTCGAACATAAAAATGCCCGGGTGTGCCGCCACCATGCGAGCAAGCGCCACACGCTGCTGCTGGCCGCCCGAGAGGCGCGCGGGATAACGGTCGGCAAAGTCGGCCAGTCCAAAGATACCCAAGTAGCGCTCGGCAAGTTGTCTGCGCGCTGCGGCGTCGCCTGCACCCTCAACGCCGGCACATACGTTATCGGCCACCGTCATGTTTGGAAACAGCCGATAGCTTTGAAACATCAGGGCGCATTTTCGCTCCTGGGGCGAAAGGTTGATGCCCGTCGCAGAGTCAAAAAAGGTCACGCCGTTGACGACGATCTTGCCCTCGTCGGGTGCCTCCACGCCGGCAATACAGCGCAAGGTGCAGCTCTTGCCGCATCCGGAGGCGCCGAGCAGCGCCACACGCTCCTCGCCGGCATCGAGCTGAATGTCGAGGGTAAAGCCGGGATAGCGCTTTTTGATATCCAGGACAAGCGACATGGTCTATCGACCTCCCTTCGAGACGGCGTCATCGCGCATAAGCTCGGCCAGCGCCTCGCGATCGATACGCAAGGCATCGCCGCCCGCCGGGTCGAGCGAATCGCCCTGTCCGGCGAGATCTTTGGCCTGTTTGCGCTCTGCACGGGAGAGACCACGCTCGCGATACTTTTGCGAATGCGCCGTATACATGTTGATGAACAGAATGACCAGGAAGCTGAACGCAATTACGACCACGACCCAAAAGAGGGCCACCGACGTATTGCCGCCCATCCACTCAAAGTAGATGGCGATGGGGATGGTCTGGGTAATGCCGGCGTAGTTGCCCGCAAAGAACAGCGTGCAGCCAAACTCGCCCATGGCACGCGCGAAGGCAAGCACCGCGCCGGCGGCAATCGAGGGCCAGCCAAGCGGCATCATAAGCTTAGTAAAGATGCGACGCTCGGACCATCCCAGGGTTCGCGCGGCATCGAGCATCTGCGTGTCAAGGCTCTCAAAGGCACCGAGCGCCGTACGGTAGACCAGGGGAAACGACACCACCACGGCAGATATCACCGCCGCGGGCCACGTAAAGACAATCGAGACGCCATGCGCGATGAGCCACTGGCCCACCCCGGTCGAGCGGCCAAACAGCATGAGGAGCAGAAAGCCGCAGACCGTGGGCGGCAGCACCATAGGAATCGTAAAGACCGAATCGAGCAGGCCCTTGATGCGACTCGAGGTACCCATAGTCTTCCACGCGGCAAACAGGCCCAGCGCAAAGGCAATCACCAGGGCAAGGCCACTCGTTTTAATGGACACCCAAAACGGGCGGTAGTCGATGCCGCCTAAAAAGGAGGCCAGAGAGGTCAAGGGCCCCTGCTCATCCCGCAACACGACAGACGATGCCTCTACCATTTGAGCGCTATCAAGCCAACGCGCGCCGCCCCTGGCATCACCCGAGGCTGATGCAATCACCACATAGCGGTCCCCATCCGCACCGCGCTCGTCAAAGCCATAGGTATACCCGCCGGCATCAAACGTTGTTTCCACCGTGACATACCAAGGAAGATCCACGTCCCCCAGCTGCGCACCTCCCATGCAGTTTGCGCTGTCGAGCTTACAGACGAGGGCCTTGAGACCCGATACGCACTCGTTGTCCTGCGGATCCAATCCATACTTCTCGACCGCTTTGGACGATATCCACACCACAACGCGATCGGCAGCAGGCGCCACTACAAGGTCCACGTCCTCGTCAACGGGAAACCGGTAGCCCTCAGGCTGGCCCTCCATGGCACGAGCGGTCCCCTTGGCCAACCGCTCAAATCCCTCGATCCCATAAGAAAGCCCATGAGCGGTCGCAGCAACCTGGCCCCCGTCCTCAGCGTCCCCAGCAAACGCAAATCCCGGCACCCAGCAAAGCGCGAAGGTCAAAGCACAGGCGACAAGCATGCGGAATCTATTAAGCACGAAAAGCTCCAAGAGAATACAAGGACGGAGTTAAACACAAAACGATGGAATTATCGCGCCAAGCCGCACTACGCGGAAAGCTCAAAACCGTATTTGGCCCAAATCTTCTGGGCCTTCTTGTTGGACAGGCAAAAGTCGATAAACGCCTTGGCCTCGTCGGCATGTTCGGAGCCATCGGCGACAGCGCCCGGATACACGATGGGCTTATGCGAGTCCTCGGGACACACAAAGGCCTCCTCGATGCCGTCGTAGCGGAAGATGTCGGAGCTATAGACAAAGCCAGCCACGCAGTCGCCCGTAGAGACGTAAGACGCAGCAGTGCCGACCTTGTCGGCCAGGGCCACCTTGTCGGCGATCTCGGGGGCGTACCCGCCGTCGTCGCCCTCGGTGCCGGTGTAGAGGCCCACGGAGGCCAGGGCCTGGTTGGCGTACTTGCCGGCAGGAACGGTCTTGGCGTCGCCAATGGCGATCTTGCCGTCCAGATTCGCGACGTCGGCGATGGCCTCGACCTTGGTGTCGGAGCCCTCGGCGCAAATGATCACGAGGTCGTTGACGAACATATCCTCACGGGTGTCGGCGTCGACGAGCTCGGCGGCTTCGGCGTCGTCCATGGTGCCCTTGGAGGCTGTGATGAGCACGTCGACCGTGGCGCCGGCACGCATCTGCTCGACGAGGTCGCCGGAGGCCTTAAACTGCGTGTCGGCAAAGGCGGTGCCGGTCTGGTCGGTGTAAAGCTCCTGAACCTCGGGCAGAGCCTTCTCGAGCGAGTTGGCGGCAAAGACCTGCAGCTCGACAGCTTTCTTGGAAGATGCCTTAGCAGAACCGGCATCGGAGCCAGTCGACTCAGACGCCTTGCTGCCCGAGCAACCGGCAAGGCCAAGGCCGGCAGCGGCGACAGCAGAGAGCGAGACGAATCCGCGGCGAGAAACCATATCGAACATGTTCAACCCTTTCGAACGGTACACCCGGGCACCTCGCCGCAGGCTTTGTTCTGTTACTAGATTATACTTTCGCGCGAATAATGTTTATGATAAATATCTCTCGTCTGATAATTTTCTTTTACCAATAACCACGAGACGGCCCGCGCTGTCGATGCATAAAAAGGCGGAGCGACTCGCGAGGTCGCTCCGCCGCAGGTAGTGCGCTTATTTGGCGTGCCCGCCGCCAGCCGTCATTTGGGCCGCATGCTCCAGCTGGTCGCTCACGGCCTCCCAGCTTTCGCGGGCCGCTTTCGTGGATCCCGGAAAGTTGATGACAAGCGTATGCCCACGCTGCATGCACACGGCGCGCGAGAGCATGGCACGGCGCGTCTTGGTCATGGAGTAGGCACGGATTGCCTCTGCAATACCCGGCACATCGCGCTCGCAGACGGCACGCGTCGCCTCGGGCGTCACATCGCGCATCGAAAGCCCCGTGCCGCCGCAGGTGAGCACGACATTGGCGTGGCACTCATCGGCGGCTTCCACAATGGCATCACCGATCTCGCTGGCGTCGTCGCGCACGACCACATGTGAGACGACCGTCCAGCCCTGCGCCTCGATAAGTTCCTCGAGTGCGGCCCCAGCCTCGTCCTGGGCAAGATCGCGCGTATCCGAGCACGTCACGATCGATATCTTCAGCTCCATAGCATTCCTCCTACAACACGGCGCCCTCGGGCAGGTCGACGCGAACAACGTCCACGACATCTCCCGCCTTGAGCTCGCACGGTCCTTCGTCAATACGCAACAGGCAGTTCGCACGCTGCATCGTGCCGAGCAGCGCCGAATTCTGCGTCTTGGCCTCGGTCACCAACAACTCACCGGTCTCGGGGTCGCGCAAAACCGTGGCGCGATCGAAGAAGCGGCGATGCTGTCGCTTTTTCACGCCGTGTGTGAGCGTCGCCTGCTGTACGGGACGCGCACCCTCGGCAAAGCCGCGCATCTTGCGAATCGCCGGACGGGCGAGCATCTCAAAGTCCACATACGCCGCGGCCGGATTGCCTGAAAGCCCCAGGTAGGGCTTACCCCCGAGCAAACCAAACGTGATGGCCTTGCCCGGACGCATCGAGATGCGATCGAACAGCACCTCGCCCTCGCGCCGGACGAGCGCCGTCACGTAATCGTAATCGCCCGCCGAGGCGCCACCGCTCGTAATGACAAAATCGCACTCCTGCACGGCACGATGCACCAGCCCGGCAATCGCCTGCTCATCATCGAGCGCAATGCCGTAGAACACGGGCTCGGCGCCGGCATCGAGCGCTTCGGCCATCAACGCCGACGAGTTGGAGTCGCGAATCTGCCCGCGCGCCGGCACGTTGCTCGGTGCGACCAGTTCCGTGCCCAGTGAGATGATGCCCACACGCGGGGCAGCGTGCACCTTCACGCTCGCGTATCCGGCGCTTGCCAGCAGACCCGCGCCCGCCGGAGCCACGACCTCGCCGGCGTGCATCACAACATCGCCGGCATGGGCCTCCTCGGCGGCAGAGCGAACGTTCTCCCCTACCTTGGCAGGCGCCGAGAACCTCACACGCGAGCCCTCGTTGCCGTCACCGTCGAGCACATCGACGATCTCATACTTCACCACGGCATCGGCACCTTCGGGTACCGGCGCGCCCGTCATGATGCGGACCGTCTCGCCCGCGCCGATTGCGCCCTCAAACACATGGCCCGCGGCCTCATGTCCGATAACGTCGAGCGTCACCGGCGCCTCGCCAGACGCCTGCGCCAAGTCCGACGAGCGCACGGCATATCCGTCCATAGCGCTGTTGGCAAACGGCGAGATGTCGATATCGGCCACCGCATCCTCGGCCAAGGGAAGACCGGCGGCCTGCCACACGGGAATCTCGACAACTTCGGTCCGATTCACGTGCGACAAGACGATCGCCTGCGCGTCCTCCAACGGAATGAGTTTCTCAGCCATATACACCTCTAGCATGCTGCGGCGCACATCACGGGCGCCGATTCTTTATGTTTATCTCAGTATAATCCCCCGCCGCACGACGGCGACACAGCCACGTTCTCGAATACATCTGTCGGCCGCAAGCTGCAAAACAGAACCGAAACCAACCTGCCGGTTTGTCTCGTTTGGCACGTTCTATAATGCTTGCGTTGCAACCTAAAAGAGGAACGTATGGCTTTTACCGATAAACCCGAAAGCGCAAACGAGGCGCAGGATCATTCCCAGTCGCTCGACGACGGCGGCTTTTTCTCCCTTAATGACGTCATCATGGCAGGCAGGCAACAGCTCACCCGCTCCGAGCATCTCTTGGCTGCCGACACGCGCCGCAACGCCCGCAACCTACTCGCGAGCGCCAAGTTGCTCGTGCTCGTCGTCATCGTCTCGCTCGCCATGGGCGTTGCCGCTTGGGCGTTTTTGGCCTCGCTGAATATCGCGACCGACTATCGCGAGCACCATGCATGGATTTACGCGCTGCTTCCCGTTGTGGGCGTTGCCACCGCATGGGTGTACAAGAACCACGGCCTTGCCGCCAAGCGTGGCAACAACCTGGTCATCGACTCCGCTCTGGGCACACGCCTCATCCATATGCGCATGGCCGTCCTCACCTTCGTCTGCTCCACGCTCACGCACCTCACGGGCGGATCGGCCGGTCGCGAGGGAGCCGCGGTGCAAATTGGCGGCACCATCGCCAGCAACATCTCGAGCCTCGCCCATCTCAAAAAGCACGATCATCACGACCTGATGCTCGCCGGCATCTCGTCCGCCTTTGGCGCCGTGTTCGGATCGCCCCTTGCCGGAGCTTTCTTTGGCATGGAGATGTGCTTTATCGGCAAAATCGACTACACCGCAGGCATCTACTGCCTCGTCGCCTCGTTTACCGGCTACTTTACGTCACTCGCCCTGGGTACCGAGTACGAAGCGAATGTCATCGCCAGCGTTCCCAACATGACACCACGGACGGTTGTCATCGTTGTTATCAGCGCCATTATCTTCGGTCTGACGGCACGCCTCTTTGCCTGGTCGGTTCGGACCGTCAAGAGCCTGTACGGTCGCTTTATCACCAATTACCTCGTTCGCGCACTCATAGGCGCACTCGTGGTTTTGGCCGCCTATGCCCTCCTCGACGCCTGGAACTACGCCGGCCTTTCCACGTGGCTTTCCGGCGCCGGATTTGCCGGCAACACCACCCTGGCGGACGCAGTCATCAAGTTGGTCGTCACAGCGCTTACCCTGGGCGCGGGCTTCCAAGGCGGCGAGGTCACGCCCCTGTTTGGCATCGGTGCGGCACTCGGTGGCTGGATCGGTTGCCTTACCGGGCTCGACCCCAGTTTTCTGGCGGCTCTCGGCATGCTCGGCGTGTTCTGTGCCGGCCTCAACGTGCCCATCACCACCTGCATGATGGCCATCGACCTGTTCCACGGCACGGCCGCCGGGTTCTTTGTCATCGTAGCCTTTATCAGCTACCTAACCGGCGGACACCGCGGCGTATACCCCGCCCAGCGCATCATCTCACCCAAGCGCCGTTCGCTTATTGTGGATGAGGGCGGTACGGTAGCGGATGCTATCGAGCGCCACAACGACCTGATAGAGTAGATGTAATAATCGCCGTGCAGCCACAATCGGGGGCAATTCGACCTGAGCGCGACCGCACTGTCATGTCACACGCCGGGAGTCGCCCCATGCACGCAACTGATTTTGGTCGCACGCTCATCATCGCCAACCCAGCCGCCCAGTCGGGTGCGGCACGCGAAGTTGCCGAGCGCCTGCAACGATTTTTGGACATGACTGCACGCGCATCCCAGTTTGACCTGGTGTTGACCAGGCGTATGGGACACGCCAAGGAGCTGGCCGCGCAGGCTCAGGGCTATCGCACCGTTATCGCACTCGGCGGCGACGGCGTGATTCACGAGGTCGTCAACGGGCTTATGACGCAAAAGGAGGACGCCCGCCCCGCTCTTGCCGTCCTGCCCGTGGGCTCCGGCAACGATTTTGCCCAGACGCTCGGCATCGACGATTTCTCCGGCAAGGATTTTGGCGCGCTGCTCACCTGCGAGCTGCAGCGTCAGGACATCGGGCGCATTCGCTCGTGGAGCCCTGCGAGCGGCAGCGGCGAGGCTACCGTTGAGTACTACGACCAGACGCTTTCGGTCGGCATCGATGCCGCCATCGGCCTTGGCACCACCGAGCTGCGCAAAAAGACCGGCCTGACGGGTGCCCCGCTCTACACCCTCTCGGGACTTGAGCAGTTTGGCCTGCGCTATCGCAACTACCCCATGACAGCCAGCTTTGACGGCACGCCCGCCGAGCGCGTGAGGGCGATCATCATGGCGATTCAGCTGGGTCCCACGTATGGCTCGGGCTATCGCATCTGCCCCGATGCCGACCCCTGCGACGGCATGCTCGACGTCTGCTACGCATGCGGCCCTGTCCCTCGTGCGGTTGCCCTGCCTATGTTTCTTTCGGCCAAGGACGGCCACCATACCAAACTGCCGCCGATTCGCATGCGCCGCTGCCGCCATGCCGACCTCACCTTTGAGGAGCCCGACTACCCCATCCAGGCCGACGGCGAGCCCGTTGTCGCCTCGCGCATCGAGGTCGACGTCCTCGGCGGAGCCCTCCACGTCTGGCACCCCACCCGCTAGCCGCCCCTAAGTTGCGGTGAAATAGGGACTGTTTATGCAGCTAAAGTCGCAAAACAGTCCCTATTTCACCGCAACTTATGAGGAGGCTAGTCGTCGCTGCCCGGTTTGCGACGGTTAGCCTTTTTAATGGCGTTGAAGTGTTTGTCGTTGAGCCTGCGCTGGCGAGAGCGCTGAGGCACCTTGGTCTTTACGCGTCGGCGCGGTGGACGCCCGCGCCGCTCAAGCTCAGCGCGCAGCTTACGCAGGCAGCTACTACGGTTTTGGAACTGGCTGCGGCTCTCGCGCGCCGTCACGGTAATTCCCGAAGGGATATGTTTCATACGCACCGCCGAGTCCGTCGTGTTGACGCCCTGCCCACCCGGACCCGTCGCGCGAAACACCTGCACCTCGCAATCGCGCGCCAACTCCTCGGCCGACATCTCGGCATAGCGCGCATACTCGCGCCATCCCATCTTGTTCTCATCCATATCAACACCTCCCCTCATACAAAAAATGTGACAAAGGGACGGTCCCTTTGTCACATCGCATACCAATCGCTTGTGTTGCGCGCTTAGGCGAAGGTAATCTCGCTGGTCTCGCAGTCCATATCGGCGATACGGGCCAAGCTCTCAACGCGGAAGCCGCGATCGCGGAGCTTATCGCCGCCGCCCTGGAAGCCCTTTTCCACTGCAATGCCAATACCGGACACCTCGGCACCCGCAGCCTCGCAGATCTTGATAAGACCCTCGAGCGCGCAGCCGTTGGCCAGGAAGTCGTCAATGATCAGGACCTTGTCGCCCTCGGACAGGAAACGCTTGCCAACGATGACCGGGTACTCCTTCTGCTTGGTAAAGGAGTAGATGGTCGTGGCATACTGCTCGCCGTCGAGGTTGATGGACTGCGCCTTCTTGGCGAAGACCACCGGCACACCGCCAAAATGCTGAGCCGCGATGCAAGCCATGCCAATGCCCGAAGCCTCAATCGTCAGGATCTTGTTGATCTCGACACCCTCAAACAGACGGGCCCACTCGGCGCCCATGTGGTCGAACAGCTCAACGTCGCATTGGTGGTTGAGGAAGGCATCAACCTTAAGGACGTTACCGGCCTTTACGATGCCGTCATGGCGAATACGATCCTCAAGCTCCTGCATGGCGCAACCCCTTCTCGCGGCAACGATACCGCGCGATTAATAAACGTTGTTCGATAGTCTACCACGGACCGACCCCCGCCCGTCCCACAAGCCGCATCGCACCATAAAGCCGCAAGACCAGTCAATTTGGGACGGGGCTTTTATCTACCTTTATGGTCCGATTTCCTCCGTCCTCAGCGGATCATGGAGGGCGCCGGCCACAAAACCGGCCTATTTACTACGTTTAGCCTCATACACCTGTCCATACCCATGATTTCCGAAAACCGGCAAACAATCTACCTGCGCTTTTGTATTCATCAGATGCACCATGGTTGGGACATCGCAGTCTAACGTAGTAGATAGGCCCGATTCGTGGCAGGCAGCCTCTCAACACGCTAATGGCGGGCGCGCATCTTCACCAAACGCACCATGGCGAGCGCAAAGCCCGCAGCGGCCACAGCCATGAGCACGTAGAACACCGAGCGAAAACCGAATAGGAATACATCCGGACGGCCTGCAACGAAACTGGTTACGGCCTCGCCCATCGCCACGCTCATCTGCCCATACAGGATATTCGACGCCACCGTAATGCCCACTGCCATACCCGCATAGCGCGCCAGGCTACCCAGGCTGCCAGCAAAGCCGAGCGCTTCGCGCGGAGCCGAGCCCATATACAGGGAGTTATTGGGGCTTTGGAAAATCGACGTACCAAGCGACATAAATGCGACACAGCACACGATCAGAGGGATGGAAGCGTGCTCGTCGAGCGTGCTCACCGCAAAGAGGCCGCACACGTACACGCCCAGGCCCACCGCCGTGGGGCCCTCGCAGCCAACGCGGTCCGAAACCGTACCCGAAAGCGGGCCGATAAAGGCATTCACCATCGGCAGCGCCAAAAAAAGCAATCCGGAAATGTCGGAACCAAAGCCGTGGGCGTCCTGAAAATAGAACGGCAGGATAAACTCGGATGCGCCGATGCCAACAAACACGATGAGCATGCAGGCAAGGTTGATGGTGAAGGCCGAATTTGCAAAGCAGCGACGCGCAGCCTCCAAAAGGGACATGGGTCGCTCGCCCGCCTCGGGCTTAACATGCGGCAACGTGTAGAGCCCCACGATAAACGAGATGACGCCAATGGGCAGGTTGATGAGGAAGATGCTCTCCCAGGGAAAGCTTGCCACCAGCATGCCGCCCAGCACGGGGCCGCACATCATGCCGAGGGCCACGAAAGTCGCGAGAATACCCATGGCACGACCACGTTCGCGCGCCGGAAACGACTCGGTGATGATACCCATGTTGTTGGCCATGGCCGCCGCGCAACCGACGCCCTGAACAATGCGTGCCAGGATAAGAACCTCGAGCGAGGCCGAAAGGCCGCACAGCAGCGAACCGACCGTAAAGACGATGACGCCCAGCTGGAATACGCCCACCTTGCCGCGCACGTCGCCCAGACGCCCAAACGGCAACATAGCCACGCAAGTTGCAAGCAGATACACCGAGCTTACCAGCTGAATGCGATCGAGGCCCACGCCCAGCTCCTTTTGCATCACGGGCAGCGCCACGGTCACGACGGTCGAATCCAGGCACACCATAAACGTCATGATGAGCACGGTAAATAGAATCGCCCATTTGTTCTTGCCATGGGTGTCGCCCTCTAGGGCAATATGCTCGCGGCGCAGCTGCTCTGCAGTTTTCTCCATATCCATCCTTTCGAGTGGTGCAACGCAAAAACGGGGCCCCAATCGCCTGCGAACAGTCGCGATTGGGGTCCCGCCTACGGAATCGGAACGAAAGGTCACCGAAGCTTTCTGCCAGCATCGGCACCTTGGACGGAGCTAGCCTAGCACTGCTCGAGCGCCTGCTCAAGGTCGGCAATCAGATCGGCCGTGTCCTCGAGGCCGCACGACAGGCGCACCATGTCGGCGGAGATGCCACAGGCGATGAGCTCCTCATCGTTCATCTGGCGATGCGTGGCGTTAGCAGGATGCAGGCAGCAAGTGCGAGCGTCGGCCACGTGCGTGGCGATCTGGGCGAGCTTGAGGCTCTTCATAAAGGTCTCGGCCGCCGCGCGACCACCGTTAAAGCCAAAGCTCACAACGCCGCAGGTACCGTTGGGCATGTACTTCTGAGCCATGTCGTAGTACTTGTCGCCCTCCAGACCCGGATAGCTCACGAAGCGCACCTTGGGATGACTCTGCAGGAACTTGGCAACGGCTAGGCCGTTCTCACAATGACGCGGCATGCGCACATGCAGGCTCTCGAGCGAGCTGTTCAAGAAGAACGCTGCCTGCGGGTTCTGCATGGGGCCGAGGTCGCGCATGAGCTGAGCGGTTGCCTTGGTAATGAAGGCACCCTCGCGTCCGAACTTCTCGGCATAGGTCACGCCATGGTAGCTCTCATCGGGCGTGGTGAGACCCGGGAACTTGTCCGCATGCGCCATCCAGTCAAACTGGCCGTGGTCGACGATCACGCCGCCCAGGTAGGCAGCATGTCCATCCATGTACTTGGTGGTGGAGTGCGTCACGATGTCGGCGCCCCACTCAAAGGGACGGCACATCACAGGCGTCGGGAAGGTGTTGTCGACCATCAGCGGCACACCGTGGTCATGCGCGGCCTTGGCAAAGCGCTCAATATCGAGCACGGCAAGGGCGGGGTTGGCAATCGTCTCGCCAAAGACAAGCTTGGTATTGGGCTCAAAGGCTGCCTCGAGCTCCTCATCGGTGCAGTCGGGGGCAACGAACGTGCAAGTCACGCCCATGCGGCCCATGGTATGGGCAAGCAGGTTGTAGGTACCGCCGTAGATAGCAGAGCTCGCGACCACGTGATCACCGGCACCGGCCACGTTAAAGATCGCGAGGAAGTTCGCGGCCATGCCCGAGCTCGTGAGCATCGCAGCGGTGCCGCCCTCCATCTCGCAAATCTTGGCGGCAACCAGATCGCACGTGGGATTCTGCAGACGGCTGTAGAAGTAGCCCGACTCCTCCAGGTCAAACAGCTTGCCCATGTGCTCGGACGTGTCGTATTTCCACGTGGTGGACTGGTAGATGGGCACCTGGCGCGGCTCCGCATCTCCCGGGTGATAGCCGCCCTGAACACATGTAGTACCGATGGTCTGCTCGCTCATATCCAACTCCCTTACTTGGGTTTTGTTTTTAATTCGGTTCACGATACCGCTACCCCGCACCCCTCTCAACCCATCCCCAAAGTAGGTTATGTGACAAATGAATCAGAGGCATTCGTCTCAGCCTTAGGCATTTGTTCGATGGATATAAATGAGGCATACGTGAAGCTCTCAATGATTACATGCACCGGCAAGGGTACCATAGGCGGGTACACCGTAATCAAGGAGACACCGATGAAGCAAATCGATACAGCCCAGCTCGACATCACCGCCTGTCAGGCTCAGGCTGCCGAGTACCACGCCCGCGGCTTTAACTGCGCGCAGGCCGTCGCCTGCACGCTCGCGCCCGCCGTCGGGCTCGACCCCCAGGTCGCCTTTACCCTCACCGAGGGCTTTGGCGCCGGCATGGGCGGCATGACCGAAACCTGCGGCGCCATCTCGGGTGCCGTGGCCATCATGGGCTTTGTAATGAGTGACGGCATGGAGAACCCCAAGACCAAGGGCCAGACCTACAAGCTGTCGCGCGAAATCGCCAAGCGTTTTGGCGAGAAGAACACGACGACCGTCTGCGGCACGCTCAAGGGCATCGGATCGGACAAGGGTCCGCTCCGCAGCTGCCCCGGCTGCATCGACGATGCCGTCGAGATCGCCTGCGATGTGCTAACGCAGCTCGCCGAGTAAACGGCACCAACATAAAACGACGGCCGGCGCGTTTGGGATCCATCCAAAAGAACGCCGGCCGTCGCCGTTAGAACTCGGCAAATTTGGGAGCGCCGACCTCGATCTCTTCGCGCCCCGCCATAAGCTCGCGCATCTTGGCGCAAAATTGCTCCTGCTCCCCCGCTTTGAATACCAGGTGAAGTGTCACGGCATCCGCGTAATCGGTATCCGAAACCTTGGCACCCGAATCCTGCGCCAAACGAAGCACCTGCTCATACTGCGGATAGGCCACATGCACGTCAACAGGCACGACACTCGTCATCTCGACAATCTGCCCGGCCTCCCGAGCAGCTGCCACCGCCGCCTGCGTCGCCGCAGTATAGGCGCGCACCAAGCCACCAGGTCCCAACAGCGTGCCACCAAAATAGCGCGTCACCACGCAGCAAACATTTTTGAGCTCTGCGCCGCGCAGCACCTCGAGCGTCGGCATACCGCTCGTGCGGCTCGGCTCACCATCATCGCTCTGGCGCTCGCGTCCATCGACTAAAATCCACGCGGGAACATTGTGCCGAGCGTCGTAATGACGTTTGCGAACCATCTCGATAAAGGCATTCGCCTCATCCTCGGACTCAATATGGACCAGCTGGGCAATAAACCGGCTCTTGCGGTCCACAAACTCGCCCGAAGCCTCAATATTCGATTGCAGAGTAAAATAGCTGTCCAACAAAGCCCCTCAACAAAATAAAGCGCAGCAACAAACAGCCTCAATAATACGGCAAAGACAGCACCGTTGACCTCGCCAACAAGAACGGAAACGCCAATGATACCGTCACCAACAGCGAGAACCCGTCAGCGCGAGCAAGGTGCCTTGAAAGACAAGGGCATTGACCTTATGGTCATGCCCGAAGGCTTGAAAGGCAGATTGCCGCGCTGACGGGTTCGCAGCGTCAACAAAGTGCTGAGTGGGCCGATAAGCCGGGTTCTGTCGTGAACGGTCATTTATCTTGTCTGCACGTTACCATGCAGCTCCACGCACGCTACCCGAACGCGGACCGGGCCGGCCCATAGCGTTCCTATTCGCGCTTGCTCCGGATGGGGCTTGCCAAGCCGCCGTGTTACCACGACGCTGGTGGTCTCTTACACCACCGTTTCAGCTTTTCCCTTTACGCCTTGCGGCGCAGGTGGGAGTCTTCTTTTCTGCGGCGCTTTCCGTCGGATCACTCCGCCCGGCCGTTAGCCGGCATCCCGCCCTCTGGAGCCCGGACTTTCCTCACGCGTGCTGCAAGCAGCACATCGCGCGACCGTCTGGCCCACTCAGCAGTGAAAGAGTGTAGCACACCGCCAGCACACGCAATGGCACAACGCAAGCGCTCGCACGATAAACCAAGAACCACCCATGCAGTACAATAGGCTTGTCGATGGGCAACGTCGTCAGTCGAGACGCGACCGCGCTCCGCACCCCTCCGTCTACTCGGTGTGTTCCCGCCTCCTCCCCGAGGCGGGATGTCGGCATTTTTCATGCACCGACAACCCAATACCAAACAGACAGCCCGGACAACATTACGCCGGGGCAGCATCGTGTATCTCACCGCCAAATGCAAAAAGGGACCCGTCCATTACGGACGAATCCCTTAAAACAAGTGATCGTCAAACCGATTTACTCGGCGTCGGTCTCCTCGTCCTTCTTCTCGGAAGGCAGCGGGGTGACCTCGATCTCGACGCCCAGAGTCTCAGCAGCGGACTTCATGGACAGGGAGATACGACGACGGTCGAGGTCGATCTCCATGACCTTGACCTGAACCTTGTCGCCCACATGGGTGACCTGAGAAGGCTGATCGACGTGCTTGTTGGCCATCTCGGAGATGTGCACCAGGCCCTCGATGCCCTCGCCCAGGTCGACGAAAGCGCCGAACGGGACAAGCTTGGTCACAGTGCCCTCGACGATAGCGCCGACGGGGTACTTCTTGACCAGTGCGCGCCACGGATCCTCGGTGGTCTGCTTGAGACCCAGGGAGATGCGCTCGCGGTTGAGATCGACGTCGAGAACCTCGACCTCGACCTCCTGGCCGACCTTGACAACCTCGGAAGGATGGTTGACGTGGTTCCAGGAGAGCTCGGAAATGTGGATGAGGCCGTCGATACCGCCGAGGTCGACGAAAGCGCCGAAGTCGACGATGGAGGAAACGGTGCCCTGGAGACGCATGCCAGACTTGAGCTTGGACAGGATCTCGGAGCGCTCGGCCTTACGGGACTCCTCGAGCACGACGCGACGGGAGAGGACGACGTTGTTGCGGTTGCGGTCCATCTCGATGACGCGGGCCTCGATGCGGGTGCCCATGTAAGAGGTGAGGTCCTTGACGCGACGGAGGTCGACGAGGGAAGCGGGCAGGAAGCCACGCAGGCCGATGTCGAGGATCAGGCCGCCCTTGACAACCTCGATAACCTCGCCCTCGACGTTCTCGCCGGAGTTGAACTTCTCCTCGATGCGGTTCCAAGCACGCTCGTACTCGGCACGCTTCTTGGACAGGACCAGACGACCGTCCTTGTCCTCCTTCTGGAGAACCAGAGCCTCGATGGGATCACCGAGTGCAACGATGTCTGCAGGGTTAGCGTCCTTGCGGATGGACAGCTCGCGGACCGGGATAACGCCCTCGGACTTGAATCCGATGTCAACGAGCACCTCGTCATGCTCGATCTTAACGACAGTGCCGTTAACGAGATCGCCCTCATCAAAGTCGGTAATCGTACCGTCGATGAGGTTGTTCATCTCCTCCTCGTTGACATCGTCAAGAGAGAAAATGGACGAGTTCTGAATCTCACTCAAAGGTGGACCCCTTTCGAACTACGGGGCCCCGATTGCTAGGACCTACAGAAGGGTGCGACAAGCACACAACGTTTAGGAACACTCGGGAGCCGACAGATACTAACGTGACGCTTATGCAATCACGTTCGTATAGGTTACGGGGAAATGAGTTCGATTTCAAGCGTGAACTGCGTTTTTTTACTCGTGTGGAGACTTTTTCGTAATCTTATGGACAGCTGTCTCCACAACTTGACGATAAGCAGTTTGCCCATACGCCTTTGGGGTAAAGTATCCGGAGCCAACGATTCTGGAACGATTTTTCGAGAAAGGTGCCCGCGTGCTCAAAGCAGTCGTTTTCGATATGGACGAGACGCTTCTTAGCATCAACCTCAACGCGTTCATCCTTCGGTATTTTAAGGATGTCTCGTCGATGCTCGCGGACATCGGGCGACGCAGCCGCGGTGGCACGATGGCACGCCTCGGCACCATCTTGGTCGACCTCAACGCCAACCGCCGCAGCGGCACGGACAATCGCACCAATCTTGAATTTTACCGCACCGAGGTCGAGCGCAGGTGCGGCATCTGCCTCTCCGACCCCGTCATCTACGAGGCGTTTACCTACTACGACCGCGAAGTGCTTCCACACAAGAATGACGATGTCATCAACGCCCACGCCATGCCGGGCGCGCACGCCGCGCTCCAGGCCGTACAGGACGCAGGGCTGCGCTGTGCGCTCTTTACCAACCCCAGCTTTCCGCAGGGGGCCATCGAGTGCCGCATGGGCTGGGGCGACCTGGCCGACGTCCCCTTTGAGCTCGTGACGCACATGGGAAACACCACCCGCTGCAAGCCCGATGCCACCTACTATCTAGAGCAGCTTCAGGTGATGGGACTCGAGCCACACGAGGTCCTTATGGTGGGCAACGATCCCAAACGCGACTTCCCGTCCCCCGATTGCGGCATCCAAACCGCCTTTGTGGGCCAAGGCAAGCCCAGCCGAGCCACCTGGCGCGGAACCATGGAAGACTTCGCCCGTGACTTTAACGCCGTAGTAGAAGCCTTCTACGAACACCAAGTAGCCGACGAACTGTCCTAGCACACTTGGGTTTTGCCGATCATGATATTGAGGATCTCGACGTCGGTGTCCTTCATGCCCACGCGGCCTACGTAGCCCATACTGGCGATCGTCTGCTCAACGGTATCCTGGATCAGGCCCTCGCCGGCGCGGAAGCCGCGGCCCTGCATGGCCATATCGTGGCCCAGAATCGCAGCATCAACGGCAGCGGAAATCTTAGCCGCGCAACTCGCCTTGGCGCCATCGCACACGATGCCGCCCACGTTACCGAGCGTATTCGAGACCGTCGCGCCAATCTGCTCGCGCGTGCCACCGCACAGCCAGGTAATCGCAGCGCCGGCGCCGCACGCGGCGCAAATAGCACCGCAAAACGCCGAGAGCGCACCAATATAGCTCTTGATATGCACGGCGATAAGATCGGACAGCATCACGGCGCGCACCAGGCGCTCGTGGTCGCAACGCAGGTACTCGGCATACTCCATGACGGGCAATGCGCAGGTAATGCCCTGATTGCCCGAGCCGCACACAATGGCGACCGGCAGCGCGCAGCCGTTCATGCGGGCGTCGGACCCGGCGGCCGCACGGGCACGGGCACGGCAGGCGACGTCATCGGCACGAGCACCCAGCAGCGTACGACCCACCTCGGCGCCCCAAGCGTGCGCAAGGCCCTCGGCACTGATTGCGCCATTCAGCTCAATCTGACGCTCAACGGCAGCGCGGGCGTCCTCAATGTCACCGTCCTCGATAAAGTCGATGATGGACTCAATGCTCATAGGGGCATCGGCCTTATCCGCCGCACGCTCGGCCACCACGCGCTCGGCGCAGGCGGCACACTCCCCCGCCGACTTGCCGCATACCGGAATACCATCGAGCGTATGGCACGTGACATTAGTGTGGTGATCGGTAATCTCGACGACCGCGGTATGGCCCCCGGCCGTCGCAGTCACCTTGATGTAGAGGTTGGGCACACCTTCGACAAGCGACACATCGCAGTAGCCGGCGTCGGCGAGGAGCTCGGCCACGCGAGCGCGGTCTTCATCGTTAACGCTCTCGAGCACCTCGAGCGCGCTCTTAGCGTCGCCGCCCACGGCACCCAGCACGGCCGCGGCCTCAATACCGTGCATACCGCCCGAGTTGGGCACGGTCACGCTCTTGACGTTCTTGATGATGTTGCCCGAGCAGGCAACATCCATATGATCGGGCTCGCAACCGAGCGTCTGGCTCGCCAGTGCCGCTGCATAGGCAACGGCAATGGGCTCGGTACAGCCGAGCGCGCAGACAAGCTCGCGGTTCAAAACATCGCAAAACGCGGCATCACGAAGGGAATCGGCAGGCATAGGTATCTCCTACTTGTATAACGGGCTGGGCTCTCAATAATAATTAGCTCCTTTATTTGATAACAATGCATCAAAAACTGCAACCATGGTTCCGGCGGACGGCGCTCGAGCACAAACTGGTGGCATTATTCATGAGAAGCCGATCTTGTTGCATGCTAAAGCGTTTGACCAAAAAACGCCCGAGCGTTTACGCAAGAGTCGCGCTATCATGCAGTCGAACGCGGTAAACACCTTTAGCATTTGCGCCGCACAGACCAGAGAGGAACCATCCATGAAGATCGGTATCGGTAACGACCACGCCGCCGTCGAGCTCAAGAACATCATCTCCGAGCACCTGAAGGAGCGCGGCTGCGAGGTCGTGAACTTTGGCACCGACACCTCCGAGAGCTTTGACTACCCCATCGCCGGCTACAAGGTGGGTAAGGCCGTTGCCAACGGCGACGTCGACCTGGGCATCCTGATCTGCGGCACCGGCGTCGGTATCAGCCTGGCTGCTAACAAGGTAGAGGGCGTGCGCGCCGTCGTGTGCTCCGAGCCCTTCAGTGCCAAGCTCTCCCGCATGCATAACAATACCAACGTGCTCGCCTTTGGCGCCCGCGTCGTGGGCTCCGAGCTCGCCAAGATGATTGTCGACGAGTGGCTCGACGCCGAGTTTGAGGGCGGTCGTCACGAGCGTCGCGTTAACCTCCTCAACGAGATCGACCACACGCGCGGCCTCAAGGTCGTCGACGAGGCCTAAACCAGTCAGTGTCACAAGCTAACAGCAGGGGCCCGCTCGGAACTCATGTCCGAGCGGGCCCCTTCATAGATTATGGAATAAAAGGGCGCCGCGGATGGAGTTCCGCGGCGCCCAAGCCACACGCTAACAGCTTTAAGGAGTCAAAGCTGGTTTAGCCAAAGAAGCGCTTGATCTCGATCTCGGCGTTCTCCAGGCAGTCGGAGCCGTGGATCACGTTGGCGTTGACATCGACGGCAAAGTCGCCGCGGATGGTACCAGGAGCAGCGTCAAGCGGATTAGTAGCGCCCATGAGGGTGCGCATCTTAGCAACAGCGGAGAGACCGGAAACGACCATCTTGACGACCGGACCGCTCGTCATAAAGTCACAGAGACCGCCAAAGAAGGGCTTGTCGGCCAGATGGGCGTAGTGCTCCTCGACGGTAGCGCGCTCGAGCGTGGTCATCTCCATGCGCTCGATGACAAGGCCGCTGCGCTCAATGCGAGCAACAATCTCGCCGATTTTGCGATCGCGCACAGCGTCGGGCTTAATCATGATGAAGGTCTTCTCGATAGCCATAAGGTAGCCTTTCAAGTAGGTTCGCGCGTGCCCAAGTCCCATTCCGGCACCCGCCTGGACTGCATCGTAACAGAGTTTTAGCTGCAGTTAAACAAAAAGCTGTTTCTTGAAACGCTACAATTTATTAAAGCGCTCCATATGTGTCACTTCTGTTTCGAAGCTCGATTAGAGTACCATCCGACTGCCCATCAACCGCATCGAGCAGAGCAGACGGTCGGTTGCCGCCCGCGAACGTACCCCCTTCACAACCTGCCCAAAGGTCCTACAGAAGTTCTCGACAAGCCCCTCCCCCATAGCAACAAAATACGGACGCCCACATCAGCAGACGCCCGTAAAGCAAAAAACGATTCCTCAATAAATGGCAAAAACGGCTTCGGCCAAACCCTTACTTTATCCCGTGGCCCATCTCGACGACCTTGGTCAGCGATCCAAACACGCCCTCGTCGGCCACGAGCTGTGCCTCGGCACGCTGCAGCTGCACGGCAACGGCGGCAGGGGCGGTACCGCCCTCGGTCGTACGCGCGGCGACAATTGAGGGGATGTCGAGTGCCTCGGTAATATCGCGTTCAAAGAGCGGGCTTGCCTCCTGGAACACCTCAAACGGTAGGTCCTCAAGATTGCAGCCACGCTTCTCACACATCAGGACCAGATGGCCCACCACGGCATGTGCCTCGCGGAACGGCAGACCACGCTTAGCCAGGTAATCGGCAACATCGGTAGCGGCAAGGTGCCCCACGCCGCACTCGCGCGCCATGGCATCCTCGTTGACAGTCCAGGTCGAAATCATACCGGCCATAACGGACAGGCACTGCATGAGCGTATGGGCGGTATCGAGCGCGCCCTCCTTGTCCTCCTGCAAGTCCTTGTTATAAGCGAGCGGCAAGCCCTTCATGGTCACGAGCAGCTGCACCAGGTTGCCATACACACGGCCGCTCTTGCCGCGAATAAGCTCGGCAAAGTCGGGATTCTTCTTCTGCGGCATGATGGACGAGCCGGTGGAGTACGAGTCGGAAAGCGTGATAAAGCCAAATTCGGAGCTCGACCACAGCACGATCTCCTCGGAAAGACGCGACAGGTGCATCGCCATGACGGATCCGGCGTAATGCAGATCGAGCAGGAAATCACGGTCGGAAACCGCATCGAGCGAGTTGGGAATCACGCCCGCAAAGCCAAGTTCGGCAGCCGTCATCTGACGATCGAGCGGATAGCTCGTACCGGCAAGCGCGGCAGCACCCAGCGGGCAGCTGTCGGCGGCATCAAAGGCGGCCTTCAGGCGTGTAAAGTCGCGCGCGAACATCCAGGAATACGCCAGCAGATGATGCGACAGAAGCACGGGCTGAGCGTGCTGCATATGCGTGTAGCCCGGCAAAATCACCTTGTCGTACTTCTTAGCCGCATCCACCAGCACATGGCGCAGCTCTAGATTGGCCTCCATGAGCTCCTTGGCCAGCGCCTTGACGCCCAGGCGCGTGTCGGTCGCCACCTGGTCGTTGCGCGAACGTCCGGTATGCAAGCGCTTGCCAGCCTCGCCGATGCGACGCGTCAGCTCGCTCTCGATGGACATATGAATGTCCTCATCGTTGATATCGAAGGTGAAGTTGCCGGCATCGATATCCTGTTCGATTCCGGTCAGGCCATTGGCAATCGCCTGCTCGTCCTCGGCACTGATGATGCCCTTGGCCGCCAGCATTTTGGCATGCGCCTTAGAGCCGGCGATATCCTGTTTATAGAGATGTTTGTCGACCGGCAGCGACGCGCCAAACTCCTGCGTGACCTCGGCCACGCCTGCCTCAAAACGACCACCCCAAAGAGCCATGGAACCGTCCCCTTTCTCCAAATACCAATACAAGCGCCCAAAGCAATACGCCATATCGCTAACGCGATTTTTCAACCGCTAGTTTTACACATTCCCCACCGTGTGCGGAGCCATGTAGCTAATTTGCAAAGAAGTGACGCGCCATGCACTTGGCGCCCAACGTCTCCCTCCGGATGTTGCCCTGCGAACCATCGATCCAGGCCTTCAGGCTCATAGGAACGTCCTCGACCTTTGCAGCATCGAACTCGGGCGCGAGGGCAAGTAGAGCATGCGCGATAGCATTGAACATAATGGATACTCCTCATATATATAGGCGCAGAGCCGCCAAATTGATAGAAGGAGCCCCGCCGGACAACCCCGGCGGGGCTCGGACTCAGCCGCAGACGCGGCATCATATATGCGGGCGGAACGTAGGGGCCACCGATGTTAAGAAGTGTCAGCAAGCATAACGAAAGGTAGGGACCCCGTGCACCCGTTATGTATCACGCGGATGGGCCGCGCGGATACCAAGGGAAGGAGGCGCTAGGCCTGGGCGGCAGCAGAGCTGGGACCCTGGACCTTAGCCCACGTCTTGAGCGACAGCGTATCGATCTCGATAAAGCCGGCGCTGGCCTTCTCGTCAAACGTGGTGTCGCGGTCGTAGGTAGCCAGACCGTAGTCGTAGAGGCTGAAGGGGCTCTTGCGGCCGACGACATGGCAGTTGCCCTTAAAGAACTTCAGACGGACAGTGCCGGTCACGAACTTCTGGGTATCGGCCATAAAGGCATCGAGCGCGTTTTTGAGCGGGCTGTACCACTGGCCGTTGTACACGGCGGTGGCCCAATCCTGCTCGAGCTTGATCTTGGTCTTGAGCAGGTCGCCCTCGACGCAGATGTCCTCGAGCGCCTTGTGAGCGGTGATGAGCGTCAGGGCGCCGGGAACCTCGTAGCACTCGCGGCTCTTAAGGCCCACCAGGCGATCCTCGACCAGATCGAGACGGCCAAAGCCATTGTCGCCGGAGATCTTGTTGAGGGCGATAACGATCTCGGAGAGCTTCATCTTCTTGCCGTCGACGGCGACGGGCTTGCCGGCCTCAAACTCAATCTCGGTGTAGGTCGGGGTGTCCGGCGTGTCCTCGGGGTTCTTGGTCATAACCCAAGCGTCGTCGAGCGGCTCGTTCCAGGGATCCTCCAGGTGACCGCACTCAATGGCACGACCCCACAGGTTGTCGTCGATGGAGTAGGGGTTGTCGTTGGCACCCTCGGGAACCGGCACGTTGTGGGCGTGGGCATAGGCGACCTCGTCGGGACGGCACTTCAGGTCCCACTCGCGAACCGGGGCGATAACCTTGAGCTCGGGGTCGAGGGCCTTGACGGCGGCCTCAAAACGGACCTGGTCGTTACCTTTGCCAGTGCAGCCGTGGGCGACGTAGGTCGCGCCAAACTCGTGGGCGACCTCAACAAGCTTCTTGGCAAGCAGCGGGCGAGACAGGGCGGAGAGCAGCGGATACTTATTCTCGTACATGGAGTTTGCGGCGATGGCTTTGGTCAGGAACTCATCGGAGAACTCGTCGCGCAGGTCGAGCACCTGGCAATCGAGAACGCCCAGGTCGAGCGCCTTCTGCTTCTTGGCATCCAGTCCGGTCTCTTCCTGGCCCACGTTGCCGCAGACGCAAACGACATCGAGATTCTTCTCGTCCTGGAGCCACTTGACACATACGGATGTATCAAGACCACCGGAATATGCGAGAACGACTTTTTCCTTGCTCATGGCTGTTTCCTTTCGCCCTTGGTAGCTAGTTAGAACATCGGTCAGTTGCAAGTCATTTCAAGGTCATATACCGTGCAATATCAGGTTAAATAGCAAAAATCAGCACATACATGCCCTAGAAACATGCAGCAATGTCGTGCTAAAACCCAACGACCTCAAAATGACTCTGTTGAGGCAATTCGCCCCATGCGGACAGAGACGATTGTTATCGTCGTCGGGAAATTGCGCGCTGGCGTCGGATGGCATTGTCTGCAGTGGTGATGATCTTTACGAACTGCATCTGCCTCTCCTTTCACGTATCGCCGGGCGCAATTCAAATATCGTAAACGGTACCTTTTACTCGGTAAGCGGTTGTTTTTCCGTCTCCGTTTTCGATGGTCGCTATATTACGCTAAAGTGCCCGCAGCACAAGCGACAAATTCAAATTTCTGAAAAGTTTTTTCATTACTTTGTGAAGCGTGGTGCAAATACGCACCATTCCTGCGAAAATACGCTCGACTACTAGTTGATGGTTATAACGTCTGAAACAATCTCGAAACGAAAGGCGCATTTTTATGCAAACTTACGAATCGGACGCCAACATCGGCAACATTAAGATTCTCGCCGTCGATATGGACAAGACGCTGCTGACCGACGAGCGTGCGCTGCCCCAGGGTCTTGATGAGCGCCTGGACAAGCTCGCCGACGCCGGCATCGTATTCTGCCCCGCCAGCGGACGTCCCGCCCCCAAGCTCGAGGAGATGTTCGAGGGCATCAAAAACCGCCTTGCTTTTTGTCCCGACAACGGAGCGTGCGTGATCTATCGCGGCAGCTATATCTATAAGAGCAATATTGACGTGGAGCTGTATCAGCAGGTCTTGAGCCGTGCCTCGGAGGATCCTCGCGCTGTCCCCGTCCTGTGCTGCTTCGACGAGTTCTACGTGCTTGCCCGCGACCATCAATACCACGACGAGATCAGCGTCTACTACAACACAATCAACTACGTCGACAGCTTTGAGGGCATTGATTTCGAGTCCAACAAGATTTCGGTCTTCTTCCCCGGCTACGACGCCGAGCCCGCTTTCCGCGAGACCTATAGCCCCGAGTTCTCGGACAAGCTCTACGTCACCAACGCCGGGCGCGAGTGGATCGACTTTATGAACCTGGGCGTCGACAAGGGCGCCGGCGTCGCGCACCTGTGCGAACACCTGGGCATCGATATCGCCGACGCCGCCGCCGTGGGCGACACCTACAACGACATCCCCATGCTGGAGCGCGTCGGTCACAGCTTTATCGTGGACAATGCCGAGGAGCACATGAACGCGCACGCCAAGTGGCGCATTCCGAGCAACAACGACGGGGGCGTACTGACGCTCATCGACGCCATCTTGGCGGCTCGTTAACGTAGCTTGTCGGACCTGGCCGGGCGACGCGGGTAAGTTTTTCGTTCGGTCAGGTCCTGGGCTCGCTCGAAGGCCACATTAAGTGGCCTTCGGCTCGTGCGGAATCTACGAAAAACTTACCCGCGTCGCCCGGCCAGGTCCTAGGTTTACTTGTCTGCCGCCTAGATGGCGTCTTGGCGTCTAGATACTTTGGCTGAATTAAATTGAATGAAGGGAGCTCCTTGTTGATGAGGGGCTCCCTTCTGTTTTGGCTACTTTGGGGTTGTTGGTACGTCTTTATTTGGCGTCGGCCCAGGTTATGCCGGTGCTGGCTTCGGCGATCAACGGTACGCGGAGGTCTACTACGTGTTCCATGACGTCGCGGACCATGGCGGTGAGGCGCTCGACTTCGTCGACGGGGCACTCAAAGTCCAGTTCGTCGTGTACCTGCAGGATCATGTGGGCGGCAAAGCCTTCTTCTTCCAAGCGACGGCTTACGCGGGCCATGGCGATCTTGATGATGTCGGCGGCGGTGCCCTGCATGGGGTGGTTCATGGCCGTGCGCTCACCAAAGCCGCGGAGCTGTGGGTTTTTGGCCTTGAGCTCGGGAATATGGCGTCTGCGGCCATACATGGTCTCGGCATAGCCCGTCTGCTTGGCTCGCGCCACCACATTGTCGAGGAACGTGCGCACGCCCGGGTAGGCCTCGTAGTAGCGGTCGATCATGCCACGCGCCTCGGCCATCGGGATATGCAGCGACTGCGATAGACCGTAGGCCTGCTGACCATACACGATGCCAAAGTTCACGGCCTTGGCGCGGCTGCGCAAGTCGGGCGTCACCTCGGACACCGGCACGCCAAACACGCGTGCGGCCGTCTCAGCATGGAAGTCCTCACCCTCGTTAAAGGCGCGCACCAGGTGCTCGTCACCCGAGAGATGCGCCAGCAGACGCAGCTCGATCTGCGAGTAGTCCACCGCCAAAAAGACGCTTCCCTCGCCTGCCGAAAATGCCGTCTTGACGGTACGGCCCAGCTCCGAGCGCGTCGGGATGTTCTGCAGGTTCGGGTCGCTCGAGGACAGACGCCCCGTTGCCGTGATGGTCTGGTTGTACGTGGTGTGCACGCGACCGTCACCACGGCGCAGCGGGCCCAGCGTGTCCAGATAGGTGGACTTGATTTTGGACTTTTCACGCCAATCCAAGATCAGACGCACGATTTCGTGGTCGCGGGCAAGGTCGCTCAACACCTTGGCATTGGTCGAATAGTAGCCGCGCTTGGTCTTTTTGAGGCCCTTGGTCGGAAGGCCCATCACATCAAAGAGCACATGCGACAGCTGCATGGGACTGCCAATATTAAAGGTCTCGTCACCCGCTAGGTCGCGAATGCTGCGCTCGACCTCGGTGATCTGGGTCGCCAGGCCCTCGGACAGATTACGCAGGCGGTCGGGATCCACGAGCATGCCCGCGCGCTCCATCTTGGCAAGCACCGGCACGAGCGGCATCTCGATGCCATCGAACACGTTGGCGGCGTTCTCGCGGGCCATACGGTCGCGCAGCGGTGCGACCAGCGCCAGCGTCAAGGCCGCCGTGCGAGCGGCGGGCGCTGGAGCGTCCTCACCGGCACCCTCTGCACCGCGCGCCGCAGGCAGCGCCATCTGCAGATACGTATCGGCCAGATATGCCTCGTCAAACTCGGAGCGGTCGGAATCCAACAGGTAAGCGGCGACCACGGTGTCGAAGATGCACGTGGAATCGACTGCCAGCGGATCCATAAGCTCGGGCTCGGAAGAATCGATGGGCGAAAGCTCATGCAGCAGCGCTTTCATATCCGGGCTCGCCACGCGGCCCTCCACAAACAGGCGCGCAAGCACGCCGGCAATCACGCCGTGGGCGAAGTTGAAGCCATCGACTACGGCAGTGGCACCGCCGTCGCCCTCCTCGAGCGCGAACAGGCCCTTGGACGTCGCCAACCACAGCGTGCGCGTCAGTCCAAAGAGCGCGCCCTCTTCCTTGTCGTCGTCCACCACGGCGGCGACCCACTCGCCGGCATCAATCGCGCGGGAGACCTCAGCCGCAACGGCACCAAGCGCGTCGGCATCGCCGGCGGCTGCGCGAACCATAGCAGGTATCTCAAACACACTGGAGGCAGCAGCAACCCCGCCCTCGCCGCCGATCAGCGCCAAGAAACGGTTCTGCATGGCGGTGATACCAAGCGTACCCAGCGCCGCGGAAACCTCATCGGCAGAAAACGCCGGGAAGGACGTCGCCTCGAAATCGAGCTCGACGGGCGCATCGGTGCGGATGGTCGCCACCTTGCGGCTCAGCAGCGCATCGTCGATATGCGCACGCAGGTTCTCGCCCATCTTGCCCTTGACCTCGTCGGCATGCGCGATAACCTCGTCCAGGCTGCCGTACTGCGCGATGAGCGCGCTCGCCTTTTTGGGGCCGATGCCCGGCACGCCGGGAATGTTGTCGGACGCATCGCCCTTCAGGCCGTAAAAATCGGGCACGAGCGCCGGTGTAATGCCGTGATACAGGTCGTCCACGCTCTCGGGCGTCATAATCGCCACGTCGGACAGGCCTTTGCGGGTCGAGACCACGTTGACGTGCTCGGTCACGAGCTGATACATGTCGCGGTCGCCGGTCACCAGCAGCATGTCGCAGCCGGCCTCCTCGCCCAGGCGCGCCATGGTGCCCAGGATATCGTCGCCTTCCCAGCCCTCGGACTGCAAAATCGGCACGTTGAGCGCGGCGAGCAGCTCCTTAATCATGGGGAACTGCGCGTGCAGATCGGGGTCCATGGGCGGGCGCTGCGCCTTATACTGCGGCAGCATCTCCATGCGCACGCGCGGTTTGCCCTTGTCAAACGCCACGACCACACCGTCGGGTTTAAAGGCATCGATCATCTTAAGAAACATGTTCAGAAAGCCAAAGATCGCGTTGGTGGGGCGACCGTCCGGCGCGTTCATGGTCGGCGGCACGGCGTGGAAGGCGCGGTGCATGAGCGAGTTGCCGTCGATAACGGCAAAAGTGCGGCGCTTGTCAGACATATTGAATACCTCGCTTTGGGCTGGGCACGGTTTGCTCACACCAGTTTACACGCTCCCTGCCCCGCGGCCACCGCACATCAAGCTCCCCCGTCACCGTGAGCCCGCGCGTGATACGATGGCTCACGGTACATCAACCAGCACGATCGATCCGAAAGGAGCCTGCGTCATGGAGCGTCCCTGCGCATGGAAAAAGTACACGCCACAGCAAGTCGAGGAGCTCGAGGAGCTTTGCCGTGGCTATAAGCAGTTTTTGAGCGAGAACAAGACCGAGCGCCTGTGCGTCAAGACCGGTATCAAGATGGCCGAGGAGGCGGGCTACGTCAATCTGGAGACCGTGATCGCCGAGGGCCGCGCGCTCAAGGCCGGCGACAAGGTGTATGCCGCCAATCACGGCAAGGACCTCATGCTCGTCAACCTGGGCACCGCCCCGCTCGAGCAGGGCTTTAACATCCTGGGCGCCCACGTGGACTCGCCGCGCCTGGACCTCAAGCAAAACCCCGCCTTCGAGGCCGGCGACATGGCCTACCTCGACACGCACTACTACGGCGGCGTCAAGAGCTACCACTGGGTAGCCTCCCCGCTCGCGCTTGTGGGCGTCATCTGCAAAAAGGACGGCACCACCGTCGACATCAACATCGGCGACAAGGCAGACGATCCGGTCTTTACCATCTCCGACTTGCTGATCCACCTCTCGAGCGAGCAGATGTCCAAGCCCGCCAAGGACGCCGTCGACGCCGAGATCCTCGACGTGATCGTAGGCGGCCGCCCCGTCAAGTTTGACGAGGACGACAAGGACGCCCCCAAGGAACCCGTCAAGCAGATGTTCCTGGACATCCTCAAGGAACAGTACGACGTCGAGGAGGAGGACTTCCTCTCTGCCGAGATCGAGGTCGTGCCCGCCGGCCCCGCCCGCGACATGGGTCTCGACCGCTCCATGATTTTGGGCTATGGCCACGACGACCGCGTCTGCGCCTACCCCTCCATGCTCGCCCAGATCAACGTGGCAGACGTCGAGCGCACGAGCATCACGCTCATCGTCGACAAGGAGGAGATCGGCTCCGTGGGCGCCACCGGCATGACGAGCCGCTTCTTCGAGAACACCGTCGCCGAGATCATGACGCTCGCCGGCGAGGATAGTCCGCTGGCCCTGCGCCGCGCACTCGCCCGCAGCCGCATGCTCTCCTCTGACGTGTCCGCCGGCTTCGACCCGGGCTATGCCGGCAAGTTCGAGACCAAGAACGCCGCCTTCATGGGTCGCGGCCTGTGCTTTAACAAGTACACGGGCAGCCGCGGCAAGGGCGGTTCCAACGACGCCGATGCCGAGTATGTGGCCCTCGTCCGCGACATCATGGACGAGGCCGGCGTGGACTTCCAGACCTGCGAGCTCGGTCGCGTCAACGCGGGCGGCGGCGGCACCATCGCCTACATCATGGCCAAGTACGGCATGAACGTCATCGACTCCGGCGTTGCCGTCCTGTCCATGCACGCCCTGTGGGAGGTCGCCAACAAGGCCGATATCTACGAGGCCTACCGCGGCTACAAGGCCTTCATCGAGCGCGCCTAACCAACCCTCGTAAAACGAGCCCAACCAGCCCTTTATAACTTGCGGTGAAATAGTTCCCAAACACGCCTTTTAACAGGCAAAACAGGAATTATTCCACCGCAACTTCTTTTTTTGGCAGAGGAGAGTCCATGCTGCAGGTCATCATTCCGCCCGCCAAGCAAATGCGCGCGGCCCAAGATGCTTTTGAAGTCCAGGGCATTCCACCCTTTGCGCGCGAGACGGCTCGCCTCCAACGCGCGCTGCTAGATATCGAGCGGAATGAAGGCAGCGGCGGCCTGCAGGCGCTGTGGAACGTGAGCGACAAACTGCTGGGACCTTGTCTCAACACCCTGCATGAGTTCGGGTCCATCCTGAAAAACGGCGATCTCGACAATCCCGAACTCGCCCGTCACCTCTCCCCTGCCGTCATGTCCTATCACGGCATCCAATACCAAAGCATGGCGCCCGAGGTGATGGATGCCGAACAGCTCGCCTGGCTGCAAAGCCACCTGTGGATCCTCTCTAGCCTCTACGGGTGCGTTCGCCCCTTTCATGCCGTCGAACCATATCGGCTGGAAATGGGCGCGAAGCTCGCCGTTGACGATGCCCGAGACCTCTACGCGTTTTGGAGCGACAAGCTCGCGCGGACTATCGCCCCGGCAGGCTCAAACACCACGATCGTCAACCTCGCCAGCGTAGAGTATGCCAAAGCCGTTCTGCCCCACCTCGCGGGCGACGCCACAGTCGTCACATGCCTCTTTGGCGAAGGCATCCGCAATGGCAAGCCCATCCAACGGTCGACCGCCAGCAAAAAGGCACGCGGCTCCATGGTGCGGTGGATGGCAGAAAACAGGCTCGAGGATGTAAGCGGGCTCACCGCGTTCGACGTTGGTTATCGTCACTTTCCCGAGTTTTCAAATAAAAACACTTTGGTCTTCCTGAACGAACAGGCCTTGTAGGACCACCGCTACTTTTGAATGTGCTGCCTGGGCACGGCGTCTATCCCGCCAAGCCGTCGGCTTTGGCAATTTCATTTGTCGAGCCGTCCTGATAGGTAATCTTGATATGTTCTACCTCGGACACCTTGACGCCCGACGGGGGCACCAGGCGCCATTCCGTCAGCGCAATGTCCATGGTCGTGGGGACGTCTCCCTGGTTTTTAAGCTTCACCGTCAGTGTTTTGAGCGCCGCATCGTAGGTCACGCGTTCGATTTCTTCACCGGGAATGGACCCACCACTCAACTGCAGCTGCACAAACTCGTTGCGCGGATACCAATAGTCGCCCGGCGCGGCAACGGTATTGCCGCCGGCAACCTCCACCGTCATGATCGGCAGGCTATCGTCGGCCTCAAACGTCCAAGCGGCTCCCCCACGCCCGCCAAACGTCCAAATACAGCAGGCAATCACCATCACGACCAGGATCGCAAAACCAATTGCGACCAGCCCATGATGGGCGCGGCTCTCCTCGGCCGACACATCCCACTGCGTCTCTCGATATAGATGCTTGTCTTCCATGTTCGCCTCCCCACGGGCATGCTCATTGCGTCAATCGTACCCATTCGAGCTATACTTGAGCCCGCCACATAAACGGGGAGCTTGCAGGACAAGACGGCAGGCTGAGATTGGGCGCGCCCGCCCTGACCCGCAAACCTGATATGGGTAATGCCAACGAAGGGAGCCGTGCCAATGAGCACACAGACCGAGCCCAAGCTCGTCACACAAATCGACTTCGCCCGCGCCGGGCAAATCACGCCGCAGATGAAAGAAGTCGCCGAGCGCGAGCATCGCGACCCCGAGTACATCCGCGAGCGCGTGGCCGACGGCCGCATCGCCATCCCCGCCAACATCGTGCATATCAAAAAGGGCATGCGCGCCTTTGGTGTCGGCGAGGGCCTTTCCACCAAGGTCAACGTCAACCTGGGCATCTCGGGCGATAAGGCCGATGCCGCCGAGGAGTGGAAGAAGGTCAAGATCGCCGAGGACTTTGGCGCCGACGCCATCATGGACCTCTCCAACTCGGGCAAGACGCGCCAGTTCCGCCAGCAGCTCATCGACGAGACGCCGCTCATGGTGGGCACCGTTCCCATGTACGACGCCATCGGCTACATGGAAAAGCCGCTGGTCAAGCTGACCAAGGACGACCTGCTCGAGGTCGTGCGCGCGCACGCCGAGGACGGCGTGGACTTTATGACCATCCACTGCGGCATCAACAAGTCGGTCATCAAGACCTTTAAGGAGACTGGCCGCCTCATGAACATCGTCAGCCGCGGCGGCTCGCTGCTGTTTGGTTGGATGGAGGTCACCGGTAACGAGAACCCCTTCTACGAGTTCTACGACGAGGTGCTCGAGATCTGCCATGAGTATGACGTGACGATCTCTCTCGGCGACTCCTGCCGCCCGGGCTGCCTCTACGACTCCAACGACGCCACCGAGACCGCTGAGATGATCGAGCTGGGCAAGCTGTGCAAGCGCGCTTGGGCCGCCGGCGTCCAGGTCATGGTCGAGGGCCCGGGTCACATGGCGCTCGACGAGATTACCGCCAATATGAAGCTGCAGAAACGCCTATGCCACAACGCCCCGTTCTATGTGCTGGGGCCGCTGGTGACCGATATCGGCGTGGGCTACGACCACATCACCGCCGCCATTGGTGGCGCCATCTCCGCCAGTTCCGGCGCCGACTTCCTGTGCTACGTGACACCGGCAGAGCACCTATGCCTGCCTAACGCCCAGGACGTGCTCGATGGCCTTATGGCCACCAAGATCGCCGCACACGCCGCCGACATCGCCAAGAAGGTACCGCACGCCCGCGACATGGACGACAAGATGGGCCAGGCACGCCGCAAGCTCGACTGGGACGCCATGTGGAAGTGCGCGCTCGACCCGGTCACCGGCAAGAAGCGCTACGAGGAATCCCCCGCCGCCACCGAGGGCACCTGCACCATGTGCGGCAAGATGTGCGCCGTCCGCACCGTCAACAAGATCTTCGAGGGCACCACGATCGACCTCGGCATGGATGACTAGCCCTGTCGCCGCGGCCGCTTCTGGCGGCGAGCTGACGCCTGTCAATTGTTGACGTGTGAACATTTGCTTACATTTGCGTAAAGATTGCACCGCCCGCCCGGGATCGGCATACAGCCGGCCCGGGCATCTTTATAATGCAGGCAGAAGAGCCATTTGATTCCGACCGAACAAGGGAGCGAACATGGATCGCAGTAAGGTACCTGCCGTTCTATCCATCGCAGGATCCGATTCCAGCGGTGGCGCCGGCATTCAGGCCGACATCAAGACTATCACGGCGCACCGTCTGTATGCCGAGACGGCCATAACCGCCATCACGGCGCAAAACACCCTGGGCGTCACCGCCGTGCAGGATATCTCGCCAGATATCGTCGCCGCGCAGATCGACGCCGTTTTTGACGATATCCGCCCGAGCGCCGTCAAGATCGGCATGGTTTCTTCTGTCGAGATTATCGAAGTCATCGCCGACCGCTTGAGCGCCTGGAACGCACAAAATATCGTCGTCGACCCCGTTATGGTCGCCACCTCGGGCGCTCGCCTGATCGCAGAGGACGCCGCCGAAGCGCTTGCACGCCGCCTGTTCCCGCTGGCGACCGTCATCACGCCCAATATTCCCGAGGCCATGGCGCTGCTCGATTACGAAGTCGATTCCGAGCGCACGCAGCAAAATGCCGCCATGCTTCTCACCCGCCGCTTTGGATGCGCGTCCCTCGTTAAGGGCGGGCATTTTGTCAATGAAGCCAACGATGTGCTAGCCGAGCCCGCACCGCTCGATGACGAGGGCAACCACCTGGGCGATCCGCTCACCACGTGGTTCCGCCACAAGCGCATCGAGACCGGCAACACGCATGGCACCGGCTGCATGCTCTCGTCCGCCATCGCCTGCGCGCTGGCACAGGGCATGGATCTTGCCGACGCCGTCAACGCCGGCAAGGCCTACCTAACCGGCGCTCTCGCCGCCGGCCTGAACATGGGCAAAGGCTCCGGCCCCGTCAACCACATGTGGCAGTACTAGCCCTGCAGCAAAACCACCACAAAGGGGACAGGCACCTTTGTGGTGGTTTTTCTTGTTACGGCCAATCGTCTGCGAGTTGGATGCCGAGCAAGCCCGAAAGTGCGAGCGCTTGTTCGGCATTGACTGTCAGGCCTCGCAACTCACGGTAGTCGCCCGAAACAACGGGAGCCTCAAACGTGCAGCGCGATACATCAACACCACATAGCGGTGTCTTGAACACATCAACTCGCGTCAGGTCGCAGCTATCCAGGCGCAGCTGCCCCAGCTTGGCCCCCTGGAGCGCCGCCTCGGTCAGACGCACATCGCACGCCGTGATGGGGCCAATGCGTCCCTCCGAAAGGTTCGCGTAACTCAGGTCGCATGATGCAAACGAAACGCTCGACAGACGCGCCTTGACCAAGTTGAGCCCCGGCGCCGAGCAATCAACAAAGTCGCAGCGGTTGAGCCAGCAGCCTTCCATATTGCAGCGGATAAAGCGGCAACCGCGAAATACGACGTCGCGAAACGTCGAACCACTCCAGTCGACGCCATCGAATACGCAGGAGCGGAACACGACGCCGTCAAAGGTCGTACCGTTCGCCACGTCATAGGCGAGCTCCAGCTCCTCAAAAGCGGTATTGGAGACAAGCTCATCCCCCTCGGCAAACAGGTCAATGAGCTCATCCATGCCCATGTGGCAGCCAAGCCGCTCGTTTACCCGGGCAAAGCCACCACAAAAGTGCCTGTCCCCTTTGTGGTGGTTTGGGGCTGCGCTACTCACCGAGCATCTCTTGGAGCTTGGCTGCCACGGCATGTCCCAAGCTCTCGTGGCTTTCGGGCATCATGTGCAGATAATCGATATCGCCCGGCTCGGCAAAGTCGGCGGCATTCAAAAAGTCGCAGCCAAACTGCTCAGCCACATGCGCGTAGTATTCAGCAAAATGCTCCGAGGCCTCGACGGAGCGCTCGTCAAAGTCGGTCATATACACATCGGCGATCTGCGGTTTGATCTTAATGGGAGCCATCAGCAGAATGCGCGGACAAGGCGCAGCGTCGGTCCACGGAAACGCGCGGACGGCGCGAATCAGCGCCATGGCGCCACGGGCAATATCGGAAGCCGTCACGTTAAAGACCGTCTTACAGTCGTTGGTGCCCAGCATGATCACAATGGCGTCCAGCGGCTTATGGGCCTCGAGCAGCATCGGAAGCGCGCGAATGCCGTTGAGGTTAGTGTCCAGGTGGCACATATCGTCGCGCACCGTCGTGCGGCCGTTGAGCCCCTCCTCAATCACATGCCAGCCCTCGCCCAGGTCACGCTGCGCCACGCCGCACCAGCGCACATCCTGCGCATAGCGCACCGCGGTGCCATCGCGCATACCAGCCGGATCGTAACCATAGGTGTTGCTGTCGCCAAAGCATAGAACGTTTTTCATCGTAAGCTCCCCACTCAATAAAAAGCCGACGGGAACAGCCCCCGTCGGCTCGGCATGTCGCATCACGCGCACCGTTTACAGGTACTTGCGCCAGTCGTCGTCATCCTCATCGTCCTCGGCAGCGGCCTGGGCCTGCTCGGCGGCACGGGCGGCCGCAGCGCGGGCGGCAACCTGGGCATAGGACTCCTCGTTGCGCTCGGGGAAGCTTGCCAACACATGCTCGAACTTGGCGAAGTCCTCATCCCAGCGCGTAGAAGGCACAGCAAAGAAGACCTGCTTGACCTTGAAGTCGCCCGATGCGAGCTCCTTGCGGAAAATCTCGGCCACGGCCTCGGCATCAAAACCGTTGTTGTCGCAGCCCCAAGCGCCCAGTACGAGCTTCTCGCGACCCAGCTCGTCGCAGATGGCGAGCACAAAGCGGATACGGTCGCGCAGCGCGTCCAGCAGCGCATCGTCGCTCACGCGGTACTCCTGGCGTGCGCGCTTGGCATTGGGCGCGGCGGCCACGATCACATCGGCATACGCATGCACGTGGTTGCGGTCAAAACGCACCGCAGGCACTACCAGCGCACGGTTGCGGTAGAGCTCGCAGTTGATGTTGCGGCGACGGTTCTCGCCATACCACTTGCGCTGCTTGTCGAGCACGTTGTACAGATACGAATCGGCGCAGAGCGTAGCCTCCTGGCCCAGATAGCCCTGGATGTAGCCGCCACCCGGGTTGGTGAACGAGGCAAAGGCAAGCACCGCCATATCGCAGAACTGCGCGTAGCCTCGGCCGTTGTCCAGAATGGCCTGCGTGGCAGAGGCGTCGAGCACGGTGACCTCGGGCAAGACCACAGCGGATTCCTCAGCAGGCTCGGGCTCGGCCTGCGCGGCCTCATCGGCAGACGCAGACTCGTCCGCAACCTCGGTCTCGACGGGTGCAACCTCGGCAGCCTCGGCCTCAGCGGCCTCATGCTCCTCGGCAACCTGCTCTTCGGCAGCCGCTGCCGCTTGGGCCTTGGCCTTCATCGCCGCGACAAATCCGGCAGGCATGCCATCGAACTCGCGCACGCCGGCAAGCGAGCGCTCAATATCCTTGGCGCACGCTTCGGACACCGTCGCCACATGGCGCTCGGCGGCCTTGGCACGGGCCTCGCGCTTGGGATTGGGCTGCCCTGCGCGGCCGGTCCTGCGGTTACGGTTCCTGTTGTCGACATCTGCCATGAGTGGTCACCTTTCCTGTCGCTGCCGCTTTCGGTTTTTCCCATCCATGATACCCCGCCACGTACAAAAAAGGCGGCCCCGAAGGACCGCCTTTCGCATTGATTTACGCGCGCGGCAAGCACCGCTGCAACTCGCCGCTAGTCGCGACGACCAAGGATGTTCAGGATACGCAGGAACACGTTGATGATATCCACAAACAGGTTGGACGCCATGAGCACGGCGTTGGGCAGCGTGGGCGGCACCGTCGTGGCCACATAGGTGTCGTAGCCAATAAAAGCGGCGAACACCACGATCACGATCAGGTCGGTAATAGACTGCGAAACACCCATAAACATCAGCACGATCTCGACCAGGATCGTGGCAAGCAGAACGCCAAAACCGATGCCGTACACACGCTGGAAGAACTTGGGGAAGGTCACGCCCAGCGCGCCAAAGACAAAGGTGATGGCGGCGGTAGCGATAAAGGCAGTGTTGATGGTGGGCAGGTCGTAGTTGGCCAGGCCAAACGATGCGGTCAGACCAAAAGTGCTCGCAAAGATCACATAACCCGTGAGCGACAGGCCCACAGACTGCTTGCCCGCGGCAGCCGACATCATGACAATGCCGACGATAGTCAAAATAAACGAGCCAAAGACCAGCGGCAAAGCGACGCCGCTCATCATCATGCGGGCAAACGCCATGGTACTCGTAAAGTAGGCGCCGGCGCCCATGGCGCAAAAGCCCAAAAAGATCAGGGCGGACATGACAAGGTTGTACGCACGCGGCGACATCTCCTTGGCACGGCTTGCACCGGTCTCGATGGGGCCGTTCTGATAGCCCTGGATATCATTCATGCTTTCGTCCTTTCAGATAGCGCCGCGACAGCAGCGCCTTAAGCGACAAGATTTCTACCATTGTACCCGAACGCCGTGCGTCCCTACCTGCGGCGCTCACCCTCGAGCGTGCGGTCGAACGCCCACACCCACCAACGCATCAGATGGGCCTGCGAGCCGTCCGGCCGCTCGCGTGCCTGTTCTTCCAGATACAGTTCGGTCGCATGACCGCCAAAACGAACCTTATAGGTTGCCGTACGAATGCCGTGAACCGTCAGGCCAAAACCGGTGGACGAGACAATCTCGTCAATCGTAAAGCACCGACCGTCGACCCAGCAGACGGTGACCGGCACGACCTGTCCGCCCGCGAGGATGCGAGCCACGACGTCCACATACTGCTTGTGCACGCGTCGAGTTTTGCCATCTGTCTGTCGATATTCCATGCCTCCTATTATCGAACGCATGTTTGCATGTTGTAAAGCGAACAGACTGTGGTTTTGGAATGTCGTAGCAATCGCGCGTGTCCGCATGGCGTGTTAGCAAAAAGAACACCCGCGGTCAACAGGGCTAATATTCAATTTTAGTGCCAAAAAATTCACTTCTCCCATCAGAACTCGGCAAAGAAACCCGCAGGAGGTGATACGATTTATCATGTTTTTGTAACGTGTCTGCAAACTTCGAGAAAGCCCATATATGGACGTAACGTTCTCAACCTTCCTCGGCCAAATTGTGTCGAACCCAGTCCTTGCCGTCACCGTGATCCTCGCGTTGGGCGCCATCTTCGTCAACGGATGGACCGACGCGCCCAACGCCATCGCGACCTGCGTCACTACGCGTTGCATGCCCGCCCGCGCCGCCATTCTCATGAGTGCCGCATTCAACTTCCTCGGCGTGCTCATCATGACGCACTTTAACGCGAGCGTCGCCAACACCATCTCACATATCGTCGACTTTGGCGGAAACAGCACCATGGCGCTCGCCTGCCTGTGCGCGGCGCTGTTCTCCATCGTCGTCTACGGCGCCACAGCATCGCGTTTTGGCATCCCCACCTCGCAAAGCCACAGCCTTATCGCCGGCCTGACCGGTGCCGCTATCGCCCTCGGCGGCGCGAGTAGCGTCAACGTCCACGAGTGGATGAAGGTCATCTACGGCCTGGCGCTCTCCATCGGCCTGGGCTTTGTCATGGGCTGGGTCCTGTGCAAACTCGTCTCGATTCTTTTCGCCGCCGCCAACAGGCGACGTGCCAATGTCTTCTTTAAATACGCTCAGATCGCGAGCGCTGCGGCCATGAGCTTTATGCACGGCGCGCAGGATGGACAGAAGTTCATCGGCGTGCTCTTTTTAGGCGTGGCCTTCGCAAACGGCCAAACTAGCGTCGGCGATGCCGGCATCCCCATCTGGATTATGCTGCTATGCTCGGCCACTATGGGTATCGGCACCAGCGTGGGCGGCGAGCGCATCATCAAGTCCGTCGGCCAGAGCATGGTTAAGCTCGAGAAGTATCAGGGCTTCTCCGCCGACCTCGCGGGCGCCGCGAACCTGCTGCTAGCCACCCTTACCGGCATCCCCGTGTCCTCCACCCACATCAAGACCTGCGCCATCATGGGCGTCGGTGCCGTCAAGCGCCTCTCGGCCATCAACTTCGGCGTCGTCAAGGACATGATGTTCACCTGGTTCTTCACCTTCCCCGCCTGTGGACTCATCAGCTTTGTCATGGCCAAGCTGTTCATGATGTTCCTCTAGTCAAACCGAACGTCCATCCGGACCGCAACACTTCGCCCACCCGTCTTCGCCTCGAAAGGACCCACCCATGGCAAAGAAACCCGATTCGTTCTACTTTGACAACTACGTCGCCTGCGCCGACCTCGCCGTTCAGGCCGCAGAGCTGCTCATCAAGATTTTTGAGAACTTTGACCCCGCGCAGATCCACGACATGCTCGATAAAATGCATGCGATTGAGCATGCGGCAGACAAGAAGCACCACGAGCTCGAAGACGCCCTGCTCACCGCCTTTATCACCCCGCTCGAGCGCGAGGATCTGGATCTGATGAGCTGCTCACTCGACACCGTGCTCGACCGCATCGAGGGCGTCGTGCAGCGCGTCTACTTCACCAACATTCAGAGCATCCATCCCGACGCCGTCGTCATCGCCCACAAGGTAACCGATGCCTGCCGCGCCATGAAGGACCTGATGGTCGAACTTCCCAACTACCGCAAGTCCAAAACGCTGCGCGAGCTCGTCATCCAGATCAACACCATCGAGTCCGAGGCCGACGAGCTCTATATCAACGCCATGCGCAACCTGCACGTTAACGGCAAGGACCCGCTCGAGGTCATCGCTTGGCGTGACGTGTACGCCTTCCTGGAGTACTGCGCTGACTGCTGCGAGAATGTGGCCGATGTCGTGGATTCGATTGTCATGAAGAACAGTTAATTGGGGGTACGTGTCCCGGCGGCGAAGGGCCGGCCACGGTTTGCTTTCTCACTCCGGCTGCTTTGCAGAGTCGTTCGAAAGTAAACCGTGGCCGGCCCTTCGCCTTACGTACCACCATTGGGAACTATGGCTGATAGATTTAGCGCGATGGGGGTTTGGCTGAAAGGACCTATGGTAGCCGTTCGGACACTTTGGCCCTTGATGAGCGTTTGGCCGATTGCTGCTTTGGGTACTGTTTGGGTTACTTTGGGTTTGTTTGATTTTTAATTGTTGGAGGGCTTGTATGTCTTATTTGGATCTGGCTCGGTCTCGGTATTCTTGTCGCGAGTTTGAGAATCGTTCTGTTGAGCAAGCTGTTGTGGATGCCATTGTTGAGGCGGGGCGTATTGCTCCTTCTGCTTGCAATAATCATCCTTCTCGTGTGATGGTGTTGGATACGCCTGAGCTCCTGGAGAAGGCTGCTGCTTGTCAGCCTCGGTTTGCTCGTGATGGGTCTATCTTTGGAGCTCCGCTTGTCTTCCTCATTTGCAGCGTTACCGATGATGCTTGGGTGCGCCCGTATGACCAGATGAATTCCAGTGAAATCGATACGTCCATCGTGTGTGATCAGATGATGATGGAGGCCACCGAGCAGGGCCTGGGAACGTGCTGGGTGTGCCATTTTAAGCCTGAGATGGCCCGTGAGCAGTTCGACCTGCCCGAGGGTGTCTATCCCTATCACATGCTCGTCTGTGGCTATCCTGCCGACCATATCGCCGACCCCGAGCATCGAGAGGCTCGCACCATTCCCCTCTCCGACTTCCTCCTCAAGTAGGTTTTGGGACATGCCTCAAAACCTACCCTTGACCGCTCACCCGTTCATCGAGTTCTGCGCCACTATGTGCAGGACTCGGTTTTTTTGTTGCGCACCCCGGCACAGTCATAAAAAAGGACCCGCAAGCTGCGGGTCCTTTCTAGGCACTAAATTGTAGGCCGAATGTTAGTCCAGGTCGTCGGCGGCAAAGTTGTCGATCGGGGCGAAGGGATCGGCCACGGGGACAACCGGATCGGCGACGGGCAGCGGCTCGGCGGCGGGAACGGTCACCGCGGGAGAAGCGGCAGAACCGACCGGCGTGGAGGCCATGAGGTCGGCCGGGAAGGAATTCTGGGCATCGTCCATAAAGTGCTGGATGAGCTTGAGATACTCGGCCTTGAACTCCTCGCGGGAAGCCTTCAGACGGTCGATCTCCTCGAGCTCGGCCTGCTTCTCGGTCAGGGCCTGACGGATGACCTCGCGGGCCTTGGCGTCGGCCTCGTTGCGGATACGGTCAGCGTTCTCGTTAGCGTCGTTGACAATTGCCTCGGCGGTCTGCTGGGCCGCAATGAGAGCGGCGGAAATCTGACGCTCCTGAGCGGAGAAGTCGGGCGCGGGAGCGGCGACAGGAGCAGCGGGAACGGCCTGAGCGGCGGTATCCTGGGCCTGGGCAAGCTGAGCCTGCGCGTCGGCAAGCTGCTGCTCGGTGGCGGTCAGGCGACCCTTAAGATCAACGATCTTGGCAAGCATGGCGTCAACCTCGGAGGACAGCGTCTCCAAAAAGACGTCGACCTCGGCGGGATCATAGCCGCGCTTGGCCTCAGAGAAAGTCTGAGCCTGGATGTCAGCAGGGGTAATAGCCATAACAAGTTCTCCTTTTTCATCGCCTCGGCGCTGGGCGCCCGACATAAGTTACTGAGCCAGTTCTATACGAGTATACCTATAAGAAGCTGCAGAACCAGCCTCTGCACCAACTGCAACGCAATAATCGCAACGACCGGCGAAAAATCGATACCGCCCATCGGCGGGATGAAACGACGGAACAGGTTGAGCCACGGACCGCACACGCTATCGAGCACCGCAGCAATATCCTGAAGCAAACCACCCTGCTTCATGGGAATCCACGTCATAAAGCAGTAGACGACAATAAGCGTGGAATAGAAGTTGAACAGCGTGTTGACCAGCTGGACGATAGTGTAGATGTTGATGGGAATCTCCTCGTCTTGTCTTTACTTGAGGTAGCCGTCGGCACGAAGCTTCTTGAGATCGGAATCTTTGACCTCGCAACCGGCGGGCAGCACCATGAACACGCGGTCGCCCACCTCCTTGACCGCGGCACCCAGACCGCAGGCAAAGCCGTAAGAGAAGTCCAAGACGCGCTTGGCAACTTCGGTGCGTACGCCCACAAAAATCAGTGCGACAGGCTGCTTGGTGCGAACGCGGCGCACCACGGTCTCCACGTCGTCGTAGCTCTCGGGGCGCAGGACATAGGCCGGCAGCTGCGGCGTGGCGTTGATGATGTTGCTCGCATAGGCCGAGGCATCGCTCGGTGCAGGCGCGGGCGCAGCGGCGGCACGGGCGCGGGTGTTCTCGGCGTAGCTCGACGGCGTGTCATAGGCACCAGGACGATAACCGCTCGCAACACTGTCCTGCGAGCGCGAAGGCGGGTTATACGTCGTAGCATGGCGGGAGTCATCGCCGACCAGCTGACCGGAGCGCGTATACACGGCAACCGACTCAGCTTCACCGCGGCGCGTCTGACCAAGCAGGCCGTTGCTCGGCTCGTCTTGGGTGTAGAAGCCCTCGCCCGAAGCACCGCTGTAGCCGTTGCCCTGATAACTATCGTCATAGCCGTCATCGTAGCCGTAGTCGTCGTCCTGGCCATAACCCTGGTCGTAACCCTGCTGGCCGCCCAGGTGCATCTTATTTTTAATCTCGTCAAGGAAGCCCATGGTTGTGTCCTCTCGCGGTTTAGTGCAGGCGCCCCGATAATCAGTGCGCACTTCAGAGCCTTATTTTACTGCAAACTCCGGGCTAAATACTACCCTGCCCAGGCGAACGAGCGTAGAGCCCTCCTCAAGGGCAGGCTCAAAGTCCTCGCTCATGCCGCAGGAAAGCTCAGGCAGGTTCAAATCGGGATGCGCCGCCTCCAGCTCATCCCTCAGCTCACGAAGCCCCGCAAAGGTGCGGCGTGCCACATCCTTATTCCCCCGGGGCGCCATAGTCATAAGCCCCTGTACGCAAATTCCCTCAAGTTCCGCAAGCTCACCCGCGGCGGCGCGAATCTCATCGGGCGAAAAGCCGCCCTTGGACTCCTCACCACTCACATTGACCTCGATCAGCACACGCTGGGGGCCGGAGAGCTCACCCGCCTCAATCTTGCGGACCACACGGGTCGAGATAGCCTGCGCCAAATGCAGCGAGCTTACCGAATGAATCAGCTCAGCCGAGCCCAGAACCGCATTGATCTTGTTGGTCTGCAGGTTGCCGATCATATCGAAGCGCACCTCGGGTAGCTCCGGATGCTCTGCGAGGCCCGCAAGCTTGCGAACGAGCTCCTGCGGGCGGTTCTCGGCAAAATGGCGATACCCCGCCTGGATGGCAGCAACAGTCTCATCGACACCAACGGTCTTGGACACGGCAATGAGGCGCGCGGCGTCGTGGGGGCGGCCCGCGCGATCGAGCGCCGCATAAAAACGTTCCAGAATCTGCTCGCGGCGAGCGCGCATCAAGTCCAAATAGTTATCCATTGCCAATCGCCTCCGCTGACAGCCAAACAAGTAGTCCCATGCTAACGCAAGAGCGCGGTCCCGCATGTGCAAGGCCGCGCTCACTTAGGTATTTACAATCTTTCGACGAACGGGGTCACTTACTCCTCGTCGTCCTCGCCATCGTCCTCGTCCTCAAGATGATCGAGCAGGTAGCGAAGACCCTCGCTGACCTCGTTGGCGGGCACCTTGGCAACGTAACGCGCGTCGACGGCGGGCCTCATGATAACACCCTCGCCCGAAGGCACGCGCATGCTCTCGAGCTCATCCTCGTCCACACGGGCGATATCGCCGGCGTTCATACGCTGACCAGCCAACAGGAAGGTCAGACGGCAAGCGGCATCGATGGAAATGGAAGCGATGCGATCGAGGTAGCGCGAAACCATGATGGCGCGGCGCAGGTCGTCATAGTTGCTGTCGTCGTCCATAAAGTCGCCCGTATCCATACGGTTAAAGGTGCGGAAGAACTTCTCGTAGGCAGCGTGCACTGGCTCGTCCTCGACGGCCAGGTTGCAGATGATGGACATATCATTGGTGACGAGCGCAGAAAGCGAAGAGCCCAGCACCTGGTAGACGGCCTCAGCCTCGGCCTCAACCGTGCCGACAAGCTCCTTGGGCAGCGAGATGTCGGCCTTGATCATATGACGCGTGGCACGGCAGATCTGACGGACCTTATCGGTCATGCGCTGCAGGTTAAAGTCGACATAGATGATCGTCTGAAGCAGGCGGAAGTCGGAGGCGACCGGTGACTGCGTGGCGATCAGGTTGTAGCAGACGGCCTCCAGGTTGGCGCAGCGCGCGTCAATCGAAAGCGTGCGCTTCTTGGTCTTGGTGGCGAGCTTGCGGTCGTCGGTCACATAGGCCTTCACGGCATCGTGGAGGGCCAGATCGACGGCCTCATAGATGCTCAGCATCTCGTGACGGGCCTCGACGAGCTGACGGGAAAACAGTTTGCGCATGGTTCACTCCAATCAGTTGGGTGCGGTCATGCCGCCCGCACAGTGAATACGCACCGGACTAGGTCCGATCGGCTTGGGACTAGTCGCACCGATCAGCCAAAGCGGCCGGTGATATAGTCTTCCGTCCGCGAGTCCACCGGGCTGGTGAAGATCGCGTCGGTTTGACCATACTCGATGAGCGTGGCGGGCTCGCCGGCAACTTCCTGCAAGAAAAATGCGGTGTAGTCGCTGATACGAGCTGCCTGCTGCATTGAATGCGTGACGATGATGATCGTCATCTCGGGCGCCAGCTCGGCCATCAGATCCTCGACCTTAGAGACGGACGTGGGGTCGATGGCGGAGCAGGGCTCGTCCATCAGAAGGACATCGGGCTGCACCGCAAGCACGCGCGCGATGCACAGACGCTGCTGCTGACCGCCCGAGAGCGCCAAACCATCCTTGTTGAGCTGATTGGATACCTCTTTCCAGAGGTTGGCGCGCTTGAGCGATTCTTCCACGATGTCATCGAGGTCGCTTTTGCTAGTCACGCCCTGCAGACGAGGGCCAAAGGCGACATTCTCGTAGATGGATTTAGGAAACGGGTTGGGCTGCTGAAAGATCATGCCCACGCGACGACGGAGGTCGACCGGGTCGACGCCCTCGGCATAGATATCATTGCCGTCGAGCGTCATGGTGCCCTCGACGCGCGTACCCTCGATCAGATCATTCATGCGGTTGATGCAGCGCAAAAACGTCGACTTGCCGCAGCCCGAAGGGCCAATGAAGGCGGTGATGGCGTTTTTGGCGATGTTGAGGTCAAGCCCCGTCAGCGCATGAAAGTCACCGTACCAAAAGTTGAAATCCTTGGCCGTGATGGCCGCTTGCTCCAGCGTGGGAGCGGACTGATAAACGGACATGGGACTCCTTAACTAGCGACGCTTGCGCGACAGGAAGCGCGCAAACAGGTTGAAGGCCAGAATGATCACCATCAGCAAGAGCGCGGTGCCGTAGGCTGCGTTCATGTTGATGCCATCGTTGGCAAGCAGGTACAGGTGAACCGTCATGGGGCGGCCGGAATCGAGCGGCGAAATAGGTAGATTGATGGCTTGGCCCATGGTGTAGAGCACCACCGCGGTCTCGCCAATGGCGCGGCCGATGGCGAGGACGATGCCCGTGGCAATACGGCCAAAGGCAGAAGGAAGCACAATCTTGGAGACAACCTGCCACTTGGTGGCGCCCAGGCCGTACGCGCCCCAACGGATATAGCGCGGGACGGCGCGAATGGCCTCTTCGGTGGTGCGCATGACGATGGGAAGCATCAAGAGCGCGAGCGCCAGAGCGGCCGAGACCATCGAAAGGCCCAGGCCCATGGCCTCGACAAACAAGGCGTAGCCAAACAGGCCCATAACGATGGAGGGCACCGAGGCCAAAGCGTCAGCAGCGTAGCGAATGAGCTCGACGACCTTGCCCTGCTTGGCGTACTCGGCCAGATAGACGGCTGCCAGCACAGCAATCGGCGTGCAGATAAGCATGGCGAGCGCCGTCACATAGACGGTCGAGACGATCGTGGGCCAAATTCCGCCCTCGGCGTTGACGCCCTGGGGCCAACCGAAGATAAAGTCGAGCGAGATATGCGGCAGGCCGTTAATGACCACATAGGCAATGATAGCGACAAGCACCAGCGTGGTGATGTATGCCGCGGCACGGAACACGCCAAGCATGATCTTGTTGGACAGGTCCTTGTTGATGCGGCCCTTCTTGCCATGGGAAAGGGCACGCTTGATGCGCTCGCGCGACGAGGTCGTATCGACCGTCGTGTCAACGGAATCGGACATAGCCTACCCCCTCTTCTTCTTAGAAATCAGACGGACGATGCCCACCAGCGTGGCGGAGATGATAAACAGGACCACGCCCATGCCGAACAGCGCCGAGCGGTGCAGACCCGAGGAATAGCTCATGTCGAGCGCGATCTGGCTCGTGAGCGTCGAGATGGGGCTCGCAATGCTGTCGGGAATAACCGGGGCGTTACCCACGACCATGAGCACGGCCATGGTCTCGCCGATGGCACGGCCCATACCCAGCACGATGGCATCCACGATACCCAGCTTGGCGGCAGGTAGCACGACCTTATAGATGGTCTGCCACTTAGTAGCACCCATGGCATACGATGCCTCGCGAATACCCATGGGAATGGAATTGAGGGCATCGATGGTGAGCGTGGTGATGGTAGGGACGATCATGATGGCAAGCACGAACCACGCCGTCAGCGCACCAAAACCAAGACCACCGGTCAGTTGCGCGATAAACGGACGGATGATGATCATGCCAAAGAAGCCATAGATGATAGAAGGGATGCCGGCCAACAGGTCAACGGCAGGGCTGATGAGCTTGCGCACGCGCTTGCTGGCGATCTCGACCAGATACACGGCCGTGCCCACGCCTAGGGGCACACCCATGGCGAGCGCACCGACGGTCACCAGACCCGAGCCGGCAAGCAGCGACACGATGCCGTAGTGGCCCTCAGAGGGTGCCCACGTAAAGCTAAAGAAGTCCGCCAGACCGATGTCGGTAAAGACGGGCAGCGCCGAGTACGTGGTAAAGACAAAAATCAGGATGACGGTAACAACCGCCAAGAACGCGCAGGCAAAGAAAATCCACTGCAGCGCCTTCTCCTTGATATAGGTGCTGCGCGATACGAGCGCCAGCTCGCGCTTCTTGGGCGCCTGAGCATTCTGCTCAGTCTGGGAGTTTTCCTGTGCTTCCATGCTACTCACTCCCCTTCTCGTCGTTGGTGACGGGAATAAAGCCCGCCTCGCGAATCTGCTTGTCCATCTTTTCGGACGTCACGTAGTCGATGTAATCCTGCGCCTGCTGCGAAGGCGCACCCTTCACAAAGAAGTAAAGGTCGCGCGAGATGGGATAGCCGCCACTCGCGACCGTCTTCTCGGACGCCTCAACATGATTGACCGAGACGGCCTTGACCGAGGTCTTGGCGTTGAGGCTATCGACGAAGCCCAGCGAAATGTAGCCGATAGCCCCGCGCGAACGAGATACCACGTCGCGCACCTGGCCCGTGCCCGAAAGAACGGCGGAGCGGCGATCGAACGGGGTGCCGTCCATCACGATGGTGCGGAAGGCTTCACGCGTGCCAGACGCCTCATCTCGGTTGATAACCTGAATCCTCAGGTCCTCGCCACCGACTTCTTTCCAGTTGGTGATCTTGCCGGCATAGATATCGCGGAGCTGCTCGGTCGAGAGGTTATCGACGGGGTTGTCTTCGTTCACGATGACCGCGATACCGTCGTGGGCAATGACGATGGGAGTCAGGCCCAGATCCTGTTCGTCGGCATTGAGTCCACGGGAGGAGCTGGCGATATCGGCCGTGCCAGCGCTGACGGCTTCGATGCCAGCGGAAGAGCCCAAACCGGAAACGAGCACGTCGATGCCGGTCTCCTCCTTAAAGCCCTCTGCCGCAATTTCGGCGATAGGAAGGCAGGTCGTGGAGCCGGCCACGGTAATGGAAGAGGTAGAAGATCCCGAAGAACAGGCGCACAGCGTAAGCGTAAGCACAGCGGCGCTCAGGACCGATACGATCTTTCTCATAGCATCACGCCGATCGCAGCATGGCGCCCACAGGTGCCGTCCTCGTTACGGTAGGAATAAAAGCGGTCGTTCTGACGCACAGTCGAAAGCTGGGTATCCACGATATTATCCGCGTCCACACCGGCATCTACCAGCGCCTCACAAATGGCAGCGGAAAGATCGAGCATGCGAGAGGCACTCGCATCGATGCAAGAGAACTCGACGGCAAAGCGATCCATGAGTTCCTGGGATACCTCATATTCGTCAGCCAAGATATGGGGGCCGATATAGGCGGAAACGTCGCTCGCATCGCAGCCGGCAGCATCGCAAAGCGCCTGGCACGCCTTGGCAGAAATACGTGCAATCGTGCCCTTCCAACCGGAGTGCACCACGGCAAATCCGCCAGGGGCCACCAGCACCACGGGAACGCAGTCGGCAAAGCAGAGCAGCACGGGCACGTCATGGGCCGTACAGACGATGGCATCGCAGCCCTCGGCAATCTGCTCGCGAACAGCCTCAAGATCGTCGGCGCCGTTCGAAGTCACCGTAACGATATGGTCACCATGTACCTGATTGGGCACGAGCAGATTATGCTCGCACTCAGTGGCGCCCATAGCTTCGAGCGCTCGACGACGATTTTCTTGAACAGCAAAGGGGTCATCGCCTACATGCGAGCCCAGGTTGAGCGAGGAGTACGCATCTTCAGAAACGCCACCGGTGCGCTCGGTAAAGGCAAAGCGGACATCGGATGTCGCGCCCTCCACCAACGTAACTCCATCATGGTCGACACGCGAAACGTTGTCCGCACGTGCTGCCATACTAAAGCCTCCTAATAACACAAGTACCGCGGCGTCGCCGCGCAGTCCGCGTTTATACGGCTGTCATACTTCCTTAAAAGGATACCCGCAGCGGTAGGGACCAAACGTAAAGGGAACGTAAGGAGATTGGAGGCTTTCGTTTACAAACGAGAAACAAAACGGGGTGCATCCAAATGGACACACCCCGTGCAGGTCGTTGAGAAAAACGAACTAGAAGCTACCGCGCTTCAGGAAGTCGGGAAGCTCGAACTGGTCGTTGCCAAAGTTGGGCAGCTCGGTACCACCGACGTTGCGGGTCGGAGCGGCCTGAGCCGGGCTGGCAGCCGGAGCGGTGCGCTGCGGCTCAGCGGAGGCAGCGGCCTTGCTCTGAGACTGCTGAGCAGCAAAGAGCTCATCCTGACGGTTGACGTTGGAGTCGGAGAAGCCCGTAGCGATGACGGTGATACGCACCTGATCGCCCAGGGACTCGTCGACAACGGTACCGAAGATGATGTTGGCCTCGGGGTCGACGGCGTTGGCGACAACGTCGGCGGCGTCGCTGATCTCCTGGATGCCCAGGTCCTTGGAACCGGCGATGGAGAGCAGCACGCGCGTGGCACCATCGATGGAGCTCTCGAGCAGCGGGCTGGAGATGGCCTGCTGGGCAGCGTCGACGGCACGAGTATCCCCAGAAGAGGTACCGATACCCATCATGGCGGTACCGGCCTGCTTCATGATGGTCTTAACATCGGCGAAGTCCAGGTTGATGATACCGGGGACGGTGATGAGGTCGGTGATGCCCTGGGTGCCCTGGGAAAGGACGCCATCGGCAATCGCGAAGGCCTCGAGCATGGTGGTCTTCTTCTCGGCGATGTCGAGCAGCTTATCGTTAGGGATGACGATCATGGTGTCGACGCAATCGGAGAGGGTCTTGATGCCCTCCTCGGCGCTCTTCTTGCGCTTGCGGCCCTCGAAGGTGAAGGGCTTGGTCACGACGGCGACAGTCAGTGCGCCGACCTCGTTCATCGCGATATCAGCAACGATGGGAGCAGCGCCGGTACCGGTGCCACCGCCCTCACCGCAGGTGATAAACACCATGTCGGCGCCAGCGAGCGCCTCGGCAATGTCGTCACGGGACTCATCGGCAGCCTTGCGGCCAACCTCGGGGTTGGCGCCGGCGCCCAGGCCGCGGGTAAGGTCGGTGCCGATGTGCACCTTGATATCGGCATCAGAGATCGCGAGTGCCTGAGCATCGGTGTTGATGGCAACAAACTCGACGCCGCGGATGCCCTCTTCGATCATTCGATTGACCGCGTTGGTACCGCCGCCGCCGACGCCGACCACCTTAATGACGGCAAGGTAGTTGTTGATCTCTGTCTCGTGCATGTCGGTCCTCCGAACAAAGGTTATAGCCATAGCATGGGTCGACCCCTGCGCACATTAACCTTCAGGTTGAAAGTAAATGCAAAGGTAAACCGTATTATGTTTGCACATTATGAACGTATCAGTCAAATAATTGACCGTGAAAACCAAACAAACCAGATAAACGGCGTGGTATGGCCCCTCAACAAAGCATCAACCAGCGCTACGAGGTCGGAGCATTCCTAAATGTGTAGTTGCCTGGAGAGCGCACATTGATATACGTTACGCCCTCTACCTGCGAAAGCAACTTGGTGACTACGCGTTCCTTCTTGGCGATATCGTCCGAATCGCCCAGCGACACCTCAATGCCGTTATTGAGGTTTGCCGAGATGGCTTCGACCGAAGGCGTGGAAATATCCTTGACTTGTCCCAAGAACTCGCTCGAAAAACCACGCACATAATCCAGGCCGGCCTTAACGGCTTTCGAGTTCACCGCCTGGCCGGAAACCGGAGCGACATCCGCCGAGACATCAGTCAACAACACCGCGCCATAATGCTTGGCGAGCGCCAGCGCGGCATCGATTCCGGTCAAGGTATTTGAGCCCTGCCCTGTCGTGATGACGTTGCCCTGGTCGTCCACTTCGACCGACGTCGACAGCGGGGCGATCCAGGTGTCATCGTCTCCGATAGCCCAGGCAAGGTCGTCGGAGCTGATATATGCAATGGCGATAACTTTACGCTCCGTCGGCGTAATGATAAGCGTATGGGGAAACTGGCGCTGGACATCTACGCCCGAGACCCACGGGTTTTGCTTGAGATCCTCGGTAATCTGGTCGGGATCGACGTTAAAAAGCGACGTTCCCTCGGGCAAGTCGATCAGCTGGATAGCATCGTGCTTCGTCACATGCTCGCTGCCTTGAATCTGAATATCAGTGGCAGTAAACAATCCAGAGTTGATCACCACGATGGCAACGACGACGAGCACGGCCAAGACGGCCAAAACGCCGCCCACGATTTTGCCTTTGCCTGTAACGACAGAAGCGGCGTCTGATGTTTTATTTGCCATCGCTCCAAGTGAAGATAACGGGTTGAAGCCTTTTTTACTCGAAGGCTTCTTGGCGGTAGCCGGCACCGATGTCAGCGAGCGCGGTTTCGATGCGCCCAGCGTGCGGCCTGGACGTGCCGCTTTAGTTCCCGTCGAGGGCTTGGGAGTTGCCATGGGACGGGCAGGCTTGGCGCCCATAACAGGCTTTGACGTCACCGAGGGACGCGAGGACTTTTTTGCGGCCGGACGATTACCGAGCTGCGAGCCGACGACCGGACGACTGGCCTGTCGAGCATGCCCGACAGACTTAGAGTGCGCGACGGTATTGCGTTGAGGTTTGGCAGGCGCGCCGGAACGCCCTCCGGCGCGGCGGAAGGTGGGTTTCGATGCTCTAGAAGCCGAGGAATTTAACTTCCGGTCTGAGCTCGATGCCATACGCCTCCCTCACCTTTCCGTGCACATGTCTGATAACCGCGGCAACGTCATCGGCCGAGGCAGTTCCGTTATTAACGATAAAATTAGCGTGAACGGGCGAAACTTCCGCGCCGCCAATTGAAAAACCCTTTAATCCACAATCCTCGATAAGCTTGCCCACACTCGCATCGGGCGGGTTGCGAAAGACCGACCCGCAGGATGCGCGACCCATGGGCTGCGTACGCTTGCGCCTTGTAAGGTACCGCTCCATGCGCTCGCGAATGTCGGCCTTGGGCGCCGGTTTAAGCTTGAGCACGCACTCGAGGATGATCTCATTGCGGGGAAGGCTACATTCGCGGTAGCCCCAAGAGATCTCGGACCCCGCATAATGCTTGATACCGGATGCCGGGTCAAACGTTACGACATCCTCAACCAGCGAGCCAATCCACTCGGTCCGCGTGCCGGCATTCATAGATATCGCACCGCCGACCGAACCAGGAATGCCAACGGCAAACTCAAGGCCCGAGAGGCTACGCGACAGGGCATCGTTGACCAGGCGCGCAAACATCACGCCCGCACCGACCGTCAGCGTACAACCGTCATCGGCAACAACCGTGCGCTGGAACTCACGTCCGAGCGAAATGACGGCACCGCGATAACCGCCATCGGCAACCAGCAGATTGGAGCCCTTGCCGATGATGACCCACGGCACCTGCTCGCGATCGAGCACCGCCACGGCGCGGCGGAGGGCATGATAGCTATGGCACGTCACAAAGAGGTCGGCCTTGCCGCCGATACGATAGCTCGTATGACGCGCAAGGCGCTCGTCCTCGATCACATCCGTGTCGATCATGCCCGAGAGCGCCATGACGGCGTTAAACAGACCCATTAGACTTAAGCGTCTTTCTTGGCAGTCAGATACTCAATGAACTCGGGACCGACGGTCGTAACGTCGCCGGCACCCATGGTGAGCAGCAGGTCGCCCTCGCCCACCATCTGCTCGAGCTCCTGATTGAGCTCAAGACGGCTGGAGCAGTACACGACCTCCTTGCCAGGATGCTTGGCGCGCACGGTATCGGCGAGCATCTTAGAGGTGACACCCGGAATGGGCATCTCGCCAGCCGAGAACACATCGATCAGCAGCAGTTTATCGGCATTGGCAAATGCATCGGCAAAGTCGTCGCACAGGGCCTGCAGGCGCGAATAGCGGTGCGGCTGGAACACGACGTCGACGTGCTTGTAGCCCAGCGACGAAGCGGCGGCAAGCGTCGCCTTGATCTCGGTGGGGTGATGGCCGTAATCATCGACCACGGTGATGCCATCGATATCGCCCACGTGGGTAAAGCGACGGCGGACGCCCTCAAAGCTCGAGAGCGCCTTGGCGGCGGCGTCGATGTCAAGGCCCAGGACATGGGCGACGGTGAGCACGGCCGTGGCGTTGAGCATGTTGTGGCGACCGGGATTGCTCTTGATCTCCACAGCGTGCTCAGTGCCGTCCTCAAAGCGAACGATAAAGTCACTCTGGATGCCCTTGACATCCGGGTGCACGCAGACGATGTCGTTGCTCTCGGCAAAGCCGTAGGAAAGCACGTGACGGCCCGTCGACTTGGCGAGCTCGACCAGATGCGGGTCCTCGCCGCAGACGATGACGGTGCCGTCCTCGCCCACCAGGCTCATGAATTTGGCGAAAGTTGCCTCGATCTCCTCGATACCCGAGTAGTGATCGAGGTGGTCGGCCTCGACGTTGGTCACAATGACCACGTTGGGGTTCAGGAACAGGAAGGAGCTGTCGGACTCGTCGGCCTCGGCGACAAAGTAGTCGCCCGAGCCGTTCTTGCCGTTCGTGTCATAGCCCTCGACGATGCCGCCGATCAAGAAACTCGGATCCAGACCCATGCGGTCGAGCATGGTGGCGCACATCGAAGACGTGGTGGTCTTGCCATGCGTGCCGGCAACAGCGACGGTGGTGTAGCCGTGGCCCAAAGCAGAGAGCATCTTGGCACGGGGCCACACGGGAATACCAAGCTCGCGAGCGCGAACGAGCTCAGGGTTGGACTCCGGAATAGCGGTGGAGACAACAACCACGTCGGGCTTGACCTCGTCGATCGTGGCTGCCTCATGGCCCACGTGCACCTTCACACCAGCGCGGGTAAGCTGGCGGATATAACGTGACGTCTTAAGGTCGGAGCCGGTAACGGCATAACCGCGCTCGTGCAGAACGAGGGCGATGCCGCTCATGCCGGCGCCGCCGATACCGATAAAGTGGGCGCTCTTAAACTCGGGCGCGGAGGTTGCAGTCTGGGAATCAGCCATGTGCTCGTGTACTCCTTGCGTAAACACTGCCTGTAACCCGTTAACTGTACCGCACCTACCGCATCAGCGCGAGGGCGACCGACGATATCCCGTCTAACTAACGCAAACCCTCTACCGCATCGGCCAGAAGAGCGGCGGCCCTATCCTGAGCCAGACCACGCGCCGCCTGACGCATGACGTCGCGCTCTGCCGCGTCATCGACCAGGTGCAGCAGCTCATCGGCAAAGGCAGAACCGTCGATATCGGCATCGGCACAGAGCACGCCGGCCCCGGCGTCGACCAGATAACGGGCATTGGTGGTTTGGTGGTCGGCCGTCGCATGCGGATACGGCACGAGTATCGAGGGCACGGCGAGCGCAGCGATCTCGGCCACGCTCGATGCACCCGAACGCGAGAGCACCAAATCGGCAGCAGCCAGCATATCGCCCATGTTGTCGATGTAAGGCTGGACGCGGTAACGCTTCGCCTCCTCGGGCGTCAGCGCCAAAGCGCGCTCGGTCTCCTCAAAGCCGTCGGCACCCGTCGAATGCAACACATAGAGGTTCTTGCGCGAAAGCAGCTCGTTTTTGAGCGAAACCGCGCGCTCGTTGAGGTGCTGGGCGCCAAGTGAACCGCCAAAGACGAGCAGCAGCGTAGCGTCCTCGGGAACGCCAAGTGCCTTGCGGCCGCGAGCGCGATCGCCCTCGATCACCGAGCGACGTACGGGGTTGCCGGTCATGAGCACGTGGTCAGGGTCACCTTCGCGCTCAAAGACCGAGCGCGCTGCCGGCACCGAGATGCACACGCGAGCGGCGTGGGAGTTCATCATCTTGTTGGCCAGGCCCGGAACAGAGTTCTGCTCATGTAGCAGATACGGAACGCCTGCGCCCTTGCACCACCCCAGCAGCGGAACCTCGACATAGGCACCAAAACCGATGGCAGCATCGGGCTTGCCGACCTTTGAGAAATGACTGGCGAGCGCACGCTTGGCCTTGTTGACACGCCACAGCGAGGTCAGCGCTGTCCAGGGACGGGAGCGGTCGAAGCCCGTGACCGTAATGGGCACAAAATCAAACCCAGCCTCGGGGACCAGACGACCCTCGAGCTTGCGCGACTGGCCCACGAACACAACGTGGTGGCCACGGTCATGCAGCTCCTCGGCCAAAGCGAGCGCGGGGTTAATGTGTCCTGCCGTGCCGCCGGCTGCAATAGCAACGGTCATCTTATCGGTCATGGTAGTCCCTTCGTACACGCGGTCCCTGGTCGTCGGTGCGCAAACGCGCCGACGGGTCCGAGTTCAAATCGATTCGATTATATCCGCCGCCCGCGCTGCGAGGGCTGGGGCGCTGCGGACGACCTTGCGGCGCCGTCCGCGGACGTGGACGAGCTGCCGGCTCGGTCGCAGAGCCATCCAGAACGGTAAAGCCGCTACGCGAAGGTCGTTCACCGCGCACGTGGGCCACGCCGGCGGTGCTCTCGTCCATAACGGCAAAGCTCTCACGGCGGCGGTCATACTCATCGCGGCGGGCGCTCTCGTACGAAACGCGCAGAATCAACCCGGCAAGCATAAGCGACACGATAATCGACGAACCGCCGTAGCTAATAAACGGCAACGGTTTGCCCGTCATGGGAAACACGTTGAGGATGCCAAGCGCGTTAATCAAAAACTGCACCGCGAGAATGACCGCGGAGCCAGACGCCATAAGCGCGCCCCGACGATCGGTCGCCTGCTCGGCAATGCGAAACGCCGAGTAGATCAGCATCGCAAACACCAAGAAGAACAGCACGGTTCCGACAAAGCCGACTTCCTCGCCAATGATGGCCAGGATGTAGTCATTGTGCGCCTCGGGCAGATACGAGTACTTCATGGTTGAGTTGCCGATGCCACGGCCGAACAGACCGCCCGAGGCAAAGGCCATGATGGCAAGCGTGGCCTGATAGCCGTCACCATACTCATCAGCCCAAGGGTTCAAGGCAACCTGAATACGCACCATACGGTACGGCTCTGCGACAAGTGCAATCACGATCACGAGAATGCCGAAGATTAGCACGCCGATGATAAATCTCGGGTCGAGACCCGCAAACAACGCCATGCACATGAGGGTCAGCAGGATGATCAGGACGGTACCGAAATCGGGCTGGATAAAGATCAGAAAGAGCGAAATGCCCAGGTAGATGCCCATCTTGCGAAGGAATTCGTTGATGTTGCCACCGGGCGAAAAGAAGCGATCAAGCATGATGGCCGAATACGCAATGGCAAATGGCTTTAAAAACTCGGAAGGCTGGAACTGAATGCCGGCGATGTTGAGCCAGCGCGTGGCGCCACGGCTGCCGCTGCCCACCAAGAACACCAGAAACAGTAGCCCTATCATGCCTATGAGGAAGATCCTGAGCACATCCTCCCCAAACCAGCTGTCCGGCAAAACGCGCACGATGGCAACCATAGCCAGCACGCCAACTCCGGCAAACGCAGCCTGTCGACCCAGAAAAAACGTCGCTGAGCCATTCTCGTGCAGTGCCTCGACCGAAGACGCCGAGTACACCATCAGCAGGCCAAAACACACCAAGATAAACAGACAGGCCATGAATATCAGACGGGGGCGCATGATGCGGGCGGGAACGCCGGCAATATAGCGTTCGCTAAACGACTGCCCGCCGCGACCGGAACGCGGTGTGCTACGCCGCGAGGAAGCACGGTCCGAGTCGGGCCTCCTCATACCTTGTCGGGGGCTCTCCTCTCTCACCGGCAACCCCTATTCCATTTGCGATTTCGCTGCAGCGGCAAGCTGGGCCACATAGTCCTTAAACACGCGGCCGCGCTCCTCATAGCCCGAGAACTCATCGAACGAAGAGCAGGCAGGAGAAAGTAAGATCACGTCGCCACGGCTCGACAGCGAACGGGCAACGTCCACGGCATCGCGTAGGTCATCCGCCTGGGCGATATCCACATCGCCATCGACATCGGCCTCGTCCATAGCGGCGGTGAAGCGCTCGCGCGCATCGCCAAAGCAGACGACCGAGCGCACGTTATCCATAACAACGCGCGCGAAGTCCGTGAGCGGCGTGCCCTTATCGTGGCCGCCGAGCAGCAAGATCACGTCGTCATCGGGAAATGCCGTCAGTGCCTTCTCGACCGCGTCGGTGTTGGTCGCCTTGGAATCGTTGACGTAGCGCACACCGTCAATCTCGCCGCACGGCTCCACGCGGTGCTCGAGCGGCTGGAACGAGGCCAGACCGCGGCAAATGCCCTCGGGATTGGCACCGACGGCCAGGACAGCCGTGGCAGCGCACAGGGCATTGATAACATTATGATGGCCCGAGATCTTGAGCTCGGATGTAGCGATGAGCGGGGTCTCGACGCCCTTCAGGCGCACGATCATCTTGCCATCGCGCACAAAGGCGACATCCTCACCCTCTGGCTCGTCAAAGGCAACCTTGCAGATGCGACGACCCGGCGTGTAGATGTACTCATCGAACTCGTGAATGCCGGCGTCTTCGACGTCGACGACCACCAGATCGTCATCGACCATATTGTCAAACAGTTTGATCTTGGCAAGCGCATAGTTCTTATGGCTCTTATGCCAGCCCAAGTGGTCGGGAGTGATGTTGAGCAGCACCGCCACGCGAGGGTGGAGCTCGGTGGTCGTAGCAATCTGATAGCTCGAGAGCTCAGCCACAAACCACTCGTTGTGGGCTCGGCCGTCAATCTCGTTGATAGGCGGCTCACCGATGTTGCCGACAGCTACACTGGCCTCACCGGAAGCCTTGAGCAGATAATCGGTCAGCGACGTGGTGGTCGTCTTGCCGTTGGTGCCCGTGATGGCAATCCAGTTATCGGGCGACAGGCGATAGGCAAACTCGGGCTCACCCATAATCTGGGCGGCATGCTCGCGCCCGGCCTTAAAGAAGCCCGAGAACTCCGAGATGCCCGGGCACGTCACGCATACGTCATAGGCGCCCTCGACCTGTTCGGTCCCATAGACAAACGACGCACCAGCAGCCTCGAGCGCACGCGTGGCGTCATTGGGCTCAGAGGTGCCGCCGCCATACACGGTAACGGCGCTTACGCGCTCTGGATGTGCCAGCGCCCAGCGGGCGACATCGAGACCGGATTTGCCCTGACCCAAAACGAGCAGGCTAAAGACATCAGCAAGAGGCATGAAAGACCACTATCCCAACTGGAAGAACAGAGCAAGGCCAACGGCACCAAATGCCGCAGCGATAATCCAAAAACGGATGACGACCTTGGTCTCGGCCCAACCCTTCTTTTCGAAATGATGATGGATGGGCGCCATAAGGAAGACGCGCTTGTGCGTAAAGTGGAAGTAGACAACCTGAATCATGACCGACAGGGTCTCAACGATAAACAGGCCACCGATGATGAGGGAGACGACCTCGGTGTTAGTCATGATGGACGTACAGGCAAACGCGGCGCCCAGAGCAAGCGAGCCGGTATCACCCATAAAGATGCTCGCCGGATAGCAGTTGAACCACAGAAAGCCCAGGCAGGCACCGGCACACGCGGTGCAGAAGATGGACAGGTTCACGTCTCCGTGCAAAAACGCCATGGCAGCCATGGCGAGCATGGCGATCATGGAGGTGCCGCCAGCAAGACCGTCAAGGCCATCGGTCAAGTTCACGGCATTAGAAAGACCGGCAATCATCAGCCAGCAAAAGACAATATAGAGCCACGGGAACGAATAGCCGCAGATGGCAGTCGAAAGCACGCCAAGGTCAATCGTCAACCCACCGGGAAAACGAATCTCGGGGGCGACGCCGCACCAGTTGACGGCAAGCACCGTAAAGGTGACACAGATAATGGTTAGGCCGATCATCTTGGCATGAGGCGTCAGACCGAGCGAGCGCCCATGCGTAACGGAGGTCAGGTCGTCGATCAGGCCCAGCACACCGGTCGCCAGCGTGGCGAGCAGCACGAGCACGAGCTCGGTGGTGAGCTTTCCCATCAGCAGGCAGGTCAGCGAGATCGCGACGAGGATGACAACACCACCCATGGTGGGCGTTCCCTGCTTAACCAAATGACGCTTGGGGCCGTCGGCACGAACCTGCTGGCCGATACCCTCGACCTTGAGCAGCTTAATCCACCACGGCATGAGCAGCAGCGCAATGGCTGCGGCGATGCCAAGCCCCAAAAAAGCCTGATACGTTGGATACGAGGGATTGCCGAACATGGGCTAGCACACACCTTCCACAAAGCGGTCGAGCTCAACAAAGCGGGAACCCTTGACCAGTACAACATCATGTTTTTCAAGCGCGCCGCCCATGCGGTCGAGCACCTGCTGATAATCGGAGAACACCTGGATGCGGTCCTCGTCCATGCCCATCATGCGCGCGGCATCGGCCATAAGCTGGGCCAGCTCACCACCCACGCACGCCAGCATGTCGAGCTTCTTGGCGGCGGCATAGGCGCCCACGAGCTCATGCATGCGAGGAGCCTCATCGCCCATCTCGCCCATCTCGCCCAGGATCGCCATGCGAGACCCCGTGCATGAAAGCGAGCACAGCAGATCGAGGCCGGCTGCCATCGATTCGGCGCTGGCGTTATAGGAATCGTCGATGATGCGTGCACCGCTCTTGGCGCGCTTGATCTCCTGGCGGTGCCCGGTGATCGTAAGACCCCTAAAGGCAGCATCGATCTGCTCGGGCGTCACGCCCAGGCGATAGGCAACCGCGGCGGCCTTAACGGCATTAGGAACGGACTGCACGCCGGGGATGGCAAGCATGGTATCGATTGTCTCGCCCTGACCAAAATCGAGCGTAAAGACCGGACGGCCCTCGTCATCAACGCGAACGTCGCGGGCGCGGACCTCATCATCGTCAGAGACACCGGCCAGCATCACGTCGATACCAGCAGGCCGGGCGAACGTATCGCGAATGAACGGCGTAAAATCGTCCTCGCCGCCCAAAACCAGCAGCGGCAAATAGTCGCCGGCGGCGCACATGCCCTGGACAATCTCGGCCTTAGCGCGGGCGATGTTCTCGCGGCTGCCCAAAATGCCGATATGAGAGGTGCCGATCTTGCTCACGATGGCAAGGTTGGGATTGGCGGACTGGGACAGGCGCTCGATCTCGTGGAAATGGTTCATGCCCATCTCGAGCACCAGGACCTCGGTATCGGCCGGAGCGGAAAGCACCGTGAGCGGCATGCCGATCAGGTTATTGAAATTGCCCTTGGTGGCCCAGACACGATAGCGCTTGGCGAGCACAGCGGCGAGAACGTCCTTGGTCGTCGTCTTGCCGATGGAACCGGTAATGCCAACGACCAGGCAGCCAAGCTCCAGGCGATACGCGTGCGCCAAACGCAGCAGAAACTCCTCGGGATCATCGGTCAGCAAGATGGCACAGCCCTTGCCCTGCGCCAGCGAGACCAGCTCGGCCTCGGGCTCACGCGTCATCACGACGGCGCCGGCACCCGACTGGACGGCACGGGAAGCAAAATCATTTCCGTCGACGTTTTCACCGGGAAAGGCGACGAAAATCGTCCCTTCCTCGACCTGGCGCGAGTCGATAACGCACCCGCGGCATACCCGATCGACTTCTCCCGTCACGGTTCGGGCCCCTGTTGCGGCCGCGAGGTTGTTGACGGCGATCTCTATCATTGCAGCTCCCCTGTAAACCTAAATAATGCTATCGGCGTATTGTATCCCAGCGCCGCGCATGCGTGGTGCAGGGCATGTGAACACCCCTCATATGGGACAACAAACCACGCCCCAAAGATTGTAACCCCCTACTTCGTGTGTGGGATACCCAGCACGTCGAGCGCGTTGGCCATAATGGACTGGAACGGCACCGCAGCGGCATCTGAGCCGCTCGGCGTTCCGTCGAGCGTGATATAGCACAGCACCTTGGGCGATTGTGCCGGTGCAAAGCCCATAAAGGACGACATGTAGTTCTCCTTGAGGTAGCCGCCGTTCTCGTCGGCACGTTCGGCCGTGCCGGTCTTGCCCGCCACGTCATAGCCGTCAACTGCGCCGCCAACGCCCGTGCCTTCAGACACGACCGTCTGCATGCACGATGTCACCTGGGATGCTGCATCCTCAGAAATCGCACGCTCGCCTTCGCCCCAGTCCTTCTCGTCGCCTTTGCTGGACTTATAGAAGTGCGGGGTCATCATCACGCCGCCGTTGGCGATGCCGCCCACGGCACGTGCGATCTCAATCGGCGAGACAGACAGCGCCTGTCCAAAGCTCATCGAGCCCAGCGTGGCGCCGTCATACTGGTCACGCTCCTTGACGATGCCCAGGCTCTCGCCCGGAAAATCGACACCAGAGCTGTGACCGATGCCCCACTTGTCCACATAGGCGGCAAAGTCGTCGGCACCGATCTTGCGCCCCACCAGGACAAATCCCACGTTGGACGAACGGCGCATCATCTCGCGCACATCCATGGTCATGGCGTAGTCGCGCTTGTCGGCATCGGTGACGGTATCGTCGCCCACCTTGATGCTCGCCGGCACCTCAAACGACGTACTCGACCGCACGACACCCAAGTCGAAGCCGGCGCCCGCCACGAGCGTCTTAAAGACCGAGCCGGGCTCGTAGGCGTCGGTGACCAGGCGCAGGTTCATATCCTCGGTCTTGGCGTTTTCCAAATTGGTCTGGTCGTAGGTCGGATACGAGCAGGCTGCCAAGATCTCGCCAGTCGTAGGATCGGTGACCAGCGCCGAGCCGTTCTTGGCCTTTGTCTTCTCGACAGCCTCTGCCAGGGCATCCTCGGCCGCACGCTGGATATTGACGTCGAGCGTCGTCACGAGATCAATGCCGTCGACCGCAGCCACCTTTTTATAGGCACCGCCCGCGATATAGCTGCCGTCCCTCGCGCGCTCGCGTACGAGAGAACCGTTCGTGCCGGTCAGAAGCTTGTTGTATTGCTTTTCGAGACCCGTCAAGCCGTCGTTGTCTACATTCACTACACCCAGCACCTGCGATGCCAGATTGCCGTATGGATATACGCGCTTCATGGCCTGCTCAAAAAGCACGCCGGGCAGGTTCTTCTTCTCCAGCGCCGCAGCGTCGTCTTCGTCCACCTGGCGCTTGATATACACCCAGGTTCCATCGGACTCAACGAGCTTGCGGCAGGTCTTTTTATCGATTCCAGTTGCCTTGACCAGCGCCGACACCGTCTTGTCAACATCCTCGACAAGCTGGGGGTTCACAGCGATGTTGCGACATTCGACCGACGACGCCAGCACGTTACCGTTACGGTCGTAGATGGTACCGCGCTTGGCATACAGCGTCTGCGCAAGCAAGCGACGTGCATCGGCACGGTCGCGTAACTTATCGGCTTCCACGATTTGATAGTCGGCAAGGCGAAGGACGCCCAAACCCAAGCCAAACCCGATGAAACCCATGACGGCTTTGCGACGGGGCAGCGGCGTGCCCGTGAGCCATTCGGTCGACGAGCTCTTGCGCGGTCTGGTGTTATGCATTTGAGGACCACTCGAGCCACGGAGACGCGACGCGGGGTCGTTGCCATAGGACGGTCTCGCGTTGTAAGATGGCCGACCCGTTCCTTGATAACCAGAACGTCCCCGCGATGAGGGACGTCCAGAACCGCGACCCCCGTCGGAACCGCGGCGATAGTCATTTGTCATACTCAGCTACCGTCTTGTTACTGAGCGGTCGCGGTCGAGCTAGCGCCCGCGGCTGCATCCTGCGAAAAATCAAGTGTAACGCTCTCGCTGGGCTCCACCATGCCATAAGCGCCCGCAAGGTCGCGAATGCGCGTGTCGGCACCATAGACCGAATGCATGACCTCCAGGTCAGAGCTCTCATCGGTCGCCTTCTCGAGCGTGTTGGTAAGCGCGGCATTGCTGTTGAGCACCTGGGCCGTAACGCCGGCGAGCGCCACACGGGCGACACCGATCGTCATAAAGATGGCCGCAATGATGCAAAACGTTTTAAGAACGCTCATGAAAACCGGGCTTACCGCCTGGTTTGCCTGACGGCCCGCGCCCGTGTAGACATCAAAGCGCGGCGTGCGCTGCTCGCGGGGAGCAACGGAGGCCTGCGGTGCCTCACGATAGGCGGGCATGGCGTTCATATCATAGGCGAGTGCTGCGTTTGAAGTGTTGTAGCCCATGATATGCCGCCTCCCATCCCGAGTACGTTGGTAGTGTGTTTAAGCTTCGTTTATGGTGCGAGCGGGAGGTCCAATATCGCGCGGTCGCGCCTACAGACGCTGCGCCACGCGGATTTTGGCTGATCTCGCCCGAGGGTTGCGCTCAACCTCATCAGGCTGGGCAACCAGGGGTTTGCGGGTGATGACCTTGAGTATCGGCACGTTGCCGCACACGCACACCGGAATCTCCGGCGGACACGTGCACCCCTGGCTCATCTCCTTAAAGTGGTTCTTTACGATACGGTCCTCGAGCGAGTGATACGAAATGACGCAGATACGTCCGCCCGGGTTGAGCCACCTGGTGGCGGCATCAAGCCCTCGTTCGAGCACATCGAGCTCGTGATTGACCTCGATGCGAATGGCCTGGAAACTTTTCTTGGCCGGGTGTCCACCATGCCGACGAGCGGCAGCCGGGATACCCGCCTTGATGATCTCGACAAATTGGCCGGTGGTTTCGATCGGTTCTTGCTCGCGGCGGCGCACGATCTCGCGCGCGATCTGCGAGGCGAACTTCTCTTCGCCGTAGACGCGTAGAATCCGGGCGAGGTCGTGTTCGTTATAGGTGTTGATGACCTCAGCTGCGTTTAAGGTGTTATTGCCCGGATCCATCCGCATGTCCAATGGGGCGTCCTCGTTATACGAAAAGCCCCTGCCAGGGATATCGAGTTGCGGTGACGAAACGCCCAAATCGAACAGGAAGCCATCGACCCCGGGCACCTCGGCCGAGCAAAGCAGCTCGTCCAAGTCGCCGAAGTTGCCCTTCAGCAGCTGGTGCGGAACGCCGGGAACCTCGCGGTCCAGACGGGCGCCAGCGGCCTCGAGGGCCATGTCGTCCTGATCGACGCCGAGCAAAAGGCCCGTCTCCCCCACCTGTGCGGCCATCTTTACCGAATGGCCGGCACCGCCAAGGGTGCAATCGCAGACAACGGAGCCGCTCTTTAGCTGCAGCGACTCAAGCACTTCGCCGAGCATGACAGGTTCATGCCGATATTCTTGTGTCAAGATCCCACGCTCCATCCGTTACCCGTGCCTTGCCCTTACGAGAAGAAGAGGTCCAGCAGGGCCTCATCGTCATCGTCCTCATCGGCCGCGGCGCGATCCCAAACCTCAAGGTGGTCGTAGTTGCCCACAACCGTGACCTCGCGGTCGAGGTTCGCCTGCTTGCGGAGAGACTCGGAAAGACCGATACGACCGGCGCTGTCCACATCCATCGACGTGGTGCGCTTGTTGATCGCCCTCATGAGCTTCTGGTCGTTAATGTCACGCGGGTTAAAACCCTCGTGGCCCTCACGACCCGCGAAGAGTCCTTCGACCCACTTATCGAAGGCCTCGGCAGAGAACACGTACAGAGCATCGACATCCAGGGCTTTGAACACGCGAACGTGCTCTCCAAGCTCCTCGCGAAGGGGTGCAGGCAGGGACAGACGACCTTTTGCATCGAGATTGCGCTCGTATGCACCAGTCATTCCCATGTGCGCCCTCCCCTCGGTTACTCAGATGGCACGTACGCGGGGAACCACCCCGCCTGTCGACGTCATCAATAATATGGGGAACCGCCCCATTTTTCAACACCTTTCCCCACCCCTTCCC
>ERZ839823.137-NODE-137-length-119308-cov-45.603381_pt1 | contig 119308 bp, 106 predicted proteins | sample MGYA00519862_ERZ839823 | MGnify/ENA primary metagenome ERZ839823 (study PRJEB31850, sample SAMEA3708853) | human gut metagenome | biome: human gut; feature: human-associated habitat; material: faeces | place: China | collected 2014 ...
GAGTACGCGTCTGGGGGGCGTGTGGTCGCTGGTTCGAATCCAGTCACCCCGACTGAGTAAAGTGCTGGTAATCTAATGATTATCGGCACTTTTTCTTTTACGGTATTTCTTGATTCTGGCAGTAGAAATGGGGTAAAATCAAAGTTGGTGTAAACCATAGTGTAAACCGCTGCATAACCTTTAAAGCAATGAGTATCAAGGTTTCAGTGATTTGTTTCAAGAGTAAAGTGTTATCAAACGGAAACCATCCGCTTATGTTACGCATTACAGAGAACAAAAGGAGAGTTATGAAAAGTCTGGGAATATCTGTAAACCCTAAACATTGGGATTTCAACAAGGAAGAACCCAAACCTAAGTGCCCAGACTATGAGCTAATTCAAAACATCATCCTAAAGGTAAAATCAGAATACCAGCATAAAATATTGGAAAAATTGTCAAGAGATGAAGAATTTACCGCCTCATCTTTAATCAACGAACAGAAAGAAGAGATTAAAGCCAAAACCGTAGAAGAGTTTTATTTATCGTTAATTGAAACATTGAAGCAGAAGGGTAAAATTGGAAACAGTTACGCTTATCTCAATTCATACAATACTCTACGTAATTTTAATAAAGGCAAGAAGTTGAATTACACCTTTAGCCATATAGATGTTGCTTTTTGTCGAAAATTTGAAGATTGGATGCGCAGCAAAGGGAATAAAGACACTACTCTTAGTTATCAATTCCGCACCTTACGCGCCACATTCAACAAGGCAATCGAGGCAAAGATAGTGGCACGCGAAAAGAATCCATTCATTGAATACAAACTAAGCCACTTCAACACAAAAACCATTAAACGGGCTTTGTCTAAAGAGGATATTCTTAAAATTATTAACACCAATTGTTCCTGTCAAAACGAATTAAGACAATTGGCCCATAATTTGTTTATTTTTTCATATTTGTGTGGAGGGATTTCATTTGTTGATATTGCACATTTAACACCCAAAAATATTATTGATGGCAGATTGATTTATCAACGGCAAAAAACACATGGAAGTATAAACCTTATGCTGTCTGACAAAGCACAACAGATCATAGACAAATATGCGGATTATCAAAAGCAAGCGATATACTTATTCCCCATTTTACATGGGAAAAGACATATCACACCTATGCAAAAAAACAATAGGGTGCATAAAGTTTGTCATCAAATAAACCAAGAGTTAAAAGTTTTTGCGAAAGAATTGAATATCAAGGCAGAGGTTACGACCTATGTTGCACGCCATTCATTCGCCACGATATTAAAAAAGTCAGGAGTTAATATAGGAATTATTTCCGAAGCATTAGGACATCAAGACATAAGGACAACTCAAATTTATCTCAGCCGCTTTGATAACGAACAGGTAGATGAAGCTATGAAGAATTTACTGTAATCCGTTATGCTATTTTATGTCTGACGGATAACTATACACCTAGTCATTTATACTTATAACTAACGTGAGTGCGAAATAAGAATAAATATATTTCACTGACAATTAGCGAAATAGCAATAAAAGTACTATTGGGAACCTGTACCGGTATCAGTTTTGTTGACTCCACTCCTTTACATGTTTGTCGTAACCAAAGAATCCTTATTCATAAGACATTTAAGGGACTTGCCAAACGTGGAAAATGTTCAATGGGATGGCTCTTCGGATTCAAGCTGCATCTGATAATCAATGACAAGGGTGAGATTCTCAATTTTATGTTCACGCCTGGAAACGTGGATGACCGGGAACCGTTGAAGCAGGGTAAGTTTCTAGAGAACATCAAAGAAAAACTATGTGCAGACAAAGGATATATTGGTCAAGCTCTGTTTGAGAACCTTTTCCTTAATAGTATACAGTTTGTCACTAAAGTTAAAAAAATATGAAGAATTCACTGATGAGCATTGCCGACAAGATTTTGCTAAGAAAAAGGACCTTGATTGAAATGGTCAATGACGAACTGAAGAACATTGCGCAGATCGAACATTCCAGACACCGTTCATTCAGTAACTTTATAGCCAATTCTTTGTCGGCTATCGCAGCATACTATTGTTTTGAAAAGAAGCCCGCCATTGACGTAAATTTTGTCATGACGGACAACTGTCTATTTTCTAATTTTATTTCGAACTCACGTTATAACTATATGCCTATTTCTAATCATGCAACTGTTAATTGTATGCATTTTTCTCATCATTAAGTTTATGGGGGGGAGTAGTAAGAGTCCATTAGCTATACAGATAAGAGATAAGTTTCAAGCCAGTCACAACACATAAAAGCAGCCTCTACAAGTAGTTTGTTATAGCTTAAATATACTTTTTTCGCTATCTTTTCCGCCACAATCAAATAACATATATTTTACGGCAAGATGTATATTATTGATCAAAGTTTCTACGAAAGACGCAGTTCTATGAGGAACAAAAAAAGGACTATATACAGTCTAGTTAAATCCACAAACAAAGCTTCATTCAAAAATACTTCATCCTTGTAGTGTGTTATATTCTTAACCCTGTTTGTAAATGAAGTATATTTGCTATTCATTCTTACATCTCATTGGTCGTGATACGCGACGCGTATAACACCAGCGTTTACATTTCCCCTTCTGAACTCTATCCCAACTGTCCGTATTCAACTACAGCAATCTTCATTAATCTCATATTATCAAATTAAATGAGTATACCGAGGTATGAATAGGAGATTCCAACTATTATCCACACACAGAAGGCGTACGACCGTTCATTTTCGCCATATCCACCAAATAAACTATTTATAATCTGATAATTACAAACACCTTTTATTTCATATAGTTCCAGATTTTTATACGGAAATAGACTAAAATAGAGATTAATTTAAAGTTATAAGTATGTATCAAGTTTTCAGTAATTTGTTTTTAGAATAAAGTGTTATCAAACAGAAACAATCCGCTCATATACATTACAGAGAATAAAAATCCCAAGTCTATAAGGAAGAAACAAAACCAAAATACTCGAACTACGTTCAAAACATTATCCTAAAGGTAAAATCTGAATACTAGCATAAGATATTGAAAAAACAACGAAGAATGAAGAATTTACCGCCTCGTCTTTAATCAATGAACAAAAAAGAAATCAAAGTCATCGTGACTCACACAGTAACATAGAACTAGAACTACAGAAATTTTACTTGCAGTAACAAAAAAGATTTTCTACTTTTACGTCCTAAAATTATGGAATCCAGAATATGAATATATATTTCTAGTTTGCATCAGAAACATGTAAATACAGAAAGAAACTATTTCTGAGATATCTTATATAAATAATGACATTTGAAAAGGGAACAAAAAAGTATTCAAGCATGGTATAAAACTTCAGACAACACATAAAGATTGAATAAGAGATAAAATGGCTTAAAAAAGAACTGTCGTTGATGTCCTCTCTATCAGCAATAAAAACCAAATGAAAAACAGAGACATCTATAGATATTAGAGCTGGTCTTTATAATTTATATCTAATACTATCATCTGTTAAAAAATCGATAATTGGAAATATGAAATTTCGGATAAAAAGTGACACAGTAAAAAAGATTTGTATACCACCCTTAGTCACAATAACAATATATGCCGGTAAGCGCGCCATTGATGAAGGAATCAAAGCAATAAAGGAGTCTTTGAGAAAAAGGAAATCTAGAAAAGCAATAGTAACACCTGACAGTGTTACTGAAAATCTAGATGAAATGATCCCTTCAGAAACCCTCAATGAAGTTCTCAGCAAAAGTGATAGTAAGCGGGAGACTGAACTAGTCGATAACTTTCTTTACAAGGGAGACACCTGCCTGATCTGTGCACGCCCCAATGTTGGCAAGTCCATATTGACCATGCAGATAGGTCTAGCCATAGCTGAAGGAGAAAACTCCAAACTGACCCCTATCTGTGAAAAACAAAAAATTCTCCCGCAAGTCGTTTATTATTACGACGGGGAAATGAGGAATTCCGACATACGCCATCGGTTCAGAAGAGGAATGGATAAATATCCCAAAACATTTTTACGGGTAAGGGACAACAATCTGAACTCTCTGGAGAAATTAATCAATGACATACGCCGACGCGTTACCAACGAGCATCCTAACGAGGACTGTACGGTAGCTATTGACAATATTGCCAGCTTCAGTAGAAATAAGAGCAAGAATGATGTCGGTGACTTTTTTAAAGCGCTAAATGCATTGAAGGAAGAATATGAGAACCGGGGAAACAGCCTCACCGTATTAATTGTAATACACACCATAAAGACGCATAATAAATACACCCCTATAGAACTAGAAGACATTGCGGAGGCGGCCGAGTTCAGCCGGTTCACCAATTCCATCATCGCATTGGAAGAATGCAGACTGGGCAAGAACAAACGCATTCTCAAGAGCCTGAAATACAAATACGATGCCATACCGGAAGAAGTATCCATTGTCAACCTCATGAAAGATCCTGAGTTACACTTTGAGTATGAATGCTCAATGCTTGAAGAAGATGCCATACTTCTCAAAAAATGGAAAAAGGGAACAGGGAGCACACGTCCGGTGTCATCAGCAGAAGGTTCCACACCGGCAAATGACACCGAACAATCTCTTGACGAAGGGAATCAGTCCGGCATGAAAGAGGGAATAGCCTCCAATCCATCCCCAAAAGATAGACGTAAAGAGGTTACACCGGAAATATTATTGCGGATGAAACAGATGCATGATGAAGGAATGACACAGGAAATGATAGGTAAATCCCTGAATTTGTCCAGAAAGACTGTCAACAAGTATCTGCAACAAATCAAACGGAGAGAGATTTGATTTGACACCGCCATTCTGCTAGCATATTTTTCCGGTAGTAAGTGTGCCCCTTTTCTTATACAGCTTGTTAACAAAGCCTAAGCGGAGTTCTTAATTTATTACAGAACAAATGAGATATTGCAAAACTTTTTTCTTGAAAAAATAGATTACATTTTTGCATTTCCGCAACATATAACATTTGTTGTACCCATGCCAAATATTCTCATTTATAAAACCGGAAAAGTTAATATGAAATTCTTTTTCTTCCGGCAAGGAACTATTACCATGTAACCAAATTATAAGAAGTACAAGATACATATCCAACAACCTAAAAATCGTTTCCTAAAAATAGTAAAGTTACGGTTACATTTTATATAACAATCTAAAAACCAACAAAGAGAGCAATTATAGGTTACAATAAAGAGTTACATTATAAGGTTACAATAAAGTTACACCTATCTGTATTTAGGTTACAACAGAAAATATCAGTTACACCCGTATTGAATATACCTATTACCAACGGAAAAGTTACCAACCTATTACAGTCTATTCATGAGGACAACCAGTATGGAAGTTAAAATTTAAGTTACGATTCATGACTGATAGATAGAGATATTTCCACTTAACAGAACTTTTTAGGTTACAATTATTATAACACCAGCTTTGACATTAACAAGATAAATTCTCCCCAAAAGTTACAGACAACTCATAGCCCACTTTTTTGGTTAATTCCCGACGTCACCACTCTAGCTTCATACCAACATACATAAAGTAGGAGGATAGGAAAGGGTAATGTGTCAAAAGTGCCCCAAAGATATAGAGAAACAAACTTGCATGTCATTCTCCAGTTATTTGGTACTATCCTATATTTTATCCATTATTCATCTCAAATCTGTACGAACAATGATAAATGAAATGAATGATCAATGTAGAGTCCAGTTGCCGAATTAGTCTCCATATCGGCTTTGAGATAAACCTCCTAACAATGATGAACAGATAGCAAACTACATCTTATATTCATCACTTCTTTATGACCAGCCGTAGATATCATGAACCCCGAACTACTTAAGCATTGGCCAAGGCAGCAAAGAGTCATAATGTCCTTACCAGCTAAATGATAATAAAGCGTATATCCCCTCAGTGTCCTACCCTATACTTATTTAATACTTCACAAGGCTGGAAGATATAAACAGCAATAGATAAACGTGCCTAAAGTAATGTGGAAAGAAGTCTATATTTTCTCCACTTATTTTCCGCCACCATCTTTATTTGCCCTTTAATAATAACCATGAAGTAAACATATCATATCAGCCCTTTACATTACTCCTTCAGTCCATTCATCAGACCAAAGACGATCCAAAATGAAACTGGTTTATTGGATTGTTGCTTATATATAACTTACTGAAACAATATATAGGCAAATGGGAAGTTGAGATTAGCAAAAGGATTGGAATCTTATTCATTTCCAGAATTAAGCCGAAGTATCCACAAACTTAGGGTATGATTAATGGTATTGATAATGAATAAAAATACAATGTTTCTGTATAACCAAATCGCTATTGGATGAGTTAATGGAACGCATCAATCAATTTTCCTTTGAAACATATCATTTATAAGTAATTTCCCTCATTCTAGCAAAAAAAGTTGATTTTAGGATATAATATATTTTCTTCTTTCGTTAGTTGTAGGCTCACGCCGCCTGAGTGAGTATTATTATTAATTATAGTAACACATGGTACAATGGGCTTTCAGTTGACTTTTACATATCATCATTTATGTGATACATGGATAATATGACTTTATATCCCCCTGCTTCCCTTGACCGAACGGATGGAATATCAGCATACATCCGGCAAGAAAAAACGAGCAGTACCGTCCATTATTATATGAACGTACTGCCATGTCATTGTTTATATATTCAGAATTTCGATAAAATACACCCTCTTGCCCTCTTCATTCAATTTCTGCCTTTCACGAACAGGAAGGTATTGCGCCAGTTCTGTTGCCTTGGCTGTTTTCCCGGAAAGTCCCAAGTTGTCGTATATCTTCTGTAGCTTGGCCTTTACCTCCTGTTTGGAATAGAGCATACCGGAAGCAAACTCCTGTCTGCAAGCATCCCTTATCGGAGCCTGTGCACAAAGAACATTATAGGCATCCTCAACATCAGCCTCACGAAAACCAAGACTTGACAGGGTATCATAACCAAGAGTTCCATACCACCCGTAAAATCTGAAATCAATGAACGGATTTTGTAAGAGCAGTGAATCGTATTGCGGACATTGGTTTCTGAAATTCACATATCCTGCAAGCCTGTCCTTGTCGGGTGCATTATAATACCACTGCTCGAACTGTTTCACCTCATCCGGCTTCTTCCGCATCCCAACCGCAGACTGAATGCTCGTCAACAGTTGGCAGGAGTTATTATAATAGTAACTTCTCTGGTACCACCTGTTCCACATTGCCGCCATTACCAGATGATTGTAACCTATCGTCGTTTGTCCGTTCTCCTGTATGAGGTCGGTATAATCATCTGTAAACTTCTTGTCAGGTTCCATTTTTCTGTAAGAATCTATTAATACAGTTCTGTATTCTTCAGGAGCACTATTGAAAACATTGAGGATGTTATTTGTTTTCAAATCCATCATCTTTTGCTTCTGTTCAAATGCCGCTGCCGTCATTATTTCAGGTCTGGTCTTGTAATATATTGTAGCATCATGCCGGAACGGATTTGTATCAAGCCTCTGTCTGCCGAGGATTTGAGGTATATCCAACATGATGTCAAGGGTCTGCCACTCCTTCCCTGCATTGATGAAGATATAGGTGCTTGCATTGTCCGAGTAGAAATCCACACCTTCAAAAGATGACTTCGTACAGAAAGTGAAAGGTTTATTTTTAGGCTTGTTCCTGTCCGTATCCAATCCGCCTATCGTGAATCCTTTGGGCAGCTTTGAGGACTGGCTTTCAGAACACAGGATAGTCACCTCATCCGGCTTCAGATTGTTTTGCCCGATTATTCTTATGATTGACTTAACCTCATTGAGAAATATGCAGGCTTCATGGGAACAGACTATATTTCCATCCACTATTTTCCTTTCAAAATATCCGTCCCTTCTGTAACGTTGTATCAGTTCCCCACACAGTTTCTCCGCAGTCTCACCGTTCCTCATTTGCCTCTCCTTCAATGTCGGTTCCACAATCACATCAGGGTCCCATTCCAGTTTATAGTAGGGAATGCTGGCGAATTGAGGTATGTAGTCAAGGTAGATGTCGGGGATAGGTGTAGCGGACAAGTAACAGATGCGTTTTACTTCATTGTCAAGCCGGATGAGGAAATTCATGTCCGTACTCCCCTTGAATGTCGCATCCCCCATCAGACACTGGAACTCATCGACCACAAAGAGGCATGAATCCAGCATATTATTTCCTCTAAGGACACCAATAACCTTGTCCGATGAATCCAGTGTAACCAGTATCTTGGCAGGTCGCATTGGCAAAGGGGTAAAAGGTGTGCTTCCATGATGAGAGTCCAGGTACGAATCAAGATCCCGCATCATTTGGATTATTGCTTGTCCTCTATTACCACACAATGGGACATGGAAGTGGAAACTGTCGGGGTATTGTCTGTGCTTCTCTTTCAACACCTGAAGTCGTGGCGAAATTATTACCACAGGAAAGTTCGAATTGAGAAACAGGGATGTACCACCACAACCGGTTACAGTCTTGTTCAGGATAAACTTTCTATCCAATGGCAATTCCCCATTCAAGAGATTTTCATAATCACTCATATACCTGCAACCTTTAGGCATACTAATTGATATCATATTATTTATATTATTATCCATAATTGTTTTATTTTTGTTTATACTCATTTCATATATAAAGGTTTGCAATGTTTTTATATACCCTTTTTACACTTCGATGAGTAAACGGAACGCATCAATATTTTTCCTTATGCAATCTATTCCTTTTAAGTAAAATTCCCGATTTTGACAAAAAAAGTTGCATGAAATTATTGTATATCTTTCTTCTTTCGTTTGTTGTAGGCTCACGCCGCTTGAGTGGGTTATTATGATATAGTATAACCAATCATATAACCTGCCTACGGTTGACTATCGACAGGAACTTAGCGGATACATCATCTTCATTTATGGCTATTGTCCGGAGATTAAAGTGGAAGTGGGAAATATGTATTGCCGGCAGAATCATACACTGTCTTTTGCGTATTCGATAAGAGGGGGACAAATTCAGGGGATATAAATATTACTTGTCGGATAAGAGATTATAAGTCAATGTATTATTTTTTAGAGGGGTGTATACAATTTCTATCCCTACTACCAACCATAACCAACTTTGATATATAAACAGCAAAAAGATATTCAAGGGGCAAAAAATAAAGTGCCAAAGACTACCGGGAGATGATATACGGCTTTTCTCCCGGGTTTTACAGGCACTGATCTTTCCTGCCCTCCACTATGCAGAAAAAAAATAGAAACATCCTGCCTCTATCTGATTGTAACGTTACTCCAAAATACCCGTACAATGCCATCAAAGGTTATGAAGGGAGTATTGGTAATGATATTGGTAACTTTAGGCTGCATACCATCGGACGAGGTATCATGCAATTTTTTTATGTCACTTGTTCCGTATTGGGTGAGTCAACAGAATGCATCAATATTTTTCCTTATACAATCTATTTCTTTTAAGTAATATTACTCATTTCAGGAAAAAAAGTTGCATTCCGTCATCATATTTTATTTCTCTTCCGTCAGTTGTAGGCCAACGCCGCCTGAGTGGGTTAATAATTCTTTTATTGTTTCCTCATACCTGGCTTTCAGTTAACTCACAAGGTGTTATTTTACAATATTTTTACCTATATCCTTGACATATGGATTCTTTATTGGCTTTGATGAAATTTTAAAGGAGAGCTTATGCAGCATCTCCTTTATCTTTCCAATCAGTCAGTACATTCTCAAATCCAGCACTTGGCATTGGATTTGACTACCACTCTGGTAAATTTCTGAAGTCCGGTTATCAATGCCTGCACTTCATTCCTTGTCGGTTCGGGAAGGGTAATGTCCTGTCGTGAGTTCCTGCCGATATTGACCTGTACAGGGGAACACATCCTGACAAGTTCAACCATTTCGGGCAAGTCGAATTGTATCAGAGGTTCACAGGTCACATAGGTTCTCATTCCAAGGTTCGCCAGTTTTTGCATGGCTTTGGCACGTTTACGGGTATTTGGAGCACTCCTTACGATGTCCGGATAAAAGGTATTGGTTTCTATGGTCGTACACAAAACCGATTTCCGCATTACCGGATGACCTATGAACTCCAGAAAACGTGAAGGGTCCTTGGATTGGAAAAGATAGTTGTTATTAAACTGGTTACAATAATCCAGGAACCGGGTAATCCAGTCCGAAGGTATATCGAAAGCCCAGGCATCCGTTCCGCTGCCTACGAAAATGAAATTGCCTTCACCCTGGTTTACTTCCAGTTCCTTGGGATCAAACCGTATAGGAAGAAGACCGTCGAATTTCTTCATTGTATAATAAATTATCGTTATAAATTTGCATAAACATTCAACATCAAAGTGTGGAATAAGACCGACTCTTCATTAGTCATAAAGACCGTGTTACATGTTCTGCCCCCACACTTTATACATCAAAAACCGGATAGTTCAATGGGCTTTTAGACCCCGCATTCGCAATGATGGCTCACGATGTACAGATGTTGTTCAATAAAACATTAAGACTATGACCTACGTTGGAATTGATGTCAGCAAAGCGACTTTCGTAGTAGCTTATTCTTCTGCCAAGAGCAGTAAGACAAAAACATTCAAGAACACCACAAAAGGTGTTCACGAGTTCATTCAAACCTTGTCAGCCGATGATTATCATTGCGTGCTGGAAGCAACCGGCAATTACAGTTCCCTGCTCGTCTATCTTCTTTCGCAAGCAGGAATTACTGTCAGCCTGGAAAATCCTCTCAAGATAAAAAACTTCGCCCGTGTGATGCTTTCCGTCACCAAGACGGATGAAACGGATGCACGTTTGATTGCCCTCTATGGAGAGAAAATGCACCCCGCCCCTTATAAACTCCGCAGTGATGCCATTCTCATCTTGAAGCAGAAACGGACAGTCATACGCCAGCTCAAAAAGCAACTTATAGCCACCCGTAACTTGAAAGGCTCTATGGAAGCACTTTCTTTCTTCGATTCCAAGTGCAAGAAAACCATAGAAAAGACTATCGCTTTCCTTGAAAGGCAAGTCAAGGACTTGGAAGAGGAACTGGCAAATTTGGCACAAGGTGAGTATAGGAAACAGATGGGCTTGCTCACCTCCGTCAAAGGGATCGGCGTCACACTCGCGGCAGCCTTAATCATGGCTACAGGAGGTTTTGCTTACTTTGATAACGCCAAGCAGCTTACCCGATATCTGGGGCTGTCGCCCACTTACCAACAATCCGGTACGTCAGTCAATGTCAAAGGTCACATCAACCGTAACGGTGATTCATCCTTGCGCAGCCTGCTTTATGTTGCTGCAATGGCATCCCTGCGATGCAATGCCGAATGTAAGAAGTGTTTCAACCGGTTAAGGTCTAACGGCAAGCCGGGGAAAGTGGCGGTCGTTGCGGTCGCCAACAAACTCGTAAGGCAAGTCTTTGCGGTAGTCACTCAAGAAAAGCCTTATATTGATGGATTCAAGTCTGCAAAGCCATAATAGCTCCTGCGGAGGGAACGCCATGCGGCAAGGGGCTGCGCAGTCAGCCCCGACGAGCTTTCCATCCACGACAACTCGCATAATTATACTAATTATTGTTAACCGTAGTCGGCTTTTATATTATAGTTCATGTAACAATAGGGGCAGTCATGAAAACATATCCCTTTTATCGCATTCCACGTGTGGGTAACAAAAGGATACATGTTACCCCGGCTTTTTGTCAGTGCCATAATTTCTGTTTTTAAAGGTTGATTAAATCAGTGTATTGTAAATATCAATGTTCCGAAGTTCTTCTCTTCGGTCTTATAGGCATTTCCCACATGGCTTCTGATTTCCTTTTCATCCATTGTGTCATCTTCCCAGCCATCAATGAAATACTCAGTAGCCAATCCTTCGTCAACACCCCATTTGCACATCCAGCAGGCTAACCTGAAGATGCAGTTTCCCCTGTTGCCTTTTTCCCAATACTCCGGATTGTTCCTCTTCCAGTGGGAATTCATGATGCTGATGATGCTTTTGTCCGACACTGTTCTTGTCCCGGATGATTGTGGCATCTGTACCTGTGGCTTTATGGTGGGGACATAAGGGTACGGTTCAGGATTTGGATTGACCCATATGTCCGGATCGTAGCTCAGATAATTTCTGCGTGCAAGGTCTTTACAGCCTAAATCATTCCTATCAGCCACATAGAACATGTTTAGTAGCTGCTCATATAAATCTCCATGTCTGGTCGGATCTGTATTGTCATGCAAAACCAAAGCTTTCAGTCCATTTCCACTGGGTGTAACAAAAACACTCAGGACACATTCGGTTATCATCAGCTTGTTTCGTAACCGGATCATTTCATCCGGTGTTGCTATATGGTCAAAATCCAATGCTGTCACACATGAGTATTCAATCAGCCCCGCACTGCTGAGTTCCCTGAATGTACCGTTATAGGCAACAGCGGGCAGGAGTCTGGCTTTCCATTTCTGCCTATCACCCGGGGCTACACTCCTGATATGCTCTATTGCCTGCTTCAATGTATAGCCATCAAACTCATTGTCATGTAATTGCATATTTCCCGTACGAATCATCTGTATAATATCACCCAATCCCGGATAAGTCAGGTTATACTTTGTCCAATTAATCTTTTCTGTCAATGTTACTTTCATATTCCTTACCATAGACTTTATTACTTTTTTATCCATCTGAGATTATCAGCCGCATTGTTGGACATGTCGCCGTCAATATGCTCCACTTCCGTATAGGCCTTCGGATCAGGATTGACCAGGAATGTCTCAGCAACGAGGAGATCGACATAAGCCTTCTCCCCGCCGATGATGATGTACTGTCTGCCGTTTGTCTCCTCGAATACCGGTACATTGCCTCCCTTTGCGGATGATGGCATTGCCGGACCGGTACGGGAACCTCCTTTTTCAAGGCTTTTTCTGACATCCGACCATAACCTGTATTTCCTGATGTCCCTCATGCCCCGTGAATACAGACCTTCATACAGGTCACAGAGGAAATCCACACTGTCGTATATCCCCAGTTCATAGGCCTTCTCGAACCATCCTGTCGCTTCCTTGTACATTATGGGAGTTCCAAACAGACCTTTGAGGCGTATATGTCCCATTGTGAAAGCCGACAGTCCGTCACCTGAATCCGTAGCCTGCCTGAGTAACCCGATGCCTTTCTGTATATCCTGTGGACATCCTTGTCCTTCCAGGTATATATGCCCCAGATTGGCTTTCGCTGTGGGTTCCTTTTCCGCGATACTTTCCAGAAGAGCGATTGCCCTACCGGTATCCCGCTCTACAGCCATCCCTTTCAGGTAATATATGGCGACGGCGTTGATTCCATACACGAATCCCTGCGTTGCCGAACGGTCATACCATAGGAAAGCCTCATTGACATCCCCCTTATCCTCATAATACAGACCGGTTAAATACTGGGCCTCGGCATCACCTGCCTGGGCCTTTTCCAACATTTTTCTTGTTTCTTCTTTCATAGTTCTTTCATTTTTGAATTGAACATTTTTTAAAATCACACATGTAAGGATTTCGGGGTTTTGTCAGACGGCAGTTTTTATGTGTGTAAGTTGAAGCGGGGAGGATATGTGAGTGATGGCCTAATGAATTTGTCCGGCAGTCGTTTTGATGTACTCAGATTTTTCGGTAAATTTTATCCGATGAAGATGATAGCCGGTACCGGGAAAGTGAGTGTAAGTATGGTCCGGAGACAGAAAAAAAGTTTGGAGTATAGAAATAATTATGAAGGGAACCATGTATTACAGTTTCTCCTCTGTTTTCGCGTTATAAAATGAAGAGTTTTAAAATATGAGTAAATAAATGTTTGTCTTGTCCTGTATGATATAAAGAAGAGGGCCAAGACATGAAGGCTGCTTAACGTTAGAGTTAATAGTATGGTCAGTGCCATGCCATCAGGATATACAACCTATATATAAAATAAGAACAATGAGAGAATCGTTATATGGGGAGAAAAAAACTAAAATACTATAAATGCCAGACAATATGAAATATTCTTAATTTTAAGTGTATTAACAAATAAAAAAACTTTGATAGTTGACAAAATATTATTTATTCGTATTTTTTGTAAACCAATAAAGAATAACACATATGAAAATAGAAGAAATTTTTGCAAAACGATTAAAGAGTGCACGTATTATGGCAGGCTGGTCTATGGATATGCTTTGCGAAAAAATCGGTAATCTGATTAGCAAGCAATCTATTTCTAAATATGAGAATGGAAAGATGATGCCAGACAGCTCTGTTCTGATTGCTATTGCCAATGCCCTAAATTTAGATCCAGATTACTTTTTCCGGCCTTTCTTGCTTGAATTGGATGAGTTTGAAGTTAGTTTCAGAAAGAAAAATAAGGTTAAAGTATACGAGACCAATGCTATAAAGGAGAAGATACGAGATAAAATAGAACGCTATTTGGAAATAGAAAACATACTAGGATTGGAAAACAAATTTCAATCTACAATTTATTCGAATGCAGTCATTTCAAATGCGCAAGACATTAAAATGCAGGCTTTACGTATTCGCAAAGAATGGGGATTGGGCAAAGACGCAATCAACAATGTTCAAGCGATGCTGGAAATGCATTTTATTAAGGTAATAGATGTGGATGCGCCGGAAGGTTTCGACGGTTTAAGCGGAATGGTCAACGATAAATATCCTATAATTGTTTTGAATGTAAATATAGAACAATCCGAGCGCCGTAGAATGACGGCATTACATGAATTAGGGCATCTTTTATTCAATGGATGTTTTGATCCGGTATTGAGCTCTAAGCAAAAGGAAAATTTATGTACTATTTTTGCCAATGAAATGTTGATCCCAAGCTGTGTTTTTAATGATATAATTGGAGAAAATAGAAAAGACATATCATTAAATGAATTAATAGATTTACAAATCACATATGGCGTTTCCATTGATGCCATGATGATGAAAGCTAAAGAACTTAATATTATAACAGAAGCAAGATGCCGTACTTATTATATTAAGAAAAATCGGAATGAAAAATTTAAGAAATTGGTGGTTGTATCCAGATTTCAAGAGAAAAAGCCCCAACGTTTTACGAGTCTTGTATTTAAGGCTATAGCCAGTGACATTATAACAACTTCAAAAGCAGCTTCTCTCTTGAATATTTCAATTGAAGATGTGCGTAACCGATTAAATCTTGTATAATGGAGATTGTAGTAGTGAGCGATACAAATATCTTTATTGACTTGTATAAGGTAGAGCTGTTAGATGAGTTCTTTTCATTGACTTTCCATGTCCATACGACAGATCTTATTGTAGATGAATTGAAAATACAAGAGCAAAAAAGGAAGATACTTGGCTATCATCAACTATTTGTTAAGAAGTTTAATATGCGAGAAATGATGGAACTGGCGAACTTCCAACGGAAAGTGCAGGCTATGACTAACGTGAGCATTCAGGATTGTTCAGTTTGGGTGTATGCACAAAATAATAACTACACTTTACTTACAGGAGATGGAAAGCTTCGTAAAATGGCAATTAAGGAAGGTGTAACTGTCTGTGGAATTCTATATATATTTGATAAAATGGTAGAAGAGAAGTTGCTCACTCCACAAGAAGCTTGTGAAAAAAATCAATTACTAAGACAATTAAATGGAAGATTGCCTTCCAAAGAAATAGATAGAAGACTTGATATGTGGAATAACAAAAGAAATGCACAAGAAAAAATAAAGAAGGCACAAAAAATAACACACTAATACTTGTTGGGTAAAATATTTATTGTATATTTGCAAGCAAATTGAAAGATATCAGCTATGGGATTAAAAATATTGAGTTCGAAGGATTATAACGTAAAACTAAAAGCTACGATACACAGTAGCGGAAAACTGGGGTTTACAGAGTCTACAGCACGAAAATTGCGTTTGAGTACAACTTCTGCGGTAAAGTTCGCACAAGATACTGAGGATGAAGATATTTTATATCTTATAAATTTATCAGAAGGTGATTCGGATTCATTTCCGGTCAATAAAGCCGGGAATTATTTCTATGTTAATGCAAAAGGCCTTTTTGATGCATTGCAGATTGATTATATTAATAATGTGGTTATGTTTGACATGGTTGATATCAGTGAGAGTAATATGGAAATTTATAAATTAAACAAGAGAGAAAAGAAGAGAATGAAAGGAGAAAAATAAAAAAAAGATGCCAAACTGGAAGTCAGCATCTTTTTCAGAATTTAAATATAACTTTCGCACGGTTCTATTTATGGAGGCTACTCACCTCCTTCAATTCTTGAACAAAGATACTACTTCTATAATAATAAACGAAAAACTTCCAGGCTTTTTCGGCATCAAACTTATTATATATCCAATATTCCTATTAAAGCAATGCCATTTTTAGTTGATTTTGGCATGTATAGATTACAAATATAAGATTTGTACTTCTAGTAATCGAATTGCATTGTTTCAGCATTTTTATGTTCGATGTGGAAACATGATGGGGTAAGTATACACTGATTACCCGTAATTGCATCATTCGATTTTGAGATTCTTATAAGATGTAAGGTTGATTTATGCTACAAGTTTTTTTTAAATAATTGATATTTGATTGCTAGTGTAATCACCCTATATTTATTTGTTTTTTTATTTAATATTTTACAGTATGAATATTAATTATAACGATAACGAACAATTATCAAGAAAAAAGGATATGTTTAAGTTTAAAATAGACGGAAAAATGTATGAAGTAGCCACTCCTTGTATAATAGGACATGAACTACTAGAGTTAGCAGGAAAATCATGCAATACTCATGAACTCAGAATGAAAACTGCTGGTAATACCATGGTGAAGATTGAATGCGACGAGAATGTGGACTTGCGCCATCCTGGATTGGAAAAATTTGTAACTTTGCCATTGGAGCAGCAAGAAGGAGAAGCTGTCGAGACTTTTAATGGTCATGGCCCAAAAATCAAAATAAAAATTGATGGAAAGATGTACGAAGTAAATTGCGCAAGCATGACCGGTAAAGAGTTATTGGAATTGGCGGGGAAACGTCCTTATACTAAATATGGTATAAGTAAACGTGTGAAAGGAAATAGATTGGTGCCTGTCGGATATGATGAAGAAGTGGATTTGTCAGAATCGGGTTTAGAGAAATTTATAACCTTACCGTATGAACAAACTGAAGGGAAAGGGCTCGAAAGAGCCTTTTCTTTCAATGAAGAAGACACCTTCTTTTTAGAAAAACAAGGATTTCCCTATGAAATGATTAAAGAAGGTGCGGCCCACTGGTTGCTTATTCATGAATTTCCTATCCCCGAAGGATACAATATAGATAAGGTAACTGCAGCTATTTCTATTCCTGGAGGTTATCCTGATACTCAGTTGGATATGGTTTATTTTTATCCTCCATTATCATTGAATAGCGGTAAAGCTATACCAGCGACAAATTGTATGGTGAAGATTCGTGATAAGCAATATCAAAGATGGTCACGTCATTTTACCGCACAAAACCCTTGGCGGGCAGGTATTGATAACCTGAATACATTTTGGCTTTATATACAGAATTGGCTTAAAAAAGAATTAGTAAGATGAAATATAAATTGCGATTATCGATTGATGATTATGAAACATTGCATAATCATCTTCTTGGAAATTCAGGCAAAGAAGCTGTCGCTGTAGGTCTGTGTGGTAGATGTGGTTTTGAAAACGAAAAAATCATGGTCTTACAGAAAGTTGTCATAATTCCCTATAACGAATGTGATTGTTACGAAGATTTTATAAGTTGGAAAACAACGCGTATGATACCCTTGTTGCAGGAAGCTGCTCAATATGATTATGCTATATTGAAAATTCATTCACATCCTGGTGGAGGACGTTTCTTCTCTGAACAAGATGACAGGTCGGATTACGACTTGTTCGATTCGATTATTGGTGGATGGTGTGAAAGTGAAGAGCCACATTTATCTGCTATCATGTTACCTGACGGAGAAATCTATGGCCGAGTTTTTTTACCAGATTTAAAATGTGCTAATCTAGATAATATTATGGTTATAGGAGATGATATTCGGTTCTTTTATCATGAAGAAGCTGATTTCATGGATGAATATTCTACAAGAACCCGACAAACATTTGGAGAAGAAACTTATGCTAAGTTAAAACGATTAAAAGTTGGAGTTGTTGGCTGTTCAGGAACTGGCAGTGTCACTATTGAGCAATTAATGAGGTATGCTATCGAAGAATTTGTTTTGGTAGATCCGGACATCATTGAAGAAAAAAACCTAAACAGGCTAATAGGAAGCCGAAATTCAGACGACTGCTTGGGGCAGGCTAAGGTTGAATTTTATAAAAGGCTGATTATGGATACAAACCTGGGTAGTAAAGTTCGTACTTTTCAAACGAATATATGTACTTCGATTGAAACTTTGCAGTGTTTATCTACTTGTGATATTATTTTAGGGTGTATGGATTCTGCTTCAGGAAGGAATATCTTAAACCGTTTATGTACTTTCTGCCTTATTCCATACTTTGATATGGGAGTTTCTATTATAGCTGATGGGTATGGAGGAATAGAAAAAGTTACAACTGCTGTACATTATATTCAGCCAGGAAAGTCTTCTTTATTTTCAAGAAAAGCTTATAATATGGAACAAGTTAGAGCTGAGATATTGGCTTTGACGGAGCCTGATGTATACGAAACTCAAAAGAGAGAAGGTTATGTACAAAATGCTTCTGTTGAGCGCCCTGCTGTTATTAGCATTAACAGTTGTGCAAGTTCGATGGCTGTCATTGAGGTACTAAGCAGAATTCATCCATTTAAAAATGAACCGCCAAATAAATTTGCAAAGATTGTATATGATATTTCAGAAGGAAATATCATAACTTTTTGGGAAACTGATTTTCCCATAGATGATAGATTGCTAAAATATAAAGGTAAAGGGATGCGAGTTCCATATTTAGATCTGCCAACTTTAAATTAATGCTCCTTGAAAACGTAAAAATTACGTTATACTCAGTTTTTCAAGGGCAGTGTTTACCCAGAACACGCCCTTGTTTTTGCGACTTTCCTTCCGTATTTGACGGTGATAGCCTTTAATTACATTCGTGGTATAGATCATGTATCGTAATCCGGTAGAAACTGAAAATATTTGGTAAGTTTCTCTCAGTTCTCCTAAAGGTAATAAATAAGAAGTACCTCTGAATTATCGGGAAGTGGGTTTAGATTTTATCCCCGTAGACTCAAGGCAGGTTTCCGAATTGCCCTGAAAAAAATAAGAAGAGACAAGCCTTTCAACCGACTCATCCCTTCTATTATCCTGTCTATCTCCTGCATATCACATCATACACAGAACTGCCTTTCGTGCAATCATCTACTCCAGGCTCGAACTCCTTCCACCATTCCCAGACATGCAGATTATAGTTTTTCCATTGTAGCATTTCTATTTCTGCTTTCCACTCATAAGACCATTGATTATTAAGACATGGGCAAATAAGGATGCGTAGATGCCTTGGAATACCTGCCATCAATTCCTCCGACAATACTTTTCTGCCCGTTGAGAACCATTGGAAATCCGGAAAAAAACCTGTCATTCCTTCAGCCACACCGTCATCATCCACTATCACTATCCTCATGTCCGGGCGGTATTCCATTGTCGGGTTTGGAAGATGATAAAATGAAGGGATATTTTTTACCTTGTAGAATAACGCTTTCAGTCTTTCATCCGCCCCTTCCCTTCTCAGCGTCTTACTCCCGAACCTTTTATTCCTGTATGCATTGCCGACCGTATACCTAATCTCACCGGTCGTAAAGTCAGGACATGCATAAGGGAGAAGTATATCAAGCGCCTCGTCTTTTTCAATACCATATTCACAGAGATTGCAGGCCGTATCATAGACATATCCGTTGCGGTTACCTCTCCTGAATCCCCCTTCCGTCCATGAGAGTATGATCCTAAGCCTTTCATCCATATCTGTAACCGGGGTAGTGTAGTTGGCTGTATCCGGATTTATGGTTGTCTCTTCTTTTACTTCAACCGGTTTATCCCATACAAGTGCTTCAGAGTTGAGATAGAGGTCAGGATCATAGGTGACGTTCGTATATCTTGCCACATCCTGCGCTCTTCTATCCTCATCCACACCAAAATCCTCAGCTATAGCCTTGTAGTAGAGTTTATGTCTTTCTGCGTCAAGACCGTCCGGCACCTTGACCAGTACCTTGAGACCCTTTCCGGAAATTGAGAGGAAGACCGAGTATACATAAGGGTTCTTCATCAACCGTTCCTTCTCTAAAAACACGTCCCCGTCCAGATGGTCTATGTCGATGGCCATGATACCGCTATGCCTTATCAGCCTGTCTTTCCCGCGTCTCTCGAATATGCCTGAGAATGAAAATCCGGGAGCGTCAAATTTAGCCCGGTCCAATTCCTCCCTGGTCCTGGCGTTTCTAACCTTGTCCGCGTATTCCCTGTATCTGCCTTCCTGAATCAAACGGAGGGCATAATCCACACTCATCCTTTTTGCCGGGAGTGTGTTGTTCTTACTTGTATAAAAATCTATATCGTTCATTGTTGTTTGTTTTTATGTTATTGATGTGTGGAGGCGTTCGCTGTTTGGGAAGCGAACACCCCACCAAGATGTATATTAATTGATGTTTACCACTGTTCACGATGTTTATGAGTGTTTAGCCTGTTTATTGGCGTTTAAGGTGTTTACTACTGTTTAGCCTGTTTATCAGTGTTTAGTGTATAAATAAATGAACACCAGTATATATTTTTTTCTTCTTTTGGGTCATTCTCCAGCTTACTTATATAATATTATCCTTTATAATAGTAGTAAGCAATAGGATATGAAAAGGAATAACCCAAAGAGAAAGAGAAAATAATGTTTTTTTTCTTTTGGGTTATTTCCTATTGTATATAGGCTATATTGGAATAATAATGAATAACCCAAAAAAAGAAGGAAAAATGAATATAAGTGTTCATTTATTTATACACTAAACACTGATAAACAGGCTAAACAGTAGTAAACACCTTAAACGCTAGTAAACAGCATAAACAGTAGTAAACACCTTAAACACTAGTAAACAGCAGTAAACACCTTAAACACCAATAAACAGTGTAAACACCCATAAACGATAGTAAACATCCGTAAACAATGCTAATCATCAGAAATCAGCAGTAAACAATATACAATGTGAAGGATTGGCCCTCAAAAGCCAATCCCTTCATTTTTAGCTATTCTTACATTCATCCATTCTCATCAACATCCATCCCTTTCAGCCTTTTTCCGACAGTGGCAGGTGAGAGATTCAGTTCCCCGGCTATCTTCCTGTTCGACATTCCCTGCCCATGCAATTTCCTGATCTGTTCGAGCTGCATATTGTCACCATTCTTCAACAAATCGCATTCCCTGATTGTCTGGATAGGAATTGGAGTGTCTGTCCCGGTCTGATGAAGCTGTGCGGGCTGTATGAAACGGAGCATTGTGGGGTCGAGCGTCTTGTCAATCACATAAGGTATCACATGGTTCCCGTCCCATACTATCCTGCCGTTCCTGCTCTTGAGCTGTTTCACATATCTTCCCGTCGAGGGATTGTTGCTGTCCGTGCCTATGGCAAAGACCGGCTGTACGAAATTGGTGAGCATACTTGAACCCAGACAGTGGTTGATATCGAGAGTGGTGAACGGCTGGATCTTGGGGGTATGGTTGACCACGAGAATCGAATAGCCCTCCCTCGCCCAGCTACAGAACTCCTGGCAGATCGGTTTCACATCCTCCGCCTTCATTCCCCCGTTGTTGACAAGAAAGGTGAGGTTGTCAAGGACCAGTACCTTTGCGTTCACCCTGGCCATCATCCTCCTTATCAACGGCAGGAACTTGTCCGAATCATAGAGGCCGTCTCCGATCATGCTTAAATCCGGGCGGTGGAGATTATCGGGCCATACATGCAGTTCACCGTCCCTTGAGGTATATCTCTCCTGGAACTGCTTCATGGAGAGTTCAAGGTCGAGATAGAGCACTGTTTTTCCCAGCTCCCCACTTATATGTTCCGCTATCTGGACTGCATAGAGGCTCTTGCCCGTATTTGTCCGCCCGAAAAGGATGGCGAACTCGTTCTCGAACCATAGCGCGTTTCCGTCACCTCCCCATAATATCTCCGGTACGGGTTTCCGTTGTTCTTCCATCATCATACTGTTTAAGGATTGTCCCATTATAAAGTCAAGTTCGTCCGCTCCGTCTGCCTGTTGTGTATCTCTGGGTGTGGATGCGGGTGTTACAGGTGTCATGTATTCATCCTCCCTCTCTGTATGCCATTCTTTCCCGTTGCCGAAGAGGTTGAATTCCGGCACTTCTATGGGTGGCACAACAAGAGGTATGTACGGCAATGGATTTTCCGCATCATTCCAGCATTTCTCAAGGCTGGCGTTAAGGGAAGCGATAGTTTTTTCATCAGGTTCTAATTTTTCAGTCATTATTTTATTACAGTTTTTAGTTGTACATTAATTTAACTTTTACACGTATAAGAATCTCCCGCTTTCAGACCGCCATTTTTTGATATTAATGAAAGAAGGATGACAAAACCGGCTACTGTCCCCCATCCTTCCCATGACTGAAAACAGAAAATTACCTGTGCACTGATTAGGGCATGACTGGAAATGAAGCGCGTTTTTCATGTCCGGTGCGCTATTATATGATAAGGTGTACAGTCTCTCTCCGTCCTACATCTCCCCAAAGCCTTATCACTGAAGAAACAAATACTCACAATGAAGGGTGTCTGAGATCCGGATACATAAGAAAGGATCAACGGCGCTCTTCTTATTTTTTCCTCTCCCTCCAAATCGCGTTTTTGCCGTTCCGAAGCAGCCAGAGCCTGATACTTGAAATGAAAAAGGCAGAAGATGATACCCGAAAGCCTTAAAAACGCGGTTAAAATCATCCTGCCGCCTAATAAATGATGGAGTATAATAACGTCACATTAAAAAAACAATTAAAATGTTGAGACAAAATGCAGAAAGGATATCCGGACCTGTATTCACAGGCGCCGGTCCCCCGGATACTGCTGTGCCGGGTAAAAGCAATGGCAGCAGAAACGCCTTCCCTCCGGCAGGACCCCGTAACAGAACGGTGGGGAGATACAGTACCAAAAACTATTTATAAACCTTTAAAAAGTAATATTTATGACAAAGTACAATTCTTTTATAGTACATAATGACATCCTTTATACGGATATGGATATTGAGGAGATTGAAAGGAAAGTGGAAATAAGTCTGTATGACAAGGATTCGGAGCTTGTCACCTTCCATATCCTTAAACTGACCGGGAACATGGTAAAGATGGTGTTCTATCGTGACTTTCCACTGGAAGAACATGATGCGGACTCCATTTTCGATACGGACATGAACCTGATAACCGGATTCAGCATGAACTGTTTCCGCAGCAAGGAGGCCGGAGGATACCCCCTTCTGGACCTCCGCTACAACGACTACAACGGACACTGGTTTACCGACATGCAAAATTTTATCGATTTTTACAGGCTATACTTGTATACAAGGGAATACCAGGAGATACGGCAGATGGGGGTCAGATGCTACAAGGACAAGATCATGATGCACATAACATTCGAGGATGAACAGGAAATTGATTGAAAGGGTATGTTCGGTAATTTAATAAACAGAATACTGGGCCTGGAGACGGATTCTCCGGGCACCGGTTGTCAGAACTCTTACGTTGTCAAAAAAGCGGTACCACACGAACCGATCCCTGAAAAATACCAAAGAGACATAGAAGCGCTCCGACAGAAATATGGAGACGCTTTTAAAACCGGTCTCTGCATCAATCTGACCCTACAAGAGGCTTTATCAATCATGCATAGAAAAAGAAAACGGATTGACGCCTATTCCGGCCTTGTCTCTTATCTTAAAAAGGAATGGAATATCACATTAACAATCACATCACAAAAAACTAAAACTAAATCATTATGAAGAACTATTTTATAGCAAACGGTGAGATTCTGAACACCAATATGAGCATTAAAGAAATGGAATCACGGGTACAGGAATCATTGGACGAATACACCTCTGGAATGGCGCAATTCAGAATAAAGGAAATCAGCGAGAAGGAGGTTAGAATGTTCTTTGTCAGGGACTTCAACTATGATCCCGACGCACCAATCATTTTTGATGCGGACATGGCCTTGATAACCGGAGTAGGAATAGGAGCATTCCAACTTCAAGCTGTCGGTGGATACCCGATGATACATCCGCTAAAATTTGCCGGGAAGAACTTCTATTCCGATATCACAAGCTTCATCAGGTTCTATAAATTCCAGCTGTTTGAAGAGACGGGGCAGACAGTGGAACATATCGGCCTGAGATGCTATTCGAATCGTATCTTAATGCAAATCATATTCTAAAGCTATGAAAAATACAATATATACCACAATCGGAGCTTCCAACCACTCCGGTACAACAAGGGAGGAACATGATTTTTATGCCACATTCCCTGAAGCCATAGACAGGTTATTCGAGGTGGAGAAGTTCCCTGATACGATATGGGAACCTGCTTGTGGAATGGGACACCTCTCTAAAAGAATGATAGAATTAGGCAAAAAGGTTCATTCCACTGACTTGATAAATCGTGGTTATGGTACCGGTGGAGTTGATTTCCTGAAAGCCACCGAAAACCCTTATGGAGCTGTCATTACCAACCCTCCTTATAAGATAGCCCTGGAATTTATAGAGAAAGCCTTGGATATATCTGACGAAGGAACAAGGATAGCCATGTTCCTGAAGCTGACATTCCTGGAGGGAAAAAGACGTAAACCATTCTTTCAGACCAATCCACCTATAAGAGTCCACGTCTTTTCTTCCCGTGCCGTTGTTGCCAAAGGTGGGGATTTTACAACAGCTCAGGCAAATGGGAATGCTATCGCTTATGCCTGGTTTGTTTGGGAAAAAGGTTATAAGGGAGATACTGTAGTGGATTGGATCAACTGAAATACGGCGTAGGGAAACGATACATTCCGGAACTGACATACCCGGCAGCCATGCGATGGAATGTTGCGTTCTCGCCGGATAAAAAGTAGTAATTAACAAATAAAAGATTAATGTATGAACAAGAATATAACCAATAACAGTCAAATGATAAATAAGAAAATATTTATAGCAGGCAAAATATATGACCTGCAAGTAATGGACAAGGATGAGGTCGAGGCATCTGTGCAGGAGTATCTGGACAGTGCGATTGGCAAGGACAGGGTCAGGTTCGAGCTGTACATAATCGGCAATGCGGTTGCCATGTTCTTCCACAGGGGATTTGACTACGGCCCCTACAATGCTGACCCGACGAAAGACATAATGGATGCGGACGCCTTCATGATGACCGCCCATGAATACGAGGGTTTTATGATGCCTGTCCCTTTCCCCACACTTCCCGTTCCGGGATTCGGCTATCCCTATCATATAAGCCGGACCGACTTTCTGGATGCATACTGCAAGAGTGCTAAAATTCTCGGGGCAAGCAGGATAAAGAACGCCTCCCTGGATATAAGCCCGGTATCCGTCATCTTAAGAGTCCAAATAGGATAGTGAGAATACGGAATGAAGTAAATTCCGGACTATAGTGTGTATCGAAAACCGTTGTGTGAGGAACATGACGGTTTTCTTAATCCTTTTAACGGCGGTAACCATAAGAATATCCGCTGTGGCAATACCCCGGATGATGATACATTATAGTCCTATTATCAGGTTAAATTAGAATTATAATATATAATGGCACAATATTTCAGAATAGCGACAAAGGACTTCTGTAACACATTGCTTCCCGGAGCCTTTACCGGAGACACTATGATGTGCCCCACAAGAAGCCAGATCGAAGCGGCCGGTCTGCATATAAAGAAGGGTTATACCTATGCGGCCGACCAGCTGGTTCCCGAAGACCACATAGAGCGTCTTGACTGGGAATATACTTTCTCTGTAACTCCTGCGACAGCTACCATATCCGCGGCGGGAGGATCACAGAAATTCACAGTGACCTCGTATAAGAGACAGTACAGTTACAGTAATGCGGGAAACCGTATCTATGTAGAAGGGTCACAGACAAACGTAGCCTATAGCTCCAGTAACAATCAAACGGCAGGTTCCGGAACATGGAGCGCCGCAAGTGATACTATCAGTTATGGAGCAAATACCGGATCAACACAGCCAAGCGGTACCATTACATGGACCCAGTCTGAATCTTTCGGTTCTGATCCTAAGAAAACAGCTGCTGCAACTCACAAACAAAATGCAGATTCTATCAGTTCTTATGCAAATCCAACAGTTTCCTTGGTTTATAATTCAGATATTCCGGCGTCTGGAGCTTCAGCCACTATGCCTACTTATTCTTATAGTCAGGTTGTTCATTGGGTATCTGGAAAAACCACAACTGTTACTTCCGGCGGCTTACTGACTTTTACTAAGGCGCCTAATTCCGGGACGGGCACAACAGACCCTTCTAAAGGAGCTACTACAGCACCTTCTAAAGGAACAACCGCTTCAAGTCGGACCACTGTAGCCACTGTAACCTTATCAGTAACCTTAAACGGTAAGACTGGTACTTCTGGTAGGGCTGATGTTTATCAGGCTGCTAACTCTTATTCGGATTCTTGGGAGAATTGGACCGTCAACATATCGGCCGACCCTGTAAGAATAGGTGCAAGAGGCGGTACATCCTTATTGTCGGGAACAGCGGAAAGGAAAGGTATCAGGGAATGGGACTCAGGCAGTAAGGAAGACATAGACGGTTCCGGAACACCGTTTTTCAGTATACCCGCACATAGTAACGGCTGGTCGTTATCGGAAAACATACTGACAGCGGTAGAGAATACAGGAGAGGAAAGAAGCGTTGTCGTTACCGCATCCCATGGAGAAGGCAGGAATGAAGTGGCGGTGTCTCAGGAAGCAGGTGTAATCACATGGGAATATGTCTTCTTCATAGATACTGACTCTATGTCTGTTCCGGCCACAGGTGGAACACAAAGGGTCAACGTATCTTCCCTGAAAAGAAAGCTTGTCAACGGAAAAGATTCGGGAGAAACGGAAACAGTAGGATTTTCTATAGGATGGCATTCGGGAGATAACTTCAACTCCATAGACAGAAGCGGAATACCCGAATATGTGGTGTTTGATGTCGGTAGAAATACTGGGAATGAGAGAACGGAATACGATATGTTTACCCAGGAAGAATCCGGAAACACTATCCTTTTCACATGCAGCCAGGAAAGAGGACCGGCAGGGTTTATCGTCTGTGGAAGCAACGGTTATATTGAAAGGATAGAAATCTGATTTCATCTATTTAAACTTGTAGCTTATCACATATAATATGATTGGTATTTTACATCAAAGCTGTAGAAGTTAAAAGTAAAATCATGAAAATCAAACTGTTTTGTATCGTATTGTGCCTTTGCGTGTTTATGACCTGTGAGAAAAATGAACCGGTTATTTCGGATGAACCTGTTATTCCACCAACAGATCAACCCAAAGAACCACAAGAGTCAATATCGACAGATGGGATAATTAATTGGAACAATGAATTTATAATTGTAGGAGACAATAATATGGCAAATATAGGAAGTAATGATTGGAATGCAGTCACTTATGGAAACGGGAGATATGTAACAGTGGGAGACAGTAACAGTGCAGCCTGCTCTATTGATGGAATCAATTGGACAGCAACCTCAGGATTTAATGACTTATCGGGAATTTGTTATGGAAATGGAAATTTTATTGCAGTGGGAACGGGAGGAAATGTTCGTTATTCAGATGACGGGGCCGGCTGGTCAACAGTTACTATACCGGGAAAGAGAAATTTGAGGGCCGTCTGCTATGAAAATGGAAAGTTCGTTGCAGTGGGAGAAAATGGAGTGATTGCTTATTCCACTGACGGAAGCAACTGGACTGCCAAGAATGTGGGAAGCAATGATTGGAATAGCGTTTGCTACGGAAATGGAAAGTTCGTTGCAGTTGAGAACGATGGAGGCGTTGCTTATTCCACTGACGGGATCAACTGGACTGCCAAGAATGTGGGAAGTAATTGGTGGTATGGTGTTTGCTACGGAAATGAAAAGTTTGTTGTAGTGGGAACTGATGGGGATGTTGCTTATTCTACTGATGGAATCAGTTGGACTACAACAACTATATCAGACGCCCCCACTATAATGGCCGTTTGCTGCGGAAATGGGAAGTTCGTTGCGGTAGGAAGAATATGGAATGCCTCAGGATACTACATACGGGCTATTTATTATTCTACCGATGGGATCAACTGGACTTCCAAGACTATGGGTAGAGGTGAATTGTACGGAATATGCCCTGTTCAATAACTTCTCAGCACCTTATTAAACCTGTTTAAATCAGCCGGACTAAGTTCCGGCTTTTTTGTTACTCCTTTATTAATTTGAAAATGTCTGAGGATGATAAACAATAATATGAAAATTGAGATACACTTATAATGGAGTGCATCTTAATAAAAAATCAAATACACAAGATGTAGTTGAGCAGTCGCTTACACTTTATGCTGGACGTATTAAAAAGACGATAGGAATCCGCTGGCTCTTACCGTCTTTTTGATTTAACAAATACCGATGATTTTCACAAAGGACCGGTATGCAATTTATTTGAAACAATATGATTGCTATCATATATGCAGTATAAACAACGGCAGGCGCATTTTGTTTTCACCGACGGAAAGAAAAAGAGTAGAAATAAGTTTTTTTATCCATCATGTAATTACATTATTGTTATATTTCTCATTTTTTTACAAAATAAAAGTGTGTGAACAAAGATGTATTTACTTAATCATTTTAAAATACCCATGTACAGAACATCCTATACATGGGTAAAATGTTTTTAACTACGTTTGATAATGATAGGCTTGTGATTTTCATTATGGTAAGGCATACCGTAGCGATTGGATTTCACTCTGCTGTTCTTTAAATCATCGCGCGGGGCTTAACGAGCCTTACCTCATATATCTCACCTATTTGCCTGTTCGGCTTAGCCACAAACTTGACGCGCACTTGTTCCTTACCCTGTAGAAGGGCAGCGGGTATGTCATAGGTTTCCGCCTTGAACTCCGAGATACGATATTTACCGGTGTTATTGACAGAACAAAGAAGCACGTTATCAATATAGATATCGAACTCATGAGTTTTCCATTCGCCTACTCCCCAATACTTAAGTCGCAGTTTGAGGTCGGTCAAACCACTGGTCTGCATGAGATAGCTGAAGTAATGTCCATTGCGGGCATCACGATAGAAGATGTTATTCGTATTGCCTGTATATGACTCATCGGTCTCCATTTTGTGATCGGTCTCCGGCTGTTGTTCACCAGGCTGCACTTTGTCCACTGTACTTGCCTCAAGCGCCTGACGTTCCTGTTCTTGTTTGGCAATATTGTCGATATACTGCTTATAGCTTCCTTCGGTAAGGGCAAGCCAATACATCATGTAACGGGAGTCGTGAATCTCGAAAAACGGCTGCAGTTCTCCTTCAATCTTATTCTCCATGCGGGTACTGAGCGTGAAGTGCAACGGCTTTCCCGGCACAGGAGTTAGCTGTGACGGAATGTTTGCAATATCGTTGTTTATGAGAATCGGTGCTTTATCAATAGGCAACTTTGGCCCGCCTGCATACTGTCCGAAGCGGCTGTCATCGGCAATGAGTGAAGTCATCGACTCTGTTCCGGTTTTCATTCCAAGAAGAATAGGCCCATACATGAAAGCAACATACTGTGGCTCGTTGGGCAGATAACGCAGGGATGCATGCATCGGGAAACTGATATTCACAACATCCCCCTTTTTCCACTTGCGATTGATGCTGACGTATGACGACGGGCCTGTGATGACGTCAACAGACTGTCCGTTCACGCTAACCTTGAACTCGCCCGGATGTACCCACTCCGGATAGCGCACCATGAGATTGAACGCACCCTTGCCTTCAGTGATAGTAAGCGTACTGTTTTCAGAATAAGGGAAAGTTGTCTCCTGTCGCAACGTAATGCCGCGTTTTTTCCAATCAAGTTGCGAAGCCGCATAGAGATTCACAAAAAGAGCATCACCAACATGGGTGTAAATAAATTGTCCGTACTTACCATGATTCTCCATGCCGGTACCTACACAACACCACATAGCCTCGTTAGGAGCTGAATAATTGCGATAATGACGAGGCCGGGCGGGCGTGAAATACACGTATCCCCCATGCTTCGGATGTTGAGTGGAAAGTATATGATTGAATGTGGCAAGTTCGTAGTAGTCGGCATACCGAGCCTCCGGATTGCGACGGTGCAGATTCTCTGTAAGTTTCAGCATATTATTGGTGTTGCAACTTTCCGGACCATCAATGTCATTGATAAAATCCATGCAAGCATCCTTTGCAGGAAAATGCTCGCGACGGCTATTACCACCAAAGGCAAGGCTACGTTCTCCGGTCACAATATCCCAAAAGAATGAACTTGCCATGTGATAGTCCTCATTGCCCGACAGCTCCGATATGCGCTCAAAGCCGATTGCTTTAGGCACCTGAGTATTGGCATGCAGATTGTCAAGACAATCCTGTCGCTGCAACAAAGGAGTGAATAGCTGCTTGTGGGAAAAGCGTTTTGCACAGTCGAGATATTTCTGTTCGTGAGTAATGGCATATGCGTCTGCAAGCACTTCGTTCATACCGCCATGCTCATTGCCAAGCATCTGTTCCATCTGTTTGTCAGACAGGTTCGATGTAACATCGATTGCCCAATCGCAGAATTGCAGAAAAAGATCCTTTGCCTGCTCATTGCCACAATATAGCCATGCATCACGCAAGCCTGCATACATCTTATGAAGGTTGTAGAAGGGCGCCCACGAACCGCTATATACGCGAAAATCTCCCTTTTTGAAATTACTCCAGATATTCTGGCTGTTAGGCATTCCGCCCATATAGCCGACTCCCCACTCAGGATGGTTCTTGCGATTGGCCTCGGCACATTCTGCAATTTCTTTGATGATATATTCCATACGTTTGCGACATTCCTCATTGCCTGTCGCAGCATTAATGGCCATAGCAGTGAGATAATGCCCGCCCACATGTCCGTCCAATCCGTCCCAGTTGGGATAACATTCAGCTTTTGGCGTCAGTCCTGCTTCTTTGCGATAAGGAGCCAGCAAGCGATCGCAGTTATACTTGAGTAGTGTATTGATGTTCAGGTCACGAGCCGATTTCAATGTTCCCTCAAGAAGGGTTACTTGTGAAAGAGGAAACTCATTGGGATACAATTTGTTTTGCGCACTTACCCCTGCGGTTGCACACATCAACAGTAAAGCAAATATTTTTTTCATGTTACTAACATAGTATAAATTGTCGTGTTATTCATTAAATTACAAAGTTACAATAAATTTGAAGAAAGGGCAAAAAGAAATGATGAGAATGAAAAACTCCTGAAAGGATTTATTACTTTTTAAGAAAGAGCTAGTCTCTTTCAGTCTATAGAAAGCATAGTATAAAAAAGGAGGTTATGAATAGAAGAAACCTGAAAACATAAATATGTTTTCAAAACAGTTCCTATGTTTAAAATCGGAAGTGACAGATAAGGTAAGATAGTACTAAAAAAGCTATACCATTATAGTCAATTTTGTATGTAACGAAAACATCATTAACTAAAAACGATATAGCTTATGAAACATGTACAAAGTAACACATTAGATTTTAGTGGACAAAATATTTATGTAGGAATTGATGTCCACCTGAAGAGTTGGTCGGTTGCAATTTTATCAGAACATTCTGTAATGAGGAGATTTGGACAAGACCCGGAACCGGAAGCGTTACACAAATATTGGGTAAGCGATTATCTTGGTGCCACATACTTCTCAATTTATGAAGCCGGTTTCTGCAGCTTCTAGATACACGAGAGATTGACGGATTTGGGTATCAATAACATAGTGATCAATACTGCGGATGTTCCGACAATGAGCAAAGAGAAGCTGCGTAAGACCGATATTAAGGATTGCAACAAACTCGTCCATGAGTTACGTTCCGGTTCGTTGGAAAGAATATATGTTCCGAGAGCTGACATCTTGGAAATACTCTCTTTGATAGGGATGAGAGACCTAATAGTAAAACAGCTTTCTTTTGAGAGAAATACTACATAATTATTGTGGCTTTGACGTCCGCTCAAATAAGTCTGTAACTCTCATTACATGGTTTGACTGATAAAGGAGCTGCGGCTCGCTTCGCTGATGTCCGTTGTGAAAAGTTTGTTTTACCATAGGATTTTGGCTCAGGTTTTCTTAGCCATATCAGACCGTATCAGTAATACAAAAAGAGAGGCGTGTGACCGCCTCCCAAATAGCGCTAATGCATACCGTCAGGATGCTTATTGTTGGTAGGTTGCTCCTCAGCAGAGCTTACTTCCTCTTAACATCCTGATATAATTATTATTTAAACTTCCAGTAGTCCAAATTGAACAATTCACCTTTACCTCCTTTGAAAACAAAATAGAGATCGTGTACGCCTTTAACTTTTTTCACTTGTGTGGTAAAAGTTTGCCAAATTTCGGCGCCACCGGTAGAATTGATATTGCAAACGCCCAGCAACTGGCCATCGATATTTCCCAATCTTATTTCGATTTTTCCACCTGAAACAGAAGCAGCACTCACTTCGAAGCTTTTCGCTCCTTTTTTGAAATCGACTTCCCGTACTCGAATATAGTCATTAACATGGACAGAGGTGACATAAACTCCCACCGAAGCGCTCGATTTGGTTTTTAGTCCCTCACTCCAAGCAATAGTTTCCGCTTCAGTACGTTTGTAAGGATCCAATGTTCCTACAGGGTCTATCGGCGTTCCTTCTTCCCACCAAGGTAGTTCTTGGATCGTTCCGTCGGGGTTGAACTTCATCTCCGCTACACATACAGAACGCCGCTCATGGTGTTTTTCAGTTTGCCGGAAATTCAATAGGAAATTGAACCCAAACATATAGGTCTTCCCTTTATAATCAATAATGCCTGGATGATTGCCACTTGCTCTGCGATCGGGCTGCATGATATGTCCTTTAAACTTCCATGGACCAATCGCACTTTTGCCCATAGCATAGCCTATCCCTTCAGGACAACAGGTACTGGCGTAAGCCATATAGTAGTGTCCGTTGCGTTTATAAGCCCAGGGTCCTTCTTGGTAATGGTACTGATCTATTTTACCCTGTTCTTTGCGTACCAATGGATCTTTCACGATATCTCCGGAAATGGTAACCATATCTTCATTGAGTTTCGCATACCAAAGATTAGGATTTCCCCAATACATATAGGCTTGTCCGTCGTCGTCAATAAGAATAGCCGGATCGATATCCTCACAGCTATTCATAACCAAAGGTTTTCCGATCGGGTCTTTGAAGGGGCCGAAAGGGGAATCGGCTACCAATACACCCATACCCGTTCCGCCTGGTGTAGGACAATAGAGATAGAATTTACCGTTACGCTCAATACAATGAGGCGCCCATGCACCGTTTTCCTTATTTTCTGTCCATTCGAAATTTTTCAGGGAGGCTACTGCACCATGATCAGTCCAATTGACCATATCAGTACTACTATACAATAACCATTCTTTCATCAGAAAACGTCCCATTCCTTCCGGTGCATCGTCTTCATCGTGGCTGGTATACAAATATACCGTCCCGTTATGAACCATTGGTGCCGGATCTGCCGTAAACTTGGTTTGTACCACCGGTCTGTTTTGTGCTTGGAGCCGTTGCAAAGAGAGTGCGCCCAGAAATAATAAAACAGTAAAAACATTCAAGTAATTGATTTTATTCATACTTATTCTATTTTGTTAAAATTGTACTTCCACTTGCGTGCCATTATAGTTCACCGTCTTGGAGGTTCCATCTTGCAAACGAACCGTAAATGTTCTGGATTGAAGCATTCCTTTATAGAATCCTTTGCGAGTACCGATAGTCAGTATGCGCAGTGCGTTGTTCCATGTCATAGTAATCTCTGTGTAAGCACCCTTTTCATAGTTGTAGTTATCGAATTCGTCTTCGTATAATACAAAACGACCATTGGCTCCGGTATAAATTTTCAGTTCCAGATTGTCCCAAGTTTTCTCGGTGGCATATTGTACTTTTGGACCAATGGGAAGGATGGATCCGGCTTTCACAAACAAAGGAATAATATCGATTGGTGTTTCGCGCTCAATTGTCCTGCCTCCCTGGTATTTCTCGTTGGTCCAAAAATCATACCATTGTGTACCTTGTGGTAAATAGACAGATTTTGATTTCGTTTCGGAATAATTTGTAGTCCGAATAGGATTACGCCTTTCTCCCGTTTCTTTGGTGTATTGCGATTCCACGACTGGACAAACTAATAAAGCTTTGCCAAACATAAATTGGTCGGCGATATTCCATACCTTTTTGTCGTCTTTGAAATCCATCACCAAGGCACGCATTATACTGGACTGGTTAGCAGTTACGTTCCACGATGTTGAATAAATATATGGCAATAGGCTATAACGTAGGTGGATATATTTCTCAATCGCATCGTAGATACGATCACCTTTTTGTCCGAATTGCCAAATTTCACGCGGAGCATCAGCACCGTGTGAACGCATCATCGGATTAAATGTACCGAATTGCATCCAGCGAACAAACAGCTCATGGTAGCCGGAATCTTCCAGTTTGCGTGGATAACTCCCGAGGAAAAAGCCACCAATATCGCTGTTCCAGTGCGGAATACCGCAAAGAGAGAAGTTCAATCCGGCCGTTATCTGTCGAGCCAAACTATTCCAGGTAGCTTGCACATCACCGGTCCAGGTATTAGCTCCATAGCGTTGTTGACCGGCAAATGCTGAACGAGTCAGAATAAACACTCGCTTATCAGAAGAGATAGCGCGCTGGTTATCATAGACACCCCCTACGGTCATCAATGGATAAGCGTTGCGTACCTTACGAAACGATCCCAAATAGGTTTGATTATCCATATCTTCGGGTTTGGCATCAAGATGATCGGGTTCGGTAGAATCCATCCACCAACCATCCATGCCCAGTGAAAAAAGGCCTTTATTCAGATGATCCCAATAGATAGCACGTGCTTCAGGATGATAAGCATCGTAAGGTTTTACGTTTGACGGATATTCCCTGTTGGGAGGCCAGCTGCTCAAACCTGATTGAGGCCAGGTACCCATATTTAACAGCATATTCTTCGGTTCCATCAGTCGGTATTGCTTAGTCATCGGACCAAAGGAAGACCAGATCGAGATAACCATTTTAGTATGCATGCCATGAATATCATTCATCATTTGTTTTGGGTTTGGAAATTCTTCACTTAAGAACTCCATCGCATTCCATAGGTAATTACTTCCCCAATACTGCCAGTCCTGAATGATACCATCAAGCGGTACGCCTAATTCACGGTATTTGCGGACCACTCCTACAATTTCATGCTGGCTTTTATAACGTTCTTTGCTTTGGAAAAATCCATATGCCCAAAGTGGGAACATAGGAACTTCACCAGTAAGTTTCCGCATCTGAGCTACTACACCATCAGCATTTCCGCCATACATAAAGTAATAATCAACCAAGTCACCTACTTCGGAACTGAAAGAAGTTTCTTGGGCATTGTCAGTAAACGTAGTGGGAGAATAGTTATCCCAGAACACACCATAGCCTTTGACTGATTGAAAGAAAGTAATCACATCTTCAGTATTTCCCTGGATAAGGCGTTTGGTGACACCACGTTGCGACATCTTTCCGTTTTGCAATTGACCAAGTCCGTAAATGGCCTCACCTGTTTCAAGAATGAATGGTTGATATACACTGAACGTTTTCATACCAGCATCATTGAAATCGGTAAAAATTGCAGCCGATTTTTCCAACAACAATTTTTTGCCTTTTTTCGTATAAAAAGAGACTACCCCTGAGCATTGATCAATAATAATACGCAATTGATCGCTTTCAAGACGGATATTTTTACCACTCTTATGAGAGGTAAAAATTACTTGTTGCGGGTTAGCAATGACCGACAGACTCTTCTTCTCATAGGCTCTTCCTTTGGGAGCTTTGATTATTCTAACGATCGAGGGGGTATAAAATTGTACTTCTATATCTACTCCATTCACCTCGTATATACCTCCCAAAGAGGTCTTTTCAAATTTGTGTGCATTAATCTGCCCTACTTGACATAATGTCAGCAGAAGAATGAGATAAAATACTTTTTTCATTGATATAAGCATTTGGTAATAAAATAATAAAACAAAAAAGACCCTGAAGGGTTAACCATCTCTTCAGAGTCTTTTCGTTCAATTAATAACCCGGATTTGGTTTCAAGTTGGCATTAGCATCTATTTCCCTCTGCGGGATAGGGAATAATGTACGGTAATCACCATTAGGAGTATGGGAAAACCAAGATTTTTTAGTATAAACCCCAAAACGGATCATATCCTGACGACGACGTCCTTCTTGATTGAATTCCCAAGCCAATTCATCCAAAAAACGGCCATATTTAATATCTTTACCCCCTTCGAAAGTATTTGTCGGAGTATCCCGATTGTCTCTGACACCATAATCGTACACACTGCCTTTTAAAAGGTCGGCGCCTGTTACGATAGCTTTTTCGGGAGCCGATTTAAAGGCTCTTTTACGTACCTCTGTTACAAGTGCAGCAGCATCATCGGACTTGCCTGTACGCAGCAGACATTCGGCTTTCATCATCAATACGTCGGCATAACGAAAGAGAACAAAATCATTTGCCAGACAATTGGATGACCCGATACCAATTTCGTATTTTTCAAGCCGAATACCTTGGTGCTGTTCCGATTGGGCAATGCTGTTTACTTCGTTCACAAAATTCATTGGTTTACCAATATACTCAGAGTTTCCAATTGATATCAATATAGGTTCTCCATCACTTGTATATTGTGGGCCATAGATAAAATTGTCCGTATATCGACTATCGTCTGGGTCGAATGTATCGATAAATTGTGGAATGGCACACATACCGCCCCAAGGTTCCATCGTCAACCCGTATTTATATTGTAAGCCAGCTGGTAATGTTTGCATGTGATGGTCGAAAGCATTCCACGATGTGGTGTATTTAGGGTCTACAGCCAACCCTAGAATGATCTCGGGTGAGTTCTCGTTTTCGGTTACAAATACATTTTTCTGATTGGCTTCCAATTGATAGCCAACACCTGAGTTGATAATCAAATCACATTGTTGAATACATTTTTCCCATTCCGCAATACCTATGTAGACTTCCGCGTTCAGATACATTTTTGCCATCAGCATACGAGCAGCCCAGACATTGAATCGAGCATACGTACTTTGGTTACGTTCTTCAGACAATAAAGGAAGACATTCGGTTATCTCAGTCAAAATGAAATCATAGACCTGTTTTCTAGTTGATTGCTCAGGTAAGAATCCATCCGGTACGTCAAACTTGGTGGAAATAGGAACATTACCAAATAAATCGCACAAAAAATAATGATAACAAGCACGCGTTACACGTAATTCCGCAATCATTGATTCATATAGATCTTGATCATTTATAGGTAAAAATCCAGATTCAAGTTGAAAGATCAAGCGGTTACAATTGGTAATTCCCTGATAGATACGCGTCCAAAGGCCACGCGTCCAGTTTTCGGTAGTAGTCCAGGAGTGTTCGTGTGCACGACGATAAAGACCACCATCCACCCATCCATTGGGTCGAGCAGGTATAACAATCTCATCTGCAGTAATCTCCTGGTAACGCCAAATACCATCAAAATCAAGCATTGAAGCGCGCAATTGAGTGTATGCGGAACCAATGAGAGCAGGAATATCTTTTTCAGTCGGTTTAAACTGATCTGCAATAATCTCATTATAACTTTCATCGTACAATTCTGTACATCCGCTGCTTGCTACAGAAATCAACAAGATTATCAGCCAATTCTTTAATTTATATATTTTCATATTCTGTGTATGTGTTAAAGTTTAAAAACTAATATTAAGACCAAACGTAAACGTTCTTACCGTCGGATATTTATTCGGGAGGTCATTCCCAGGAGCAAGGCCAGTTGAACTAACTTCAGGATCTGTTCCTTTATATTTAGTAAACACAAAAGTATTCAGCGTTGAAGCATAGATTCTGAGTCGGTCAATATATTTCCAATTCTTGGTATTAAAAGTGTAACCCAATGTAATGTTATCAATTTTCCAATGGTCACCCTTCTCAATATAGTAGGAGTTATATTCAAGATCCAAATCGTTGTTTAACACCGCTTTGCCAAATATTGGATCATAAGCAGTTTTCAGCCGGTTATACAATTGGTGTGTTTTAGTGTTTTCATAGTACATCCGTTCAAAATTCAAGATTTCGTATCCGAAAGCGCCACGCATAGTTACTGCAAAATCAAAATTTTTATAGCGAATAGAGTTGTTCCAGCTTAAATAGAACTTAGGGAGTCCGTTACCTATAATCATCTTGTTCTCGTCCACTTTGGCGAAGTCATCATAAGCAACTGCTTTTCCTGTTTCAGGACTTTCATAAATCCATTTACCGTCACTATCAATATCAATTACTTTATAGCCCCAGAAATTACCGATCGCGCCTCCTACATCCAGTCGGTGAGTAGGACCATAGATAGGGATCTGCGCATCACCAGAGGTGATATAAGAGTTTTGAGGCTTATATAAATCATTGGAAAGTGTAACCAACTTATTCTTATTCGTAGAGAAAGTCATGTCGGTATTCCATTCAAAATCTTTTGTTTTTACAGGAATTGCTCTCAGTAATATCTCAATACCTTCATTTTTCATTTCGCCTACATTGGCACGTGTGGTATTTACCAAGTTTGGTGGAACAGGTACGGTATAATCGTACAAGAGTCCGTCAATCTTACGGACATAATAGTCAACACTACCTGACAAACGCCCTCTTAGGAAAGCAAAATCTATACCGACGTTTGTTTCATGTTTCTCTTCCCATCTCAAATTAGGATTGGGATTACGTCCCGGAACAAGTGTTTGTATCCACTGTCCGTTGGTAAAAGTGGCACCACTGTATTTAAGAGTTGCTACACCTAAGAACGAACTATTGGGCTGAGTCCCAGTCACACCATAACCTGCACGTAGTTTCAAGTCATTAATAAATGAAGCATCTTTCAGAAATGGCTCTTCTTTCAATCGCCAACCAACCGATACCGCAGGAAATGTTCCCCAAGGGTCCTTTGTTCCAAACAGTTGGCTTGCGCCTTCACGCCGTACACTGGCCATCAACAAGTAACGATTCTTGTAATTGTAATTCAATCGTCCAAATAGACCAATCAAGTTTGTTCGGTCTCTACCGCTACTCATCCCCCAAAAGGTAGTACCTTTTTTCCCAGCTTCACCCAATCCAATATTAAACTGACCAAAAATGTCTGTAGCGAAATCGGAATTATTCATTGATTGATTTCTTCTATCACTATCCTCGTAGCTATATCCGGCTAATAGGGTGAAGATATGATCTTTAAAACTTTTCTTATATTCAGCTGTTAAATTCACTAATCTATCTATATTTTGGTCGGCGTTAAGATTTGCTACACCATTGCGTCCATCCCGAATGGTTGATATATGTCTGCTGGTTTCATAAGAGCCACCTTGCATATTGTATTTAGAATAAGAAACAAGTGCTTGCAGATTCAATCCCTCTATTGGCTTAAGTGTAATTCTACCATTGATACGCGTGTATTGGGAATGGCGTTCATTATCCTGTTCCATTATTCGAGAAACTGGGTTTTCAACTCCTTGTATTGTTACTTCATACCACTCTCCATCTGCATTTTTAACTGGCACTGTCGGGTGAGATTGGTTTATATGTTTGAATATGTCGCCATTGAAAGAACTGGATTTATCATTACGCGACACAATACCAAGATTTAACAACAGCTTACCGCCGAACATACTGTGATTCATGTCACCACGAACACTAAATCTTTCACGAAATGATTTCTTGAAGATACCTTCTGAGTTATTGTAATTGATGGAAACTAAGTAATTTGTTTTCTGGCTTCCACCTCTGATGGTCAAATCATGATTATGAATTAATGGCGTTCTTGATACTTCTTCAAACCAATCGGTGTTTCCACCATAGTCATGAGATTTTCCGATGACACCTTCTGAGATAAGACGGTGGTAATCGTCCGCATTAAGCATCTCCGTCTTTTTTCGGATCTTTTGGGTACTGATATATCCTGAATAATCCACACGACTTCGTATGTCACCATCCGCTCTTTTGGTCGTAATGATAATCACTCCATTAGTACCTCGGGTACCATAGATAGCTGCTGCTGAACCGTCTTTCAAGACATCAACCGATTCAATATCTTCCGGTGAAACGGTATTTAAATCGCCTGGGATACCATCAATCAAAATCAATGGGCTAGTACTCGTTCCATTCAGAGTGGTATTTCCTCTCAGTCGGATAGAAGAATTATCCGATGGGTTTCCACTTGTGGTATTGATGATCAATCCGGCAACTTTTCCCTGAATCAATTGGCCAACGTCTCTCACACTGCCTTGCGTGAAATTCTCGGGTTTGACCGATACAACCGCACTGGTCACATCAGCGGTTTTGATCGTACCGTAACCGATGACTACGACCTCTTCCATCCCGACAACATCTTCACGCAAGACAAGAGATAAAGCAGTTTTGCTTCCAACGGTAACAGTCTGTGTGATAAAACCAATATAAGATACTTCTAATATATCTTTGTTGTCGACATTCAGACTAAACTTACCTTCATAGTCGGTTATTGTTCCGTTTGCTTTCCCTTTTACTTGAACAGAGGCACCGATCAATGGTTCACCAGTTTCATCAGTGATAACTCCGGATATAGTTTTTCTCTGTTTAGGTTGGTCGGGGTGATTGGATCGTGGAATAAGAATGATTTTCTTGTTTTCTATTCGATAAGTAAAATTAGGTAGAATTTCAAAAATGATATCCGTAATATCTTTATTACGGGCATTTATGCTTACTTTTCGTCCCAAATCCATAGTCTGGTCGTTGTAGAAGAAAGTGTATTCGCTTATCTTCTCAATTTTCTGGAGAACTTCCTTGACACTTATATTAGTGACATTCAGGTTAACTTTAGCACTCTGAGCGTAACTTGCTATAGCCGCCACATGAAACAATGCGAAAGTTAATATCGCAACGGTGATTTTCATAACGCGGTATTTTTTTTTGTTAAGAATAGGTGCGAAAAGCCCTTTCTCATAAAAATTATTCATATTTTTACGTGGATTTAATGTTAAACATTGATCACAGGATCTTTGGTAGGAGTTGTGATCGTTTTTGTTAATTCAATTCGATGGATAGGCGGATGTCTTACATCCGTCTATTTTTGGTAGTACTATGTCGTGTTGTGTCTCATGATGTATTGATTTTAAGGTGAAAAATGTTTGTTAATAGTGAGTATGTTTTTTACTTTGTTGCTAATGGAATTATTTTTACTTGACTCCCATTGATTGTGTATCTCATAGGGATAATCAAACTCATGGCATGTAAGATCTCTTTCAGGCTTTCTCCTCTTACAGTAAATGACAGACGTTGTTTCTCTGAGAAAGGCTGAGGACAATCAATTTGTACGGCATACCATCCTTTCAGACTGATAATGATATCAGAAAGACGATCGTTGTCAAAGGTTAACCGATCTTTAATCCAATCAATGTGATATTGCGCCGATGTGATTTCAGTGATTGTCTCTCCTGTTTCTTTTTTGTAGACGAGTAACTCGTTTGGCTTCAATAGGATTTTTTTGCCCGTAGCATTTATATTAGCCTTGATACTCCCACTTAGTAGTACAGTTTCAACCTTGTCCAACATAGCATGGCTAGCTATATTGAATGAAGTACCCAGCACTTCTATGTCAAGATCTTTTGCCTGTACGACAAATGGTCTGCTTTTATTCTTCGCCACCTGAAAATAGGCCTCACCTTCCAGCGTTACTACCCGACGATCTTTTTCAAAGTGTTCGGGATAAACCAGTTTGCTTCCGGAATTTAACCACACAATAGTACTATCTGGCAATATAAATTGTCCCTTACTACCTGTAGCTGTGATCAGTTGATTTTGAACAACAATTTCCTGAACAGTTTCGACAATCCTCTTTTTACTATAAAAACCATACCCAACACTTATTAAAACAAGGAAAGTTGCCGCTACTTGTTGCCATTGTATACGAAAGCGTTTGGGCGAAACTGTTTTTTGTCTTGCAAAGATTAAACGGTTTCGCAGACGTTTTAAGGCGATATCAATCTCTGCGTCAGTCGCCATAGCCGAATCACAGGCAAGCCATAAATCTCGAATTTGAATGAAGTAATCTCTGTTTTCATCCGATGATTTCAACCAATATAATAGTTCTTTTTTCTCTTCCAATGAAGCGAAACCGTCCAAATAACGAATTATCAGATCGTGTGGAGCTTTTATGTAGTTGTCTCTTTCTTTCATATATATAATACAAAAAAAGAGGCCTTACCCCTACCTTGATTTTTAATTATTTCAAAAATAAGTTGAAAAGAACCAACATAGAAACAGAAGGTCTTTCTTTTCAAGGTATTCCTTTAAACCGAAGATAGCTTTTGTAATTTGTTTTTCAACAGCTTTTATACTTATCCCCAGTTGATCGGCAATTTCTTTATTTTTCATGCCATAAGTCCTGCTCAATAAGAAGATTCTTCTACACTGAGGAGGTAAAGTCTCAACATATGTAGCGATCTCTTCTTCTAACTCTTTTAATAATAAAGAGTGCTCTTGGTTACGCAAGTGTTGCGACAAATAACTCTCTATGATTTGTGTTTCATTAATCTCCTCAAGAGAAGTATGGGTATACAGAGCATTTGACTTTATAAGATTGATAGAACGATTATATATGGACTTAAACAAATAGGATTTAACGGCATTTTTGTCTTCTAAACGTATCGTTTTGCGTCGAGACCAAAGTTCAAAGAAAACATCTTGCACTATATCCTCAGCTATCTCTTTGTTGCAGATAAAGCGTAATGTGTATGCTCTGAGAGGATAATAATTACTTTTAAATAAATCCTCCAGGCTTGCTCTCAGCTCTATGTCATTACTATTAGACATTTATTTCTTATTTGTGATAAGTTTATTTACGGTCAAAGTTATATTTTTTTAATTAAATAACAAGAAAAAGTAAATTCTATTTTGTTTTATACTTCGTTTTGCAATTGATATTTTGTTGAAATAGTAAAAATTTGCAAGCGACATCCCCAGCATGATCTATTTCGACGAGATTTTCTCCATCCTGTCAGACTTTTTCTTGTATCATGAATTAGGTAAAAAGAAAGATGGCGAATTGATCCGATAAAAAAGAAGGAACAATATAAAAAATCCCATCTCAATAAATCTATGGGCAAATCCCTAAAAAGAAATTAAATTGTCCATGAGTAAGATCAAGAGCATGAAGAATATGTTATGCAGGGCTTTCAAAGAGAGGATTCATGTGGATTATGTATTAATGGATATCTGGTTCACTTTTTATGATCTGTCAGTCACGTTATCTGTCTGTGGAAAAAATAGGTACATGTCATAGGATGTTGCAAGATGGATCTGACCAAGTATGAAATCCAAGGGAAAAAACATACAGCCAAAGAACTTGTGCTCCATTATGGGAGAATAGAGAGGGGTGAAACTATAGTTTAAATAAAAGATACATAACCGTAGGATGGAATAAATTATCTACATAAATACTTATTCTTTAAGCTTTTGTACATCATTTGCACACCTTTTTTATTCCACCTTGTCTTCCAGTTATGTATTACATTCCACTTACGCTCTATACCCTTGTCTCCGACTTATCCCCTAAAACGTTAGTTAACAGAACAAAGAAGATAGAACTGTTGCCAACTGCAATTGGAAAGGCATTACGCTTAGGAATGTTCTATAGTTTGTGTCACTAAAGAGTACACAATAGCGGATATGTGTGCTATGGCTTTTGCAGCTTGTGTCTCATTGCCTTTGAAATCCTTAACAAATACTGCCAATGTATAGCATATGCCATTTGGCAGACGGATATAGGCTACATCATTGTGGGCTGCCAGTACTCCGTTTTCATTGGTATAGCCGGAACCTGTTTTATGGGCAATAGTAATCCCGTCTTTATCAAGCAACGGTGCTGCAATCCGGTCTTTGCCGGTAGAACACTGTTCCAATGTTTTTATAATGAATTGTTGTTTATCATAATCAATTAAACTGTCGGTAAACAATCGGTTCATGAGTATTGCCGCCCCCAGAGGAGAAGTATAATTGGCATACGCTTTGTCATGGTCAGCAGACATTTCCTCTTCAGTATAAGCTATCTGAAAACTTAAACGGGGGATAAGAGTGGCAATGAAACTGTCTGTTTGAGTAATATTAACCAACTTTTTGAACATGAAATTACTTGCATTGTTATCGCTTAGAATGAGCGTATAGCATAATAAATCTTTTACTCTCAATGGAATCACAGGTTCCAGATGTTCTTTCATTATAGGACTCCACGTTTGGGGATCGAGCTCATCTCTATGTATAGTCATCAATGAATCAAGGGAAAAACCTTTGTGACCAAAATCATCACATATGGCCAATGCTTGATGAACCTTAAATACACTCATCATAGGGTAAATGCTCTTATTATTGACTGTAATCGTATCTGTGTTGTTTATGATTACCGCTACTCCTATCTCTCCCGGATAATACGCCACGATTTTAGAAATAGTATCGGTAAAGAACTGGGGCTGTAAAACAACCCCATTACTATTTTTCGCTGATTTTGGCCATAAATGCATTGAGACAGCAACTAAACAAGCCAAAGAGAGACTTAAAACGAATATATGAGTTTTACTAAATTTTATCATGGCATAAAAACACAGCGGTTATAGGGAGCGAAATTACAAAAGAAACATAACAATCCAATCAATGCAGACCGTTACGGCTGTAGAAAATTCAGCATAGCTACCCCAAAGAACCAAGTGATTCGTCCTCTGGAAATATTCAGAAATGTCCCCTTAAAAAATATTGACCGGTGGGGGCATTATTATTTTAGGTTTTCATTGATTTGGCTTAACTGACCGAGTAGCAGGCTTTTAATAAACTATTTAAGAAGTAGTGATAACGGGTTATCAACCATGTGAATTTCAATAATTTGCTGTGCCATACTGTCAAATATCCCTTTCTAAAAACAAAGATGATAAAATTTGAATATACAAAGCAAAAGACTGTTTACTTAACCCCATGCCTTATTGTTTCAAAAATTTACATAATAAATGGGTTCTTTTCAGTATATGCCCAATGCATAGAATAATTGTGGCAATCCCTATTTTATAGTGCAATAACCCTGTATCGGAATTTGTCCCGTTTACTCCCAATAAAATAATTCCGGTAACCGATACAAGAAAGAATACAACCGACAACACTGCCGTAATTTTACTTTTTTTGCCAAGTCCATTTCTTACTGCTCCTTTATACCATCCCCTATGTGTTGTTATATGAAATATTACAGTTATAAGGAACAGGAAACTGCCCAAAACATGAAATACAGCCCAATTATGCCATAGCTCGTGATTATTGCCATGTCCGGCAATATGCAATCCTATTCCGGAAAATGCTGATAAAACAAACACAAAAAACAAAATCCAGTCTATTACAAAAATCTTTTTCATTGCTTACCGTTTTCATATTTACGGTGCAAAGTTCGGTATTCAAGTGGAAGCTGAACGATAACAATTGTAAAGAAATGAAGTTAACGGCGGTTTCTGATGCGTGATAAAGAGACGGGAGTGATGCCAAGATAAGATGCTATATAATGTTGCGGAACACGCTGTATTATATCGGGATACTCTTTCAGCAATTCTTCATACCGCTGTTGCGGCGTGTTTTTTATTCTTGACAAGAACAGTTGTTGATAAGCATGGAAACGGTCTATGAGCTTTTCCTCATACAACTGCCTAAACAACAAATCATTGTTGATTAGGTTATAAAAATTCTCTCTTCTTATAACCGTAAGTTCCGTTGGTTCGATACTCTCCAAATAGAAAAGACTCGGCGTGCGTTTATACAGACTATCGAATGAGGCGACAAAATCTCCCTCAAAAAAGAATTGAAAAGTAATATCTTTCCCCTCATTATAGAAAAATAGCCGCAGACAGCCTTTACGGATTAGATAGAGTTTCTCTGCAACTTTTCCTTCCTCCAAAAGAATTGCTTTGGAAGGGACGGATAAATATTCAGATTTTATCTGTGATTCAATATAGTTTAAATGACTGTTTTCTATCATAATGTAAATGTAGGAGTATTCAAAAAAACATCAATCTTTTTACACTATATACCCAATAGGGCATATCAGCTCCACAATAATGTTTAACAAAAGAAACAATCGGATTCATACCATTGCGAATCACCACTTTTTGTGATGCAACGTTAGTATCCCTAACAATTGAATATAATTCATCAAATTTCAACGTATTAAAACCATACTCCCGACAAACCGTTGCGGTTTCAACAGCATAACCTTTATGCCAATATTCATGGGCCAGCAAGTAGCTGATCTCAGGAACTTCCATTCCTTTGTATTCCTGCATTGTAATACCGCACTGGTCTATCATTCTGTCAGTATTCTTACCCCCCATGAGCCAAAACCGAAATCCTTATAGCGTTGGAGTTGTTTTTGTATCCATATCATCGTTTCTTCCCCGTTGAAAGCTCCATTATAAGCATACATTGTATTTGAATCCTGTAATATTGAAGATAGGGATTCAATATCAGAAGGTTCCATTTCACGTAACTGTAATCTTGCCGTTTCTGGAATTATACGCTTCATAAATGATAGTTTTATTCATTCTGTTCTTGTTAAGGGACAAATATAATGAAAAAAAGACTTGGAGGTTTCTTATATATATATTCAATACATTGTCCTCTTATTTTCTTATAAGATGTTTTCTGCTTGGTTTGAATAAGAGAAAATTCAATTATACTGTACCAATCGGATAAAATATTTCAAATAAAAAAAAATCTGATTGTAGAAAACAGTATTTATACTATATTCATTCTTAATCGCTGATAATTTATTCAAGATACAATTTTTATATTCTGTCATAAAAGAAGAAAGAAAACATTATCACTAATATTCAGCCATATCAGAAGAGATGAAAAGTTAGATTTCTATTTGATATTACTTTTTTCTTCCCGTCCTCAAGAGAGAGAAGGGGGGAAAGCGGAACCTCTAAAACCTATTTTTTTACTGATTTCTGGATAAGTAGAATTGAAAAAGTTATAGTAAAATAGGCTTTTCCACCCCCTTTTCCCCCATTTCCCCTCCTTTTCCCCCCTGAGGCAGGGAAAGCAGAAACAAAAAAAGAGAACCAAGCATTACCTCAGTTCTCCTTTTTATCTTATTCATCCACTACAGTAAACTCGTGGAAAGAATACCGGACATCCTCATCATCCAGCTCCTCCATATATTCATCCAAAGCTTCTTCTATGGCATTCTTATCAGGTTCCACTTTTTCCCCGATTATCCCTGAAACATGGTCGGCTGCTTCTTCGATGGTTGTAAAATACTCCGAATCATCAACGTAAGAATCCAGGTAATATCTCTCTGGAAAATACTCACCGTTTGCATCATTGGTATAATACACACCACATCCGGGTTCTTCTTCACGATAATACACTTTGATTGACGGGAATTTCTCTTCTATGATTTTTCTAACTCCTTCCTGTTCACACCAAGCGGTATTCTGACAGATAGTGAGTATATTACCATTCAATTCATAATAAGTAATCTCACCCCGGCACCTGTATTTTTCCCAATTCCCACCAAGTTTGACCACAAGATTCCCCAGCCACCATTTGCCAAAACCGTTCTTTATGATTGAAGTTTTACGTTTGTCAATATACTTCAATGCCTTATACAGCGACCTTACGTCCTTCAGATCACCGACGCACTTATAAGTACAGTCACACCAGTTAGGCATTCTCTACCTCCTTCCCGTTTTCATATCTGTAAATGGATAGATTTTCTGTAACCATCCACTGGCAATTATTAAGTCTGAATCCGTATTTCTCTTCGATGGTTGAAAGGAAAGATTCAAAGTCCTCGTAATTCTCTGATTCTCTCAGTTCTTCATCCGTCAACTTTATGATATTCAGACAGCCGACACAAAAATCTAAAATCAATACATACTTAGGTTCCATAATTTCAATCTTCTTTTAAGTTATACCTTTTCAATAATATACTCACCTGTGATGCTCTGAATTGACATCCCTTGGAAGTTACAAATCCTTCACTGTTCAGGATTCTCGCCATCTCTGACAAACTCCTGTCTTCTTTCACCAGATTTTTCAACAATGCTATCGCCCTCTTGTTATTGGGATTGTCAAGAGCTTTCCGGTGATTGGTCTTATTGCTATTTTCTACCGCTTGGTGCAGTCTGTTTAATAAGTTCTCGGATTTACCAAGCTTATATCCTCTTGATTTCTTGGCTTTCAGGGATTGTTTCGTTCTTTGGCTGATCAATCCCGCCTCATACTCTGCTATACTGCTGATGATATGTAGTACAAGTTTATTGGCCTCAGGAAAATCACAAAATACGATCTCGACATCACTCTCCAACAATTTACTGGTGAAAGCCACATTCCGACTTAATCTATCCAATTTTGCTACAATCAGGATAGAATTCGTTTTTCTGCATAACTCCAAAGCTTCAGCAAGTTTAGGTCTGTTGGATTTTCTCCCGCTTTCCGTTTCAATATATTCAGCAATCGTTTTTTTATCCTTCAGGTAATTCCGTATTATTTCTCTTTGTGCCTCCACCCCAAGTCCTGAGATTTCCTGTTTCATCGTGGACTGTCGTAGATAGGCTACATAATTTTTCTGTTTCATAATTAACACTTATTTAACGCTCTTCTCGGTTACTAAACGTCCGTTCAATAACCTTTAAGCTGATTTATAAAAAAGGCTTTCCATGAGATTTCGAGTTCTTATAAAACCTACTCCCTCACAGAAAGCCTATTATCACATATTCCGATTTCTCAGAGAACCGCCGATATCTTATGTATCATATGTATCAGAAACTCTCTTCTCATAATCATCGGTTTTCTCCACTTTCGAGTCTATCAGATCCACAAGTCCGTCAAGGGCGACATTATTATAAACCCGGACTTCCTCAGGAGAACCATCCCTGTGGAAAGTTACGTCGAAATAATCCGTCCCTTCATTATAGACTATCACTACATTTCCGGTCAGAAGAAAACCCTGCACATGGAACTGCAAGCCCCTGTCTATCACTTTTATCGTATCAAGATCCACTCCCCAAGACATAAGGACAGGGGGATTGTATTTCAGAATTGACCAGATATACTTAGCCAGTTCCAAATCGTAATTCTTATCTCTTTCCATCACTCTTTGTTTTTAAATCCATCATTCTTTTTTGTTTTCTCGTAAGGACTTCAAACCTGTAGAAATCCTCGTCACAGTTCATACACTGGAATACATAGCCTTTAATCCTTGATTTTAAAAGCATACGTCCGCATTTAGGACAGAATCTTCTCGTTTTCATATCCGCTGCCGTTTATCAGTTTGTATTCTTCATATTCCTTCCAAAGCATCCGGTAATCCCTGCATATCCTCTCGTAATCATCCGGTCCCAAATGTGGAAAATCTGTGGAATACATTTCATAAAGGTTTTCGGGAGTTAAAGTCGGGTCATAGTTCAGCATATCATAAACCTCATCCTCAAATTCATAAGGACTGAAATATGAATCACTTTGCGTATGGGGATAGGTGTTGGTACAGTCCTCTATGATATGCTCTACAAACAGCAGGCTTTTCATCAGGTCTTTCTTTACCGTTATCTCCTCATCGGTATGGGCATTGTAATAGCCACATGAGACGTTGATACAGGAAACTTCCAATCCTTTTTCTTTTAAGGTCAGAATATCGGTCATCAAGCCGTTCTCCTCCATGTAACCCCATTTCTCAGGTTCTATAGCTTCCATGAACTTTTCGGAACACAAGTCAGAATATCCGATACTTGTAATCAGGTCCGAATTCCCCTTTCTGTCAGGCTGGATAACGAATCTCACATCATCAAAGAAAGACATCACCGCTTCAGAACTTCCCCTGCATCCCGTTTCCTCTTCCCTGAAAAATACCACTTTAATGGAACCATACTTCTTTAGGCATTCAAGGCAGATGAACACTCCGTTCTTATCATCGGCTCCCAAATTCTCAAACCTTTTATGTTTGGGTGAATAACCGAATATGATTTCCCTTGTCTCCACCGCCTTGAAATCCTTTGAATGGTTGCAGTGTGATACCTGGTCGATATGGCTCACCAGACAGGGATAGGTCTCAGCTTTTTCCTTTATCACATACAGGTTCCCGAATTTATCCTTTGATACGGATATGTTTCCGGGGAGCTGTTTTATATAGGAGCATAGAAACGTCATCATCTTCTGCTCCTTTCCACTGGGGCTGTAAATACTATACAGCCTCTTCAACAGTTGCGTATTCATGACTCATCTCTTTTTTAAGTTTATAACCATACGGGAGATTGGTACTCGGATTCACTTCATCAAATACATCCTCACCGAACTCCCATGCGCCCTCATTCCCAATCAGACGATTCAAGGTATCTACATGGATTGATTTCTCTTCATAGATACTTTCCGATTCATTCCAGATATTGATCCGGGTTATATCATCAAGGCTTTCATACCATTCATTGTCATATTCGGAATAATACCAGTTCTTCCGCTTGAATGTATCCTCGGCCTTCTCCATACACTCCTTACAGCAATAATGCTCTTCTGCCACCTCGGAGTATTCCGCATTATCTTTCAGCAGGTTCTCTCCACAATTGTCACAGCACACACAGTCATCCTTATGGTGGTATTCCTCTTTGGATGCTATCCATACAAAATCATCCAGGTTTTCGGAATCTACATTTATCTCATTTCCATGCAGGTAGCAGAGTGTGGTATCATCACAGTCGTATTGGTGATATTCATCCCATAGACTTTCATCCTCATCTTCATCAGTATCGCCATAAAGGTTCAGGTCTGTGGTGTCCAGGTTGTATGAGGTCTCGGGGTTCTCGTAGTTATAGGCTCTGCTGCGGCTGTAACTGTACCATTTGAAGGAATCCTGGTAGGAAAGCGTATCCGTCTCTTCCAGATTGCACTCTATCTCAAACTTCCTGTCGGATAATGAATTGCCGTTGATGTCAACAAAAGCGTCCGCCTGATGACAGGAAGCGCCAATCACCTTATAGCCGTCAATATAATCTTCCTGAATAAGTTTATCTACCAGCAGGCGTTTCAACACGTCATCGCTCTCTGAGGAATATTGCCTTTCGAGCAGCCTCCATTTCTTACCGTCCTGATCCGTAACATCGGTAAAAAGGATTGCCCTTGCCACAATCAGCCCTGTCTTATCCGTTATATAGGTCGCCTTGGCCTTCACTGAAGAATAATAGAATGAAGTACGGTCCTCATCCGTCATACATGAACCGAAGTTCCCCTTGCAATAGCTGCTGTCATAGATTCTCCAGAACTCATCGTTGACAAACAGCTCCATATCGGGAGTATATCCATAGGTATAAGTACACCATCTTTGGGCAAATACATCTCCTGCAATCCAGTTCACCACACAGGGTGAAAGCAGTTTCCCTATCTCTGTCTCAAGGATAAGCTCTCTCATGAACTTTCCGGCCCTCATCTTGAAAACCCGGTTACGTTCAACATTGATATAACGGATTGAATGTTTGTCAAGGTCCTCACACAGGCCTCTGAATTCATCGGTCTCATATTTGGAGGAATAGTATGTTTCACCTATCAGCTCCACTTTATGGGGCAGCTTTTCATCATCCTTTCCTGATTTGATAATGGCTTCAAATACCTTCTTTTGTAGATCAGCCATATTGTATATATGCAGCAGAGTATAGTCGTTATGTTCCTCGCAGTACTTCAGTAATGCAGGATTCTTAAGGTGGGCCAGCAATATCTTGTTCTTTCTTACCACTACACCGTTGTCTCTCTTTTCAAGGCCAAAACAGGCCCTGAATCCTTCGTAACCATAAAAATTATAGTATAACATAATCTTCTGAATTTTAAATTGTCGGTAAATAAAAAAGGAGGGATACTTCCTTTTAATTGGAAATATCCCTCCCCGGAATATTAATTTCGGTATGTTTCAACCGTTATGAAATACTGTCGTTATCCAGTATTCCTGATTCCATTATCTCTCTGGAAATCTTATAGTAAACTTCCTTTTCGGCCATCTTCTTGTAGATTTGAAGAGTACCTGGTGTAAACGTATTCAAGAAGAATACTTTTTAAAACCATCGTCTTGTCTTTTTCAGAGTAGATGAAGTAGTAGGGTTCCTGATCACCGTATCTGTTTGTAAGAATGACCTTCCCCCGGTATTCTCCACGGTTGAAAAAGCTGTTGTATTGTTCCGTAATGTTTCCGTCCGTCGAATCCGTCTGAAAATAAATGTCCAGATAGAGCTTCCTTTTTATCAGTTCTAACGCCTCGACCATACTGTTCCAGGAATTACCTTCCTGTCTGTCCCGGCTGATGAACAGGCGTTTGTCTACGGATTTATATTGATACCGGCCTGCTTCTTTTATGATTCTTTCCATAGTAGCAGGAGTTGTTGCCAGGAGTTCGGAAGAAGTAAGATTCTCTATGATCTCTATTTTCTTCTTCGGAGCGTATCTCTTGAAAAGCTCGTTATTGATATTAATTGCCATATTGTCCTATTTTTTTATGAAATACTCAATGCTGGAATGAACCAGAATATAGTAGTCTTTCGTCACTCCACATCTGTTCTCATAGGGGTTATAAAACTGTAAAGCAAGCATCCCGTACAACTGAGGTATATGCTTCCTGATCTTATTAATCAGCCATCTGTAATTGACAGGCTTTATTCCTTTCATTTTCCTGTTCCATTCCGCCAGGGTTATATCGGAACAGCAACACTCATAAACCATGGTCTAAATAAAAGGTAAATGACAGTCCTTCAAAGCTCCGGACTCCACTATCTTCTTACATATCTCATGGGAAGACTTGTTTCTCAGGTCATATCCGTAACCTTCACTTCCCATGATTCTTATCACTTCAACCATACTTCTGAATAGGGTCTGTTGTAGGGTCCTGTGGAATGTGGTAACCGCCGAAGCGAACCTCTTTTCATTCCACCCATAAACGTTCAGGGCATGTTCAAGTTCTTTTGCAGCCTTGAATTCCCTGCTGTTTTCCAATTCTTGTCTTTCCATAATGTCTTTCTGCTATTTTTTTCCTTGTTTTCCTGGCTCTTCATTTATTGACGCATTGAGTGAGTTATACACCCGGGCAAACTTCCTTCTCTGCTCTGTATCGGTAATGGAGCTTACAAACTTGTGCATCACCACTTTCTTCCTGTCATCCCATATGATACGTGCTTTATCCACACCTTCCACAAACATGATATGGGGATATTTACCCCATTGTCTTAAAGTACCGTCATTGATAAGCGTTTGAATTTCTTCGGGCATTGAACTTCTGTTGCGGTCAATACATCTTATTCTGCTTTCTTCCCGTTCAATCGCTGTCTGAGTCTTTTCAATCTCTTTCTGCATTTTGGAAAGGGTGTCATTCTGCCTGTCCCAACGTTTCATCGTTGAATATCCGTTTCTCTTGTCGTTAAGGGGTTGTCCGTTGGCACTCTTCACATCGGAAAAGTGCTCATTCAGTTTTCTATTAAATTTAGCCTGCTTCTTTTCCAGGGAGGCTTTAAGTATATCCAACCTGCTCATATCATTTATTTTTTAAAGGGTTCAACAAAAAAAGGGAGAAAGACCATGTTTGTTATTTCAGATCTTTCTCCCTTGTGAGTTAATTTATTTTCCGGTCTAACTCAAAAACCATCCGTAATTCTCCGTATCCTCACCGTTTAAAGCTTTCTGGATACCCACGGCAAAATCAGTGCAGTTCTGATTCCTCTCCAAGAATTTATCAATATAGGATTGTTTGGCAGCGTCATTGAGTAGCTGCATCAAATCCCAACAAGTGATATTCTCTCTGCCACGTAACCCGAAATTAGGGTTCTCTATGTAACCTTTCGTAGCTGCATTGACATTGGAATCGCCTAAAATCACCTTTGGCAGTTCTCTAAGTTGTGAAGCGGGCAAAGCTTGGTATAGCCTAAGCCTACCAATTATCTGACAAAACTGTTCCTGTGAAATCTTTGTTCTTCCCAGGTTTTCAAGTAGTCTCAAATTCTGTTCAGGGTTGAAGTCCTGGAATAACCGTAGCGCCGAATTGTAAATATCAGTGTCACTCATCACTTCCAGCCGTCCGGTCAGTCCGTCATTGGTCAGCATTAGATTTGAACATACACGCACACGCCAACCTATGAATATCTTGAATTTCTCAGGTGATTTTCGGTTGTATAGATTCTCCTCGTTTAAACTACGTACCCCACCTATGCAAAGATGTACTTCCTCGCCGTTCATCATTCTGCTCATTGTTCTGATATGAAAACAGAAAGCCATACGTTGATAATAGATGGTCTCGTCCTCAGGTTTAAGCTCCTCCTTCCTTTTGGTCAATGCACTTGGCACTCTGCCCAGGATTTTGTGGGACACTCTGATTTCCGTGTTTCCAAAGTTCTCTCCGGTAAAATACATTCTTGCAGCATCCTCTACCTGGTGGATAAATTTCTGGTGGCTGATTGTAAGCTGGTTGTCTCCGAAACTAGGAACAATACAGTTCCTTTCAAGTTCTTCAAGCGTAATACCCGAAGTGTTACTCTCAATAAAATTTGGATGCTCCTCCTGTTCCTCTTCCGATACGATTACTGCGTCTTCGATAAATTCAGGTTTAAGCATACCCATTCCGCCCATCATTCCGATTGTTCCTGGAATGACAGTAAGTTCATTAGTCATTGTTTCCATACTCTTGTTATTTTTTAGTCGGTTAATAAAATGCGATGAAAAAACAAAAAGCCAAGAGGTGTTATTTCTTTGCTTTTATGAATATACCTCTTAGCTTCTTTATCCCTTTGAGTATTGAAGTTGCTACCTCCAATACCGTTATTATTACGTCTGCTTTCTTGTCATAATCCATTCATCAGACGTACTATCAGTTTTCAGTCGCAGCATCAACGGCCTTGACTTCACCCGTGGCAATCTTCTTTTTCCCGAATTTGCCACTATACTTCTCCGCAAGCTCGATTAATACGGAACCTGCCACGATAATCTCGGCCACATAAGCTGCGACCTTCAATCCTTTAATTAAATTTCCCATGTCTCTTAGTTGTTTTAAATTGTTAGTTATTATTTCTATTCTCTTATATACATATTTCTCATATATAAGGCTTTGAGGGGAAATCAAGGAAGGGGAGAAGAAGAAAAAAATAAACCAATCTTTCGACTGGTTGTGATAGTTGAACCGTTGTAAATAGCTCCTCGCATTTACTTAGCCTATCATGCGGCATACATTCTTTCGTGGGGAACTTTATGTCTTGTCCACATACTGAAATTGCTACGCATCATCGAATCGCCATCTTATCCATCGTCTGAAAATAAGCGTGACCCGGTAATTGTTTTTATCATTAATGCTTGAAGCCGTACGCACTCTTCATTGCAGTGCTGAATAATGCTCCAAGCTTTTTATCATATATAAGAGTTTGAGGGGATTTGAAAAGGAAAGCTGACTATAAAAATTACTCGATAGAAGGCACAGATTAATAATAAAAGTATTATTTTTGCGAATGAGAATTAGACATATAGGAAGTAACTAATTAGCAATAATTCAAAATAAAAATTTAGTATTAACAAGCAGCATTATATTATAGGTAAACCATAGTGTAAACCGAAAGAAATACAATAGAGTATATACAATTGATAATCAGCTGTTATCAGTTTATCTATCGCGAAGTCTGGGGGGCGTGTGGTCGCTGGTTCGAATCCAGTCACCCCGACTGGTGAATATCAAGGAGTTAAGTCATTGGCTTAACTCCTTTTCATTTATGGCGATTACTTTTCTATCACACTTTTAGCTCTTATTCCCATACCCTTGCCAATAAACAATGAGAAGCGAAAATGAGAAATACAAACCGTTTATCAAACATAAATCCATATATCAGTATCTTATTTAGGTAAGAATAGTTACTTTTGCAAAGTAAAAAACTAAATTATGGGAGCAGGAAAGTGGATTGGTGGTATCATCGGTTTTATGGCAGGTGGACCACTCGGCGCATTAGCCGGATATGCATTGGGTTCGCTGATAGACTTCGGCAGTAACCCTGCAAATGATACGACAGCCTACGGCAACGAACATACAAAAGAAGATGTGTTTGCCGGCCAGCGGAATAGTTTTCTTTTCTCAATGTTGGTAATGGCGTCGTATATCATACGGGCGGACGGACGCATTATGCATAGTGAAATGGAGTACGTCCGCAATTTCTTACGGACAAACTTCGGCGTTGCGGCAGTCGGTGAGGGCGAACGGATACTGCTCAACCTCTTTGAGCAGCGTAAACGCATGGACATGCAGAACCCTCTTACATTCAAGAATACAATCCGCGATTGCGGCATGCAGATTGCAGCTAATCTGACATACGAGGAACGCTTGCAACTACTGGGATTTCTTGCCAACATAGCCCGGAGCGACAACAATGTCTGCCGCGAAGAAATTGAAGCGCTGAAAGAAGTGGCAGCCTATATGGGATTGTCCGAAAAAGAAGTGGAATCGATGCTCAACTTAGGTGGCAACTCATTAGACGCAGCCTACAAAGTACTGGAAATAGACCCCACTGCCACTGATGAAGAAGTGCGTGCCACATATCGCAAATTAGTATTGAAGCACCACCCCGACCGGGTAGCCACATTGGGAGAAGACATCAAGCGTGCTGCCGAAGAGAAATTACAAAGCATCAACAATGCCAAAGAAATTATCTATAAAGCAAGAGGAATGAAATAATTATCATAAAAACTCTTCCAAACAATATCCTAATTATAAACCCAAAACTCAATAGAACCACACCTTTATGAAGAAGATATTCGTCTACCTCACATTGGGTTTCACCACCCTTACCAGCTATGCGGCAACTCCTCTTTGGATGCGCGACATACAAATCTCCCCTGACGGTACAGAAATAGCTTTCTGTTACAAAGGAGATATCTACAAAGTTCCGGCAAAAGGCGGTGCCGCCACGCAGCTCACGACACAGGATTCCTATGAGTCCAACCCCATCTGGTCACCCGACGGCAGACAGATAGCATTTGCCAGCGACCGATATGGCAATTTCGACGTATTCGTAATGCCCGCCAACGGTGGAGCCGCCCAGCGTCTGACTACCAACTCCACAGGAGAAACCCCGTCCACATTTACACCGGACGGTAAATATATCCTTTTCTCGGCAGCCATTCAAGATCCTGTTGAAAGCGCTTTATTTCCTCGTTCTGCCATGACCGAACTCTACAAAGTTCCTGTAACCGGTGGCCGCACCGAACAAGTCTTGGGTACACCCGCCGAAGCAATCTGTTTTGACAAATCGGGTAACCTTTTCTTCTACCAAGACCAAAAAGGATTTGAAGACCAATGGAGGAAACACCACACATCATCCATAACCCGCGACATATGGACGTATGACACCCGTACAGGCAAACACAGTAATCTCACCCGGCACGCCGGTGAAGACCGCAACCCCATTCTTGCGCCGGACGGACAAACGTTGTACTTCCTGAGCGAACGTAATGGCGGTTCATTCAATGTATATGCCTTTCCGCTTGCCCAACCGGAATCCGTAAAGGCAGTAACGGATTTCAAAACCCACCCCGTCCGTTTCCTCTCCATGAGCAATAACGGAACCTTATGTTATGGCTATGACGGCGAAATATATACGCAGCAAGGTGGTTCGGCTCCACAAAAAGTTCAAATTGAAATCACTCGTGATGATCCGTCGCAAGTGGAATATCTGAATTATACCAACGGAGCAACCTCAGCCACCGTTTCACCGGATGGCAAACAGATAGGATTCATCATACGTGGCGAGGTATTCGTTACCTCTGCAGACTATGCCACTACCAAGCAAATCACCCGTACCCCCGCCAACGAAAGCGGCTTGTCTTTTGCTCCGGACAACCGCACTTTGGCTTATGCCAGCGAGCGTAACGGTAACTGGCAATTGTACCTTGCCAAAATAGCCCGCAAGGAAGATCCCAATTTTCCCAACGCCACTATCATTAAAGAAGAGGTGCTGCTGCCTTCTACCACCGTTGAGCGCGCCTGCCCCCAGTTCTCACCGGACGGCAAGGAACTTGCCTTCATCGAAGACCGCATCCGGCTGATGGTACTCAATCTCGAAACAAAGAAAGTACGCCAAATAACCGACGGCTCCACCTGGTACAGCACAAATGGCGAGTTCAGCTATGCGTGGTCGCCGGACAGCAAATGGTTCACCCTCGAATTTATCGGCAACAAACATGACCCTTACTCCGACATAGGACTTGTCAGCGCACAAGGCAACAGTCCCATCATTAACCTGACCAACAGCGGATACATGAGTGGTTCGCCTCGCTTTGCGCTTGACGGCAATGCAATCCTGTTCAAAACAGAGCGTTACGGTATGCGTGCCCATGCCTCATGGGGATCACAAGACGATGCTATGCTTATTTTCCTCAATCAAGATGCTTACGACAAATATTGCTTGAGTAAAGAAGACTATGAGCTACGCAAGGAATTGGAAGCCGAACAGAAAGAAGCACAAGGTAAGGATACCGGAAAAGACAAGAAAAAGAGTCAGAAAGATACAGGAAAAGATAAAGCCGATGATGATTCTCCTCAAGTGAAAGATATCATTGTGGAACTGAAAAACCTTGAAGACCGCATCGTACGCCTCACCCCTAACTCTTCGGATATGGGAAGCGTCATTATCTCCAAAGATGGTGAAACCCTCTATTACCTTGCCGCCTTTGAAGACGGATACGACCTTTGGAAAATGGACCTTCGCAAGAAAGAAACCCGGTTGCTCCACAAAATGGATGCCGGTTGGGCTTCTATGGAAATGGACAAAAGCGGCAAGAATCTCTTCCTGTTAGGCGGCAAAGCCATGCAAAAAATGGATGTGGCGTCCAATGAATTAAAGCCGGTCAACTATCAGGCACAAGTAAAAATGGATCTGGCAGCAGAGCGTGAATACATGTTCGACCATGTATATAAACAGCAACAGAAACGTTTCTACAACACCAATATGCACAACGTGGATTGGGACTCCATGAGTGCCGCTTACCGTAAATTCCTGCCTCACATCAACAACAATTACGATTTTGCCGAATTACTGAGCGAGTGGCTGGGCGAATTGAACGTATCACATACCGGCGGCCGCTACTACCCGACGGGACAAAGCGAACCGACAGCCAGTCTGGGACTGCTTTTTGACTGGAACTACCGGGGCAAAGGCATGCGCATCGCCGAGGTTCTCGAAAAAGGCCCGTTCGATAATGCCAATACGAAAGCGGCAACAGGCATTGTCATCGAAAAGATTGACGGTACGGAAATTACTCCAGAAATGGATTACTACACATTGTTGAACGACAAGGCCAAGAAGAAAACCCTCGTTTCACTGTACAATCCGCAGACCAAAGAACGTTGGGAAGAAGTTGTAATCCCGATAAGCAACAGCATGCTCAGCACCCTGCTCTATGCCCGCTGGGTGAAACAGCGTGCGGCCGATGTAGATAAATGGTCCAACGGCCGTCTCGGATATGTCCACATAGAGTCAATGGGCGACGATAGTTTCCGTTCCGTCTATTCGGACATATTGGGCAAATACAACAATCGCGAGGGAATTATCATCGACACCCGCTTCAACGGAGGTGGCCGCCTGCACGAAGATATTGAGATTTTATTCAGCGGCAAGAAATACTTTACACAAGTAATCCGCGGTCGCGAGGCTTGCGATATGCCCAGCCGCCGCTGGAACAAGCCATCTATCATGCTGACATGCGAAGCCAACTATTCCAATGCACATGGCACACCATGGGTATATCGCCACCGGAATATCGGCAAACTGGTAGGCATGCCGGTTCCGGGCACGATGACCAGCGTATCATGGGAACGTCTGCAAGATCCCTCCCTCGTTTTCGGTATCCCTGTTGTAGGCTACCGTTTGCCAGACAACAGCTATTTGGAAAACAGCCAGTTAGAGCCAGACATCAAAGTTGCCAATTCACCCGAAACGATTGTAAAAGGTGAAGACACCCAACTAAAGGTTGCTGTGGAGGAACTGCTGAAAGAGCTGGAATCTGTTTTGTGAGAGCAAAGCCTTCCCCCTACGCAGAACAAAAAATCATCTCACGAGAGGAAATAAAGAATCTCGTGAGATGAAATAATTCGTTCCGCAAATTCATTCCATAAATTCATTCCGTAAAAAGGAGAAAAGTATTCCTGTTAATCATCCATATCATTCAGATGTATCTCTAACGCTTTCACCGAGATATAAATCTCATACACCGAAATAGCAAGCGAAATGATCAGCAATATCAGTGCAAAGCCGAAAATATAGACCGATGCAAGATAAAGCTGAATATAGATGAAGAACATGCTGACTACACACAGCAACAAGCTTGCTATGCCCGTCACCTGCATGGCACGCGTCAAATACAGCCGTTTACGCAAGTTGGCGATCTGTGCGGCGGTCACAGACGAATGGCTTTTCTGGTGCTGTTCCTTCAAAGCACGCACAAGGCCTGCATACGACAGGAAGCGATTGGTATACGCCAACATAATCAAAGATATTGCCGAAAACAGCAAAGCGGGGGTAGTCAAATCTATTTCCATAAGGCTAATTCCTTTAAATCTTTAGTAACTGCAAAGATAAATAATACTTTCTCTATCTAACTTTTTTCCATTACCTTTGTTCCCTCAAAAAGACTAATTCATCAAGCTTATGTTTACTGACCTTCTTAATTCCTCCTATTTCGCCCTTTTCCTTATCGTAGCATTGGGCTTCATGCTGGGAAGAATCAAAATCAAAGGACTATCCCTCGATGTTTCCGCAGTAATCTTCATCGCCCTGCTTTTCGGGCATTTCGGTGTAATCATCCCTAAGGAGCTGGGCAACTTCGGACTCGTATTATTCATATTCACCATCGGCATACAAGCAGGTCCCGGTTTCTTCGACTCTTTCCGGAGCAAAGGGAAAACACTCATAATCATTACCCTGCTGATAATCTGTTCCGCCTCTTTGACGGCAATAGGGCTGAAATATGCTTTCGACATTGACACGCCGAGCGTGGTAGGGCTGATAGCCGGCGCTCTCACCAGTACGCCGGGACTCGCTGTTGCCATCGACAGCACCCATTCACCGCTGGCATCCATAGCCTACGGCATCGCTTACCCATTCGGAGTGATCGGCGTCATCTTGTTTGTAAAGCTGTTGCCCCGCATCATGCACATCGACCTTGAACAGGAAGCCCGCCGTCTGGAAAAAGAACGCCGCGGGCAGTACCCCGAACTGACCACCTGTATCTATCGTGTCACCAACCCCGTCGTCTTCGGCCGCACTTTAATGCAAATCAATGCCCGGGCCATGACCGGTGCAGTAATCTCCCGCCACAAACACGAAGGGCAAATCTCCATCCCAACTGCACATACCGTACTCCACGAAAACGACTATATACAGGCTGTCGGCAGTGACGAAGCCCTGACCCAGCTTGCCACTCTGGTTGGCGAACGCGAAGAAGGCGAACTTCCACTGAGCCATACTCAAGAGATAGAATCTCTGCTCCTAACCAAGAAAGATATGATAAACAAGCAGTTGGGCGACCTGAATCTGATGAAGAACTTCGGCTGTACCGTAACCCGCATCCGCCGAAGCGGCATCGACCTTTCGCCCTCACCCGACCTCGCACTGAAATTCGGAGACAAGTTAATGGTGGTCGGTGAGAAAGAAGGTCTGAAAGGCCTTGCACGTCTGTTGGGCAACAATGCCAAGAAGCTATCCGATACAGATTTCTTCCCGATTGCAATGGGCATTGTGCTTGGGGTATTGTTCGGCAAACTGAATATATCTTTCCCCGGCGGTTTGTCGTTCTCGCCGGGACTAACGGGCGGCATACTGATAGTCGCCTTGTTTCTCAGCGCCGTCGGCAAAACAGGGCCTGTCATCTGGTCTATGTCAGGGCCCGCCAACCAACTGCTGCGGCAACTGGGACTCCTGCTTTTCCTTGCCGAAGTGGGTACATCTGCCGGAAAGAATCTGGTAGCCACTTTTCAGGAAAGCGGTTGGCTCTTGTTTGGAGTAGGCGCAGCCATTACATTGCTCCCCATGTTGATAGCAGTGGTCGTGGGCAGATTGGTCTTCAAAATCAGTATTCTCGACTTGCTGGGAACCATTACCGGTGGCATGACGAGTACTCCCGGCTTGGCAGCCGCAGACTCCATGACAGACAGCAATATTCCAAGCGTGGCCTATGCAACGGTCTACCCCATTGCAATGGTCTTCCTCATACTGTCCATTCAAATTATTGCAACGGTGATTTAGGGTGATGAAAGCGTTGGACAAAGAAACAGCCATCGCCCGGATGAACACATTCGGGCGTAAAGACATTCCTTTTTTGTTTATCATTGACTATACGCAAGAATGTTCCTACGTTGAAGCTCTTGACAAGATAGACGCCTCCGCCTGCCTTTACCAATTCAGAGGAACGGGCAATGTCCCCATTGCAGACACCCGATATGCCGGGCCGACGGACTGGGAATTCACTCCCCCGTCACCTGCCGCTTACCGCCATTCTTTCGACATCGTAAAGCAGAACTTGCTGGCCGGCAACAGCTACCTGACCAATCTGACATGCAAAGTGCCTCTCCGTACCAACCTTGCGCTAAAGGACATTTTCCTATATTCCCATGCCCTGTACAAACTATGGCTGAAAGACAGCTTCGTCTGCTTCTCACCCGAAATATTCGTCCGCATGGAAGAAGGGAAAATCAAGTCCTTCCCCATGAAAGGGACAATTGACGCCACACTGCCGCATGCCGAAGCAATACTGCTGGACGATGCCAAAGAAGCCGCCGAACACGCTACGATCGTCGACCTGATACGCAACGACCTCAGCATGGTTTCCGAACATGTCACCGTTACGTCCTATCGCTACATAGACCGTCTGCAAACCAACAAAGGGCCTATTCTGCAAACAAGTTCCGAAGTCTGCGGTAACCTTCCCCATGATTATACAAAGCGGCTCGGCGACATCCTTTTCAAGCTATTGCCGGCCGGCTCCATAACCGGCGCTCCCAAACCGCGCACCATGCAAATCATTGCCGAAGCGGAAGGCTACGAACGAGGTTTCTACACCGGGGTCATGGGCTGCTATGCCGGCGGACGGCTGGACAGCGCCGTTATGATACGCTTCATCGAACAGGAGAACGGTCAACTCTATTTCAAAGCCGGCGGCGGTATCACCGCCCAAAGCCGTTGGGAAAGCGAATACAATGAAGTAAAACAGAAAATATATGTGCCAATTTATTGAAACAATACGCATCGACAGCGGTGAAGCCCGTAATCTGACCTACCACGAACAAAGGCTGAATGACACCCGCAACCACTTCTGGCCCGGCAGCCATGCGCTGCAACTGGCGGACTTCCTGCCCCCCGTTCCCGAAAGCGGCATACACAAGTTACGTATCGTCTACGGTCAAGACGGCATCGAAGATGTGACCTGCACGCCCTATCTCCTCCGCCCCGTCCGTTCACTGGCATTGATACAGGCAGACGACATCGGCTACACCTACAAAAGCACCGACCGCCAAGTCCTCGACCGATTGTTTGCACAGCGCGGCTCTTGCGACGACATACTGATTGTCCGCCGGCATCTGCTCACCGACACCAGCATTGCCAACATCGCCCTTTTTGACGGCAAACACTGGCACACTCCCCAATCCCCCCTGCTGAAAGGGACCAAACGTGCAGAACTGTTAGACAAAGGAATCCTCTCTGAAAGGAAAATACACATAGAAGACATCCCGTCCTACTCCACCGTCCGTCTCTTCAATGCGATGATAGATTGGGGTGAGCTGGAGCTTCCTGCCGTTTGCCTTCATTCAACATTCCGGACACCCCATTCCCCGTTGCTGAAATAGGTTGCCGGAGGGAAATGTAGGACGAACAACTTCCATTTCCCAAAGATTTGTTTTACTTTTGCACCGGAATATGAAATTCCTTACCACCATAATTTAACGAATACAACTATGCGTTACACCGTTTCCGCTCCCGATGCCCCGCTGCATGCCGGTATCCAACTCCCGGCATCCAAAAGTATCAGTAACCGCGCACTTATCCTGCACGCTCTTGCCCATGGCAAACAAACGCTCCACAACCTGAGCGATTGTGACGACACCCGCGTCATGGTACGTGCACTGCAAGGCAATCCGGAGCATATAGACATTATGGCAGCCGGGACAGCCATGCGCTTCCTCACCGCCTATCTTAGTGTAACCCCCGGCGCTCGTGTCATCACCGGCACGCAACGTATGCAGCAACGCCCCATCCGCATTTTGGTAGATGCCCTGCGCCAACTCGGCGCAGACATCAAATACACAGCCAATGAAGGTTTCCCGCCTCTGCACATCACAGGCTCGGAATTGCAAGGCAATGAAATATCCCTCGCCGGAAACGTCAGTTCACAATATATCTCCGCCCTGCTGATGATAGGTGCAGTCCTTCCCAAAGGCCTGCACCTGCATCTTACAGGCAACATCATTTCACGCCCCTATATCAACCTCACCCTCCAACTGATACACGACTTTGGAGGAGATGCCCAATGGAGCTCCGAAAACACCATTACTGTCCATCCGGGCGGCTACCAAGATGTTCCTTTTACCGTAGAGAGTGATTGGAGCGCCGCATCTTACTGGTACCAGATACTGGCGCTGAGGGGAAATGAAAAACGAAGAATGAAGAATGAAGAATCTCTGAAGAGTTATAAAGAGGAAACGATAGAGCTGTCCGGGCTGTTCCCACACAGTTATCAGGGTGACAGCCGCGGTGCGGAGATTTTCTCCCGGCTCGGTGTGCATACCGAATATACGGAGAGAGGCGTACGGCTGACTCTCACAGGCACCCCCGTTACCCGTCTCGAAGAAGATATGGTAGACATTCCCGACCTTGCACAGACCTTTGTCGTGACCTGCTGCCTGATGAATATCCCTTTCCGTTTCACCGGTTTACAAAGTCTCAAAATAAAGGAGACCGACCGTATCACCGCCCTCATCACCGAACTGCACAAATTAGGCTATGCGGTGCGTTCCGAACAGGACAGCATCCTGCTATGGAATGGAGAACGCTGTCCGGCAGAGAGCACTCCCCTTATCGCTACCTACGAAGACCACCGCATGGCAATGGCGTTTGCTCCTGCCTGCATCACATTGCCGCAGCTAATGATTGATGAACCTCAGGTGGTATCCAAATCCTATCCGGGCTATTGGGAAGATTTAAAGAAAGCGGGCTTTACTGTCTGTCATTAGTATTGTCCAAAACGCCTCTTTATTTCTCTCATTAAGACATGGCCAAAGGACACCGCGCCGAAGAATCTCCTTTCTGCATGACGGCAGATACGAAAACAATATGTATCTTTGTCCGTTCTATTTTATAAGGACACTTTTTTCAAGGAAAGAGAACATATGTGGATACTGATTATTAGCCTGATTGCCCTTGCCGTCGTAGCCGCCATAGCGGGAATAGTACGCAACCGCAAACTTCAAAAGAAGATTGATAATGGCGAACTGGACGCCATGCCCGAAGTGCAGGAAGTAGACATTGAATGTTGCGGCCAGCACGAAGTATGCGAGAAAGAAAGCCTGCTCGCCGCTGTCAGCAAGAAAATAGAATATTATGACGACGAGGAACTTGACAAGTACATCGGAACCGCTGCCGACCGGTACACTCCCGAACAAGAAGAAGAATTCCGCGATGTCTTCTACACCATGCAGTCCGAAGATGTAGCGGGCTGGGTACGCAGCCTGCAACTGCGCGGCATCGCACTGCCGGACAACATAAAGGATGAAGTATTCCTGATAGTAGGAGAAAGACGGGAAAATCACTAAACACATGGAACTTTTACAATATACTTTCTTTCAACATGCCCTGATCGGCAGCCTGCTGGCAAGCATTGTCTGTGGAATTATCGGTACATACATCGTTACCCGGCGTTTGGTATTTATCAGCGGCGGGCTGACACATGCTTCTTTTGGCGGCATAGGAATGGGATTGTATATGGGAATCTCACCGATTCTTTCAGCCGCTGTCTTTTCGGTATTGTCGGCCTTCGGCGTAGAGTGGCTCAGCAGGCGGAAGGACATGCGCGAGGACTCTGCCATTGCAGTCTTCTGGACGTTGGGCATGGCATTGGGCATCATTTTCACTTTCCTATCTCCAGGATTCGCTCCCGACCTTTCCGCTTATCTGTTTGGAAACATCCTGACTATTACATTGAGCGACATCGCCTTGCTGGGCGGACTGGCAATACTGCTTATCTTATTTTTCTCGCTTTTTTTGCACCCGATAATATACGTAGCGTTCGACCGCGAGTTTGCCCGTTCGCAAGGAATTCCGACACAGGCTTTTGAGTACATACTGATGATGTTCATTGCACTGACGATTGTAGCCTGCTTACGAATGGTGGGCATCGTGCTGGTAATCTCATTACTGACGATTCCGCAAATGACCGCCAATCTCTTCTCACACAGGTTCTACCGCATCATTTGGCTGTCCATTGGCATAGGCTACCTTAGCTGTCTGGGCGGGTTGCTCATTTCCTATTATCTCAATGTCCCTTCGGGAGCAGCTATAATCTTCTTCTCCATTATCATTTATGCAATCTGCAAAGGAGGAAAAAGTGTTTGGAGCAGCAAAATAAAGATGCTGCCCTTCTTTTGATTTGTGTCTGATAACTTTGCCTTTCCTGTAAGATTGCCCCAATATCATTCTTTTGGAAAAGATACTCGGGGAGCGGCGGATGACAAATCTGCCGGGACGGGAATAACTATCATCAATGTACTGTCCTTACTCTTTCAGCAAAACTCCGACCGCCTCAATAAAATCCGTCGCTTTAGGCAGCAATTCATCTATTTCTTCTTCACTTGAATAAGCGAAATCATCATAATCGCTGCTATGCCGACGTTCGAAAAGGAGAGAGAAACATCGTCCTAACTCGCGCGACAAACGACCGGTAGCTACAAAATGCAATCCTAACATCTGCTTGACACCTGCATGGGTGCCCGGATTTAACTCATGCTTGATGAGCAGAGCGACTGCGGCATAATAGCAGGCATAATAAAGACGGTTGACCGCCGTATTATAATATCCCTGTTGCTTCAGATAAGGTATTTCTTTCAGTGTTTCTTCTGCACGCTGAAAACGGTAAGCAGCCAATGCCTCAATATTTTCACGATCCAACCGCTCTTTCATAGCACAATCCCTTCCTTCATTACATTGAAAATAAAAGGGGTCTGGAAAGGACGGTTCTCCCAAATCTTCTTCAGTAGGACACGTGCGTTTATCTGCACGCCGGTTTCTATTTCGATGTCGTAAAGCGGAGCAATAATGCGATCCTCTTCCTTAACGGTCAATTCATTTCCATCAACCAATATCAACAAATCAATATCGCTGTCGGGACGGGCTTCCCCACGTGCTTCACTTCCATACAGAATGGCTTGTGCGTCCGGAACTACCTGAGCCAAAGCCTTGCGTATCTGTTCTACAATTTGCGGACGTTTCATATTCTTTGCTTTTTTATTTGCGAACAAAGTTAAGCAAAAGAACCGGAAAGTCAAGAAATAGAGTTACTTATTCCCGTATTATTTTCCAGTACGTCAAAGAACGTTTTTATTTATTTTCAATCGGATTTGCAATCCTTATACTCGAAAGCGGCGGATGACACATCCGCCGGGACGGGAAAAAAGGGGGGGTGAAGGAGGATTTATCTGAGGTACTTCCGGTTTACATCTTCCAGCACTTGCATCTGCCCGATGGCTATCCGGTTGAGCCGCACGAGGCGTTCGTGCTGCAGGGTGACTTCATATTCTTTCACGCTGATTTTGAAACTGTTCAATCCTGCCTGGTTTCTAATTGTGGCGAATTCGCCATAATTAAAATCCGGATTATATAAACGCTCCCAAATATATTTTTCTAACGCAGTCATAGGACTTTCTTTTTACATTGAAATGTGCTTTTCTTCTACCTCTGCCAGAATGGTTTGTACTTTCTTCTTTATCCAATTGGCTATTTCTTCATTTTTAATACGTAAATAGTTGGATGGTAAGTTCCAATTGTCATAACCAGTCGGGAGCCATTCAGAACCAAATGCCCAATAGGCATTGGAGTTTAAATTTAGACAATCCAATTTCTTTTGTAAAAGTTCCTCTTCCCCGGAATCAATGCCTATATACAAATTTTGCCAATTAGTTCTGTCGGATGTCACTGAAATCCTATGTCGTTTCCATGACGACGGTTTAAATCGAATACATCCATCATGTTCTGTATCAAAATTATAATTGTTCTCCTCAGCAAACAGCTTTAGTGGACGGATAATATATTGCTCACGTAAAAGAGTACTGATTTCCGCGCCGGCTTCCATTAATGCAGAAGTAGCTTCCAAGTAATCTACCGCCAATTTTGCAATGTCCTTCTTGTCTTCTGTTTCCATATCTTGATTTGTCAATTGTTTGATAAGATAAATATATTGTTTGATAGTTTCACGCACAAGTGGTTTGTCGTAAGCCAATTGGGCACATTTATACAGCCAATTCCGTATATCCTGATTATACGACACACGAACATATTTTAAAGGTTGATTGCCCGTAGAAATTTCACTTGCCTCATGACCATCCAAAGTCAAATACACCAAATAGTAATTATCCGAATATCGAAAATGTTTTTTACCATAATTGTCATATCTCAAAAGCTGACGCTTTTGATCAACTGCGTAAATCTTGTTTTCTATAATGATCGCATGGTTTCCGTCTTCAATAATGATGTCTAACCTTCCTCCCTCATCTTCTGTATTCGGACCAATATAACGCTCTACAATTTCCGGACTAACCTTGTTTGATTGAATATAATTCGACCGTTCCTCTATAACCAATTGTAGAAACTGACCAAGGAAAGCATCTCCCATGCCATGATTTCCATTCGGATTAAGTAATTCTGCCAGAAAAGAAGAATGTAAGCGTACTTCTTCAGACCATAGCCCAAGAATGTTGAATACATTGAAGTATTCACCACGTTTTCGCTTCTCTTCATCTACCTGCTTCACCTTAGCATATATAGAGTTGATTTTGGAAAGTAATGTTTTGATATTTTCTATATTGTTCATATTAATATCTTAATATATCTGCTGTAAAATTAGTGATTATTCTCCCGCTTCTATCATATTATCAGGTAAAATTAAGTCTACATTCTCTATAAAATGCGGTGTCAATGCGAAGTTCTTCACCAAGACAGTTATCTGTTATTTACTTCTCTGATTTATTGATTTTATTAAGATAAGATATGTTCCGAACAGGATTCTCAATGGTTATCTTTGATTTCTGATAGATTTTCCAGAGATAATTCCTATCTTTGTACACAAATACAAGATAATGGAAATCAAGATTCAGTCATTAGACCAGATTCACGAAGCCGCCCGCCGGTTCATCGAAGCAATGGGCGACAATACCGTATTTGCTCTTTACGGCAAAATGGGAGCAGGCAAGACAACCTTTATCAAAGCCGTTTGCGAGGAACTTGGCGTATCCGATGTCATCACCTCCCCCACCTTCGCTATTGTAAACGAATATCGTTCCGACATTGCCGGAGAACTGATTTACCACTTCGACTTCTACCGCATTAAAAAGCTGGAAGAAGTGTACGATATGGGATATGAAGACTATCTGTACAGCGGCGCGCTCTGCTTTATCGAATGGCCGGAACTGATAGAGGAGCTTCTGCCGGGAAATACCGTAAAGGTTACCATTGAGGAAATAGAAAACGGTGAACGGAAAGTGACATTAGAGCAGTTGGATTAATACAAAATACGGATCATCATTCACCAACCAACTCATATATGAGCCAATATATCATTCAAGGCATCTTCGTCGTAGCAGGAATCATCGCCTTGCTGGCAGCCATTCTGGACTGGGACTGGTTCTTCACAGCCCAAAACACACAGTTTGTCGTGCGAAATGTAGGACGCAGACAGGCACGCTGGTTTTATGGCATATTAGGAATGATACTCATCGGCATGTCCGTATTCTTTTTCCTGAATACACCGCCAACATGACGGCAGAAATAAACAGAAAGTTGGTCGTCACTCGTCACTTTTCATCGCTATCCCTTTGTACAAAGGCGATGCAGGAGTGATGATAAGGGTGAGAAGAAGTGACGAGAAGTTGTTGGTCGTCACTGTTTTTTTCGTATTTTCAGCCTTTATCCCTAATTAATTTCCTCATAATATGATGTTTAATCAGTGATTACTCGTTTTTCATATTTTTGCTGAATTTTACTCACTTCAGGGAGTAAAAGCTACTTAATTCATGATTTCCTAATCAAAATGCACAAGAGGGAATATACTTCATGAAAGTGAGACGATTGCCAACGGAGTCTCGTGTTGCCGGTGTAACAAACTGACTACTGAAGCAGAATGCCACTTGTCAAACTGTCTACCCAGACAGGAACTGATAATGAAACCGTCTACTGAGGTAGTTTATAAAGGGGAAAAAACGTCTGGTTAAATTAAGAAAAGTCAGTTTCCTATGTCGGTATTTAAAGTACCAATAGTTGGTACTCTTAATACCAACCGTTGAAACTCTTAGTACCAACCGTTGGTACTTCCAATACCAATGATTGGTACTCGGAATTCCAACCATTGGTATTATTAAATGCCAATAGGCGAAAAGAAATGAAACAATAGGACTTTTCTTGCTTTCAACGAAAGAAAAATAAACTAACAGTAAGATAATACTTTTTACCGAAATAAACAATAGCAAAAGAAGGTGTGTCAAAATGGCACACCTTCTTTTGCTATTGTTTATTTCCAAAACTTGTTACTCCTCACCCAGAGACTCGGTATACTCCATTTCTCCCTGTACGATGAAAAGAATTTCATCCGGATCATAATCGCCCATTTCATCTTTATGAGCTTCTTTAATGATGTAATCTACGATTTTTCCCAGATCGACTTCGATATATCCCTCACCATCGGGCTGCACATCAAGGATGCCGCTCTCTGAATAATACTCGTCAATCAAATCGAGAAAATAATAGAACTCGTCGTCAGAGAACTTCTCTTTCAACTCCTGCGGCAAATAGTTTTTGATGTACTCAATGGTCTTTTCATCATCGAGATCATTCTTCAAAAAATCGTCTTCCAGTCCCATAACTTTATATTTTAAAAAGGATTAATAGATTTAGAGCCTATGTTCAAACAGCGCCTTACAGCAGCGCCTCAATCTTCGCTGCATAAGTCGGTTTGGGAGCAGAGCCCACTTGCTTGTCCACCAGTTCTCCGTTCTTAAAGAAGAGTACGGTGGGAATGTTGCGGATACCGTACTCGGCAGCCACATCGCCATTCTCATCAACATCGCACTTGCCGATAAGAACTTTACCTTCATATTCACCTGCCAACTCTTCGATAATAGGGCCTACCATTTTGCAAGGTCCGCACCAAGGCGCCCAAAAGTCAATTACCACAGGTTTACCCTCTGCCAGAATTTCCTTGAAATTGTTGTCTGTAATTTCTAATGCCATTTTTTCTAAATATTAAGTTTAAATATTAATTCAATAATACAAAAAGCATTACCTGCCTGTTTTCATCAGGCAAGCAAAGATAATTAATTTATCCGAAATTCAAGCTCCGGACGCTCTTTTAAATAAGAGATAAGTTCACGACCTACGGACAGCTTCACAGGACGGGACACCAGATCGACCGTCATCCTGCTATCAGGATCGGTTACCCTGAAATAAAGTTCCGTAGTTCCGGGGCGGGCTTTCGTCAGCTCCGACAGCTCCGTTATCAATGCCTTATTCAGCACACTGAGCGGAATAAGTATCGTTATCTTTTCTATCAGTTTCTCCTTTACGTCAGGAAGCAGCTCCATAGAGGTTATCTTCAGTTCCAGCTCATCCTGCCTCCACTGTTTGGGCTGGCAGCGTGCTTTGATATAGAGGAAAGTACGTTCGCCCAGATAGCCCTGATAGGTCACCCAGTCATTACCAAAGAAAGGCAGTTCCGCCGAACCGGAATAGTCTTCTATCTTGGCAATGCCGTAAGGATTGCCGTTCTTACTGATTCCCCTGCGAACGGAGGTAACGATGCCGCCCATGGTGATTTCACGCCCCACAAGGGCAGCCTTATCTTCCAGCTCTGCCATGTGTGTGTTGCATACATGCTCCAACACAACGGAATATTCGTCCAGCGGATGGGCTGAAAGATAAATACCCACCAAATCACGTTCCCTGTTCAGACGGTCGAGGTCACTCCAACGTTCTGCCGGAAGAATCTCAGGAGTAGCGATGTCCACCACATTCTCACCGCCGAACAAAGAGTTGACCGCTGCCGCTTTGTCTGCCTGATAACGGTTTCCATAACGCACCAGTGTCTCGATAAACACTTCATTCTTGGCATTTACGGCGAAATACTGTTCACGCTTCAATTCGGGAAAACTGTCAAAACCTCCCGCCAGGGCAAGGCATTCCAAGTTCTTTTTGTTACAAGAGTTCAGATTGACACGCTGCACAAAATCAAAGATGCCCGTATACGGACCGTTCTTTTCGCGCTCCTCCATGATGCTGTGTACAGCTCCTTCACCCACTCCCTTTACCGCTCCCAGTCCGAAACGGATATTGCCTTCGGGGTTGACGGTGAACTTCAGGTTCGACTCGTTCACATCCGGGCCAAGCACTTTGATGCCCATCGACTTACACTCGTCCATGAGTTTGGTGATAGTCGTTATGTCGGACAAACTCCGGCTCATTACGGCAGCCATGTACTCTGCCGGATAGTTGGCTTTCAAGAAAGCAGTCTGATAGGCCACCCAGGAATAGCAAGTGGCATGCGACTTATTGAAGGCATAGGATGCAAACTTCTCCCAGTCCGCCCAAATCTTTTCGAGCACCTTCGGATCATGTCCGTTCTTCTGTCCGCCCGCAATAAATTTCGGCTTCATGTGATCCAGCTTGTCACGCAGCTTCTTACCCATTGCCTTACGCAAGGCATCGGACTCACCGCGGGTGAAGTCCGCCAGCAAACGGGACAGAAGCATGACCTGCTCCTGATAGACGGTGATGCCGTATGTATCTTTCAGGTATTTCTCCATTATGGGAATATCATACTCGATAGGCTTGCGTCCCCACTTACGGTCGATGAAGTCAGGGATATAGTCCATAGGGCCCGGACGATAGAGGGCGTTCATGGCTATCAGGTCCTCGAAAGTACTCGGCTGCAACTCACGCAGGTATTTCTGCATGCCTGCGGACTCGAACTGGAACGTACCGATAGTCCGCCCGTCGCAGTATAATTTATAGGTAGCAGGGTCTTTAATGGAAATCTTGTCGATGTCCAACTTCACCCCCCGGTGTAAACGTACGTTTTCAACGGCCTCTTTGATAATCGAAAGGGTCTTAAGACCCAGGAAGTCCATCTTAATAAGGCCCGTATCTTCAATAACCGAACCTTCATACTGGGTTACAAGCATTTTTTCGCCTGTCTCCTTGTCATCCGCCGTACTTACGGGAACCCAATCGGTGATGTCATCACGACAGATAATCGTACCGCAGGCGTGCACACCCGTACCGCGCACATTGCCTTCCAACATCTTGGCGTACTTCAATGTATCGCGCACCAAAGGATCGGGTGACGCTTCCGCCACCTGCAACTCAGGCACATAAGCTATGGCGTTGGGCAGGTTCAGCTTCTTATCGGGGATTTTATCGGGAACCAGTTTTGCCAGACGGTCGGACTCCGACAAAGGCAACTTCTGCACGCGGGCAACATCTTTTATGGCCAGCTTGGTTGCCATAGTGCCGTAGGTAATGATATGCGCCACCTTCTCCTGCCCATACTTTTCAGTCACCCAACGTAACACCTCACCACGCCCGTCATCATCGAAATCCACATCTATATCAGGCAGAGAGATACGGTCGGGATTAAGGAAACGCTCAAACAGCAAGTCATATTGAATGGGGTCTATCTTGGTGATGCCCAAGCAGTAGGCCACTGCCGAACCGGCAGCAGAACCACGTCCCGGTCCCACCGAAACGCCCAACTGCGTACGGGCAGCATTGATGAAGTCCTGCACAATCAAGAAGTAACCCGGAAAACCCATTGTCTTCATGATGTACAACTCAAAGACCAGACGCTCTTTCACTTCATCCGACAGCGGATCGCCGTACAGCCGTTTAGCCCCGTCGAACGCCAACTTGGCAAGATAGTCGGCCTCCAGTTTGATACGGTAAAGCTTGTCGTACCCTCCCAGACGCTTAATCTTAGCTTTGGCGGCATCTTCATCCAAAACAACATTTCCGTTCTCATCCTGCGTAAACTCATCAAACAAGTCTTTCTCCGTATATCTCTTCCGATACTCTTCTTCCGTTCCAAAATCCTCGGGAATAGCGAAAGTAGGCATGATAGGCGCGTGGTCAATAGAATAATATTCCACTTTGTCCAGAATCTCCAACGTATTGGAAAGCGCTTCGGGAACATCCGCAAAGAGTTCGTTCATCTCAGCCTTGGTTTTCATCCATTCCTGCTTGGTATAGAGCATACGGCTCGGATCGTCCAAATCCTTGCCCGTACTCAGACAGATAAGGCGGTCGTGCGCCTCGGCATTCTCTTCGTCCACAAAATGGACGTCATTGGAACAAATCACCTTTATGCCATACTTCTTGGCATATTCCAGCAGTTTGGCATTGGCCTTCTGCTGCAAAGGATAAGCCTCGTGGTTGGCGCGGGGGACGGTTGCCTTGTGGCGCTGCAACTCCAGATAGAAATCATCTCCAAAAAGATTCTTATACCAGCGGACAGCCTCTTCGGCCTCATCCAATTGGTCGTTGATAATCTTTTTAGGGATTTCGCCACCGATACAGGCAGAGCAGACGATCAGTCCTTCGTGGTACTTCTCCAGTTCATTGCGGTCGGTACGCGGACGCATATAGTAGCCCATAGTCCATGCGCGGGACACCAGCTTTATAAGGTTGTGATACCCCTTTTCGTTCTTAGCCAGCACAATCAGGTGATAACCGCTTTGATCGGGTTTGCCTTCTTTCTTGTCCATCGTGCGGCGCGCCACATACATCTCGCAGCCGATAATGGGCTTGAACAGCTTATTCTCGGCCTCCGCTATTTTCTCCTTGCAAGCCGCTATCTCCGTTTCCTTATCTTCACATGCTATCTCACCGCTCTCTATGCCTGCAATACGCTTCTTCAGGTCTTTTATTTCCCCTTTCGGACCACCGTTCTTTTTGTTAACATAGTTGGTGAACTCTTTGATGCCAAACATGTTGCCATGGTCGGTTACGGCAATCCCCTTCATTCCATCCTTCATCGCTTTGTCCACCAAGCGGCTCACGCTGGCCTGACCATCGAGAAGAGAATATTGGGTATGGACGTGTAAATGAACAAAATCCTGCATAAATATATCCTTTCTATAAGTGAGCATAAAGGTACGACCTATGCGATATCTAACAAAAATATTCCTCAAAAAGTTATCAACACCTGTAATTCTATGACTAAATTCTTGTTAGATTTTCAAAATAAGCCTATTTTTGCAGATAATTTGCATCAGAAAGAATAAAACAAGATACATGGGTCGACTTAAAAAATTAAAAAAAATACGCATTCACCGCGAAGGGACACATACATTGGCCGGCAGTCTATTGTTGATACTCGCCGTAAACGCCGGACTCTACTTCGGCTTGGAGTGCAAGATTCCTTTCTACGTAGCGGCAGTTATCAGCCTTGTAGTTTATGGCATCTTAGTGAACTTCTTCCGTTGCCCTATACGTTTGTTCGGCCAGGAAGACACCGAGAAAATTGTAGTTGCTCCCGCTGACGGGAAAATTGTGGTGGTAGAGGAAGTTGAAGAAACCGAATATTTCCATGACCGGCGCATCATGGTTTCCATATTTATGAGTTTGGTTAATGTGCACGCCAATTGGTATCCCGTAGACGGGACCGTTAAGCTGGTGTCTCACCAGAACGGTAAGTTCATGAAAGCCTGGTTACCTAAAGCAAGCACTGACAACGAACGCTCCACCGTAGTTATCGAAACTCCCGAAGGAGTGGAAATCATGGCACGCCAGATTGCCGGAGCCATGGCACGCCGCATCGTCACCTACGCCGAACCGGGTGAAGAATGTTATATCGACGAACACATGGGATTCATCAAGTTCGGTTCCCGCGTGGATGTATTCCTCCCACTGGGTACGGAAGTTCTCGTAAAACTCGGACAACTGACCACCGGTAATCAAACCGTCATAGCAAAACTTAAATAACAATGGCAAATTGCATCACCCGTTCTATTCCTAACACCTTAACCTGTCTGAACTTATTCTCCGGGTGTATCGCTTGTATCATGGCTTTTGAAGCCAATTATAACCTGGCCCTTCTGTTCATCATCCTCAGCGCCGTATTCGACTTTTTCGACGGCATGATGGCACGTCTGCTGGATGCTCACTCTCCCATCGGAAAGGATTTGGACTCTTTGGCCGATGATGTCAGTTTCGGCGTAGCGCCTTCATTAGTGGTATTTTCTTTGTTCAAGGAGATGCATTATCCGGCATCTATGGAGTTCATGGCTGCTTATATGCCCTATGCCTCATTTCTCATTTCCGTATTCTCGGCACTGCGTCTGGCAAAGTTCAATAACGACACCCGCCAGACAAGTTCTTTCATTGGAGTTCCGGTTCCTGCCAATGCTCTTTTTTGGGCATCATTGGCTGCCGGGATGCACCCTATGCTTATATCCGACAGTTTCAATCCTCTTTACCTGTTAATGTTGGTTTGCCTGTTTTCATGGCTGCTGGTGTCGGAAATACCCATGTTCTCATTGAAGTTCAAGAATCTCTCATGGAAAGACAACAAAATAAGTTTCATTTTCCTGATTGTCTGCATCCCACTTCTTGTTTTTTTAAAGGTCAGCGGCTTTGCAGCGGTGATCGTATGGTACATCGTGCTTTCACTTTTAACGGGAAAAAGTAAGTAAACATTTTCTTGGCACAGTTGTTGTACTATCGTTCGATGAAAACGAACACATAAAAAGACATTAGCCCATGTTTCATTTTTTAGGTTTCTTATTTATCATCCTCATAGCTATCCTGTTCATCGGGCTTAGCATCATAGGTACTGTCATCCGGAGTGTCTTCGGACTGGGCGGACGCCGTTCATCAAACACATACCGTAATGAAAACGGGAACTATCAATCTGGAAAGGGATATTCGTTCAATGACAAGCAGCAATCCGCCTCCTCCCATGAAGAGGCTGCACACAAAGAAAAGACCTCCCCACACTCCAACCCACGCAAAAAGCTCTTCTCGCAAGATGAAGGAGAATACGTGGAATTTGAAGAAATCAAAGATTAACGGCGTTTGCCGGCAAAGAAACTTTTCATTAATGCAGCGCACTCATCTCCCAGCACGCCTTTTACGACTACGGTTTTAGGATGCAGAGCGTGCGGCGCATAACGTTGGTATCCCCGTTTTTCATCTTCCGCGCCAAACACCAGACGCCCCGTTTGCGCCCAGGCAATGGCACCGGCACACATCACACAAGGTTCTACGGTGACATAAAGGGTACACTCGTTCAGATACTTGCCGCCAAGAGTAGAGGCAGCGGCAGTAATGGCCTGCATTTCAGCATGGGCAGTGACATCAGTCAGAGTTTCCGTCAAGTTATGGGCGCGGGCAATAACGCGGTCCTTACAAACAACCACCGCCCCTACGGGTACTTCACCGCGGTCTCCCGCCTTTTGAGCCTCAAGAAGCGCCTGCTTCATATAATAATTATCGTCCACTCCGATTTCCGTCTTTGCAATTCGTAATTTATAGTTTATTCTCCTTCCTCACCTTCGCATGTCATGTTCGCCGAACAAGGTAGGATAGTCTTCCTCCATATTCTTATGGATAAACATGAGAATAGTCTCCCTCAGCCAGCGTGATTTGTTCGTTATCTTGTACTTCTCCAGATAACGGTCCACGATCCGCAGCTCTTCTTCGCTCATCAGGCATACCATGCGCTGCTCGCGTTTTGGCTCTTCGGGTGTTGCTTTCGCACACGTTTTGTCTCTCTTTCTCATATTTCTTTGCAAATTTAGTTTTACTTCTGTAAAAACAAAGCAGAAAAAACGTATTTTTGTACTGAAAGAAAGAAAATCGTACAATGGCAACACACAATGCGCTGGGCAAAGCAGGAGAAGATGCGGCAGCAGCCTATCTGGAACGCAACGGATATGCGATACGACACCGGAACTGGCGGAAAAACCATCTGGAACTGGACATCGTTGCCACTAAAGACAACGAAGTGGTCATCGTAGAAGTAAAGACCCGGAGCAATACGCAGTACATCGAGCCCCAAGACGCCGTCGACCGGCAGAAAATACGCCGGACCGTCATAGCCGCCGATGCCTACATGAAGCATTTCTGTATTGATGCCCCCGTACGTTTCGACATCATTACAGTAGTGGGTACCACAGGCACCTTCAAGATAGGTCATATCAAAGAAGCCTTTTACCCACCTGTTTTTTAAGAACCCTAATACTTGAAATACAATGGATATAGAAGCAGCCCGCGAATATTGCCTCAGCAAAAAAGCAACAACCGAAGACACTCCTTTCGGTGAGGATGTTCTCGTCATCCGGGTAATGGGAAAGATGTTCTTATGCATCAACCTCAACACCCCGGACCGCATCACCATGAAATGCGACCCCGAATATGCACTGGAACTGCGTGAACGTTACAATGCCATTGAAGGAGCCTGGCATTTCAACAAGAAGTATTGGAATCAGGTATTCCTTGACGGAGACGCAGATGACAGACTGATAAAGCACCTGATGGACCATTCTTATGAAGAAGTAATAAAGAAATTCACCAAAAAAATGCGCAATGAATATGAAGCCCTGCCCTGAAACATTTCCTTATCCGCTGATTGTGCTGGACGAAACAGACTCGACCAACCGGTATATCAGCCAACTATGCAACAACCCGCAAAAGGCTGTTGCCGAACTTACTACGGTTTCGGCCGAATTCCAGACAGCAGGTAAAGGCCAGCGCGGCAACAGCTGGGAAGCGGAAAAAGAAAAGAACCTGCTTTTCAGCTTTGTGCTCTACCCTACCTTTCTGGAGGCACGCTGCCAGTTCATTCTATCGCAGATCATTTCTTTATCCATCAAAGAGGAGCTGGACAGGTGGTCGGACGAAATCACGATAAAGTGGCCCAACGATATTTATTGGAGAGACAAGAAGATATGCGGCATACTGATAGAGAATGACCTTTCCGGCCATTTCATCGGACGCTGCATCTCAGGCGTCGGAATCAATATCAATCAGAAAGAATTCCACAGCGATGCTCCAAATCCTGTATCCCTGAAACAAATTACCGGAAAAGAGCATAACCGCCATGAAATACTGGCACACATACTGAAGCGGGTGCAAATCTACTACAACGGTCTGCAAACAGAAGAGCGCAACACCTATGCCGCCGAAATATCAGCCCGCTATGCCCGCGCCCTTTTCCGCCGCCGGGGATTCCATCTTTACGAAGATGCCAACGGCAAGTTTTCCGCCCGCCTGCTACGCGTGGAACAAGACGGACGTTTTGTTCTGGAAGACGAGAACGGGAAAGAAAGGGAGTATTTATTTAAAGAGGTGCAATATATACTTTAAAAGTAGAAAACCTGATGAACTGAAATAAAACAATATCTTTGCCAAAGATGTTTTAGACAAGAAAGATTCAGCTATGAAAAGACAATTATTATTTTTAATCTCTACATTCTGCCTCATCCTCTATAGTTGTGACGATTCTGAAAATGATTCTTTAAAAGTATCACAATCATCGTTCAACAATATCAGTTGTGACGGAACGACGTTGGAAGTAGATATTATCAGTAGCTCGGATTGGACCGTATCCAAAACTGCAAAATGGTGCAATGTCACTCCGGCAAAAGGTTCGGGCAATCAAAAGCTCACATTAGAAATAGAGGCAAACTTAGAGGAAACCACGAGGAATGCAACAATCACAATAACTCCTTCGAACGGCGGCATAAGTCAGGCTATCAAAATTACCCAGAATGGTATTACCGCTTCTTTCAATCCCGAAACATATCATTATAAACTCCCGGTTATTTTCCATGTGCTCTATCACGACAAAAACGATAAGAACCAATATGTCGAGGTTGGGAGATTATCCGAAATTCTAAAGAGAGTGAACGAACTTTACCGGAATGCAGGAGCCAACAGTGCAAATATGAATCTGGAATTTGTACTTGCCACAGAAGACCCTAAGGGGAAAACATTGCCTGAACCGGGTGTGGAACGCATCGAATGGAATACTGCCGCCATTGATATCAATGATTTCATGTTCAGCAACAACCGAACTTACAACTACCTGATTTGGGAACCAAACGACTATATCAATATAATGGTATACAAATTTACGGATGCTGACGTAATGGGAGTATCCCATTTTCCATATTCTCCTACAAAAAATCCTTTATCGGGTACCGAAACCGATTCTCGATTTCTGACAGGAGATAATCTCAAGTACGCTTATTGCGTATCCATCAACAATTCTTATATTTACGAGGAGTCCACTACCACAATACCCAATCAAAGTGACATGGCCATTACGTTAGCTCATGAACTGGGACATTATTTAGGTTTATACCACGTATTCTCCGAATCGGAGGAGGATGATGTCGATGCTTGCGCGGATACAGATTATTGTACAGACACCTATACTTACGACCGAAAAGCCTACGAGACATGGGTAAAAGCACTGGTTAAACAAAACGGACCCATCTCTTTTGAAGATCTTGCCCACCGCCATGACTGTGTACAGAATATAGACTTTACTTCACGAAATATCATGGATTACGCTTACAGTTATCTGAATGAGTTCACCGCCCAACAGAAAGCGAGAGTACGCCATATCCTTACTTACAGTCCACTTATACCGGGACCGAAGAAAGGGTTGACAAGCACACGTGCAACCTATGACGGCCCATTGGATTTACCTATCCGCGTGATGAAATAAGATATGAAGCAATAATAGAAAAAAAATGGAACCGGTTATTTCAGTTCCAGTTCCATTTTTTTAATCTTGTCCAGCGTCTTCCCTGCCTCTGTGGACGGGAAGAGTTGGAGAACTTTCTGCAAATAGCCCTTGGCTTTGCCATACCCGTTGGAAAACACGTCCGACAATCCGTTGCGGTAATGGGCATATTGCATTCGGGTGGGAGATACGATTTTCTTATAATTCTCTTCCAGCGTTTTCTTCTTTTGTTCGGCCTGCAAATAGTAATAGTTGCCCAAAAAGATGTTCGCCTGAAGATTATCCGCATCCAATGTCAACACCTTCTCATAGAGTTTCAGGGCATCTTTCGTCTCTCCGCGCATCATCTGCATCTCCGCACAGGCTACAAGACCCGAAACATCTTCCGGATTGTATTGCAACCATTCCTTATAAAAAAGATACGCTTTGTCATAATTCCGCTTGTCCTTGTAATAAGCAGCCAGTTCCCGCACAAAACGGGGAGCCACCGCACTGTTCTTCTCAACATTCGTCCAATAATACATCTCCGTCTGTTCCGTTCCGGCTCCCGCCGCCTGACGGAACAGGCTGACGGCATAGTCATCCTTACCTGCAGACAGGGCTTCGGACACCTTCTGCAACAAGACATCCACCGATTGTGCCGAAAGTGACATCGGGAACAACAAGAACCCAAAGATAAGTAAAGTTAAGGTCTTCATTTTTTTTAGTATATATAGTTCAACAGCCTGAAATACCCCCATAGGATATCACCCACAAATTTACCAAATTCCTCCTCAATCATCAATAGTCGAAAGTAGAAATATAGTTAATCTTTCCCACAGTTTTTTTCTTTTTCTGCGTACCTTTGTTCCCTCTTAAATAAGATATTACAAATGAAGCATATAGACAGACAGATATTGCAGATAGCCCTGCCTTCCATCGTATCGAATATAACCGTACCTTTGCTTGGTCTAATCGATGTGGCTATCGTAGGCCACCTCGGATCTCCCGCCTATATCGGCGCCATTGCGGTAGGCGGTATGCTGTTCAATATCATCTATTGGATATTCGGCTTTTTGCGCATGGGAACCAGCGGCATGACATCACAGGCTTATGGTAAACGGGATTTACCGGAAATTGTTCGGTTGCTGATGCGTTCCGTGGGCATAGGACTGGCCGTAGCGCTTTGCCTCATCCTGCTGCAAGTCCCTATCAGGCAAACCGCTTTCCTTATTATCCACCCCACAGCAGAGGTCAGGGAAATGGCCACGCTCTATTTTCATATCTGCATTTGGGGAGCTCCGGCCATGCTGGGACTATACGGGCTCTCCGGATGGTTTATCGGTATGCAGAACTCGCGTATTCCCATGTACATAGCCATTACACAGAACATTGTGAATATCATAGCCAGCCTCAGCTTTGTCTGTTTTTTCAAGATGAAAGTGGAAGGTGTGGCTTTCGGAACGCTGATAGCCCAGTATGCAGGCTTCATCATGGGACTTGTACTGTGGATGAGCCGTTACGGGAAACTCAAAAAATATATCCTTTGGAAAGGCGTACTGCAAAAGGAGGCGATGATGCGCTTTTTCCAAGTGAACCGCGACATATTCTTACGGACATTGTGCCTGGTCACCGTTACGCTGTTCTTCACCTCGGCAGGCGCTTCACAAGGCGAAATTATCCTTGCGGTAAACACATTGCTGATGCAGCTCTTCACCCTGTTCTCCTATGTCATGGACGGCTTTGCTTATGCGGGAGAGGCACTGAGCGGACGATATATAGGTGCCCGTAACCGGAAAGCATTTACCAACACCACCCGGCACCTGTTCATCTGGGGCGGCTGGCTGGCAGCGTTTTTCACACTGGTCTACGCATTGGGCGGCAACGCCTTTTTGGGACTGCTGACCGACAACAAGGATGTGGTGTCCGCCGCCGGCACCTATTTCTATTGGGCGCTCGCCATTCCTGTTGCCGGAATAGCTGCCTTTATCTGGGACGGCATTTTCATCGGCGCTACGGCAACACGCGGCATGTTGGCATCCATGGCAATAGCGGCAATCAGTTTCTTTGTTGTATATTACGGACTCCGCCCGGTTTTAGGCAACCATGCTTTGTGGCTCGCTTTTCTTGTTTATCTCGCCATGCGGGGAGTTGTGCAGACCCTGCTCAGCCCCAAAATCATAAAGGAGAACTTCACTCAGCCATGAGCCGCTTGCGCTTATTGACTTAAATATCCTAAATATCCAAACCGCCGACAACTTCCTTGACGTATCTTTGTTCCATGAAAAGTTTAACCCAGCTAAACTGCCGGTTTATTCCTATTAAACTTCAAGTTTATCCCTATTAAACCGACAGTTTATCCGGAGCAAATAATTATATACAACCTTATGGCAAATAAAGACATTGTTCAAGAAACTTTTCCCGTATTAGGGATGAGTTGCGCTTCATGTTCCGCACGAGTGGAAAAGACGCTGAATCATCAGCCCGGCGTCCGAAAAGCGGTCGTAAACTACGCTTCGGCAATGGCAACTGTGGAATACGACCTTCAAAACTGTTCACCCGAAACCTTGCAGCAGGCCGTACAGGCTGCCGGATACGACTTACTGATAAAGCAGGATGAAAATATGCCGGACGAAGTGGAACAGGCGCACGACAAAAAGTATCGCGCACTGAAATTCCGTACCACATGGGCCATCGCCCTGTCCGTACCGGTCATGCTCATCGGCATGTTCTTCATGGATATGCCGTATGCCAATCCCGTCATGTGGCTGCTTTCCACTCCCATCGTCTTTTGGCTGGGAAGAGGCTTCTTCGCCAGTGCATGGAAACAACTGAAACATGGCAGCGCCAACATGGACACACTGGTGGCCAACAGTACCGGGATAGCCTACCTGTTCAGCCTGTTCAACATGCTTTTCCCCGAATTCTGGCTGGAAAGGGGCATTCACCCGCACGTTTACTTCGAAGCTGCAAGCGTCATCATCGCCTTTATCCTGCTGGGACGCCTGCTGGAGGAAAAGGCCAAAGGAAACACTTCCTCCGCAATCAGGAAACTCATGGGACTGCAACCCAAAACAGTTACAGTCATCACCGGTTCTTCGTCGGAAAGGATTGTCCCGATTGAACAAATCCGTCCCGGCGACATCATCTTAGTGAAACCGGGAGAAAGGATTGCCGTAGACGGCATAGTTACGGAAGGCAGCTCGTATGTGGACGAAAGCATGCTGAGTGGCGAACCGGTAGCGGTAGCCAAACAAAAGGATGCCAAAGTCTTTGCCGGAACAATCAACCAGAAAGGAAGTTTCCGGTTCAGCGCGGAAAAGGTGGGAACGGATACGCTGCTGGCTAAAATCATCCACATGGTACAAGATGCACAAGGCAGCAAAGCCCCCGTTCAGCAGTTGGTAGACAGGATTGCCGCCATCTTCGTGCCGGTCATCATCGGAATTGCCGTATTATCATTCGTAGCTTGGATACTGCTGGACGGACAGAACGGATTTACGCATGGACTGCTGGCACTGGTTACGGTACTCATCATTGCCTGCCCATGCGCACTGGGACTTGCCACCCCTACCGCCATTATGGTAGGCATCGGTAAAGGTGCGGAAAGAGGCATCCTGATAAAAGACGCCGAAAGTCTGGAAATCGCCAAAAAGATTGATACGGTGGTGCTGGACAAAACCGGAACAGTGACCGAAGGAAAGCCGGTGGTCGGTGATTGGATACAAGCTGCGCAGGCGGCGGACACAGAAGACATTTTTTACAGCTTGGAGAAATTATCGGAACATCCGCTTGCCGAAGCGGTAGTCCGCCACTTTAGAAATGCCCGGACTGTGAAGATCGATAACTTTGAGAGTATCACCGGCAGAGGCGTACAAGGCGAATGGAATGGAAAAACCTATTATGCCGGTAACCGTAAATTGCTGGAAGAACACCGGATTAACATCAGTCAATCACTGTGTGAGGGCGCTGCCCGCCTGACGGCGGATGCACAAACCGTCATCTGGTTTGCCGACCATGAAAAAGCATTGGCAATAGCAGGCATTACAGACCGCATCAAACCGACATCCATACAGGCCGTCAGCGAATTGCAGTCAGCCGGCATCGAAGTCTATATGCTGACGGGCGACAATGAAGCCACCGCCCAGGAAATTGCCCGCAAAGCCGGTATCCTCCATTATAAGGCAGGAGTCTTGCCGCAAGAAAAAGCAGCCTTTATCGGCAACTTGCAGAAGAACGGCAAGAAAGTGGCAATGGTGGGCGACGGCATCAACGACAGCGCAGCCCTGGCACAAGCCGACCTCAGCATCGCCATGGGCGGAGGAAGCGACATCGCAATGGATGTAGCCAAAATGACCATCATATCTTCCGACCTGACCAAAATACCGGAAGCGCTGAAACTCTCCAAGCTGACCGTACGCACCATTCGTCAAAATCTGTTTTGGGCATTTATCTATAACATAATAGGTGTACCCGTCGCAGCCGGCGTGCTCTACCCTGTCAACGGTTTCCTGCTGAATCCCATGATAGCAGGCGCTGCCATGGCATTCAGCAGTGTCAGCGTAGTTACCAACAGCCTGCGGCTGAAGAGGAAAAAGATAGAAATAGCAGAAAGCCCCGCCATCGGCAACGCGGCAAAGCCTGACAATGAAGTGAAACCATTGACAAAGAAAGTCATGAAGAAAGAATTCAAAGTGGAAGGCATGATGTGCAACCACTGCCGCATGCATGTGGAAAAAGCATTGAACGGCATGGACGGCGTACATGCCACTGTGAGCCTTAATCCCCCGGTGGCAACCGTAGAGTTTTCGGAAGGAGAAAAAACACTGGATGAATTGCAAGCCGCAGTAAGCGCGGAAGCCGGTGACTATACGCTGAAAGAATAACTGAAAATTATTTATAGTGATTGGCATTATTTTCCTATCTTTGCCGCTAAGCGAAATAAATTAATAAACTATGGCAACATACAAAAGAATCTTATTGAAACTCAGCGGTGAAAGCCTGATGGGAGAAAAGCAATACGGCATTGATGAAAAACGTCTTGCCGAATATGCGGCACAGATTAAGGAAATTCATGAACTGGGCGTACAAATCGGTATCGTCATCGGCGGCGGAAACATTTTCCGCGGGCTGAGTGGCGCCAACAAAGGCTTCGATCGCGTAAAAGGCGACCAAATGGGCATGCTGGCAACCGTTATCAACAGCCTTGCCTTGAGTTCGGCATTGGTAGCGACAGGCGTAAAGGCACGCGTACTGACGGCGGTCCGCATGGAACCTATCGGCGAATTCTACAACAAATGGAAAGCCATTGAGTGCATGGAAGCAGGCGAGGTGGTCATCATGTCTGCCGGAACGGGCAATCCGTTCTTCACGACTGATACCGGCTCCAGCCTCCGCGGCATTGAAATCGAAGCGGATGTCATGTTGAAAGGGACACGCGTTGACGGCATCTATACCGCCGACCCGGAAAAAGACCCTACGGCCAAGAAGTTCCACGACATCACCTACGACGAAGTGCTGAAACGCGGCCTGAAAGTCATGGACCTTACAGCTACCTGCATGTGCAAGGAGAACAACCTGCCCATTATTGTCTTTGACATGGACACCGTAGGCAATCTGAAGAAAGTGATGCAAGGCGAAGAAATAGGAACGCTGGTGCACAACTAAACTTCACGACAGAGGACACAGAGTTCCACAGAGTCGAATTATTCTTTTAATCAACATAATTGCGGTACAAAAGAAAAAAACTCTGTGGAACTCTGTGTCCTCTGTCGTGAATTAATTATATTTGCAAAGTTCAAATTAAAAGCTACTTCAAACAATAGAAATATGAAAGACGTAAAAGACATCTTAGACGAAGCACAAGAGAAAATGGATATGGCCGTAATGTATCTGGAAGAATCATTAGCCCACATTCGTGCCGGGAAAGCCGATGTTCGTTTGCTGGACGGTATCCGCGTTGACTCTTACGGAAGCATGGTTCCCATCAACAACGTAGCAGCCGTAACCACTCCGGACGCCCGCAGTATCGCTATCAAGCCATGGGACAAAAGCATGTTCCGCGTCATTGAAAAGGCAATCATAGACTCCGACCTCGGTATCATGCCCGAAAACAACGGTGAGATTATCCGTATCGGTATTCCTCCGTTGACGGAAGAGCGTCGTAAGCAACTTGCCAAACAATGTAAGAACGAAAGCGAAACAGCTAAAGTCAGCGTACGCAACGCACGCCGCGATGCTATCGATGCCTTGAAGAAATCCGTAAAGGAAGGACTGGCTGAAGATGCACAAAAAGGCGGTGAGGAAAAGCTGCAAAAGATACACGACAAGTATATCAAGCAGATTGACGATATGCTGGCCGCAAAGGACAAAGAGATTATGACAGTATAAATCCAGTTGAGAGTTGAGAGAGTGCCGACAAATACTCTCAACTCTCAATGTTCAACTTTTAACAGATTTGAGGGGACTCGTTATTAAAAACACAGGAAGTTGGTATTTAGTAAAGACCGACGAAGGAACATACGTTGAGTGTAAAATCAAAGGCAACTTCCGTCTGAAAGGCATCCGAAGCACCAACCCGGTGGCAGTAGGCGACTACGTACAAATCATACTGAATCAAGAAGGTACGGCTTTCATCAATGAAATTGAAGACCGGAAGAACTACATCATCCGTCGCTCATCCAACTTATCCAAACAATCCCATATCCTCGCTGCCAACCTCGACCAATGCATGCTGGTAGTAACGGTGAATTACCCGGAAACGTCCACTACATTCATAGACCGCTTCCTTGCCTCGGCCGAAGCATACCGCGTCCCTGTCAACATCATATTCAATAAAACAGACGCCTACAACGAAGATGAACTTCACTATCTGGACGGGCTTATCCGCCTTTATACCACCATCGGCTACCCTTGCTTCAAGGTATCTGCCAAAACCGGCGAAGGCGTCGACACGATAAAGGAAGAACTCAAAGGAAGAATAACCCTCTTCTCCGGACACTCCGGAGTAGGAAAATCCACCCTCATCAACACCATTCTGCCGGAGCTGGACATCAAAACCGGCAAAATCTCCGCCTACCACAATAAAGGTATGCACACCACTACCTTCTCTGAAATGTTTCCCGTACCGGGCAACGGCTACATCATCGACACACCGGGCATAAAAGGCTTTGGCACATTCGACATGGAAGAGGAAGAGATAGGACATTATTTCCCGGAAATATTTAAAGTCTCCGCCAACTGCCGCTATAATAACTGTACCCACCGCCATGAACCGGGATGCGCCGTACGCGATGCGGTGGAGCAGCATTACATCAGCGAATCCCGCTACGCCTCCTATCTGAACATGCTGGAAGACAAAGAAGAAGGGAAATACAGGGCAGCGTATTAATAAATTACTTTTATTAACTTTTCTTGTTTTAAACTTTTTTCTTCCCTTTCAGTCTAAATCTAAGGCTAAATATACTACTAATACTGCAACATGAATAAAAAAGTGAAATGGGGCATCATAATATCCATTGGTGCCGGACTGATAGGCGGGGGGATTTATTCCCAACTTCCCAAAGAAAATGAAGAACTGGCAGCTGCCGACAAAGTAATGACCGGCAAACGCGGAGAAAAGAAAATTCTAAATGTGAACGCTCAAATAATAAAACCGCAACTGTTAAAGGATGAAATACAGATCAGCGGCAGCCTGCTGCCCGACGAAGAAGTAGACCTTTCATTCGAGACATCCGGCAAGATTATCGAGATAAACTTTGAAGAAGGCAGCTTCGTAAAAAAAGGTCAATTGCTTGCTAAGGTAAACGACCGTCCCCTCCAAGCGCAACTGCAAAGATTAGTATCGCAACTGAAACTGGCTGAAGACCGCGTGTTCCGTCAAAATGCATTGTTGGAAAGAGACGCAGTCAGTAAAGAAGCCTATGAACAGGTGAAAACCGAACTTGCCACTCTGAATGCCGACATCGACCTGATAGAGTCCAACATTGCACAAACCGAACTTCGGGCGCCTTTCGACGGCGTCATCGGTCTGCGGCAGGTCAGCGTAGGAACATACGCTTCTCCCTCGACCATTGTAGCCAAACTCACAAAACTCTCCCCCCTGAAAGTAGAATTCGCAGTACCCGAACGATATGCCAATGACGTAAAAATCGGTGCAGGTCTGGACTTCATCCTTGAAGGAAAACTGAACACGTTCCATGCCACCGTCTATGCCCGCGAATCAAAGATAGACCCTGTTACCCACACATTAACCATCCGCGCACTCTATCCTAATACCAACAGCGCCGTACTTCCGGGCCGTTATGCCAGCATCAAACTGAATAAGGACGAAATACAAGACGCGCTTGCCGTACCTTCCGAAGCCATCGTTCCGGAAATGGGCAAAGACAAGATTTTCCTCTATAAAGCAGGAAAAGCGCAACCGGTAGAGATAACCACCGGCATCCGTACGGAAGCCGAAGTACAAGTATTGCAAGGCTTGAGCGTAGGTGATACGGTCATCACTTCAGGAACCTTACAACTGCGCACAGGGTTACCGGTTACATTAGACAATATAAATTAATGACCCACTATGAATGATGAATTGCTATGCCGCATGGCAGCCCGGCTGTTCATAACTCATATTTTATAATTCATAATTCACACCATGAATATATCCGAATTAAGCATACGGCGACCGGTACTCTCCACTGTATTGACACTGATTATCCTGCTCTTCGGTTTCATCGGGTACAACTACCTCGGTGTCCGCGAGTATCCGTCAGTGGATAACCCCATCATTTCCGTATCCTGCTCTTATCCCGGAGCAAATGCCGACGTTATCGAGAATCAGATTACAGAGCCGCTGGAACAGAACATTAACGGTATTCCGGGAATCCGTTCCCTCTCCAGTGTCAGCCAGCAAGGTTCATCGCGCATTACGGTGGAGTTCGAGCTCTCCGTAGACCTGGAGACAGCCGCCAATGACGTGCGTGACAAAGTTTCACGCGCACAACGTTATCTGCCCCGCGACTGCGACCCGCCCACCGTATCCAAAGCCGATGCGGACGCTATGCCTATCCTCATGGTAGCCTTGCAGAGTGACAAACGTTCCCTACTGGAACTCAGCGAAATAGCCGACCTCACCGTAAAGGAGCAGTTACAGACCATTTCCGACGTAAGTAGTGTGAGCATTTGGGGAGAGAAACGTTATTCCATGCGCCTATGGCTCGACCCTATCAAGATGTCCGGTTACGGCATTACCCCCATCGACGTAAAGAATGCGGTGGACAATGAAAACGTGGAACTTCCTTCGGGCAGTATCGAAGGCAACACCGTTGAACTCACCATCCGTACCCTCGGACTGATGCACACAGCAGAAGAATTCAACAATCTCATCCTAAAGGAAGACGGCAACCGCATTGTCCGGTTCAGCGACATCGGCCGCGCCGAACTTGGCCCGGCAGACATCAAAAGCTATATGAAAATGAACGGAGTGCCTATGGTGGGTATCGTAGTAATCCCGCAACCGGGCGCCAACCATATCCAGATTGCCGATGCCGTATACGAACGTATGGAGAAGATGAAGAAAGACCTCCCGGAAGACGTGCACTACTCATACGGTTTCGATAATACCAAATTCATACGCGCCTCTATCAATGAGGTTAAACAGACGGTGTATGAGGCATTCATACTCGTTATCATCATTATCTTTTTGTTCCTCCGCGACTGGCGCGTCACACTGGTTCCCTGCATCGTAATCCCCGTTTCACTCATCGGCGCCTTTTTCGTCATGTACCTGGCAGGATTCTCCATCAACGTGCTTTCCATGCTTGCCATTGTGCTTGCCGTAGGACTTGTGGTGGATGATGCCATTGTAATGACTGAGAACATCTATGTCCGTATCGAAAGAGGAATGCCTCCGAAAGAAGCCGGTATCGAAGGAGCCAAAGAGATCTTCTTTGCCGTAATCTCCACCACAATCACGCTGGTAGCAGTATTCTTCCCCATCGTATTTATGGACGGTATGACGGGGCGCCTGTTCCGCGAGTTCAGCATCGTGGTGTCCGGTTCTGTCATAATCTCTTCCTTCGCCGCACTGACATTTACGCCGATGCTGGCCACCAAGCTACTGATAAAAAGAGAAAAGCAAAGCTGGTTCTATCGCAAGACAGAGCCGTTCTTTGAAGGCATGAACCGCATTTACAGCCGTTCTTTAGCAGCTTTCCTACGCAAACGCTGGATTGCACTGCCCTTTACGGCAGCAACCATTCTGATCATTGGCTTTCTATGGAACTACATTCCCGCGGAAATGGCGCCGCTGGAAGACCGTTCGCAAATCAGCATCAACACACGCGGCGCCGAAGGTGTCACCTACGAATATATTCGTGACTATACGGAAGACATCAACCTGCTTGTAGACTCAATTACGCCTGATGCCGAAGCAGTAACCGCCCGCGTATCCAGCGGCAGCGGTAACATACGCATCACCCTGAAAGATATGCAAGACCGCGACTACACCCAAATGGAAGTAGCAGAGAAGCTGTCGAAAGCAGTACAGAAAAAGACTATGGCCCGTTCCTTCGTCCAGCAGTCTTCTTCATTCGGCGGACGACGCGGCGGCATGCCTGTGCAATATGTGTTGCAAGCCACCAATATTGAAAAGCTGCAGGAAGTACTGCCTAAGTTCATGGCAAAAGTGTACGAGAACCCTGTGTTCCAAATGGCAGACGTAGATTTGAAATTCAGCAAACCGGAAGCACGCATCAACATCAACCGCGATAAGGCAAGCATCATGGGTGTCAGCACCCGCAACATCGCCCAAACTCTGCAATACGGATTAAGCGGCCAGCGCATGGGCTACTTCTACATGAACGGAAAGCAATACGAGATATTAGGAGAAATCAACCGCCAGCAACGCAACAAGCCCGCCGACCTGAAAGGTATCTACATCCGCAGTTCTCAGGGAGACATGGTGCAACTTGACAACCTGATAGAACTGACAAACGGCATCGCTCCGCCCAAGCTATACCGTTACAACCGTTTTGTGTCCGCCACTATCTCTGCCGGGCTTGCCGATGGCAAGACTATCGGACAAGGATTGGACGAAATGGACAAGATAGCCAAAGAAACGCTGGACGACACCTTCCGCACCGCCCTCACCGGCGACTCCAAAGAGTATCGCGAGAGTTCTTCCAGCTTGATGTTTGCCTTCATCCTGGCAATCCTGCTTATCTACCTCATCCTTGCCGCCCAATTTGAAAGCTTCAAGGATCCGTTGATTATCATGCTGACAGTACCCCTTGCCATTGCCGGAGCATTGGTATTCATGTATTTCGGAGACATCACGATGAATATATTCAGCCAAATCGGCATCATCATGCTGATTGGTCTGGTAGCAAAGAACGGAATCCTGATTGTAGAGTTCGCCAATCAGAAACAGGAAGCCGGCGAGGACAAGATGCAAGCCATCAAAGATGCCGCCCTGCAACGTCTGCGTCCTATCCTGATGACAAGCGCTTCTACCGTACTGGGATTGATACCGCTGGCTTTCGCAACGGGCGAAGGCTGCAACCAACGCATCGCCATGGGTACGGCCGTAGTAGGCGGTATGCTCGTATCCACTCTGCTCACGATGTACATCGTCCCCGCCATTTATAGTTATGTATCCACCAACCGAAGTAAACTAAAGAACGAATGAGACGTACGATTTTATCTTTCCTAATCATTCTGTGCACCGCGCTTGCCGCTCAAGCGCAACCTGCACCCATCTATACCCTGAAATCTTGTTTGGAACAGGGACTGCTGAACAACTACTCCCTGCGCATAACCCGCAACGAGCAGCAAGTCAGCAAAAACAACGCCACCCTTGCCAATGCCGGATACCTGCCCACGCTTGACCTCTCTGCCGGCTACCGGGGGACATTGGACAATACCGAAACCAAGCTGCGTGCCACAGGCGAAACCACCAAAGAGAACGGCGTGTTCGACCAGACCATTGATGCCGGTATCAACCTGAGCTGGACCATCTTCGACGGTTTCAACATCACTGCCAACTACCAAAAGCTCAAAGAACTGGAACGACAAGGCGAGACCAACACCCGCATCGCCATCGAAGACCTGATAGCCAACATCGCCGCCGAATACTACAATTATGTACAGCACAAAATCCGTCTGAACAACTTCCGCTATGCCGTATCGCTCTCCAAGGAGCGCCTGCGCATCGTAGAAGAACGCTATCACATAGGTAACTTCTCCCGTCTGGACTACCAACAGGCCAAAGTGGACTTCAACGCCGACAGTGCGCAATACATGAAGCAGCAGGAATTGCTCCACACCTCGCGTATCCAGCTGAACGAACTCATGGCAAGCGAGAATGTGGACCAGCCTTTCATTATCCGGGACAGCCTCATCGACGTCAGTGACAAACTGAACTTCGAGGAACTCTGGAATGCCACCTTGCAGGCCAATGCCTCTTTGCTGAAAGCGGAACAGAACAACACCCTGGCACGTCTGGACTATAAAAAGGTAAGCTCACGAGACTACCCATACGTGAAGATGAACGGCGGTTACGGCTATACTCTCAACAAATATGACATCTCCGCCAACAGCCGCCGCAGCAATCTCGGACTCAATGTCGGCGTCACTGTCGGCTTCAACCTCTTCGACGGCAACCGCCGTCGGGAGCGCCGCAACGCACGCATCGCTGTGCAGAACGCCCGCTTGGAACGAGAGCAACTGGAACAAGCCCTGCGTGCCGACCTGAGTAATCTGTGGCAAGCCTATCAGAATAACCTCCAGATGCTGAACCTTGAACGTCAGAACCTTGTCGCAGCCAAAGAGAACCATGAGATTGCCATGGAACGCTACATGCTCGGTAATCTTTCCGGTATTGAGATGCGCGAAGCGCAAAAGAGTCTGCTGGATGCCGAAGAGCGTATCCTCTCGGCAGAGTACGATACCAAGCTATGCGAAATATCCTTGCTGCAAATCAGCGGAAAAGTGGAACAGTATTTAGAGTAGGCATATCCAATAAATCACAATATTTACCCCCTTAAAAAACAAATATTACTATCTTCTCTTCAGAGTTTTCCCTATTTTTGCTCTCAAAGAACCTAAAAAAGCAATAATAGTATGAAACGAGCAATCCTCTTCTGTGCATTGCTCGCCCTCCTCATGGGAACCAATGCACAGGAAACAACCAATTACAAAGAGAAACATCCCTATAAGGACTGGGTAAAAATAGCTCCCAAGCTGGATGATGCCTTCCTCACCACTCCCGAAGCCATCCGCATTGCCGACAACGTATTACTCTATCAGCACACTACCGGAGGCTGGCCTAAGAATGTCTATATGCCGGCCGAACTGACAGCCGATGAGTATAAAAAAGTCCTTGCCGCCAAGAACAACGTCAATGAAAGCACCATTGACAACAGCGCCACCAGTACGGAAATCCGCTATCTCTCCCGCATCTACCTGGCCACCCGCATAGAAAAGTACAAGGATGCCGCCTTAGAGGGAATACGTTACCTGCTGAAAGCCCAATATCCCAATGGCGGCTGGCCCCAATTCTGGCCACGATCCAAGGGTTATTACACCCACATCACCTACAACGACAATGCAATGGTGAACGTGATGAACTTACTGCGCGATGTTTACAGCAGGAAAGCGCCGTACACTTACGTACCGGACAGCCTTTGCCAACGCGCCCGCACCGCCTTCGACAAAGGCGTGGAATGTATCCTCAAGACTCAAGTGAAACAAAATGGAAAGCTAACTGTGTGGTGCGCCCAGCATGACGAACACACACTCGCTCCCGCCAAAGCCCGCGCCTACGAACTTCCCTCACTCAGCGGCGCTGAGTCGGACAACATCGTTCTGCTGCTGATGTCCATTCCAGATCCCTCGGCCGAGATTATCGCTTCCGTAGAGGCTGCCATTGCGTGGTTCAAGGCAAGTAAGATTATCGGTATCATGCGTAAGAACTTCACCGACAGCGAAGGCCGGACAGACTACCGGATGATTCCCTGTCCGCAGGATGATTATCCCTGCCCCGTACTTTGGGCGCGTTTCTACACCCTTGAAGACAACCGTCCTTTCTTTTGCGACCGCGACGGAGTGAAGAAGTACGACATTTCCGAAATAGGCTATGAGCGCCGTAACGGTTATAGCTGGTACAACAATACCGGATTGAAAGTATTGAAAAAGTACGAACAGTGGAAAAAACGGATAGGGAACTAAGCTGTTATTTATCAAGAGCATACATATACCAACAAGTTTCAACGTTTGGTACGACAAATACCAATGATTGGTACCGACTATACCAACGATTGGTAGGGAACCTACCAAACAGTGGTACAGCTTGTACCAAACGTCGGTACTAAAAGAAACAAGCAGAAGAAATTCCAATCACTTTCCCATGCAGCCCGCTTGTCATAATACGAAAAGCCGCTCACAGAACTATTTCCGGAGCGGCTTTCATTATCTATATTCGGAGCACCCGAATTATTTACTGCAATTCCATGGCTTCAACTGCTTGAAGAAGTCATTCCCCTTGTCATCCACCAGGATAAATGCCGGGAAGTCCTCCACTTCAATCTTCCAGATAGCCTCCATACCGAGTTCGGGATATTCCACACACTCGATGCTCTTGATATTGTTCTGCGCCAGAATAGCTGCAGGACCACCGATAGAACCGAGATAGAAACCGCCGTACTTCTTGCAGGCGTCTGTGACTTGCTGGCTGCGGTTACCTTTGGCAAGCATAATCATGCTGCCGCCATGACTTTGGAAGAGGTCTACGTAGGGGTCCATACGTCCGGCAGTTGTCGGGCCCATTGAACCGCAAGCCATACCCTGCGGAGTCTTGGCAGGACCGGCATAGTAGATGGGATGATCTTTGATGTACTGCGGCAAGTCCTCACCACGATCCAAACGTTCTTTCAGCTTGGCATGAGCAATGTCGCGACCCACGATGATAGTACCGTTCAGAGACAGGCGGGTGGAAACCGGATACTTGGCCAGCTCCTTCAGGATATTCTCCATCGGCTGGTTCAGATTGATCTTCACCACATCACCCTCGCCGGCCTTACGGAGTTCGGCAGGGATAAGTTCGCCCGGATTACTGTCGAGCTTTTCAATCCAGATACCTTCTTTATTGATTTTACACTTGATGTTACGGTCTGCAGAGCAGGAAACGCCCAAACCTACAGGACAGGAAGCACCATGACGCGGCAAACGGATGATACGCACATCGTGAGCCAGATACTTGCCGCCGAACTGTGCGCCAAGGCCAATCTTATGAGCCTCTGCCAATACCTGCTTCTCCAATTCCACGTCGCGGAAAGCACGACCGAACTCATTACCGGTAGTAGGCAGGTTGTCATAGAAGTGAGTGGACGCCAGCTTCACCGTCAGCAGGTTCTTCTCTGCCGAAGTGCCGCCGATGACGAATGCAATGTGATAGGGCGGACAAGCAGCCGTACCCAGCGTCTTTATCTTTTCGATGAGGAACGGGACCAGTGTTTCGGGGTTCAGTATAGCCTTGGTCTCCTGATAAAGGTAGGTCTTGTTGGCAGAACCTCCACCCTTAGTCACACAAAGGAACTCATACTCCATGCCTTCGGTGGCTTCAATGTCGATCTGTGCCGGAAGATTGCACTTCGTATTCACTTCATCGTACATATTGAGAGGCGCATTCTGGGAATAACGCAGGTTCTCTTCCGTATATGTCTTGTAGACACCGAGTGAGAGGGCCTCTTCATCGCAGTAACCCGTCCACACCTGCTGTCCTTTTTCACCATGAATGATGGCCGTACCCGTATCCTGACAGAAAGGCAGCACGCCCTTAGAGGCAACTTCGGCGTTGCGCAGGAAAGTCAAAGCCACATACTTGTCATTGTCGCTTGCTTCGGGATCGCTCAAAATCTTAGCAACCTGTTCGTTGTGCGAACGGCGCAACATAAACGAAACGTCCCGGAAAGCCGCATTGGCCATTGCAGTCAAACCTTCTTTTTCAATCTTCAGGATAGGTTTTCCTTCAAACTCGCTTACAGACACGTAGTCTTTCGTAAGCAGATAATACTCAGTTGTATCCTTACCCTTCTCGAACATGGGCTGATACTTGAACGGAGGTGTTGTTGCCATAATTACTTATTCATTTAATGTTTAAAAGTGATTCGTGACACAAAGACAGTGCAAACCGAAAGCAGAAACAAATTTATTTGCATCATGCTGAGGTGCAGCCTGTCTTCGCACAGCAAAGGTAGCAACTATTATCGAAATATTTCTTTAATCAAGGTGAAAACTTGCAAGTGCAACTGCCTTGCCGCCACTTAGCGGACGTGCTGCATACGCCCTATCAGCTCATCACCCAATGCAGTCTTTACCTCAATGTGTTTCAAAACGGCAGTCACGAAAGGATTACTCTCGAAGTCGCCGCGTACCTGTTCAAAGTCAAGTTCCTTCTCAAGGCGCGAACCATCGGCTCCAAATCCGGTCATGGAAGCCAGGGAGAATTCTTTCTTTGCATCTTCATAGACCATACGGTCCAAACCGACAACGGCTTCTTTCCACTTCTCGACGATGTGAATAATATCTTCCGCCGTTATCTTTTCGGGATTGATACCGTAGAATTCCTCCAGTTTGTCGTATGCCCATGTCCACTCATATGTGTAATAGTTCTGATGCATCCGTTCAAACTCGGCATTGATGTATTTCAAGCGGTTCACCGTACCGGATTCAATCCCGTCTATCAAGGCGTCAATCTCACTTTTCGGAGCTATCAGTCCGGAAATGTCAACCCACTCACCGCTACCGATAGAGGTATCGGGCTTGAGACGGGCACGTATTTCTTCATTAGTCCGGAAATCAATGCCTTCCAGACGCTTGATGACAGAGTTGCCGAGGAACTTATGGATGGCGGTTTCGTAGAAACCGATGCCTTTCACCAATGCTGAATTGCGTATCTTGGCACTATGGAAGGAATAGATGTCGGATAGTTCGCCCGAAGCATAACGCAGGTTTTTCAACGTTTCCCGCCCTTTGAACATCTTCTGTACGGTGTAAGGACTCAACAGGTTGTAGTTGATAAAATCCAGCTTGTTGGTATCGGTACGCTGGTCGCGCTTAGGCCATTTCTGGGCATCGCGGATAGTACCTACACTGCGCAGGTTGACACCCGGCACAAGATAAGTCGTGTTATTCTGCTCTATCAAGTAGGAGAACGGCAGATTGGAAGTGTCGGAATGATTAACGTGACGCCCCATGACAAGGGAGAATGCCCCTACCCTCGCAGGCCACAGGATGTAAGAATCCGAAGTGGTTTTGGCGCCGCGTTCCAATGTCCCCTGGTGAATAGGACCGAGCTTATACATGTGGTTGCTTTGATTGGAACCGGAACCGGCATTCATAAAAGAGAACATACCGGCTATAAGCAAAGTGGACTTATGGTGCGTCACCGTATAAGGCCCGGCAAAAATGGCACACGCCTCACCGTTTTCTCCCTGGCAGTTACTGAAAAACAGGGAGTCCGAAGCAGAATAGTTATGTCCCAGCTTGCAGGCTTGCCCCACAAAACAACGGGTCAGCATAGCCCCATCGTCCACATGCGAACCGGACGATATGATAAAATTATCGCAAATAACGCCATGACCGATATGCACAGGCGCTATCTCGTTACTGTTAATGCTTCCGTTATACAAACGGCACGTACCACAGATGTGACAATAATCACCGATACGCACGTTCTTGATAGAACCCGTATTGAGTATCATCACGTGGCTGCCGATGGAACCGACAGCGGATGCATGCTTATTGGAATAGAAATCGGTGATCTCCTTCATCCGCGCAATCAACTCCGGACGATGGCGGTAAAGCGCCATGATATATGCTTGATGTGCAGAGAGCTTATCACTGATAAGCACCTCGCGGCCACCGGTCTCATTCAGGACAGACACCTCCACACCATTACCGAACTTGGACAAACCGTCTACAAGGATAATATCCACATTCTCAATGAAAGTGTCGTGCCCGATTTCATAATTGGCAATGTAGTTCTGGATATTCTCAATGCAACAGTTGTCACCCACCGTTACATTATGAAGCGTCACATGCCGCAAACCGGAATGTTTCCTTATTCCGCCCGGCAAAGTAAACTCTAATTGGAATACCCCCAAACGCACTTCACCCGAAAAGCGGGTGTGATGCACAAACTCCGTTGAAAACTCTTCTGCAACGGTTACTTTCCCCCAATCATCCGCCAGACACGACTGGCTCTTCAACCGGAGAACTTCGTCTTCGGTCAAGTTTCTGTAAGTCATAACACTTAAATTAAGAATGAAGAATCTTCTTAATTCTTCATTGATTAAACTTCTTCTTCGTAAGTCTGATAAAGGAAATCGTTATAGGGATACTTCTGCACGTGCAGTTCTTTTACACGCTGATAAACCACACTCTTCAGTTCTTCTACATTGATCCGTTCGCGGGCAGAAATAAAAAGACAATTGTCTTCCATCTTTGCCATCCACGTCTTCATCAGTTCTTCAAGTGTCAAGTTTTCCTTGGTTCTGGGGGTAAGGTCGTCTTCCGCTTTCGCGATATAGGTGTAAGCGTCTATTTTATTGAATACAAGTATCATAGGCTTACCGGATGCACCGATGTCCGCTAATGTTTTGTTTACCACTTCTATCTGTTCCTCAAAATCAGGATGAGAGATATCTACGATGTGCAGCAACAGGTCGGCCTCGCGTACCTCATCCAGGGTAGATTTAAAAGAGTCTACCAAATCAGTGGGCAACTTGCGTATGAACCCAACCGTATCAGACAAAAGGAACGGCAGATTCTCAATGATGACCTTGCGCACCGTAGTGTCCAACGTAGCGAACAACTTGTTCTCCGCAAAGACTTCACTTTTGGAAAGCAACGTCATCAAAGTGGATTTTCCGACATTGGTATATCCCACCAATGCCACACGTATCAAACGACCGCGATTCTTGCGCTGGGTGGCCTTCTGCTTGTCAATCTCTGCCAAACGTTCTTTTAGCAATGACATACGGTTCAGGATGATACGGCGGTCCATTTCCAACTGTGTTTCACCCGGACCACGCAGACCTACCGATCCTTTACCTCCACCGGCTCCCGAACCGCCGCCCTGACGTTCCAAGTGAGTCCACAAGCGTTGCAAGCGGGGAAGCATATATTTATATTGCGCCAACTCAACTTGTGTCTTTGCGTTGGCTGTCTGCGCACGCATTGCAAAGATGTCAAGGATGAGTGAAGTACGGTCCAATATCTTGATTTTCAGTTCTGCTTCAATATTACGTATCTGCTTTGCCGAAAGTTCATCATCGAAAATCACCATACCGATCTCACGCTCGGCTTCTTCTTCGTTACGGATATATTCTTTTATCTCTTCCAGCTTACCCTTACCGACATACGTCACAGAGTTTGCCTGATCCAACTTCTGAGTAAATCTTTTCACTACTTCCGCCCCGGCTGTCTCAGCCAAGAATTCCAGCTCGTCGAGGTATTCATTTGTCTTACGCTCATCCTGAGTTTTTGTGACAAGACCTACCAATACCGCGGTTTCAACCTGTGCTTCGGAAATTACAAATTCTTTCATTCTATTTTATACCTTACTTATATATGTATACTTTTGTTATATGGCGGCAAATATAACAAAAAAAAAGAGGACAATGTTGCGTTGCCCTCCTTTTCGTATTCTCAAATCTAAAATTACTCGTCAGCAGGAAATCCTGTACGGCGAAAACCTGCAATTTTATAAGTATCATCACCTTGCACATTTACAAAGAAAACAATACTATCTGCCGGCATACCACTTGGAGTAGTAGCTGCACCAGCCAAGACTTTCCCATCAGTAACATCTACAACGATCTTAGAATCTCCCCAAATTTCAGGAGCTACAGCAATCGTTTGCCCAGTTGCACTGAACGTACGTGCGTTATAATCCGTAGACACCTTAATAGCAGAATTCAAAAGATAGCCCTCTTTCACCCACATTTCTGTCGGAACATTAGCAGCCGTATTATAGGTGTTTAATTCAACGGTACCACCCAAAATATCTTCCCACTTTCCTGCCTCATTCTTTGCTTCCCAAGTTACAATCCAAGTGCCTGCCATTTTTTCAACGGCAGTTCCACCTGGTTCTGTTTCATCGTCACATGCAGTAAACGCGAATGAGACTGTTACTAATAACAATAATGCTATATATTTTTTCATAATTCAATTATTTATTTGGTCAATGTAACCGAAAGCTGGTTATTTGCACCATATTTAACATTCAATTCTATCACACCTGTTACCGGATCATAGCTACCGCTATTCAATCCAAGAGTAAGCTTAAGTTCCGGCGCCCAAGAGCCTAAACTGACTAGTGATATACTATTATCAGCTTCTAACTTAATAACGGCCTCTGCATGGAGATCGTAGGCCGGTTCCAAACCGGCATTCAGGCCATGGAATTGAAATCCACCCATAATATCATCGATTCCATAAGTACCGTCGCCATTATCTACAATATGAATTGGAGCATTTACATAGTGGCGGCTGCCAAATTCTGATTCTCCATAATAGGCACTGGCAAAAGTAGGTGCAGCAACCAAAACATTACGCTTCTTTGAAACTGAAAACCCATCAACATTAGCAACAGAATATGTTAATGTATAGATATCACTCTTCGCACTATTTACAGCTCCTGCAATCTTTACTTTAGATGTAATATCCTCATCACCTTCCAATGCAATGAAGCCCGGTTCTACATATGTATCGTTCAGTTTCATCTTCATAGCCGTCTCACCTTTCAACTCTAAAGATGCAAAATGCGTCACTTTGGAAATATCTTCCGAAGTATCTTCACACGAAGATAAAACTACTGTTCCAAAGCATATCAATATACTATATATAATTTTTTTCATATTCTTACTTATATTATACTATTTACTTTTTATTTCACATCCCACCAAATGGGCGTACTTGCAGGTACTGCCGCAGGTGTATTAGCATTATATTGGCGAGCAGACAGAGGATAAAACATCCGCTTAATCAGTCCACCGGATTCCAAACCACTGATCCAAGGAGTGATCAGTTCACCCGGAGTATAAAGCAAAGAGTTCTTGGATATTTCTTCCGCTGTATGTGATGACAGTTTAGGACAGTCTGTACGGCGAATCTCGCTCCATGCTTCTATATGATCCATGTAGAAAAGAGCAACCCATTTTTGCATATAAATGAGTTCAAGCTTGTCCTCATTTGAAGTTGCATTGCCCCAAGCAACAGCTCCTCCAGTACCGAACATTGCAGTTTCCTGACCTGCCATATCACGAGCCGCAAAGTCAGCTGTAATAGCTGCCTCATAAGCTATCTTCGCTGCGGCATCATCATTCAGAAAACGCAACTTCACTTCTGCTATCAAAAATTGAAGTTCACTCTGTGTAAAAAAATAAACAGGCTTTATCTTTGCAATTGTCACATTGATTGCGCTAACATCCGCATTCTTATTTTTAGCAACATCATGACTCCCCGGAATAGCTCCTACAAAATCTTTTGCGCCAGTAGCCTTATTCATACCATAAGCAATACGAGGGTCATTAGTAGATTTCAAATAAGAAACAAGAGGATAAGCAGCACAATGGTTACCTGTATTAGATGTACTAGTGGTGTACCAAGGGTTACGATAATTCTCGTCATCCTTAAACGCATCAAACTTAATATCTCCTGTAAAGAAATTACCTGCTTGCACTAAAGCCTTCACTTTTTCTGTATATGCAGCAGCATCAATACCAGCATCTATAAAGCGCAGATACATGCGCAAACGTAAAGCATTGGCAAAACCGACCCATTGATCCATATCCTGATCACAAACCAAATCAGGTGATTCCATTTTCGAATTGTCCAACTCCTGCTCTGCCGCATCCAATTCTGCTAAAATTCCTTTATACACAGTCTCGCCATCATCCCATTTCGGAGTAGCATTTGCATTTCCTTGCAAAGCCTCTGTATAAGGACATGCCCCCATATTATCCACCAATACTTGGAAAATATAAGCACGCAACACTGTTGTAGCAAAACGATCCGCTGTATTTTTACTCTTATTCAATACCTGCTGAGCATCTTCCAAAGCTCCTGCATATATAATACGATAAGAATAATCCATTTCTTGCGAACTCTCCGTAAAAGTATAAGTAGCTAACTGATTATACTGATTTGCCTCAGGCATCTGTTCAAAATACTGAGAAAAGAAACCGGCATAATTGTAGATTTCACCACCCACAGTTGCAGCAATACTCCCCTGAATAGCAGGAAATATAAGGTCTGGAGTTACCTGATCATCTTGTGGATAGTTCGGATTATCATTAATATCCAAATCGCAGCCAACAAACATAAACGCTGCTGTAGAAATAGTTAATAGTATTTTTTTCATCTTCATTCCTCTATTAAAATTTAACCATTACGTTGAAACCAAATCGACGAGAACTTGGGTTCGCTGTATATTCACCATACTGTCCTTCCAAATCATTACCAAATGAAGACATTTCCGGATCTACGAATGTATTGTCTGATGGTGTCCACAAGAATAGGTTATTACCAAAAGCTGATAATCTAACAGCCTGGAAAGGAGTATTTGCTAACCATTTATTCGGAAGTTCCCAACTCAAGGCTATTGAACGTAATTTTATATAAGACTTGTCGATCAAACTGTAACTACCCATATCGAATCCGCCATTTCCCCAGAAAGTGCCAGGATTACCAGCCTGCATATTAGCACTAGAAATAGGAGTAGTATTTTCTACATAGCTAATAGTACCGTCTGCATTAATAATTTCATTCACTGAATTTGGGACAATCATCGTATTACGATCATTATATGCTGTCTGAATAGCATTACCTGTAAAATAGTTAATATCCTTAGTACGAGAATACATCACACCACCTTGACGGATATCCAAGTCTGCACTCAGACTTACTCCTTTATACTTCAGCGTAGTTGATACTCCCATTTGATAATCATAGTTCATGTTTCCGCAAATGGCAAACTCTTTGGCTGCAACAGGAAGACCATTAGCCGCATTAACTACAATGTGCCCTTCCGGATCGCGCTTAGGAACTTCCGCTTTGAAAACTCCTACCGGCTCACCTGTGATTGCATACATACTTGTTCCACCATTCAAACCATATATAACAGTCTGTCCTCCTAGTTCTTCCGGCAAACTGATCACCTTGCTCCAGTTCTTCGTAAAGTTCCAACTTACCATCCAGCTGAAATCACGTGTTTGTATCGGAGTAGCACTTACCAATAATTCAACGCCACGATTTCTTACTTTACCCAAGTTCATATTCTGTGCTGTATAACCAGAAGATGGATCCATTGATAATGAGAAAATCTGCTTATCTGAATTTCTATTATAATAAGCTGCATCAAAAGAAATACGGTTATGGAAAAATGCCATATTCAAACCAACCTCAAATTCCGTTGTCATTTCAGGGCTCAATGAATTACTCCCCAAGATATTTCCAGCAGAAAAAGCATTTACTCCACCCAGTGGAAAGTTCAAAGATCCAAAAGGTATTCTGTTTGAAGATTGTCCATAAACAGGCTTCGTCATATATACATTCGCATCATTACCTGTTTTACCCCAAGCCATACGAACTTTACCAAATGACAAAATATCTTTCATATCTTCATCCAACAACTCTGTAAAGATAAAGCTACCGGTAACTCCTGGATAGAAGAAACTACGGTTTTCTTTAGGAAGAGTAGACGACCAGTCATTGCGGGCAGTCAACGTAACATACAGCATATTTCTCCAAGAAAGATCTACTTGCCCAAACACACCCATCAAACGTCTCAATGAAAGATATTGCTCAACCGTTGGAGTAGCAGCAGAATTACTCAAATTATACCAAGTAGGAATCGTTAACTTGCTTACACTGGAATATAAATAACTATATTTCCTTTCATTCCCATTGAAACCAGCCAATGCATTGATTTGAAAATCATTGATCGGCATACTGAAACTTAACAAAAGATCCTGATTGATTTCGCGGCGACGAGTTATTTGTTGGCTGTAGCTTCCTTCCTTCCCATAGAACGGACTATTGGAGCCCATTCCTTCACCATTCGGAGTACCTTCGTAGAACAAAGCATATAAATTAGGCTCACCTCTATTGCTCTGTCCAGTTGTAGTATCCAGACCCATACGATATGTAAACTTGAAGTACTTCAAGAAGTCATAATCAACCTGGAATTTTCCATAAAAGCGTTCAGCATCATACTCATTCAAGTAGTTCTCCAATATATAATATGGATTCATTACACCATAAGGAGTATAAAAATATCCAGGTGAATTAAATATATCATTCTGATCCTGCAAACTAATGATGCTAACATCACGTGGAGTCTGATACAAAGAGTTCAGCATAGTAAGTCCCTGACCAGTAGTTGCAAATTTATTCTTCTGATAAGAATAGTTCAATGAAGAAGAAAAAGTTAGAGCTTTCACTTTATGACTACCGCGAGCAGAGAATGTATATTTGTCATAACTGTCTGCATCAGTAGGAACCATACCATCATCGCTAATCTGAGAAAAAGACACATAGTACTCACTCTTATCAGTAGCCCCATTAAATGAAACACTATTATTATAGCGAAAACCAGCATCAAAAAAATCTTTTATATTATTTTTTATCGGAGAATAGGGTTTCAGCTTTTGAGAGTTTTCATATTTGTTACCCCAAAGTTGCATAGAACCGTCAAAACGAGGTCCCCATGAACCATTCTCAAGTTCTGTATGATCTCCATTCCAGCCCATACCAAATTCGTTCTGAAATTCGGGCAAACGTAAGATAGTAGACCACTGTAAACCACCATTATACTCAATACCCAAACCCTTATTCTTTTTCCCGGTTTTAGTAGTAATCATGACAACTCCACTAGCAGCACGACTACCATAAAGAGCTGTTGCCGCAGCACCTTTCAAGATCGTCATGCTTTCCACATCATCCGGATTTACAGCATTTGCACCGTTACCAAAGTCATAGCCACTATTCAAACCATCCGTAGAATATACAGCAGAATTATTCAAAGGCACTCCATCTACTACATACAACGGTTGGTTGCTTCCAGACAAAGAACTAACACCACGAATAATTACAGAATTAGAAGCTCCCGGATCGGAAGAAGTATTAGAAATTTGTACACCCGCAATTTTGCCAGATAAACTAGACATAATATCAGAAGTACGTGTCTCTGTTATACGTTCACTATTTACAGAAGTTGCAGAATAGCCCAATGCCTTTTCTGAACGTTTGATCCCCATTGCCGTCACAACAACCTCATCAAGCACCTCTGCATCAGACTTTAACACCACTCGCAGATTAGGTTTGATAGCAACTTCTTGTGTTTGCATACCAACGAACGAAACACGCAAAGTCTTCGCAGAACTCACTCAGATGCAAATAATTTAAAATAAACAATTTACAATCGGTAATAAAGTATTTGTTCAGAATAAAGGTATCGATAGATATTGTTTTAGTCGTATCTGATAATGTAACTATATTACTAAAATGCTACTTATAGCTTGTAATTTCCATTGATAATTAGTGTTTTACATAAATGGTTGCTGAAAAACAATCACATTATAAGTATACTCATCACTTTTTTGAAATATTTTTGTAAGTAAAAAGCATTGATACTCATGAAGTCTCTCTTTTATAATTGAATCCAAACGGACTTCTTCTATTAGTTCAAAAACGAAAAACATCTGTCATGCTATCACATTGCAGGGGCTATAAATCTGATTATAAATACATTAAAGCGTGATAGATAGACGTGGTAGATAAATATCTTTACAAATATCTATCACGCTGTGTATCGTGTGACTAAACAGATACAGTATCTTATTTTATTTACAAAATAAGATAAAGTATTAGTTCACAGTAATGAACAGTTTGTTTTAATATGGGAAGCTCATCGTTTCGACCGATGAAACTATTGGTTTCAATGCTACATATCCACCTTTTTCCCAGCGATAGTAGTTGCTTACTTCATTTTCTCCAAATCATGAATAATAGTCATATCCATTACATTGGTATATACCTGCGTAGTCTTTACGCTTTTGTGTCCGAGTAGTTTTTGCACTGTAGTAATATTTATACCATTATATATGAGTAAAGTAGCATTGGTATGGCGCGCGGTATGAAAGGATATCCTTTTTGACAATCCTGCCAATCTTGTGATAATTATCAAATCCTTATTGACATTTGAGTTATCTCTTAAATGAAAAAAATCTTCCAAATTATCTCGATATTTATTAAGAATCGCAATTCCTTTTCCTGAGAAGAGCAGATAAAGAGGAAGGCGCACTTCCGTTCCTGTCTTCACAGACTTGTATATAAGCCATGTTTCCTGATTGATATCTACGAAATTTTCAGAAGACAAATTAATAAAATCGGAATATCTCATTCCAGCATAACAACAGAACAAGAAAGCATCCAAGGACTTTTGTAACTTGACATATCTGCCTGATAAAATCAGATTTTCCAGTCTTTCCAACTCTTCCGGCACCAAATGGGTGTGTTTGTTTTCTATTGTTTTTATTTTATACTTTCTAAAAGCATACTTCTGTATTTCAATATATTCTTTGTTTATAGCTATATTTACATGCCGTTTCAGATGTTTCATGTGTTTGGCAATAGTGTTGGTATGATACCCTTTCAATTGTAGGAAGTATTCGAAAGACGAAATTAACTCAAATGTCAAATCTGAAAATGTTATGTTCTTTTTGAATTCTTGCAACAGCATAAGTGTAGAAAGATGATTGCGTTTAGTACTATCTTTCAAAGATGAGTTCATAACCTCTTGCCTGAAAAAGGATATAAACGAAGAGTTATTTTCCTGTGTAGTTAAGGCGTTTTTTAATAGCTCTAGAGAGATTCGCTTACCTTGCTGCCATAATTCCAGTTCCTTTTTTTCTATTGTTGCAACAAATTCATAAATCAACCTGTTCAGAGCGTCTGCATTAGGATGATTTTTAACAATCAACTTTTTGTTATCCCACTGTTCCGGTTTCAAATAGACCTTGGTTGAGAAATACTTTTTCTTTCTGCCTAAATAAGCTTCGACTTGTACTAATGCCATTCCTTTTTTATTCAGGCATTTCTTTCTGTTGTACACAAGATTGTAAATAATTTTATTCATTTCAAACTGTTTAAATTAATACTATAAACAAATAAGACAATATTCTGTGCAAAACCAGAGTTGAACAAGGATTAATATCTGTGAAAAGTCGCATTTCTTTTTTTGTAATCTAGCTTTAGAGGCTGCAAAAAAGACACAAGATGTCTTTGATTATTCTGTAAAACCGCATCAATACCGGCGATTTTTTAACCATTTTGTTTTAAAATACATGTATTCAGATTAATAATTAGCTAAAACAGCAGAAACATAGTGATAGCGAATAATACTATTTTGAGCTTCTTTAATTATACAAAAACTGTTATTCAGCATAAAATCGCTATTTTCATTAACAGATTGATAGATTTACAAGGTTTTTTCAATAAAATAGTTGCCCGTTTCATATTTATTAATATATTTGCATTTTGTTAGAGTAAAGAAACAATTAATGTAAAGTTAAACTTTAAGAGAGAATTTATGAAAAGAAAATTAATGCTGTTATTGGCCTGCCTTTTTGTAGGAATAGGCCTAGTAACTGCCCAAACACAGAAGGTTACAGGTGTTGTGATTTCTGAAGAAGATGGGCAGCCAGTTATTGGAGCCTCTGTATTGGTAAAAGGTACACAAATTGGTGCTATTACCAATGTAGATGGTGATTTTACTTTACTGAACGTACCAAGTTCTGCGAAGACTTTGCGTGTCTCGTTCGTTGGTATGCAAACACAGGAAGTTGCAATTAAACCAAATGTAAGAGTAATACTCAAATCAGATGCCGAACAACTTGATGAAGTTGTGGTAACTGCTATGGGTATCAAACGCGACCGTAAAGCATTGGGTTATGCGGCACAGGATTTGAATTCAGAACAATTGAACAAAGCAGGAACGACATCGCTTGCTAGTGCGATACAAGGTAAACTGACAGGTGTGGACATCCGTCAGTCATCGGGTGCACCGGGCGCTTCTTCTCAGATTATAATTCGTGGTGCTCGTTCGTTCGACGGCAACAACCAACCGCTATATGTAATAGATGGCATGCCGATAAACACAACTGCCGACTTTGATACCGGAAATTCTGTGACAGGCGCCAACTATGCCGATCGCAGCATCGATATCAATCCTGAAGATATAGAGTCGGTGAATGTGCTGAAAGGACAGGCAGCATCCGCATTGTATGGTATTCGTGCATCCAACGGCGTAATTGTGATCACAACCAAGCGTGGTTCCAAAAACAATATGAACAAGCCAAATGTGACGATTTCAACAAACCTGAGCGCACAGCGAGTTTCACGCAAATTCGAACGCCAAGATATATATTCGCAAGGTAACAGTATTACCGCAGGATATGATCCGACTTCTTCCATGACTTGGGGACCGAAAATCAGCGAACTGGCCAACGACCCTAAATATGGTGGAAACATGAACAACCAATATACAGCGACAGATGGTATGCACGAAGGACAATATTATAACCCTAAGCGTGCACAAGCAGGTTTGAGCGGCTGGACAACACCACAGATTTATGATAATGTGGGAGACTTCCTAGGCACTGGATTTACTGAAAACACCAACGTAAATCTGTCACAAAGTATCAACGGAATAAACTATTCTTTCGGCGTGAACAATTCACACCAAAATGGTATCATTCCTTCAACAGGAATGGATCGTTGGGGAGCACGCGGATTGGTAGACTGGAAAATCAATCCACAGTGGAATACAGGATTCTCCATAAACTACTCATCTACCAAAATCACTTCCGCACCTGGTGCCAACGATGGTATCATGAATGTAGTTTATTCAGCCCCAGCCGAATATGATTTGAAAGGAATTCCCAATCACGAACCGGGAAATCCAACGAACCAGATATTATTCCGTTCCACTTCATTTACCAATCCTTATTGGTGGGCGGAACATAACGAATACCTTCAGCATACCAACCGTGCTTTTGGCAATACTTATTTGGAATATCAGCCAAATTTAGGTTTAGGAGAGAACTTCTCCCTCAAGATAAGAGAACAGGCCGGTCTTGACATCTGGACGTCAGATTATGCCACCATACGTGAAATGGGCAGTACATCATCATTGAAAGGTGGAGATATAGAAAATTACGGTTCTCAGCACAATGTATTCAATAACCTGTTTACAGTTAACTTTGACGGTAAATTCGGTAAAAGTGACGAATGGAGACTAAACGTAATATTAGGTAACGAATTCAATCATGAGAGCATCCGTAACTGGGATTATTACGGCAGTAACTTTAACTTCCCCGGTTTTACTAATATCGGAAACGCTACTTCACTAACATCCAGCGAGTATAAGCGACAGGAACGTACTGTGGGTTTTTTCGGAAGCCTTTCAATGTCATGGCAAGATCAGGTGTACCTGACCGTAACCGGACGTAATGACTATGTGTCGACCATGCCACGCGGTAGTCGCAGCTTCTTCTATCCTTCGGTATCATTAGGCTGGGAATTCACCAAATTACCTTTCTTGCAGAATAATAAAATATTGAACTACGGTAAACTCCGCGCTTCATTCGCACAGGTAGGTCAGGCTGGTAATTATTATGCCAACTATTATTACACCCCGACTTACGGCGGAGGTATGTATTCTTACTATCCGGTTACCTACCCTCTTCCCAGTGGAGTATCTACTTTCATACCCTACTACCGAGTATATGATGAAGGATTGAAACCACAAAATACAACCAACTACGAAATAGGTGCCGACTTGCACTTCTTCGGTAGTCGCTTGAAAGTGGAATACACATACAGTTTACAGAATGTAGAAGATCAGATATTCTATGTACCCGTAGATGGAGCGACAGGCTATCAGGAGATGTTGACAAACGCTGGAAAGATGCGTACACATGCTCACGAACTTTCTATTAATACTGCTATTCTGCAAGCCAAAGACTTCGACCTAAATTTAGGTATCAACTTTACGAAAGTTAATAACAAGGTTATAGAGCTGGCTCCAGGTGTGGAATCCATTATGCTGGGTGGGTTCGTTGAACCGCAAGTTCGTGCCCAGGCAGGATGTACCTATCCGAATATATATGGTTTGGGCTTCAAGCGCGATGAGGCTGGAAACTTGCTGTTATTAAACGGTCTGCCCCAATCTTCGGGCAATAGCCAAGATTTGGGTAACTGTTCTCCCGACTTCACTACCGGTTTTACACTAGGTGGTCGCTACAAACGTCTTTCACTCTCTACCACATGGAGTTGGCAACAAGGTGGAAAGATGTATCATGGAACAAACATGACATTGAACTATTTCGGTACCACCAAAGAATCGCTCCCCTACCACGAAGGAAGTATGATTGCCGAAGGTATAGATGAGGTAACAGGACAGCCTAATACAATTGAAGTGAATAAGGCCGATTACTATCAGGCTTATTACAATATCACCGAATCCGGTATTTATGATACGAGTTTCGTCAAGTTGCGTGACCTGACATTAACTTATCAATTGCCCAAACTCGGCATCTTCGACATTTCGATTTACGGTTTTGCCCGTAACGTGCTTATTTGGGCCAACTTGCCGAACTTCGATCCAGAGTCGTCGCAAGGTAACAACAACATGAGCGGATACTTCGAACGATTCTCTGTTCCTAATACATCCAGCTTCGGTGGTGGTCTTACTATTAATTTCTAAACATACAACATAAAGATTTTGATTATGAAAAAATACATATTCATGACTTTGACGGTGGTTCTCTTTGGCCTGACAGCATGTACGGAAGATGCATTTGACCGTATCAACAAGGACAATGAACACCCGTCACCGGAAGCTGTTCCAGCAGCACTCCAATTGACAGACGCTATTATGTCCACAGGTTTCAGTACCGTATCGGGCGACTTCGCCTTTTATCTTTCCTCACTCAACGAACAAGAGGTAGGTATGGGAAACAACCAATTAATGTTTGCCGAAATGCGCAACTCAAGCGAATGGGCAGCTTCTACGACCTTTAATAATGTATGGAACTCCACCTATGGCAACTTGCAGAATATACGCCAAATGCAGAGCAAAATAGAGAATGAGGTACCGGGTAATGTAGGACAGTTTGATATACTGGGAATGGCACAAATATTAGAAGCCGTAAACTTCGGTGTCCTGACTGATATGTTCGGCGACATCCCTTATAGCGAAGCTGTACAAGGACAAGGCAACCTACAACCCAAATTAGATGCACAGAAAGATGTATATACCGGCATTTTGGCTACACTCGACAAGGCTATCGATAACTTGGAAAAAGGTAAAAGTATGACCAATGCCGGCAACCAAGACATTGCCTACAAAGGGGCCGCATCTAAGTGGCTGGCAGCCGCTCATGCTCTGAAAGCACGCTACCTGTTACATAAGCTGGCGGTAGAACCTAATGTACTTTCCGAAGTAGCAACATCCGTACAACAAGCAATAGACAATGGATTCGAAGGATTTACGGTTACAGGATTTAATGGTTCCACATGCGACAATCCATGGAGCGCCTATGTTTTCAGCCGTCAATACACAGCACCTTCAAAGACAGTATCAAGTCTGATGGAAGCTACAGATGACCCTCGTTTAGATTATTATCTGAATGCTTTAGGAGAAGCTTATATTCCGGGAGATGAAACTATTGCTAAGACAGTAGATGACGCCAGAGTAATGAAATATCAGCCAACGTGGTATTTGTTCGGTTCACAACCCATTCATATCATGAGTAAAGCCGAACTCTATTTTATTCAGGCAGAAGTTCAGCTGCGTTCAAACGTTGACGCCACCTCAGCGTATCAAAAAGCAGTAGAGGCTTCTGTTACGGAAATTCTGACTTGGTTTGGAGATGAAACCACTGTACCAGCTGCTGCTGCAACAGCAAAAGCCTATGCATCGTCTTTGGGTGCACCGACACTCCAAAAACTTTTCGAACAGAAGTATGTGGCACAAGCACTGGATGAACAAGTAGAAACTTACAACGACTTACGTCGTTTGAAAGCAATGGGTGAAGAGTATGTAATACTGACTAATCCGAGAAATGCCCAAAGCGGTATCAACCGTTACCCAGAACGTCTACCCTACGGCAACAGCGCAGTCATCGGCAATCCGAATGTGAAAAAGGCCTATGGCGACGGTTCTTATATCTATTCTGAAAAGACATGGATAAACGGAGGTAAATAACCCTATTAACAAATCCCTTTATTTTAGTTTGCATTTTCATAAATCGCTAGAATAAAGGGATTTTTTATAATAGAATTACCCTATTATTTAATCATCTCCAAGCACCCTTCTTTAATTATATCCACCAATATAGGCTTCATTCCGCTGACAAAACATTCCACAGCAATCACCATCAAAATTAACCCCATCAAACGCATCATCACGTTATTACCGGTTTCACCCAATATATTAACCAAACGAGTAGAAGCTCTCAATATCAAAAAAGTAAGAAAATAAATAAGGGCAATAGTACCTATAAGTATCCCTTTCATTTCAAAAGAATGTGCATCTTGCATCAATACGATCGCATTTGCTATCGCCCCAGGTCCACACAACATCGGAATACCCAAGGGAGTTATTGAGATATCATCCGCATACGTTTTGATCTCCTCATCTTTTAACTTCATGGGAGTATAACGTGCTTGCAACATATCAAAACCTATCTTGAAAATGATAACACCGCCAGCAATTCGAAATCCATTTGTAGAAATTCCGAAAAACTTAAAAAGGAACTGTCCGGCAAAAACAAAGACCATCAAAGTTATAAATGACACTAAAGTTGCACGACTGACAATGGAACGACGTTCTTTATCCGTCATTCCCTGCGTCATCGTCAAAAAAACAGGCATTGTGCCCAAAGGATTAGTCAACGTAAAGAAAGAGGTAAAACACAACAAAGCAAAAGGAATAAGAGTCTCCATAATGGTAGTTTTATACGGTTATCATTAGAAACAAAAGTACAACTAATCTATCAATGTTACAATAAATCCAACAACTCTTTCAAATCAGAAATCTGATAAGTAGGCATAAAAGGTAAGTCCATACGACCGGACAAGTTATAAAACACCTGATGCATCCCTACTCCGGCAGCTCCAGCTATATCATTTTCCCAACTATCCCCAATCATCAACGAATCTTTCAGCTCGGATTGGGTTGCCGAAAGGGCAAAATAAAAGATCTCCGGCCAAGGCTTTAAAACTCCAATATCATCGGAAAGGACTATCTTCTTGAAATATTTATCAATCCCTGACGAATGCATTTTATGAGACTGGAGTTCCTTAAATCCATTTGAAAGAATATACAAATTGTATTTGGATGAAAGATATTCCAACACCTCACGCGCATGAGGCATCAATTTGCTTTTGGTAGGAATAGCAGCCAGAGCATCTTTTTCATATGCCTTTGCCAAAGCAGAATCACATATTCCTACAGCTTTAAGAGGATAGAGATAACGTTGACGATTTAATTCTTCTTTCGTCACCTTTCCATCGGCATATTCAGCCCACAGTTCCAGATTACGATGGTGGTAAAGCGAATAATAATGTTCGAAAGAATCAAAGAAACGGTTATACTCATATTTCCAATACATCTCCTCATATGTATCACGAGCGTTAAGAGAAAAGGCCCAAAGCGTATCGTCTAAATCAAAAAAAAGATTTTTATAAGACATAAAAAGAATAATAAAAAGGCTGTTTCAAAAGCAGATTCACAAACGCACTTTTGAAACAGCCCTATCCAATTATCAATCAAGTAACTATTTCACCTGAATTACCAAATACTTGGAGACACTCCAAAACTCTTTCGGGTTGGTTATTCTCAAAGTCAGCAAACCTTTATCATCTTTTTCCAAAGCATAAGAGCCTGTTGGATGAGTAGTCAGAACATCAGCATCTTTAGAATACAGCTTTATTTCTTTGGTGGTACGAATATCAATTTGAGTAAAATAATCCTTATTGATATCACCGTCTTTCAGTACTGATCCTTTTTTGAACAGGCCGGAGCCACTCAAAATCTTCTGATCTTTCAGTTCTTTCTTTGTACCGAACACAAACCACGCAGTATTAAGTGCCTTGTCCTGTTCTGCCACAGTCTTAGCTTTCGCTTCATTTTCTGCAGTCAGTTCACTCTTAACCGCATTTAAATCTGTTACAGCGGCATCCAATTCCTGAATACGAATATTCTTGGAAGCCAGTTCTGCCTGTAGTTCTTCGATACGCTGAGTTTTTGCATTCAACTCTTGCGTCAAAGATTCAACAGCTTTCTTCAATTGAGAAGAGTTTGTTTTGCTATTTTTCAGCATAGCCTGCAGTTTAGCAATCTGTTCTTTGTTTTCCTCCATCTGTTTGCGAATGAATTCAATATCCGATGCTATCTGTTGCTTTGCATTCAGAGAACCCTCTGCCACTGCTCCACGTTGCAAATCCACACGGCTCTCTGCCGCATTTATTTGGCGAAATCCTTCCGAAATATCATTGAAAGTCCCCATCATCTCATCCAGTTCAGCATTACGCTGAGTCAATTCCATTAAAAGAGAATCGTTTTCAGCTTTCAACTGGTCTTTACTGCCACCAGAAAAGCTATCACATGAAGCCATTACGGCTGCACACACAATTAAAACTGCTAACTTTTTCATACGCTTTTGTTTTACGTTTTGTTAATGAAGTTATTTAATCGTCTATTCCTGCTACTACAATTACTATTTCACCACGCGGTTCGTTGGCTGTAAAATGTTCTACCAATTCGGTGAGAGTACCTCGTATTGTCTCTTCATGTATCTTGGATATCTCACGAGAGACAGACGCCTGCCGTTCCGCCCCAAAATGTTCAGAAAACTGCGTCAACGCTTTTACCAACCGATGGGGAGACTCATAGAAAACCATTGTTCGATGTTCTTCTGCCAGCCTTTTCAAGCGTGTCATCCGACCTTTTTTCTGAGGAAGAAAACCCTCGAAACAGAACTTCTCATTTGGCAATCCTGAAGCCACCAATGCCGGAACGAAAGCCGTAGCTCCCGGCAAACATTGCACCTCTATACCATTACGGACACATTCGCGAACCACCAAAAAACCCGGATCGGAAATTCCTGGAGTACCGGCATCCGAAATTAATGCAACAGTCTCACCGCCCTTTATTCTATTTACAACACTTTCTACCGTTTTATGTTCATTAAATTTATGATGAGACTGCATTGCGTTCTTTATCTCGAAGTGCTTCAATAATATTCCGGAAGTACGCGTATCTTCGGCCAACACCAGATCCGCTTCTTTCAGGATACGAATAGCTCGGAAAGTCATATCTTCCAAATTTCCTACCGGTGTAGGTACTACATACAGTTTTCCCATATCCGCTATCTTAACTGAAATACTTCTTGAGAAGTTCTACAAAATCAATAGCCGCCTCATTCTCTTCATCCGGTTGTACCTTTGACATAAAAACAGACATAGCCTCCTCCAATGAAGAAGCCTTACCCAGCTGTCCCACTATTTCGTTCATACGTGCCGTATCCCCATTGAACAACTCACGAGTAAAACGGAACGAGTCATTCAGACTGATGGCATGACATAGGTCTATAGCCGGTTTTATACGTTCGGCTAAAATCTGCGGAGCGGGAACTTCATCATCCTGCATGAAAACCGTCTCAGCCGGAACTTCCTTTGTAAGATCGGCAACAGCTTTATGTTCCAAGTCTGTCTTTACAACAGTAGAAGCCGATTGTTTAGCCGGAGTAATCACAAAAGTAGCGTCCAGCAGTGCAGTCAGTGCATCCAACCGTTCTTTCATCTGATAAATACTCCTTTTGGCAACTATCTTCAAAACAGGGTTAGTATCAGTGGACATCGACTGTATCAAACATTTCAATTCCTGTACATCCAGTTCTATATCTTTCAATAATACTTGCATATCCTTTTCCGTTCGTATTAAATGGTACAAATGTAGAAATAAATAATGAAAAAAATGCCAGTGAGCAAACAAAATGATTAATTTTGCGACTTAATATAACACTTTAAAACATGGTACTATTCTCGGAAGATCACATACAAGAGACTAAACGTAGAGGAAGAATTGAAGTTATATGCGGCTCTATGTTCTCCGGCAAAACCGAAGAACTGATACATCGTTTGAAACGTGCTAAATTTGCCAGGCAACGTGTGGAAATATATAAACCTGCGATAGATACACGCTATTCGGAAGCAGATGTTGTATCGCATGACAGCCACACCATTTCTTCTACTCCAATAGACTCATCGGCAAGTATTCTGCTATTCACTTCTGAAATAGACGTGGTAGGCATCGATGAAGCACAGTTCTTTGACGAAAGCCTGATTAATGTATGTAACCAACTTGCCAACAATGGCATACGCGTAATTGTAGCCGGTTTGGATATGGACTTTCGCGGAAATCCTTTTGGCCCCATGCCAGGATTGTGTGCTATTGCCGACGAAGTCTCCAAAGTACATGCTATCTGCGTAAAATGCGGTCAACTTGCATCATTTTCCCACCGTACCGTAAAAAATGACAAACAAGTACTGCTGGGTGAAACCGCAGAATATGAACCTTTATGCCGGGAGTGTTATTTACAGGCTATAAAGGAAGATCAACAAACAACAAACCAACAGTAATAAAAAAACAGGATTATGGAACGTAAAAAGATCACTTTCGACAGTTTCATCCGCGGTGTCATTTTAGGAGTTATTATAATTGGTCTATTAATGCTTCTGAAGCGTCTAAGTAGCGTTCTATTACCTTTTTTTATTGCTTGGCTCATAGCCTATTTGGTATACCCGTTAGTCACACTATTCCAATACAAGCTAAAATTCAAAAACAGGATTGTCTCCATATTCTGCGCATTGTTCACTATTCTGATTATAGGTGCCGGGGCTTTCTATCTGTTAGTACCGCCTATGATACAAGAATTCGGCAGAGTACAAGCCTTATTAATCCAATACTTTTCTCATGGAACATACAACAGCAATGTACCCACCTCGCTTTCCGAATTCTTGCGAGATAATATTGACGCAAAATTCATCACTGAACTATTCAATAAAGAAAACCTGCTGGATGCGCTAAAAGAAGCAGTTCCCCGGTTATGGTCTTTATTATCAGATTCTATTGATCTACTATTCAGTGTATTTACCATATTTCTCATTTTACTATATGTCATTTTCATCTTATTGGATTATGAAAGTATTGCCGAAGGCTGGACACACCTCGTGCCCATAAAATACCGTCCTTTCACAATAAGCATACTAAACGACATAAAAACAGGCATGAACAGGTACTTCCGCGGACAGGCTTTTGTTGCATTATGTGTCGGAATCTTATTTAGTATAGGTTTCCTCATTATAGACTTCCCTTTAGCGATAGGTCTCGGTCTGTTTATCGGAGCATTGAACATGGTTCCCTATCTTCAGGTCATTGGATTTGTTCCTACTATCGTGCTGGCAATCCTAAAAGCATCCGATACCGGTGGAAACTTTTGGATAATCATAGCCTCAGCTATAGCAGTATTCATTATTGTACAAGCCATTCAGGACGGATTTATCGTACCGCGCGTCATGGGAAAAATCACAGGATTAAATCCAGCCATCATTCTCTTGTCTCTTTCCATATGGGGATCATTAATGGGAATGTTAGGAATGATTATCGCACTCCCACTCACAACACTAATGCTTTCCTATTATCAGCGTTTCATCATTAACAAAGAAAATATTCACAAAGCAGAACCAGCTGATAATCAAACAATAGAGAAAAAACAGATAGAATAATGCAAACTTTTTTCACCGTATCCCTTGCATATTCAATAAAAGTGCCTATCTTTGCACCCGCTTAACAGCAATAAAGGATTGATTCGCTAGCTCAGCAGGTAGAGCACAACACTTTTAATGTTGG